>Ga0209370_1001868_pt1 | contig 17037 bp, 16 predicted proteins | sample AgamicAtPrz_FD_187164 | JGI IMG/M metagenome (GOLD analysis project Ga0209370, IMG submission 187164) | Agave microbial communities from Guanajuato, Mexico - At.P.rz (SPAdes) (version 2) | ecosystem: Host-associated > Plants > Phyllosphere > Phylloplane/Leaf | place: Guanajuato, Mexico... | reverse complement strand
CCACCTAATAAAGCATAGACCAACTTCTTTTTAACTGTTTGCCCACCAACAATTACTGATTCTGCTGTTAAATTCATTCCCTTTCCTCCTTTTGTTATATAAATCGCGCAAGCATTACAGTTTCTTGTAAGTGCTTACACTATTCGTCACAATTTTATGATAAATTAGCAGATTCTGAAATCCCTACATTTGTAGGAAGATTATTAATAGTAAGAATAAAGTTCTACGAAAATGCAAAAAAATCCAAAATTAGCAGGAATTTTGGCAGGTTTAGAGGAAATATGTTTAGAAGATAACTGTGATTTCATTCAGAATCAATAACATCTTAGATTTTCAGGGAAGGGAGTGTGGGTGAATTGTCGAAGTCATTAAACCACCATTTAGACAATCTTTTAATAGATGCTGTTAAAATGTTAGCAATTTATCAGGATGATTTATTAAAAGAATGGGGATTAATGCTCCAATCTCTAAAGAATACAAATAAAAAATCGGTAGCAGTTTTTGAATTTATTAGTGATTTTTTAGTAAGTTTTTTACGGTCCGTCAATGATCAACCATCTGATATATATAGGATGTTGGATGAGATTCAAGATCAGTGGTTTGTACAATTCCAACGACGTCCGGGGCCAGAGGCCCTCATCTTCCACCTGAATTTGTTGGAAAATGCAGCACACAAGGTCTTAAAATCAAGGATTATGTACTCATCAAAATTACATCCATCGGTCCATTATTTATTTTCAAAAATGAGTGAAGTTATGTTGTTTCATTCTGAAAAAGATAATTATAGTATTTGGAAGGATGCTGTAATCTTATTTAATGAATGGATTATCCGTTCACAAAATTTCCGTGAATCAATTGAAAATATATGCTTTGGATTTGGATATTTTCTTCCTTTTAAGCGCTGTGCACTATTTAAGTTTACCAATCATGAAAGTATCGGAATTGGTTTATTTGGACATCATTTCAACAATGATGAAGTGCAGGCGATAGCTGAAAAAATTACTAACATTCCAGTCCTTAGTGAAAGTCTGGTCAAATTAAAATCACAAGGGCACGAAATGAAGAATTTTCAGCCAATATATATTTCTAGTGCAGAAAATGACCTCCCCGAGAGATATGTGAAAAAATTTGACCTTGGCTCCTTAATCATTGTTCCTATTTATGTTCCAGCGGAAGGGAAAATAATCGGTGGAGTAATTTTAGATCAAGGTCAGGGAATCCATTTTACAGTTGACACTAGCCTATTTCCAGCCCTAATGAAATTTGGCCAAAGTTCGGGTGAATTACTAACAAAGTTTATTAAGGCTGATATTAAGAAGCAGGATATATTAACTGATGATTCGATTACACTTTCACCAAGGGAAATTGAAATTATCAAACTTTTGGCTGATGGTGCCTCAACTGCTGAGGCAGCTTTAAAGCTATATTTAAGTGAATTTACGGTAAGAGATTATATATCAAATATCATGAAAAGATTAAATGCCCAAAATAGAACAGAAGTTGCTGTAAAAGCAATTCGGTTGGGAATTATTGATTAAGAATAACAATATAAAGAAAAAACACCGAATGTGGCAAAACTTTAACGCCGCATTTTTTCTTTGGAAAAAATACATGAAACCATTTTTGAATGCCTGCGTTATTAATAGTAGAGTGTAAACTGGAATTTAATAAATATTGCTTTGTTATTGTTTAATGAGTAAAATGGATGAGTTATACCATATAATCACTTACAATACTTTTGCAAATAGGTTAGGAGATAAACAGAAATGGATCTACTTATGATTATTAAAGCTATTATTCTAGGGCTAGTAGAAGGTTTAACAGAATTTGCACCAGTATCATCTACAGGGCACATGATTATCGTGGATGATATGTGGCTTCAATCCGAAAAGTTTTTGACACAGCATGGAGCAAACACATTTAAAGTCGTTATCCAACTTGGTTCCATATTGGCGGTTGTTGTCACCTTTAAAGATCGCTTTATTGATTTATTAGGGTTAGGGCGCTTCAAAAAACAAGCTGCCTCGCAACAAGGCCGTTTAAAACTTTCTCAAGTAATGGTGGGATTAATTCCGGCTGGTGTTCTAGGCGTTCTTTTTAACGACTATATTGATGAACACTTATTTTCAACTGCAACTGTTTTAATTGGGCTAGTTATTGGGGCGATCCTAATGATTCTTGCTGACGTTATTGGTCCAAAGAGCCCGAAAGTACAAACAGTTGACCAAATTACCTATAAGCAAGCATTGACTGTCGGTTTGTTTCAATGCTTTTCACTTTGGCCAGGATTCTCTCGTTCAGGGTCAACGATTTCTGGAGGAGTTCTGATGGGGATGAGTCACCGTGCTGCCGCTGATTTTACCTTTATCATGGCAGTGCCAATCATGGCAGGTGCTAGTTTTCTCTCTTTATTAAAGAATTGGGAATATATGACGGCTGATGCCCTTCCCATCTTTATCGCAGGATTTATTAGTGCCTTTATTTTTGCTCTTTTGTCTATTCGCTTTTTCCTAAAGCTTATTAACAAAATAAGATTATTACCATTTGCCATTTATCGTATTGTACTGGCAATCATCCTGTATTTTATATTTATCTAAATCATTCGTTGCTTTTCTGTATTATAGAACCAAAAGGTTAATAAAGAATGTGAGTGGGTCTATTCAGTCAAAAATAGACCCTTTTTCTATTTATGATAAATCTGGAAAATCACTGATGATTCCTTCTACATGGAAATTTTTTAGCGTCCTTAAGTCATTCTTTTTATTAACTGTCCAAATAATTGTTTTAAAGCCATGGTGATGAATTCTTTTGATCATTCGCTTATTCACCATGGTTATTTTTGGATTTACATACGACACAAAGCTAGAAAAAGACTTTAAATTCTTATTCGAAATAATCTTTACACCGGTGTTTTTAACCAAAATGCCAATTGGAATGGCGGGCACAAGTTCATGAAACCGTTTGAGCGCAACACGGTCAAAGGATTGAACAATAATTTGCTTGTCACCGGATGTTAACTCTCTTTTCTCTAGTTCCTCCGCAAGTTTTTCCTCCATGAGGGGATAAAGTGAGGGTTTTTTTAATTCAATTAAAATGCCAATTTTCCCAGCAAACTCATCAAATACTTCAGAGAGAGATGGGATCTTTTCTCCCGCAAAATTACAATGAAACCAGCTTCCTGCGTCAAGTCTTTGAATTTCTTGTAAAGTAAAATCCTTTACTTTTCCTTTCCCATTCGTTGTCCTGTTAACGGTTGGATCATGTATCACAACTAATTTACGGTCTTTTGTCATCTGAATGTCAAGCTCGAGGTAGTCGACACCTAATTCTACCGCTTTCTTAAAGGATGAGATTGTATTTTCTGGACAGTAGCCTGCCGCACCTCTATGACCAATTTTCAAGGGGGAATTTTCTTTCTTTTTCTCGCTGAACCGTGTTATTGCTCGTACTATTACCGTGATAAGTATTAAAAAAAGCGTAGCAGCATTCCTCAAGTTGGGGCCCCAATCTAAATTTATTTGTGAACATGGTATGAAAAATAGAAAGGAATGTCAATTGGAGGAGGATGAAATTGTAAAAAATATTTTTTTGAGGGTCAAAATCCATTATTATACTTGATTTTTCACCTAATTATGGGCTTCTTCTTTTTTTCTTAAACTGGGTAATTTGGATATGTGTCTATCGCACATTTTTAACCAAGTGAATAGGATATATGGAATTAAGAAAAGGAGGTAATGTAAATGTCAGGTGTAGCTGGTGGATACGGCGGCGGATTTGCCCTACTAGTCGTTTTATTTATTTTGTTAATTATTATTGGGGCTTCATGGTGTTACTAAAAAAGCATTTTAGATAAAAAGGAGGTCTTGAAAAATGTTTGGTTACGGATATGGTGGATGCGGCTATGGTTACGGCGGCTGCGGCTACGGCGGGGGATTTGCTTTAATCGTAGTATTATTTATCCTCTTGATTATTGTCGGTGCAGCTTGCTTCAGATAAAAATATAAAAAGGGAGGCCCGCTTGCTTAATCAAGCGGGTTTTCATTTGAAAAAGCTCGTTTCCATTTACTAAAAGCATCTAATTCAGTGGAGATTTTCTTTACAGTAAAGCCAATCAGAGCTGCATCATCCAGTATGCCTAGACCAATAATGAAATCTGGTACTAAGTCAAGTGGTGAAACAAAGTAAAGCAGAGTACCGATGACAGTAAGAATTGTGCTTGGCGAGACATTTTTATATTCACCTTTTGAATAGGATTTAACTAATTCAAAAAATAATTGCAGTTTTTCCCAAACTTCTCCTAGACTTCCTTTTTTCTCATTTGCCATTTTTAATGCTTTGTTAAGTAATCCCTCTGTTTTTTGCGGGTTAAGAAGGTATTCTTTTGCCTCATTAGTATATTTATGCTGCTCTTTTTCAAAAATCTTAGTTTTACCAAACAAATCATTCACTTCCTTTTTGTGAAGTCCATGCTTAGTTTACCACCAAATGAAAAAAACATTAGATGATTCATGAAAAATGAAAACCAGGTGCCCCATAAGCAGCACCTGGTTTTCGTAGGTTATATTTATACAAAGACCATATTATCACTAATGGCTGCCGGCGATCCCCAAACTATCTCTTCAATTTCTGAGCCTTCAAGTGTTTCTTTCTTTAGTAATGCATCAACTAATTGTTGATACTGATACTGATTGTTACTAATAAGACTCTCTGCTTTTTGTAAAGCTTTTTCAAATAGCTCTTGCATTTTTTCTTCTTTATCTTGTTTTTTGAAGGTCAATGTGAATCCTTCTTGAAGCATTCCGGTATCTACCATTTGTTCGATAATTTGTTTTGCTTGCTGAACATCGCCACTTACGCCGATGCTGTGTTCTCCTAAATGCATTCTCTCAGCAACCCCGCCAGCTAATACCATTGCGACACGCTCTAACAAGTCACTGGTCGTAGATAAATGCAATTCTTTTGGAATTGGTGCAACATACCCGAGTGCCTCACCACGAGGGATAATGGTTGCTTTCCTAACTGAACCAGGTTTCGTTAAGGATGCTACAATGGCATGACCTGCTTCATGAATAGCGACCCTGCGTTTTGTATCATAATCTTGTAATGACCGGGAAGTGCTCCCTAAAATTGTTCGATCAAGGGCATAGTCGATGTCTTGCTTCTGGATCGTTTCTTGGCCGTTCCGAACAGCTCTTCTGCTAGCCGTCTCAAATAATGATTGAAGTTCCGCACCTGAAAAGCCTGAAGTACTTTCTGCTAATTCATCTAATTGTGCAAGAGCATCCTTATCAAATGATTTATCTTTAGCATGAATAGCGATAATCTCTCTTCTTCCTTTTGTATCTGGAAGTGGTACATGGAAGGAGAAGTCGATTCTTCCTGGACGAAGGAAGGCTTCATCCAACATGTCTTTTCTATTTGTGGCAGCAATAAAAAGAATTCCATCATTTGAATGGCCGCCATCAAGCTGCACAAGTAATTCTGTTAATGTTTTTTCGGCTTCCTCGCCGCCATGTGCCTTTCTTTTTGCGGCTAAAGCATCCACCTCATCAATGAATACAACGGCAGGACTATGCTTTCTTGCTGATTTGAACAATGACCGGACCCGGCTTGCTCCAACACCAATAAACATTTCATTAAATGACGAACCGCTTGCCGAAAAGAAAGCAGCGTTTAATTCTCGGGCGATTGCTTGAGCCAGTAAGGTTTTACCAGTACCCGGGGGACCGTATAAAAGAATCCCTTTGGGTGGGGTAATCCCTAATTTTGAAGCCCGCTCCGGTTCTTTTAGGGTCGAGAGTGTTTGTAAGATTTCTTCCTTCATTTCGTCACCGAGTCCACCTACATCTTTCAAACTAATGGAGGGAAGGGTTTGAGACTTTGCAACACTATTCTTCATCGAATTATTTATTCCCAATCCACCTTTTGTTTTTTGAAGGGTAAATGCTGCCCCAGCCAACAGAAGGATAACTCCGCCTAATATCCATTTTCCATATTTACTGCTCTTTGAATAGGAGTATTCGATATTATATTTAACAACCAACTTATCTACCATTTGGCTGTTTGGTGGGACATGGGAAAGATATACCGTTTCACCCGCATGAATATAAAGGCTTCCATCGGGTTTTTCAATTATGTTAACGGTTTTTCCTTGTTGAGCTTGAATGGTTTTCTCAACAGAAGAGAATGGGATAGCCACTTCATTATTGGTTGTTTGTATAATCCAGACGATTCCTGCAATAACTAATATTAACGCTGCAATGAGCGGAATAAACTTATAAACTTTTTTTATTTTTGGCTTCAATTTTCTTCATCTCCTTCAACAGAGTACTACTCTATTATAAAGGGGTTTCCAGAAAAATGGATGTGGGAATCGTTGGGAAATGCAAATCCCTGCATAAAAAAATAACCAGCACAATTTTTTATAAATGTGCTGGTGTGATTGATAAAAGCTACGATAATAAGCGAAGATGTGGAATGATTGGCAGTAATACACTTTGAGCAATTGCCCCAATACTGGCTCCTATACAGGATGCTTTATTCCATTTAAAAACATGAACTTTTTCATCTTTTCCTTCAAACAAGAATAATAATTGGGCATCTTCTTCTGCAATTCCAATTTTTTTATAATGAATATTGTTCTCATTGAGGACAATTTCAAAGGCTTTATGCAATAAATTCAGGGTCTGCTGATCGATTTTAGTAATATCCAAGTCATGTACCTCCGATGTGTTATGTACTCACGCTACTTATTTTTCTCATTACCACTTTCTTTCATTATATTCTTTATGCTCTCGTGTTTAAAGAAATATTGCAAAGTTTCTGTTTGAGAGATAAGATTGAAGTTATGGACAAAAATTTTTATTGTCAAAAGAGAGGAAAACGAAATGGGTAACAATTTTAAAGAAGATGTATTGTCACGCCGGACATTTGCGATTATTTCCCACCCAGATGCCGGAAAAACTACGCTAACCGAAAAATTATTATTATTCGGAGGCGCTATTCGAGACGCGGGAACTGTAAAAGCGAAAAAGACAGGAAAGTTTGCAACCAGTGACTGGATGGAGATTGAAAAGCAACGGGGAATTTCCGTTACCTCCAGTGTCATGCAATTTGACTATGAAGGATTCCGAGTTAACATTTTGGATACTCCTGGACACCAAGATTTCAGTGAAGATACGTATCGGACTTTGATGGCTGTAGATAGTGCTGTAATGATCGTTGATGCTGCCAAGGGGATAGAGGCACAAACACTTAAACTATTTAAAGTATGCCGGATGCGCGGGATCCCTATTTTCACATTTATGAATAAACTTGATCGTCAGGGCAAGCCGCCGCTTGAACTGTTAGCTGAATTAGAAGAGGTTCTAGGCATAGAATCATATCCAATGAACTGGCCGATTGGGATGGGGAAAGAATTCCTTGGTATTTATGATCGATATAACAATCGAGTGGAACAGTTCCGAGTAGATGATGAAGACCGTTTTATACCATTAAATGATGACGGAGAAATTGCCGGTGATCATCCGCTAAAAAATTCCGGACTTTACGATCAAACGCTAGATGAAATTATGCTCCTAAATGAAGCTGGGAATGAGTTTTCAGCTGAAAGGATCGCAGCAGGAAACTTGACACCTGTATTTTTTGGAAGTGCGTTAACTGCCTTTGGAGTCCAAACATTTTTGGAGTCATACTTAAAATTTGCTCCGCCGCCAATGGCCCGGAATTCATCCATTGGAGAAATTGATCCGTTAGGGGAACAATTTTCAGGTTTTGTGTTTAAGATTCAAGCAAATATGAATCCTGCACACCGTGATAGGATTGCCTTTGTGCGTGTGTGTTCTGGGAAATTTGAGCGGGGAATGACAGTGAATATTCCACGTTTGAATAAACAAATTAAGCTCTCCCAGTCAACTTCATTTATGGCTGAAGAACGGAATACTGTGGATGAAGCGGTTAGTGGAGATATTATCGGGTTATACGACACAGGAACATATCAAATTGGTGATACTTTGACTACCGGGAAGAACGATTTCCAATATGAAAGACTTCCGCAATTTACACCAGAATTGTATGTCAGGGTTTCGGCTAAAAACGTTATGAAGCAAAAGTCTTTCTATAAAGGAATTCAGCAACTGGTTCAAGAAGGAGCCATTCAGTTATATAAAACCGTTAAAACGGATGATTATTTATTAGGTGCCGTGGGTCAATTACAATTTGAAGTTTTTGAGCATCGGATGAGAAATGAATATAATGCCGAGGTTTTAATGGAAAGAATGGGTTCAAAAATTGCCCGGTGGGTAGATAGTGAAACGGTTGATGAAAATTTATCGAGTTCTCGTTCAATGTTAGTGAAAGACAGATATGATCATTATGTATTTTTGTTTGAAAATGATTTTGCTCTCAGATGGTTTCAAGAGAAAAATCCATCGGTTAAACTCTATAATCCAATGGACCAACATGACTAAGAAAAGTGGCGGAATAGAATCCGCCATTTTTTTTTCGCGTTTATTAAACTGAAAATTCAGACTAATTACCCATGGACGAATCTTTTCCTAGGACTTTACAATGATTACAATCGTCTTAATAAAGACTAAGGAGGAGATAAGTTGGTAAAAGGTTTCTTTTTTACTGGGTTTCCTGGGTTCATTTGTAATCAATTGATTCGCGAAGTATTAAAAAGCAATCAATTGAATGGATCTGTTTTTGTCCTAGTCCTGCCTGATATGGTTGCAAGTGCAAAAAAAGAATCGGCGGCTATAATAGCGGAATATGGGTTAGATGAGTCCACCTTCCACATAATTGTTGGAGATATAACCAAACCGTTTCTTGCTATTACAGAAGAAGAACAAGAAGTTTTACAACACAGGGTTACCCATGTTTTTCATCTAGCAGCCATTTATGATTTAGCCGTTCCAAGAGATATTGCGCAAAAAGTGAATGTAAATGGAACGGAAAACGTAAATGAATGGGTACGAAGATTACCAAACCTAGATAGATATATTTATTTTAGTACTGCCTATGTAGTCGGAAATAGAGAAGGGACTCTGTATGAAACGGAACTTATTGCACCACCCGGTTTTAAAAATCATTATGAACAGACAAAATATGAAGCAGAAGTTTTAGTGGAAACTTTAAAAAAGGAAGTACCTGTTACTATCATTCGGCCGGGGATTGTCAAAGGCCATTCCAATACGGGAGAAACCATTAAATTTGATGGCCCTTATTTTATTATGAACTTTTTAGATCGGTTAAAATTTCTTCCTCTCATACCTCGACTAGGGAAAGGTGAAGCCTTTGTGAACCTTGTTCCAATAGATTATATTATAAAAGCCACTACCTATCTAAGCCAATTAGACAAAGCTGCTGGAAAAACGTATCATCTAACAGACCCTCATCCCTATCGTGCTTCAGAAATATATGAAATCATGATGCAAGAAATGCTAAACAAACAACCAAAAGGAATGATACCATTAACTATAGGGAAATGGTTCCTTTCTATTAAACCGTTGCGCAAATTTCTGGGAGTAGAGAAAGAAGCATTAGATTACTTTACTTGGAAAGGACAATTCGACTGCACACATGCTGTCACAGATCTTAAGGAATCAGGGATCGCCTGTCCTGACTTTAAAGATGGGGTTAAACCAATGACAGCATTTTATTTACAAGAAAAAAATAACCCAACCTTTCAAATTAATATCTTATAGCAGGGGTGATGACTGATGGATGCCACTCAAGAAAAGCTTAAAATAATTGCCCCGGCAACAGGAGAGCAGATCGGAGAAATTCCTGAAACGCCAATAAGCGAGGTTGACAGCTTTTATCAAAAGGGTAAAACTGCGTTTAAGCAGTGGAGTAATCTGACAATATCTGAGAGGGCAAAATACCTATTAAAGCTCAAAGATATTATCGTAGAGCAGATGGAGGCTATAGCTAAAACAATCGCTGCGGATACTGGAAAAGTGGTTACGGAGGCATTGGTAGCTGATATCATGCCAACCCTTGACAGTATTGATCACATAATAAAGCATGGGGAGAGAATTCTTCAGCGCCAAAAAGTAAAAACGCCTCTTTTATTGATAGGAAAGAAATCATTTATTGAATACATGCCGAGGGGAGTGGTTTTAGTAATTTCGCCATGGAATTATCCATTTCAATTGGCAATGGTCCCAATGCTTAGTGCTTTGGCATCGGGGAACACAGTGATTTTAAAACCATCAGAAGTAACTCCACTAGTAGGCAAATGTATAGAGGGGCTTTTTGCTAAAGTGGGCTTTCCTATGGGAGTTGTTCAAGTTGCACATGGTGGAAAAGAGGTAGGGGCAGCCTTTACAAATGGAAAACCAGATTATATTTTCTTTACAGGATCTATCCCGACCGGGAAAATCATTCAACAAGTTGCTTCAAAGCATCTTATTCCAACAACGCTAGAACTTGGCGGCAAGGATCCAATGATTGTATTTGCAGACGCTCATTTGGAACGTGCGGCAAAAGGGGCAGTGTGGGCGGCATTTACTAACAGTGGTCAAGTATGCATGAGTGCAGAAAGGCTGTATGTTGAAAAATCGATTTATCCGAAGTTTCTATCCTTACTTAAAAAAGAAATTTTAAACTTAAAACAGGGGACAGATGAAGATGATGATGTCGGCTCGATGACCTTCCCGGCTCAAAAAGAAATTGTAAGAGACCAGTTAGAGGATGCATTAAAGAAGGGCGCAAGTCTAGAGACCGGTCTAATTCCTGAAAAATGGGATAGTAGTATGTTTTTACCACTAATGGTAGTTACAAATGTGAATCATGATATGAAAATAGTCCAGGAAGAATCCTTTGGACCTATTCTGCCAGTCATTCCATTTGAGAGTGAAGATGAAGTAATTAGTCTTGCAAATGATACGGTTTATGGATTAAATGCAAGTGTTTGGTCAAATGATAATGAAAGAGCGAGAAGAGTATCCTCTAAACTCGTATCAGGGGCAGTGGTGATAAATGATGCTATTATTAGTATTGCCAATCATGGCCTTCCCTTTGGAGGGGCCAAACAAAGTGGAATCGGCAGGTACCATGGGGATGCCGGGTTAAGAATTTTTTGCCATGAAAAAGCAATTGTCGAGGATACCGGACGGAAAAAAAGTGAAATTCATTGGTATCCATATCAAGGAAAATACCCATTATTTCTTCAACTCTTTAAAAGTTATTTCCAAACCAATCGAAACTGGATTAAATTTTCACAAACCTATTTACGAATCCTTAAAAAGAATTAAGTTGGGAAAAATAATAGAATTTCCGCTGTTTTTTGGCAAAAATGGATAAACTAAGTTTAGGTTTTTCACCTTAAAAAATATGCCATGAAAAGCGGGACTGTACGATGAAAAAGATGAATAAACTGGAAGCTGTTTTTTGGAATATTGCTTTTCCTGGTTTTAGTCAGTTGTTAATGGGTCAATATATCAAAGGAATATTGTTTGTCACCTTAGAAGTAATGATAAATGCCAATAGTCATTTTAATTCGGCAATCATGTACAGCTTTTTAGGTGAAATTGACAATGCAGAGGCGGTTCTTAACTATCAATGGCTAATGTTTTACCCATGTGTCTATTTATTTTCCTTGTGGGATGGGTATCGTTCTGCCATGCCTGCTAATGAAAAATACTCATTCTTTCCATTTGTCTTCGGTGCCTATTTTGTTACTGTAGGATTAATGGTATCACCTAAGGTTACAATTTTTCAAATCCATCCTGGTCCAGTCTTTCTACCGATGCTGTTTTTAATTCCTGGGTTGCTTATTGGTTTTTTAATTAAATTTTTACTGTCTTTAAAGCTAAAAAATTAAAGTTTATTTAATAAAAAGCTTCAAATCAGGATATTCTGATTTGAAGTTTTTTATTGGGAAAAATTTTTTAAAATGAACCCCCACAAATTGCTTAAGATGCAACGTAACTATGTAGTGAAAATAAGGTTTTATACAGAAGAAACAAGATTAAAGGGTGTGGTAAGGGAAATAAAAAAACATGAAACAAATAAATGTAAAATAAATAAGCGCTATAACAATAAACAGGAAAAGATAGCCATTCTTGGGGCTTTTTTTTTCTAAATGCTTAACACCAAAAAGTCCAAGTTAACACTCATATGTTATAATTGGTCGAATAGAGGTGAGCATATGCTAGGTTTATTGTTTATGGCCAAAAAGAAAAAGAAGAACACCCTGGAAGAAATGGTTCTTCTGATTCAACAAGGCGACCGTTATTTGCTAGACGAAATTATTAATTCTTACAAACCATTTATAGCTAAAACAGTATCTTCTGTATGCAAACGATATATCTATGAAACCGATGATGAATTTAGTATTGGTCTCATCGCATTCAATGAAGCGATAGAGAAATATTCAAAAGAGCGAGGAAACTCCTTATTGAGTTTTTCCGAAGTCATTATCAAGAGAAGAGTAATTGACTATATTCGTAAGCAATCCAAAAATCAACATTTAAGTTTTGACTTAACCAATGATACTAACGAAGAAGAAACAGCTGGAACAATTATTGTTAATGAACTCTCATTAGATGATTACCAAAAAAAGAATGATGAACAATTAAGAAAGGATGAGATTGTTCACTTTCAGAAATTATTAACTACTTTTGATTTAAGTTTTTCTGACTTAGTTGAGAATTCACCGAAGCATGTCGATGCGCGCAAAAACGCAATTATGGCTGCAAAATTGTTAGTAGAAAACGAAGAATTAAAAGAAATGTTATTCACTAATAAACGTCTTCCCATTAAACAATTAGAGAAAATGGTAGATGTCAGCAGAAAGACGATTGAACGAAATAGGAAATATATTATTGCCATTGCACTTATTTTATCTAGTGATTATGTTTATATGAAAGATTATATAAAGGGGGTGCTAGACACATGAAAAAGGGAATTATAATGGAAATAGAAGAAGAATTCCTAACGCTAATGACCCCTGAAGGTGAGTTTTTGCATACTACGAGGCAAAATCAGCCATATGCAATTGGGGAAGAAATTTACTTTTTTCCAATGGAACGTGTTAGAAGTTCGAATCCTTTTAATTGGTTTATTAGCATTTTTAAATTTAAACCTGTTTGGGCACTAGTAGCTGTGTTCGTTATTATGCTAGGCTCATTTTTCCCTATGTATCAAAGTAATAAAGCATATGCCTATATGTCCATTGATGTTAATCCTAGTATAGAACTTGGTGTTAATAAGAAGATGCAGGTTGTTAAGATCAAAGGATTTAACAAAGACGGTAAGAAGATTGTCTCGCATCTGACTAGCTGGAAAAAGAAAAATGTTTCTGATTTAGTACAAACGATCTTAGCTGAAATGAGTAAAGAAGGTTATTTGAGTACAAATGATCACGTTATTATATCCACAGCTCGAACCAAAAGTCCGGAAGAAAATGTGGAAAAGGAACTTAAAGCGAACATTGAGGAGATTAAAGCATCAATTGAAAAGCAAAATGCTGAACCAACAGTTGTTAACGCCTCAAAAGATTCATTAGAAGATGCTCATAAACGTGGTATTACTACTGGTAAATTACACGATAATAATACCCAAGTTTCCATTAATAGAACAAAAAAAGTGAAAACAAAAGATAAAAAGAAAACTTCAGATAGTAAAGCTATACAAACGAAACCGCCTGTTAAATCTCCGCCTTCTGTACCACTAAAACAACGAACAGAAACTAAGGCCCTACAAAATAAGGCTTTTGCAGAAAATAAAAGGCAGCCTGAAAAGAAATGGATAAATGGAAAATTTACTCCACCCGGACAATTGAAAAAGATAAATGAAAAGCAAATAAAGCAAAATCAAGAGCGTCCTAAAAAACAAAATAATAATCAAAAAGAAAATAAGGCAGAGAACAAAAAATCGACGAAACAAGAAAAGTCTAAAGGGAAAGACAGCCATAGAGATCCCGGCAAAGAAAAAAAGGCAGAGAACAAAAAACCGTCGAATCAAGAAAAGTCTGAAAAGAAAGACAGTTATAGAGATACCGGTAAAAATAAGAATGGGAACAAATGGAAAGATAAAAATAAAGAAAAAGAAATAGCTAAACAGGATGACAAAAAAAATAAAAAACCTTATGGAAACCATAGGAGTAATCAAAAGGATAAATAAAGTCCGGAAGTAATTCCGGACTTTTTCCATATTTATAAAGTTATTGTTGTTGTCCAGATAATTGTGCTTGTGCTTGTTGGACAAGGCGTTTTGTAATTTCCCCGCCTACAGATCCATTTGCTCTTGAAACTGTATCTGACCCTAAATTTACTCCAAATTCTTGGGCAATTTCGTATTTAACTTGATCTAAATATTGTTCAATCCCAGGTACTAACAACTTGTTCCTGCTATTAGCCATATAAATCAGCTCCTTATTTTCTGTCCAGAGATAATTTTACCTCTGTATAGGTATTATTAATTTATTTTGTTGTTTTATTAGTGGAAATGTTTTTCGTTATTGGATATAAATTTCTAAAGAAAAATAAAAAGGAGCCAAACGGCTCCTTCCTCCTATTCCTTCACTGCCTCTAATAATAGGTCAACGATGTGAACACCTCGCATCTTCTCAGCGAGTCCTTCCTTTTCAATCCCAACCTTTACTTGTAATAAGCAGCCTGGGTTAGCAGTTACAATTGTGGTAGCATGAATATTTTTGGCTTGGACCATTTTGTAATCAAGCATTTTCATCGACATTTCTGATTCGATAATATTATATATGCCCGCAGAACCGCAACAACGGTCCGCATCTTTCATTTCAACATACGTTGCTCCTTTAATAGATTGCAGAAGGAGCCTTGGTGCAGATGCAGTTTTCATTACATTTCTTAAATGACAAGAATCCTGATACGTAATTATTTGAGATGGAAGCTCTAATTTTACTCTTTCATGGAAGGTAACTGAAACTAGAATTTCGGACACATCCTGAATTTTTTCTGTGAATTTCTTTGCTCGTTCGCTCCACTCTGGGTCTTCTTTTAATAAGTGATCATAACCAAGTAAGAATGCGCCACAACCCCCGGCATTTGTAATGATAAAATCAATATTTAAATCTTCAAAGGCTTTGATATTTCTCTTGGCAAGATCTTTTGAACCACCCTTTTCACCATAATGACCGTGCAGGGCACCACAACATGTTTGCTCCTCGGGAATAACAATTTCACAGCCAGCCAGTTGGAGTAATTTGATGGTAGCGTCATTTGTTTTCATAAACATGGAGTCCATCAAACAGCCACTAAAGAAGGCAACTCGGTGTGTTTTTTTTCCAATTGGTTCTGCATGAACCGGTCTATTTTTCAGTTCTTTCATCGTTGATACTGGAGGTAGTACTTTTTCCATTAAGGTTAGATGCTCAGGCAATATACCTAAGAATCCAATTTTTCTCGCCATAGTTTGTAAACCAGACCGTTGGTAAAACCCAATTAACCCTGTCACATTTTTCATTCGATTTGGATGTGGGAACAATCCTTCGAATACTGTTTTTCGAACGATCCTAGTCGATAATGAGTATTTCTTATTCTGACTGACAATATCACGTGCTTCTTCGAGTAAATGGCCATACTTTACTCCAGATGGGCAAACAGTTTCACATGCCACACAGCCAAGACATAGGTTAAGTGAACGCTCAAAATCTTCATCCGGTTCAATTAAACCATCGGTTACAGCCTTCATTAAGGCGATCCTGCCTCGCGGGGAATGTGATTCTTTATAGCCTGATTCAATATATGTGGGACACGCAGGCAAACAAAAGCCACAGCGCATACAATTTAATAATTCATCTTCATTCATTCTCACTTTAAACTGTTCTTGGATGATGTCTTTTTCTTTAACAGTTGTCATTTTGAAACCACCATGTCTTTTTTGTCGTCTGCTGCTAATACTGTTCCTTGGCCAGAAACTACCACGCGCTTTTTATAACTTTTAGCAAAAACCTTCCCTGGATTCATGATATTATTTGGATCCAAAGCAAGCTTAATGGCTTTCATCACGGCAATTCCTTCTTTACCCAGTTTCCATTCAAGATAAGGTGCTTTCATAACTCCAACACCATGCTCACCTGTAATGGTTCCGCCAAGTTCCACTGCTTTTTCAAAGATTTCAGCAAAAGCCATCTCGACACGTTCCATTTCTTCGTGATTTCTTGCATCCGTTGGGCATGTAGGATGGAGATTTCCATCACCTGCATGGCCAAAAGTACAAATTTGCAGATTGTATTTGTCAGCAATGTTATTGATGGCGTTTACCATTTTCGCTAGTTCTGACCTTGGGACAGTAGCATCTTCAAGTACAGTAGTTGGCTTGAGTCGTGCAAGTGCAGAAAGTGCTGTGCGCCTTGCAGCAGCTAAGGCTAACGCTTCTTCCTCTGAAGATGCTACTTTAACGGAGACGGCACCTTCCTGCTCGCAAACCTTGATGATTTTTTCAATATCACGTTCGACAACTTCAGGTGAACCATCTTGTTCAATTAATAAAACTGCTTGAACGTCTGTAGGTAATCCAATTTTAGAATAGTCTTCGACTACTCTAATCGTAGGTTGATCTAGGAATTCAAGTGTGATAGGTATAATTTTATTGGCGATAATTTTGGAAACAGATTTTGCTGCAGCTTCTAGATCCTGATACAAGGCTAGCATCGTTTTCTTGGTTTCAGGCATGGGGATAAGCTTTAAAATTGCTTCAGTGATGATCCCAAGAGTTCCTTCCGAACCCACCATTAACCGAGTTAAGTCATAACCTGCGACATCTTTTGCCAGTTTTCCACCTGTTCTTACGATATCCCCGTTCGGCATGACAACCTCAAGACCAATCACATAATCCCGGGTTACTCCATATTTAAGTCCACGTAATCCACCAGAGTTTTCGTTAATAGCTCCACCAATCGTGGCAATTTTCATTGAACCTGGATCAGGTGGATAAAAAAGTCCCTTTGCTGAAGCAGCGTTAGCTACATCGAGGCAAATGACGCCTGGCTGGACAGTAATCGTTAAATTTTCTTCATCTAGATCAACAATTCTGTTCATATGCTTG
>Ga0209370_1001865_pt1 | contig 17075 bp, 11 predicted proteins | sample AgamicAtPrz_FD_187164 | JGI IMG/M metagenome (GOLD analysis project Ga0209370, IMG submission 187164) | Agave microbial communities from Guanajuato, Mexico - At.P.rz (SPAdes) (version 2) | ecosystem: Host-associated > Plants > Phyllosphere > Phylloplane/Leaf | place: Guanajuato, Mexico... | reverse complement strand
AAGAAAGCCGTCGGTAATTGATCCCCCTGTTCATGAATCGCCTTCTTCATCAAAGCATGACCATCATCAGCAGTAAAGTTACCTACATACATATATTCTTCATTGGGCAGTCCTTTTTCTGCTAAAAAGCGCTTGAATGTCACCTCTCTTGGGTCTTCAATCATAGAGGTTTTATCCTTAAACACTTCTCTGCCGCCGATATACCCGATCCTCTCATGACCCTTTTGAATAAAATGATCGAGCACTTTTTTTGTAGCTCGTTCAAAATCAATAACAATCGAATCAAACCGATCTTCATCTGGTGAGGTATCAACAAAGACAATATTTTTGGTAATCTTAATGAGATCATTCACTTGCTTCCTGCTAAATTTCCCAATCGCAATCAGCCCTTGAATATCGTCATCCTTCAGATCCTCATAGTTGCCTTGAAAATATTTATCCACCTGAATCCCATGCTGCCGGCATTGGTTTTCAACCCCCAGCCGGATGGACATGTAATATAAATCTTCCAGCTCTTCTTTTTCCGTATACCATTGTAAAAGAGCAATCTTACCCGATTCCTGCTTGCGAGCTGGTTTCTTTTTATATGATAGTTCCTCTGCCACTTCGAATATTCTTTTCTTCGTTTCATCACTGACAGAAAGAGTGGTGTCATAATTTAAAACACGGGATACCGTTGCAATCGATACCCCTGCTATTTGTGCAATATCTTTGATGGTAGCCATGAATCAGTCTCCTAATGTATTAGCAAAAAAACGATACACTGTTCTAGAATGATATTCTTCCTCTGGATTTAAAACGACAGAAGGAAACTCTGGATGGTGAATTGCATCAGGAAATCCTTGGGTTTCCAGGCAAACACCCAAATAATTCTCCGCTCTGACACCTGAAATTGAATAAGGGCCTTCTATAAAATTCCCTGTATAAAGGACAACGCATGGCTGATCGGTCGTAACAAGGAGCGAGCGGCCGCTTTCTTCATCGCTTAGGATCATCGTATTTTCTCCCTCTTGTCTAAAAACAAGTGGGTGGTCGTAACCCTTCCCGACAAGCACGTTTTGAGGATAAGATGAATTCAGCCCAGAACTCAACCTTCTGCCATGCTTGAAATCAAAGGGAGTATTTTTAGAATCAATCAACTTACCAGTAGGAATAAGATCGTCTCTCAACTCTAAAAATCGATCACTATCTAATTTAAGAATGTGCTCCGAACAATCTCTTTTTATATTTCCGCTTAAGTTAAAATACGAGTGATTGGTTAAGTTGACTAACGTTTTTTGATCCGTTTCGCTTTTATAACTAATATCGATTTCATTTTTATTGTTTAGAATGTACGTAACAGTGGTGTCTAGATTACCTGGATAGCCTTCTTCTCCATCTGGACTATGATAAAAAAACTTCAATCCGACAGCATTTTCTTCCTCAATGATTTCAGTTTTCCAAATCACAGAGTTAAAACCCTTCTTGCCTCCGTGCAGATGATTGGGGTAGTTATTGTCTGCAAGCTGATATTCTTTACCGTCCAATTCGAAACTTGCACCACCAATTCTTCCAGCTACCCGTCCACAAACTGCTCCGAAATACGGTGACCATTCTGTGTAATCTTCGAAGTTATCAAAACCAAGGACTACATTTTCAAAGTTTCCACGGCGGTCAGGGACGATGATTTTAGTAATTATACAACCAAAATTCAGACAAGAGACCTCCATGCCATAATCGTTGACTAAGGTATATTCTGTAACAGACTCTCCCTCGTAACTGCCGAATATTCTATCTAATATTTTCATCGATATCACTCCATATTTTTACAAAGAATTGATAAAACGCTGGAACCCAGCTTGCCCTGCTTCGTCCCGCTTGAACACTCCTGCATCTTCCAAGACTCTTGAGAATTTCCTTCCTACTTCTTCTCTTACCAGGCCTTCCACATTCGCATCATTGGCAACATCTTGATAGCGGGATTTTAACACCTCTGCCCATTCTAAATGGTATTCGGCAATATCTGCCTCTTTACCGAGGATGTACTTCTCCACTTCTCCAAGTTCAGCCTTTAATCGTGCAGGTAAAACAGCCAGCCCCATTACTTCAATTAGGCCGATATTTTCCTTTTTAATATGATGTACATCGGCGTGAGGATGGAAAATGCCCAGTGGATGCTCATCACTTGTTCGATTATTACGAAGCACCAAGTCCAGTTCAAACACATCCCCATTTTTCCGTGCAATCGGCGTCACTGTATTATGCGGCGTCTCTCCAGTTCTCGCCAAAATTTCAAGCGTCGCATCACTGTAATTTTTCCATTGCTCAAAAATATGTGAACCTGCTTCAACCAACTCACTGATTTGAGAAGAGCGAAGACGAATGACGGACATTGGCCATTTTACAACAGAACACTCAACATTTGGATGGCCAGCCATTTTAAATGTCCAGTCATCTCCTGCTTTCGCCATCGCAAATTGATAATTTCCGCCTTGATAATGGTCATGGGTTAAAATTGAACCGCCGACAATTGGCAGATCCGCATTAGAGCCAACAAAGTAATGAGGAAATTGCTCAACAAAGCTCAATAACCGTAAGAAAGACGTGGCACTAACGACCATATCGGTATGTTTTTCTGATAGGACAATACAATGTTCATTGTAATACACATACGGTGAATATTGGAGATACCACGGCTGATTTAATAGATTGACGCGAATCATTCGGTGATTGGAGCGTGCAGGGTGTCCGACTCTGCCTTCGTAACCTTCATTTTCAACACAAAGCAGGCATTTCGGATAATCTGTTTTTTGTACAGAACGCTCGAGCGCGATACTTCTAGGATCCTTTTCAGGTTTCGATAAATTAATGGTAATGTCCAGTTCACCATATTCTGTGACGGTTTTATACTCGATATTGTTCCGAATCCGCTTCATTTGAATGTAATTGCTATTTTTACTTAACTCATAAAAATACTCGGTTGCCGCTTTTGGATCCTGTTTATATTTTTCATAAAACACATGATTGATCGTCGATGGACGTGCGATAAAACAGTTCATTATTTTACTAGAAAATATCTCTTTTTCATCAAATAATTCTTCAATTATCGCTTGATTGCAAGAATAGTCCACAATTAAATCGAGTAAATCAGGGATTTCAACGTGGCCGCCCTCCGCGTGATCTATTTCCTTAAACTCGGCTAGCTTGAGCAATGCCAGTATTTGATTGCGCGCATAGATTTCATCTTCCCGCTCAATAAGTTGAGTGGTAATCGCTTGATTAATTAATTGTTGTACTAATTGATAAATCATTTATGATCCCCTCTATTTCTGATATCCATTAGGGTGATGCTGGTGCCAGTTCCAGGCATTGCTGATAATTTGATGAATCGATGTTCTCGTAGGATTCCATCCCAATACCTTTTTGGCTTTTTCCGAAGAAGCTATTAAGGTACTCGGGTCTCCCGACCTGCGTTCGCCGATTTTAACAGGGATATCAATACCTGTCACCTCTTTAGCCGTCTCAACAATTTCTTTTACCGAGAATCCTTGACTTGATCCTAAATTAAAAATATTACTTTCCCCGCCATTTTGCAGATAGCGAAGGGCTAATATATGGGCATCAATTAAGTCCTCAACATGAATATAATCCCGGACACAAGTGCCATCTGCTGTATCATAATCCTCCCCAAATATCGTCACCGCTGGTCTTTTCCCTAATGCCGCTTCGAGGACAACTGGAATCAGATGGGTTTCAGGATTATGGTCCTCACCAATTTGTCCGTCACTTCTTGCCGATGCCACGTTAAAATAGCGAAGTGATACAAAGTTAAGATCAAATGCCTTTTCACACCAAGACATCATTTTTTCCATTGCCAGCTTGGTTTCCCCATACGTATTTGTAGGAATGGCTGCGGCCTCTTCTGTAATCGGCACAACTTTTTGCTCTCCATAAACAGCTGCTGTTGAAGAAAAAACGATGTGCTTGACGGCAAATTCTTTCATCATTTCAAGGACAACTTGTGTACCATATACGTTATTATCAAAGTATTTTAATGGTTCTATCATTGATTCTCCAACTAAGGAATTGGCAGCAAAATGCATAATCGCTTCAATACTTTCTTTTTCAAAAACAGAACGCATAAACTCGCGGCTGCGGATATCTCCCTTATACAAGTTAGCCTTTGGATGAACCGCTTCCTCATGGCCAGTTTGTAAATTATCAATGACAACGACTGAATATCCCTGATCAATCAACTGGTATACAGCGTGTGAACCGACATAGCCTGCACCACCTAATACAAGAATGCTCATTTAAATCGTTTCCTCCAATCGAATCTCTTTTGCCCCATCACCAATGCTCGCTACATAAAATTCAGCCTCGTAACCAATCTTGTCAAGATAATCTGCTCCAACGTTCTCAATAAAGTTATCAACTTCTTCATTTCTAACAATCGCAATCGCACAGCCGCCAAATCCTGCACCGGTCATTCGTGCACCAAGAACGCCTGGCTGTTTCCATGCGGCCTCTACTAAACTGTCCAGCTCAATTCCAGTAACTTCATAATCATCACGTAAGGAAATGTGTGATTGATTAATGAGTTGTCCAAATGCTTCTAGATTACCTAATTTAAGTTCTTCGAGTGCTTTAATTGTTCTCATGTTTTCGTAGACTGCGTGTTTTGCCCGTTTACGAACTGTTTCATTAGTAATGAGATACTGATTCTCATCGAACTCCGCTTCCGTTAACTGGCCAAGTGCTTCGATCGGCAGTTTTTGCTGAAGTTGAGCCAATGCCTCTTCGCATTCTCCTCGTCGTTCATTGTACTTGGAATCAGCTAATTCCCTGCGCTTGTTCGTATTCATGATTAATATTTTGTAGTCTTCCAGGTGAATCGGTGCGTACTCATATTTCAACGTTTGGCAATCTAATAATATACCTGCATCTTTCTTTCCCATGCCAATCGCAAACTGATCCATAATGCCGCTGTTTACTCCTATGAATTCATTCTCTACCCGCTTGCCAATCTTGATGAGATCAAGTTGCGGAATTTCTAAATTAAATAGGCCATTTACAAGCACTCCGGTTAAAAGTTCAATGGATGCTGACGAAGAAAGTCCTGCACCATTGGGTATATTACCTTCAATTACACAATCAAATCCTGAGGGAATTTCATATCCCGCCTCAAGAATAAAACGGACCATGCCTTTTGGATAATTGGCCCAATTATGTTCCTTCTCATAGTCTAGTTCGCTTAAGTTAAATTCGATGATTCCTTTTTCAGGAAAGTTGGTGGAGTAGAGGCGAATCACTTTGTCTTCCCGTGCCCTTGCTACAGCATAAGTACCATAGGTAATTGCACATGGGAAAACGTGCCCACCATTGTAATCTGTATGCTCGCCAATTAAATTAATCCTTCCAGGAGCAAAAAAGGCTTGCTTGGGTAATACTTGAAACATATCTAAAAATACTTTATTAAGTGTGATTGCGTTCATTTTAAATTCCTCCAGAAGTCTTGTGTCTTGTTCGTTAACTTTTTATTTTCAACATAATTTTACTACCCCTAGTAAAAACCTTCAAGTATTTTACTAAAATTTTACTTAAAAACACAATAAAATCTTGAATATAATTTTGTACTAGGTATTTTTAACTTAGTATTTGTGTTAAAATTGATAGTAATAAATAAACTAAATAATACCTTTTTAAACAAATTCTTAATGGTACTAATGATAAAAAAGGCGTGATGTCATTTGAGTTTCGACCCCAAAACTGGAAGTTTCGAAAAAATGAAGTTACTTAATCAATCAACCGTTTTAAACATGATTCGATTAAAAGAACCGATTTCAAGAGCAGAAATTGCCAAATTAACAAAATTAACCCCGCCAACCATAAGTTCATTGGTTGCTGAATTGATTGAGAAGAATCTTATTGTAGAGGAACAATCAACCAGCGCAACTTCAGGCGGTAGAAAGCCAATTCTCCTCCGTATTAATTACTCCGCTTATTATATAATCGGAGTCTATGCCGCAGCAGAGGTTATTCGCGTTATTTTAACAACAATGGACGGAAAGATTGTAACCGATTTCAGTAAAGATATTACTGAACTGCCAACTAAAACCGAATTTATGAGCATGATGATAGAGTGCATTCATTATGTGCTTCAAACTGCACATATAGAACGGGAGTTAATCCTTGGTATCGGTATTGCCATGCATGGACTTGTTGACTCTGAGCAAGGCTTGGCCATCTTTTCTCCACACTTACATTTGGAAAATATACCTCTGAAAGAAAGAATAGAGAAAGAATTCAATATCCCTGTTATTGTCGAAAATGATGTACGAGCATTAGCTATTGCTGAGAGCTGGTTTGGGCAAGGTAAAGAAGTCTCCGACTTTATCTGTCTTAGTGTGGGACGAGGGATTGGTTCTGGAATCTTTATAAATAGTGAGATTTATAAAAGCACTTTTTATACAGCCGGGGAAGTCGGGCATACCATTTTAGATGTGAATGGTCCCCTATGCGAGTGCGGTAATAATGGATGTTTAGAGGCCTATGCATCTGAAGTTGCTATCTTAAATAAAGCTAAGGAAGAACTTAAAAATCATCAAGATACAATTCTCACAGAATGGTTGAAAGATAACAGTACTGAGCTCTCCTTAAATATGGTCTATAAAGCTGCTAAGGAAGGGGATCCATTTGCTATATCGCTATTAGAAAAGGCCGGTCAATCCCTTGGACTAGCCGCAGCTAATATGATTAATATTTTAAAGCCTTCGAAAATAATAGTAGAAGGGGGTATTTTCGAAGTAGGAGATTTTGTTTTGTCCCAACTAAAAAAAAGGATAGAGAAATATACTTTTAAAAGCTCTCATGAAGAAATTAAAGTGGTTTGTTCAGAATTAGGGAAAACCGGTATGGTATTAGGAGCTGTGACATTAGTTTTAAAGAAACTATTTAAAGCATAAGGATAATAAAAGAGTTGGATCATAGGATTCAACTCTTTTTTTGTTCAATTTGTAAAAGTGTATTTAGTAACGGAATAGTATACCTGACCCTTTTCTAAAATGGCAGTTGGGAAATGTGGATGATTGAGCGAATCTGGAAGACCCTGTGTTTCTAAACATAAACCAAGGTACTTTCTTGAGGTAATACCTCGAATTGAAAAATCGTCTGCTAGCTGATTTCCAGTGTAAAGAACGACAGCAGGCTGATTCGTTTCGATCATTAATCCTCTTCCACTCTCTTCCTCATACAGATAGATTTCCTTATTTTGATTATCCTCTAGTAGAAAAGGATGGTCATACCCATTTCCTGCAAGTATATTCTGCGCGTCATTTGAAGCAGTTCCATCGATAATCTTCCGTCCGAATCGAAAGTCAAAAGATGTATTTTCTACAGATAGAACCTCCCCTGTCGGTATCAACTCCTCATTCAACTCAAGGAATTGCTTACTTTTTAGAGTTAACTTATGATTAAGAGCGTTTCTTTTTAAATTGCCGCTTAAATTAAAATAAGAATGATTGGTGACATTAACAACTGTTTTTTGATCAGAGACACCTTCATAAGATATTTGAAGCTCATTATTGTTATTTAAGGTATAGGTTATTTTCATCTTTAAATTTCCAGGATACCCTTCTTCCCCATCCTTGCTTGAATAAGTGAATACAAGAGCCATTGAATCTTTATCTTCAATTACCTCTGTATCCCAAATCACCTTGTCGAAGCCTTTTATCCCGCCGTGCAAATGATTATCGTAGTTATTCTTTGCGAGATGATACGTGATACCATCTAATGTAAATTCAGCATTAGCTATTCTGCCCGCATGCCTGCCGACCACAGCGCCGAAATATGGAGAATGCTGCTGATATTCATCGATTGTATCAAATCCCAAAACCACATTTTCAAGTACCCCGTTTCGATCAGGAACGAGGATCTTGGTAATCGTGCAGCCATAATCGATGGTGCTTACTTCCATACCCTGATCATTAATCATCGTAAAAATAGTAATTGTCTGTCCATCAAGTTCTGCAAATTTTTCCTGTAACAAATTCATGATTTAAACTCCCTTCGTTCCCGATGGTATAAAGAAAACTCGCCGACTGGCGAGCCTTCTTGAAATAATTTTATAAAAGCAAGCAGAATAACCTAACTTAAGCTTTCACAATATTAGAATGCCACATATCATTTATTTCTCTTATTTTTGCTAACTCACATTTTGGTTCTCTGTTATAAGATAATAATCCGTTGATTTCCTGCTCTACATCTGTTAACTGTGTATAACAATAGCCATGTAGAATCTTAGAAGCATAGACTGCTTCCATTACTCTGCGATAATCTGCAATAAACTCCTGTTCATCCTTCACAGATGTATAGCCCCAGCCACTGTCTTCACCAACTTTGAAGCCAATTCCTCCGAATTCTGTTAACAAGATTGGTTCACCTTTATGTTCAAATCCATCCGCATAAATTCCACGGCCAGCTGGTTTTGAGTTTAATAGATTTTCTTTTGTGAGCAAGGACTCTTTAAAATCCTCATATTTTATCTTTTCATCGTTTGATCCATGATTGTAATTGTGAATCGCACAAATATCCGTTTCTGTAAGCTCCCATCCATCATTAGAGATGACTAAACGTGTTGGATCAAGAGAATGAATAAGGTGGTACATCGCTAAAGAGTGGTGCTGCTGCTGTTTGTTTGCTTTAATAAAAGGCACTCCCCAGCTTTCGTTGACAGGTACCCATGCGACGATAGATGGATGATTGTAATCCCGTTCAATGATTTCAATCCATTCTTTGGTTAATCGAGATGCAGCGTCCTCGCTATAGGATGGAAAGGCTGCACATTCTCCCCAAACCAGAAATCCTAATTTATCTGCCCAATAAAGGAAACGTGGATCCTCGACCTTTTGATGCTTTCTGCAGCCATTAAAGCCCATTTCTAAAGCTAATTCAATATCCTTTTTCAAATCGTCATCCGTTGGAGCCGTTAATAATCCTTCTGGCCAATAGCCTTGATCAAGAACTAATTTTTGATAATAGGGCTTATTATTTAAATAAACCATTCCATTTTCAATATGGATCTTTCTCATACCGAAATAGGATTCCACTTCGTCTAAAATCACCTGATTATCTTCATCTTTTAATGTGAATTTAATATCAAATAAATTTGGATTCTCTGGTGACCAATTCCAGCCGATATGGTGAAAAGAAGTTCTGAAAATTTGGCGATTATATAAATTAATTGAACGCTTATTATACGGTTCAAATACCTCAATCGTATCCTTTGCTACCTTTTCACCCTGAAAACTAATTTCGATGTCTGCTTTTTTGTTAATAAATTCACCTGAGACATCAAATTCTACAATTATATCTCCACGGTCAATGTCGGGTGTTAATCTTAATTTTGAAACATGTGTAGGACTAACCGGTTCAAGCCATACGGTTTGCCATATCCCCGTCGTTCTCGTGTACCAGATCGAATCCGATTGTTCAATCCAGAATTGCTTTCCTCTGGGAATCGTCTCATCGGTAGATGGATCTTCGACTCTTACAACAACCTTTTCATTGCCCCAAGTTAAATGATCCGTAATGTCGAGAGAGAAAGAAACATTGCCGCCTTCATGAAAACAAGCATACTCCCCATTGACATAAACCCATGCACGGTAATCCACTGCCCCAAAATGTAAGAGAACCCGCTGATTATTCCAGCCTTTAGGCACCGTGAATTCTCGGGAATACCATACATAATCATGGAATGATGGGTCATTAATACCGCTTAGTTTCGTCTGATAGGCAAAAGGAACATTAATTTTCCGATCAAAGGTTTCCCCATTTTGAAACCACTTTTCCTTTAACCCTACATTGTTATCATCAAAAGCAAAATCCCATTCGCCGTTTAAATTAACCCAATCTTGTCTGACCAATTGTGGTCTAGGATATTCATTACGGGGTACTGACATGTTGTTTCCCATCCTTCCTAAAAAAATAATCCTATTTAATTCCTGATTGATTCACGCCTTTTATAAAGGAACGTTGACCAATAATAAACAATAATACTGCCGGTATGGTTGCAATTGATGTTAAAGCCATTAACCTACCCGGTGATGAAACGAAACTTCCTTGCTGCATGATGGCAATACCCGTTGTAATAGTTCTCATTTCTGGAGAATTTGTAGTTACAAGCGGCCATAAGAAGTCATTATATATACCCATAAATGTAAAAATAGCTAATGTCCAAATAACTGGTCGTGCCGATGGCAAAACGATTTTTACAAATACTTGCCATTTATTTGCACCGTCTAGGAATGCTGCTTCCTCCAGCTCTTTTGGAAAACCGCGAAAATATTGATAGAGAAGAAAGACACCAAAAGCATTTGCAGAATATGGAAGAATCAGTACTGCATAAGTATCTAATAGACCGAACTTATTAAACTCCATATATAGTGGTAAAAAGGTAATAACCCACGGAATCGTCATCGACCCAATAAAGATGCTAATTAGCAATTTTTTAAAAGGAACATCTAAACGGGCCAGACCATATGCTGCCAGTGTGTCTACAACAAGAACAATTAGTGTTCCAATAATCCCAACAAAAAGGGAATTGCCCATCCATTGTAAGACAGGTGTATCTGAATTTCCTGCTAAGCTATACTGATAATTTTCAAGAGTAAATACTTTCGGAATCCACTTTAGACCGGCAGTGAATGCTTCCTGATCCGTTTTAAAAGAAGTAGCCAGCATCCATAAAATTGGAACGATAAAAATCAAGCCAACAATAATAGCAAGAATAACAATGAAAATTTTAAACGGTGTTTTTTGCACGCTGAACTACTCCTTTCGATTTGTGATTCGGAATTGCAATATTGAGATAACGATCATAATCAATGCCATAAGTAATGACATGGCGGCTGCATTCCCTAATTGCCGCTGTTTAAAAGCTTCATCGACGATATTCATTAATAGAACCTTTGTTGAAGTCCCTGGACCTCCCCGTGTCATTAAATATGGCTGCCCGTATATATTAAAAGAGGCAATTGTTGATGTAATGACGACAAATAGCATCGTAGGTTTAATACTAGGTAACGTGATATGCACAAATCGCTGCCAGCGGTTGGCGCCATCAAGAGAACCAGCTTCATAGAGTTCTTCAGAAACATCATTTAGTGCATTGATAAAAATAACCATGTTAAAACCAATCGTCCACCATAAAGTGGCGATAGCGAGGGAAATCCATGCCCACGGCATGTCTGTTAACCATGGAATTAGTGGCAGATTCATCTTTTGTAAATATTGATTAATTAACCCACTGTTTGTATCAAGGATCCATAACCAAATAATTGCTACGACCGAAACAGAAACAGAATAGGGAATAAAGTAAACCGTACGAAAAAAACCTTTGAATTTACCAGGCAGTGCATTCACTAACAATGCTAAACCTAATCCAACTACAACCAATAAAGGAACACTATATACAACGAATTGGAAGGTGTTTTTAAGACCCTCGAAAAACAGTTCATTAAGATATGAATTAGAGTCAAAGATTTTTGTATAATTCTTAAATCCTACAAATTCATGGACAGGGTTTAATAAATCCCAGTTATGCAGACTTATCCAAGCTCCATAGCCAATAGGAATTAAAAGAAAAACAACAAATAACAGCAAGTAAGGGATTACAAAAAGACTTGAAGTCAATTGGGATTTCCAACTTGTATTTCTCATTTACCTTCCTCCTTTCGATTACCTACTAGTAGAAAAACAAGAGACGAACAGGTATTCAACCTACCGTCCGCCTCCTTTAATGATTACTTATTCATCACTTGTTCTGCCTTTTTATTCGCATCATCTAATGCTTTTTGCGGATCCTTCTTGCCTAGAAGAGCAAGGTTAATTTCAGCCCATAGCGGGTCAGACAATTGACCCCAGTTGGCAACGACAGGAGCAAACTTAGCATAGTCAAATTCTGAAGCTACAATCGGCTGTTGCTTCATGCTTTTAAATTCTTCACTTTGTTCAAAAATTGCTTTTGAAGCTGGTGCTTGTCCTGATTTAGCCCACTCCATAGTGTTTCCGGCAACATACTTTAAGAAATCAGTAATACCATCTAATTTTTTTGAATCTGTAACAGTGGCAGGAATCACGAAATTATGTCCATTCGCATAGACCGCTTGTTGTTTAGTGCCTAATTGAGGTACTGGAGCAACTCCATAGTTAATACCGGCTTTATCCCATTGTTCCATCATCCATGGACCATTTAGGTGCATCGCGTTTTTACCTTGTAAGAATAATGTTACTTCACCATCTTGTTGTACATTTTCAGGAGAAACCTTTTCTTTTTGAATTAAGTCGCGATAGAACGTTAACGCTTCAACCGCTTCTGGGCTATTGTAGTTTGGCTTACCATCCTTCATTAATTCTCCGCCATTCTGGAATAACAGAGTTGGGAAAATGAATTGGTTTGGCCATAGAGTTGGTACAACAAAACCATATTGATTCTTACTAGAATCTGTTAGTTTTTTTGCAGCTGCTAGGAACTCCTCACGATTTGTCGGCGCCTTTTCTGGATCTAAACCGGCTGCTTTAAATAAATCTTTATTATAGTACATTACTAATGGATGAATATCTAAAGGAATGGTATAGTGCTTACCACCAATATCTCCAGCCTTCCAAGCAGTTTCAGCATAATCTTCCGCTTTAACACCTGCTTTTTCGACTGTATCAGTTAAATCTTTTAATAAATTCTTATCTGCATAATTTTTTAGCTGATCAGTATGCATGATTAATACATCTGGAGCATTTTTTTGACCCGAAAAGGCAAGGTCAACGGTTTTATAATAGTCAGATTGAGGGACAATTTGGAAATCCACTTGATACTTAGATTGTGATTTATTGTAATTTTCAACGATCGTCTTCATACGTGGACCATCCGCACCAGAGAAAGGTGCCCAATAAGTAATTTTTTCCCCTTTTCCGCCTTCTGAATTATCTTTGTCCTTCGCACTTGAACATCCTGCTAAAGATCCGAGCGCTAGAGCAGCAGTTAAAGCTATACCAAGCCATTTCTTTTTCTTAACCATTTTTATCCCCCTTATTTAGGTAAAAATTTTTGGTTACTTCTAGGATGAGGAAATATTTTCAAATTATGTGTTCCTCATTAGTTAATTAAATTAATTTACTTTCTGGTATTATCATAATATTGTAAGCGCTTTTTGTCAAATACATATTTTTTAAGATTATAATTTTGTTTTTAAAAATAAAAATGGCCTCGGTACAGTCCAAGGCCATCTGTCATTATAATGTTAATTTAATTTATCCTCTATACTTCTTATATAATAGACTTGTGATTGGAAGTCTCCCCCACGTTCAAAACTGCCGCCATTGACACCATTAAACTCTGTTGGAAGCTGCAGCCCCACAGTCATTAGTTCATCACCATAATATGTCCGCTCGCTTCCAATAACTTGATAGACTTTTGACTCATCTAAGCCACTGAGTCGCAGTATTTGCTGTTTCTTAGGATTCGGAGTTGCTAATACTTTATACCAGCCAACTAATGCCTCCGACTGGTCTTGGCTTACTACCATCCAAGCGGTTTCATTGTTTGAAAATGGATTCAACAAGCGATAGAATTGACCATCACGAATCAACTCTCGATGCGCTTTATAAAAAGCAACCTGCTGTTTAATTTCCTTACGTTCTTCTTCGGTCATTTTGAGTGGGTCCAATTCATATCCAAATGTTCCAAAGTAAGCAGTGTTTGCCCTTGTTTGTAGCGGTGCCTGGCGTAATGTCTGATGATTCGGAACAGCCGAAACATGAGATCCCATACTATAAACTGGATACGCAAAGGATGTGCCATACTGGATCTTAAGTCGTTCAATCGCATCTGTATCATCACTCGTCCAAGCCTGCGGAGCATAATACAACATCCCGGGGTCAAACCGTCCGCCACCGCCCGCACACGATTCAAACAACACATGTGGGAACTCACTTGTTAATCGATCATATAGATCATAAACCCCTAAAATATAGCGGTGGAAAAACTCGCCTTGCTGGTGGACAGCTAGTTTATTCGAAAATGCTTCGGTAATGTTTCGATTCATGTCCCATTTAATATAAGCTAGGTTTGTTTGTTTAATAATAGCGGACATTTTATCATACAAATAATCCACGATTTCCTGTCTTGAAAAATCTAAGACCAGCTGATTACGCCCCAAAGTATAGTGCTGACCTGTGATACCTACTGCCCAATCTGGATGCTCGTTAAATAGTTCACTATTCGGACTGATCATTTCCGGCTCAAACCAAAGCCCAAATTTCAATCCTGTCTCGGTAATTTTCTTAGCCAAATTATCCAAACCATTCGGAAGCTTATTTAAGTCTACGTGCCAATCACCAAGTGAGGAGGTATCATCATTTCGTTTTCCAAACCAGCCATCATCCAGAACAAACAACTCAATTCCTAGTTCACTTGCTGATTGTGCAATCTTTACAAGTTTTTCTTCATCGAAATCAAAGTAGGTTGCCTCCCAGTTATTAATTAGAATCGGACGCACGGCCTTCCTCCATTGACTTGGAATTAGATGCTCACGGTATAGAGCATGAAAAGCATGACTCATCCCATTTACACCTTGTTCGGAATACACCATGACCACTTCGGGGGATTGAAATGACGCTTGCGGCTCTAAATTCCACTTAAATCCGAATGGATGAATCCCAACCGTAAGTCTTGCCATATCGTAATGGTCGACTTCTACTTGCATCAAGAAATTACTGCTATAGATAAAATTAAAGCCATATACTTCGCCTGTATGCTCCGTTGCCTCAGGACGCTTTAGTGCCAAGAACGGATTATGGTGATGAGAACTGGCCCCGCGCAGACTGGAAATAGACTGAATGCCTGTTTCGAGTCTTCTTTCCTTTACATGCCGTTCACGTGACCATGTCCCTGCTAAATGAGTAAATACAAAATCTTTATCCGGAAGGTCGAGCGATGCTCCCATGAATCGATCAAGAACCAGCTCGTCTGAACCCGCATTTCTTAACGAAGCACTTCTCGTGATGACAGGTTTGTCACGGAAAATTGTATAATTTAACTGCAATTCCGCTTGCAGGAACTCATCTTTTAAGAGGATTTGTAGTGTACTTGCATCATGATTGTCCTCTGTATAAGTTGCCGGGAGACCATCAAGACGAGGTTTTCCTTCTAGGATTTGATACGATTCATATGTGAAATTTGGAATATGATTAGCCGTGGTTTTACTAACGCCGATTGCTGGTTCGCGAAAATCTGAATTTCCGTAGGCAGGGAATTCCTGACGCAACGTCTCTAATCCAAATGCCGGGTCGTCAGCATATACATGCGTAGTTGCCCCTGTTGGGACATCATACACTTGTAAATGGGAAAAATCTTCTCTGTGGCGTAACGCCTTTCCGTAATAAAGATGGCCGAGCTGCCCATTTTTCATAACATGAAAAATATAGCTTACTTGGCCATTTGTTAAATGAAACTGCTTGTCCTCTTGATTCACATGAATAAGCATAACCTTCTCCTTTTTTTCAACATAGTAGTTGATTTCCGCTCCAGGCACTTCGCTTTCCGCGGGCGGTCCGGGGAGCCTGATTGGCGCTTTCAGCGCCTGCGGGGTCTCCCCTGCCCCGTCCTCCCGCAGGAGTCTACGTGCCTTCCGCTACAATCAACTTGGCTATAAAATTTTCAATGCTTTCTTATAAGGAAAGAGCCTGGCAATATCAGGCTCTTTTCTTTATTTGATTCAATTCATAATTAGATTCTATTGATGTTAAACTCGAATTCCATGTCTTTGTCAGCATGAATCAAATGTTCATTATGCACCGGTGCACCCCAGCTGTCGTCTCCGCCAACGCCCATCTGTTTGCCTGCAACCGTCACTACGGTGTAATGAACATTTGGCAACTCATAATGATGTTGAGCATTCTCGAGTTCAAAAGCTGTATATGGCGAAAAATTGCATTCTAATGGTTCAGCCGCCGCCGATATTTTTATTCCCTGACCTTGTTTATTTGTTACCCTAACACGACGTACTCCAGTTCGGTTGCCAGACTCTTGCGGCATCACATATCCGGACAAATTATCTGATACTTGATTTTTAAAAATGCCCAGTCTTGCACCCATAGCACGGTCTGAGTAGTTCTCTTCAGGACCCATAGCGTACCATTCTAATTGATCATAATCTGCTGGCACCTTAAAGGATACGGCAAAAATCGGCATCTGCGGAAGATCATTTGCGCCATGATACACCGATTTCACACCGACACTGCCATCGGCAAAAACCGTATAGCTAATTTTCACTACCACTTCTTCACTTATTGATAATTTATAAGTAAAGGCAACGGTCACCTGACCTTTGTCATTTTTAAGTTCAATAGCAACACATCTTCTGGTCAGACTGGCCGCGTACCAAAGCCCCGAATGGAAACCTTGGGAGTAGCCGCGATCATTATCCGTCGTTGCCCGCCAGAATAATGGTGCTGGCGGCAGAGCAATCATCTCTCTCCCCGCGTAATTAAGCGAAACGAGACTGCCCGCCTGTTTCGAGAATAGAATCGTAAAGTCCCTGCCATGGACACCTATATTGACATCGCCTTCGACGACTCTTAACTCTCCCTGAACACCGGCAGACTTTTCTTCCGCCTTTACCTGAAACACAAATTGTCCAAACGCAATCTCATAACCAGCTTCAGCCCAGAGTGTGTTTTCCTTTAAGACCAAGGAGGTTTGAATACAGTACTCCCCAGAAGCACTCGTGATATCAGCTGGCAGCTTAAATTCAGCTCTTCCTGAACGTTGAGGTCCTACATTAACCTCTAGCTTGTTTCGATACAATTCCTTGCCCTCAAGATAAAGGGCGTATTCCAATTCATAGTCAGTTAGATCAGCGAAAAGACTGTCATTAATAATCGATACCCCGGTCTGATCTGGGTTTAGCTTAAAGTTTTGATATAGATATTTGACTTCCTGCATCTTAGGTGAAAGTTCTCGATTGGAATAAACGATTCCATTTGTACTGAAGCCGTAATCGGTTGGACGGTCGTCAAAGTCACCGCCGGTGGCAAAAAAT
>Ga0209370_1001861_pt1 | contig 17104 bp, 17 predicted proteins | sample AgamicAtPrz_FD_187164 | JGI IMG/M metagenome (GOLD analysis project Ga0209370, IMG submission 187164) | Agave microbial communities from Guanajuato, Mexico - At.P.rz (SPAdes) (version 2) | ecosystem: Host-associated > Plants > Phyllosphere > Phylloplane/Leaf | place: Guanajuato, Mexico... | reverse complement strand
CGCCCAGCCCCAGGCGGATCAGCCCCTGGATCGCTCCCTCGACGAAGTGATCCAGTCGCTGGAGAACGACAAGCAACGCGCGCAGTTGCTCAACGACCTGAAAACCCTGCGCGACACCACCCAGAAGGCCCAGCCCGAGAGCCGCGATGGCGTGCTGGGCTTGATCGGCAGCACGCTGACCGGTATCGAAAGCCAGTTCTCCGGCGAGCACAGCCCCCTGGCGCGCTGGCAGCTGGAGCTGTCGCGCAGCCGCAGCGAACTGGCGGCGCTGCTGCCCGAGGCCGGCGAGCGCTTCGCGCTGGTCAGCAACTTCGCCCTGATCATCGGCATCTGGAGTCTGCTGGCCTTCGGGCTGCGCGCGCTCAGCCATCAGGTGCGCCTGCGTTTCGGTCTGGCCGAGGAGCTGCCACAGAACCCGCGCCCCACCGACCTGCTGCGCTTCGCCCTGCGCAAACTCGGCCCCTGGTTCGCCGCCCTGCTGATCACCGGCTACCTGAGCTATGTACTGCCCGCCTCCCTGGGCCGCGACCTGGCCATGGTGCTGGCCTACGCGCTGGTGGTGGGCACCTGCTTCTCGGCCATCTGCGTGATCGCCTTCTCGCTGCTCGACGGCCCGCACCGGCGTACCGCCCTGAACATCCTGCGCCGCCGCGCCTTTCGCCCGCTGTGGCTGATCGGCAGCTTCGCCGCCTTCGGCGAGGCCCTCAACGACCCACGCCTGGTCGCCAGCCTGGGTGGCAACCTGGCGCACACCACGGCCACCCTGACCAACGTGCTGGCGGCGCTGTGCACCGGCCTGTTCATCCTGCGTTTTCGCCGGCCGATCGCCCACCTGATCCGTAATCAGCCCCTGGCAAGGCGCCTCAGGCAGCGCGGCATCAGCGAAACCGTGGAGCTGCTCGGCAGCTTCTGGTACCTGCCGGCCCTGGCCCTGGTGGCCATCTCGCTGTCGGCCACCTTCGTGTCGGCCGGCGACACCAGCACCGCCTTTCGCCAGTCGCTGGTGTGCACCGTGCTGCTGGTCACCTGCATGGTCATCAACGGCCTGATCAGGCGCCGGCTGTTCCGCAGCCGCTCGCGCCACCGTCGCCATGCGGCGTATTTCGAGCGCTTCCAGAACTTCTTCCACACCATGCTCAGCCTGGCCATCTGGCTGGTGTTCATCGAACTGGGTCTGCGGGTGTGGGGGCTGTCGCTGATCCGCTTCGCCGAGGGCGACGGCCATGAGATCAGCCTCAAGCTGGTCGGCCTGGGCGCCACCCTGGCTTGCGGCTGGCTGGTGTGGATTCTCGCCGACACCGCGGTGCACCACGCCCTGACCCGCTCGCGCAAGGGCCAGACCAACGCCCGCGCGCAGACCATGATGCCGCTGATCCGCAACGTGCTGTTCGTCAGCATCTTCATCATCGCGGCCATCGTCGCCCTGGCCAACATGGGCATGAACGTCACGCCGCTGCTGGCCGGTGCCGGGGTGATCGGCCTGGCCATCGGCTTCGGTGCCCAATCGCTGGTGGCGGACCTGATCACCGGCCTGTTCATCATCATCGAGGACTCCCTGGCCATCGACGACTACGTCGACGTCGGCGGCCACCTCGGCACCGTCGAGGGCCTGACCATCCGCACCGTGCGCCTGCGCGACATCGACGGCATCGTGCACACCATCCCGTTCAGCGAAATCAAGAGCATCAAGAACTACTCGCGCGAATTCGGCTACGCCATCTTTCGCGTCGCGGTGCCCCATGACATGAACATCGACGAAGCCATCAAGCTGCTGCGCGAGGTGGCCACCGAGTTGCGCAACGACGTGCTGATGCGCCGCAACATCTGGTCGCCCCTGGAGATCCAGGGCGTGGAGAGCTTCGAGTCCGGCAACGCCGTGCTGCGGGCGCGCTTCAAGACCGCGCCGATCAAGCAGTGGGAGGTGTCGCGCGCCTTCAACCTGGCGCTCAAGCGCCACCTGGACGAGTCCGGCCTGAGCCTGGCCACGCCGCGCCTGACCATCCAGATGACCGCCCCCAGCCCGAGCAAGCCAGACGCCCAGTAACCGGAACCACCGCACATCCATACGGACTGCCCGGCCGGCATGCGCCCGGCAGCCTGCAGTTTCCGTTACCATGCGGCCACGTCTACCAACCGATAGGGACATCTCATGGATATCTCCACCCTTATCATCATCGCCGTACTGGTCGTGGTGGTCTTCTACGTGATCAGCGTCTACAACCGCCTGGTCAGCCTGCGCAACCGCTACCAGAACGGCTTCGCGCAGATCGAGGTGCAACTCAAGCGCCGCTACGACCTGATCCCCAACCTGGTGGAAACCGCCAAGGGCTACCTGGCCCACGAGCGGGAAACCCTCGAGGCGGTGATTGCCGCGCGCAATGGTGCGGTCGACGGCCTCAAGCAGGCCTCGCAGAACCCGGGCGATGCCCAGAGCATGAACCTGCTGGCCAATGCCGAAGGGGTACTGAAGGACGCCATGGGCCGCCTCAACGTGACCGTCGAAGCCTACCCGGACCTGAAGGCCTCGCAGAACATGCAGCAGCTCAGCGAAGAACTCTCCAGCACCGAGAACAAGGTGGCCTTCGCCCGCCAGGCCTACAACGATGCGGTCACCGCCTACAACGCCTACCGCCAGAGCTTCCCGCCGGTGGTGCTGGCCGGCGCCTTCGGGCATGGCAGCGATGCGGCGCTGCTGGAATTCGCCGACAGCGCGGCGATTCAGGACGCGCCCAAAGTCTCCTTCTGAGCAGGAGCCTAGCGGATGGATTTCTTCGAGCATCAGGACCGGGCCAGGCGCAATACCTCGCGCCTGGTGATCCTGCTGATGCTGGCGGTGGTCACCCTGGTGGTCAGCACCACCCTGGTGATCGCCGTCGCCTGGCAGGTTTACCAGTACGGCAACTACGGTCTGCAGTCGCTTAGCCACGAGCTGCTGCTCGGCGTGGCCGCGGTGGTGGTCGGGGTGGTGCTGCTGGGCTGGGCATTCAAGGCTTCGCAGCTGCGCGCCGGCGGCAAGGTGGTCGCCGAGCGCCTTGGCGGGCGCCTGCTCAACCTCAAGCCCGAAGGCCTGCACGAGCAACGGGTGCTCAACGTGGTGGAAGAAATGGCCCTGGCCGCCGGCGTGCCGGTGCCACCCGTGTACCTGCTCGAAGAACCGGCCATCAACGCCTTCGCCGCCGGGCTGCGGCCGGAGAACGCGGTGATCGGCGTGACCCGCGGCGCCATCGAACGGCTCGACCGCGATGAGCTGCAGGGCGTTATCGCCCACGAATTCAGCCATATCCTGCATGGCGACATGCGCCTCAATACCCGCCTGGTGGCGGTGCTGCACGGCATCCTGCTGCTCGGCCTGATCGGCGAACTGCTGATGCGCGGCGTCGGCCACAGCGGCGCCGCCCGCACCTCCAGCCGCTCCGACGACAAGGGCCGTGGCAATGCGGTCGCGCTGGTCATGGTGGTCGGCCTGGCGCTGCTGGTGATCGGTTACGCCGGCACCTTCTTCGGCAACCTGATCAAGGCCGCGGTCAGCCGCCAGCGCGAGTTTCTCGCCGACGCCTCGGCCGTGCAGTACACCCGCAACCCCACCGGCATCGCCGGCGCCCTCAAGAAGCTCGGCGCAGGCTCACGCCTGGAAGCCAGCCACGCCGCCGAGTACAGCCATATGTACTTTGGTCAGGGCCTGGCGTTGAGCAGGATGATGGCCACCCACCCGCCGCTGGAAGAACGTATCCGCCGCATCGATCCAGACTGGAAAGGCGTGGTGCTCGGCGACGAGGTGTTCGAGGCTCCCACGCAGCCTGCCGCGCCCCAGCAACCCGCTACCGCGGGCTTCAGCGCCGCCGCCGCAAGCGCCGCCATCGCCAGTATCGGCGAGCCACAACCGCTGCACCTGGAAGAAGCCCGCGAGAGCCTGGCGCAGATCGATGAGCGCCTGCGCGACGCCGCCCACGACCCCCACGGTGCACTGACGATTCTGTATGGCCTGCTGCTGGGCCCCGACGACGCCACCCGTCAGCAACGCATGACCTGGATGCAGGCCAACCTGCCGCCCCTGCTGGCCGACCGCCTGCTGGAACTCGCCCAGCCACTGCAGCAATTGCCCGCCGGACGTCGCCTGCCGCTGCTGGAGCTGGCCATCCCGGCGCTCAAGCAACTCGAACCCCAGGATTTCGTCAGCCTCAAGCGCGATATCGGCACCCTGCTGATCAGCACGGGGCAACTGGGCTTTATGGAATGGGCACTGCTGCGCATCGTCGAACGCAACCTGGGCATGCAACGCCCCGTGCAGGGTCGCCTGCCGCTGGCCGCCCTGGGCAATGAAAGCTGCGTGCTGCTGACGGCGCTGGCGCGTGCCGGCAATCCCACTGAACAGATGGCCGGCGAGGCCTTCCAGGCGGCCTGGAGCACACTGCCCTTCACCGCCCGGGCATTCGCCGAACAGCCCCGCGCCGGGATCAGCGACTTGAACGACGCGCTCAACCGCCTCAACCAGATGCGCCCGCTGCAAAAGCCCCAGTTGCTCAAGGCCATGGCCCGCTGCATCGAGCACGACGGGCGGATCAGCGCAGGCGAAGCGGAACTGATGCGTGCCGTCGCCGACACCCTGGATTGCCCGATGCCACCGCTGTTGAGTGATCGTCAGGCTTGAGGGTTAAAGGGCAGCCTGCTATGGGAGCGCGCCATGCGCGTGAAATCGCGGGCATGGACCAGGGGTCCCCGCCCGCTCCCACAGGAAGTTCGCTTCAGCCCACAGACAGCACAAATCAAACCCGCCTAGAGCCCCGAACGCCCCGCCGCGCCAAACACCTGGGTCCAGTAGATGGTCGCCTGGCTCTGCGGGTTGCTGGCGTAGGCCGCGCCCATTTCGTGGAAATCCGGGTTCATCAGGTTGTAGCAGTGCGAGGGGCTGGCCAGCCAGCCTTCGACCACCTGCTGGGCGCGCCCCTGGCCGGCGGCGATGTTCTCGCCGATCACCGTCCAGGTGTAGCCGGCAGCGGTGGCCCGGGCGCCAACCAGGCTGCGATCACTGCCCTGGTGGCTGAACAGGCTGTTCATCGCCATGTCGCGGCTGTGGGCCAGGGCCGCCTGGCCAAGGGCATCGCTCCAGCGCAACGGCTCGGCCGCATCGAACGGCTGGTCGCCACATTGGCGAGCCGTGCCACGGGCCTGGTTGACCGCCTCGAGGATGGCCTTGCCTTCCTCCTGCCAGTCGCCCAGGCGCGCCGGCAATAGCGCGCGACCCAGCACCACCTGCCAGCTGTTGCCGTCGTGCAGCACGCCGATATCGGCGAACTGCGCATCCTGCAGCTGCTTGCAGTAGGACTGCTGCAGCATGGCCATGGCCGCTTCGGGCGTATCGGGGCCGGTGACGCGGATCAGTTGCACGGCCGCGGCCTGATAACCGGCCTGCTGCAGGGCCTGCTGCAACTGCTCGGACGAATTGACCGTCTGCCCGGCCAGGCGCCGGTCGGGCGCCAGCGGGCCGGCCGCCGGGCTGGATTGCCCGCCGCAGCCCTGCCCGGCCTCGCGGTAACTGTTGATCAGCTTGGCCAATTGCGCGGCTTCATCGCCCCTCGCAGTCCCTGCGGCACTCGCGCAGAGCAGCAACGCTGCCGTAACGATCTGCCGAACCCGCTTGGGTGAATCATTCATCCGTGCTTCCTCTCAATCCGCTCTGCCAATCTGATGATGGACAACCGCTCTGGCCAAATGCTTCAGCCAATCGCCCCATCGGGTGAAACCGCGATAGACTCGAACCATGATTGTGACCGAAACCGCGTACTCGCTCGACCCCGCTTCGCTGCTCGATAGCCTCGCCGGCACCGATAACCTGCTGATCATCCAGGATCTGGATGGCGTATGCATGGACCTGGTGCGCGATCCCCTCACCCGCACCCTCGACCCGGCCTACCTGCAGGCGGCCCACGCCCTGCATGGCCACTTCCAGGTGCTGACCAATGGCGAGCACCTGGGCAGCCGCGGCGTCAACGGCCTGGTCGAGCGGGCCATCGGATCCGCGCAGCGCTGCCGGGAACAGGGTTTGTACCTGCCCGGGCTGGCCGCCGGCGGCGTGCAGGTGCAGGATCGTCACGGGCGCATCTCCCATCCGGGCGTCAGCACCGAGGAGCTGGCGTTTCTCGCCGCAGCGCCGGCATGGTTGAACGAATCGCTGAAACAGCTGCTTCAGCAGGCGCCCTACCAGTTGGCGGATCGCGATATCGAGCGACTGCTGGCCAGCAGCGTGCTCGACAACCCGGTGTCGCCAACGCTCAATCTCAACGCCTTCCATCATCACTGGTCTGACCGGCCAGCGCTGTATGCGCGCCTCCAGGCCGATGGCGCCGGGCTGTTGCAAGCGTTGCTCGAAGGTGCCGCTGCCCAGGGTCTGGCGCAGTCGTTCTTCGTCCACTACGCGCCCAATCTCGGCCGCGATACCGACGGCCGCGAGCGCCTGCGACCGGCGCAGGGCAGCGCGGCCGGCACCTATCCGTTGGGCGAAGCCTTCAACGTACGTCAGGCACCCGCCAGCCTCGACGCACTGCTGCAACTGGCGGTGGAACGCTTCGATCCTCGGCACATGCCGCGCCTGGTGGGCGTTGGCGACACCCTGACCAGCGCACCCGCCTCGGCCGATGATGGCGGCACCCACTGGCTGCGCGGTGGTAGCGACCGTGGCTTTCTCACCCTGGTACAGGCCTTGGGCGAGGCGTTCGGGCAGGACAACCGCGTGCTCTACGTCGACAGCAGCCAGGGCGAGGTGCAGCGCCCCGGCGTGGATGCCACCTACCTGCGTGATCACCCACTCGCCCCCTGGCCGGCGCTCGACGGCATCACCGATGCCCGGGATCCGCTGCGCCTCAATACCCTCTTCGCCGATGGACCCCGCCAGTACGTCGCCTTCTTCGGCGACCTGGCCCGGGCGCGCCAGTCGCGCTGATTCAAGCGCCCCGGCGAACCTTTCATCCGCCGTCACGTCCGAATCTCTGCGCTTTCGCCCCATTCGCTCACGGAGAATTCCACGTGATGCATTCCGTTACCCGTGGTTATCGCTATCTGCTCAAGACCTTCGGCTACGTCGGCTGGTCGCTGTTCTGGCTGCTGATCTGGGACATCGTCGTCACGGTCGACTACATGCTGTTTCTCGACCGCAGGATCAACCTGCCCTCCATGCCATTGACCCTGCTCGGCTCGGCCCTGGTGGTGCTGATCAGCTTTCGCAACAGCAGCGCCTATAACCGCTGGTGGGAAGCACGCACCATCTGGGGCGCGCTGATCAACAGCTCGCGCAGCTTCGCCCGCCAGGTGCTGACCCTGATCGATGACCATGAAGGCGGTAACCCTGCCAAGGTGGTGCTGCTGCGCCGCCATGTCGCCTACATCCGAAGCCTGTCCGCCAGCCTGCGCAACCAGCCCTGCGAAGAGGAGGTGCGGGCGTTCGTCTCTGCCGAGGAGTTCGACCGGCGCGGCACTACCAACAACTTTCCCAACGACATCCTCAACGGCTCCGCGGCGATGCTGGCCAGCGAATACAAGGCGGGTCGCCTGGACAGCATCCGCCTTACCCGTCTGGAATCGACGCTGGTCGACGTCTCCAACTGCCAGGGCGGCCTGGAGCGTATCGCCAATACGCCGCTGCCCTACCCCTACGTGTATTTCCCGCGCCTGTTCATCACCCTGTTCTGCGTGATCGTGCCGATCGGCCTGGTCGAAACCCTGGAGTGGTACACGCCGCTGGCCTCGACGGTGGTCGGCTTCATGCTGCTGGCGATCGAACGGGTGGGCAGCGATCTGCAGAGCCCCTTCCAGGCCAGCGAGCACCAGATCCAGATGGATGCGCTGTGCGAGACCATCGAGAAGAACCTCGAATCGATGCAACGCGACGCGCAGCGCGAGCGCGACGGGCGCCTCCTCGAAGACTGACCGGAGGGTCATTTTTCGGCGTGCCAGACGCCTTGCAGCGGGCTCGAAAGCCTTTTGTAGTAACCAAAAAAAATCACTACAAAACTGTTGACGGCCGCCTTGCGCTTTTGCATGATGGGCTCGCCTGCCCTGACGGGAGCCCTGACAAGGGCACTTGGGCGAGCTCGGTAATACCAGCCGAGCGTTCCACGATATGTACTGCCCACAAGGCAGATTGATGAAGTCGAGCGTCCTGTGCGGACGAGAGCGTTAGCGAGACATTGTCATGATGCCTGTGGCTGATCCTGTGGATCACCTGCATCCGATCCTGTCTTCGCTGCCTTCTCCCCACCCCTCGACCTCCGTTGGCCGCCGCTGCGTAGCGATACCCTCGCATCACTACACGGCTGTCGGCAGCACTCAAACGCCACGGGCAATGACGGCCGCACTGCCGCGGTCGCCCTAGACAGATCAGAGAATGAAGGGGTAAACGCCATGAACCTGAACCAGCAACCGACCATCGACGACCTCGCCCAGCTGTTCTCCCAGCACAAGGACAGCCTGCACAACCACATCCTGTGGGTCTGCGAATCGGGTGAAGTGCGCATCGACCGCCTGCCTGCGGATCAGGCGGAGCAGGAATTCGTGAGCCAGCGGCCGAACATGCGCACTCGCCTGCGCACCTACCGCCGCGGTCAGGGCTACGTGGGCCGCCGCGCGGCCGCCGACCGCGACTTCATCGGCAACGTGCTGCGTACCCTGCAGCACGACTGGGCACGCGCGCGCAGCCAGAAGCAGCAGTTGCTCGACAGCTACTGCTGAGCCAATCCCGAGGTGGGCCGCAACGGCCCACCTCGGCACGGCGGGTGACACGGCACGATCTGGTAATACCCGGTAAAATCTCTCGCGCTCCTGGAGGAGCCGTTCGCCTGGCGAACGCCTAGCCATAGCACTCGAAAAGTGCCTGCGAGACACCCGAATGGACAATATCTACCAGCCCCCCAGCGCCGATCTCCTGCCGCAGGAGCGTGCCAGCGACACCTTCTTCGTCACCTCAGCCCGCAAGCTGTATCTCGTGTACTTCTTCACGCTCGGCTTCTACTCGATCTATTGGGCGTACAAGCATTGGGATCGCCAGCGCGCCAGCATGCTGCCGAAGAAGATCAGCCCGGCCGCGCGCTCGATCTTTCATATCTTCTTCATCCACTCGCTGTGCCGACTGATTCAGGGCCAGCTGCAGGCCAAGGGCCTCGGCGCGTGGAAATACAGCGCCATCGCCTGGGCGTACATCGCACTGGTCTTTGTCGGCAATGGCCTTTCGCGCATCGAAAGCTTCGGCAACCCGCTGCTGGAGATCTTCGTGCTGGTCGCGACAACCCTGGTGACCGCCTGGCCGCTGGCAACCATCCAGCAGCAGGCCAACCTGGCCAGCGGCGACCCGGCAGGCGAGCAGAACAGCCGTCTCAGCCTGGCCAATTGGCTGTGCATGCTGCCCGGGCTGCTGCTCTGGCTGTTTATCGTCATCGCGATGTTCCTACCCGAGTGACATGCAAAAGCCCCGGTCGTTGCCGGGGCTTTTTTCGTGCCGAGGACGGCGTTACTTGTGCTTGTCGTCAGGCAGGTTGTTCAGATCCATCACGCTCGCCACCCGCGGCGGCGCTTCGCTGGGGGCAGGCTCTGCCTTGGCTTCAGGCTGCACCTGGGGCTCGGCTGGCGCCGGCTGCTGCTTCTTGCCGGTGACGCGCCGCCATACCCAGCCGATCAGCAGCACGGGCAGGAACCACAGCTTTTTCAACAGTACCAGCGCGGCGGCGAACAGACCGACCTTGGCAGCCGCCTTGCCGGCGATCAGCGCGCCGAGGCCGTAGGCCGCCACTTCGTCGAGGTCCGGGTTGAAATCGGCGTAGCGATTGCCGTCGTTGAAGTCGGTCATGGCCAGCACCGCCGGCACGTTCTCCTCGATCTGCGGCAACTGGTGCATGCCGGCGATGAAGTTCAGTACCAGCACGCCCTTACGGCCCAGCACGCGGATGTTGTAGTTGAGGATGTGCTCGTCACTGTCGCCGAACTTCACTTCCTTGGCCCAGTGCAGTTTCTTGCCCGCCGCATCGTAGTGCGGCGCCGAGGCCCAGCCGACGATGGCGATCGGCTCGTAGCCGTTTTCCGCGCGCCATTCGTTGTCGGCCCTAGCGCCGTCCTGCAGGTCCTCGAGCATGTCGTTGTAGTCGATATCGGCCGCGTCTTCGTCGGACACGTAGCCGCTTTCCTCGTACTCGACGGTCACCGCCCAGGACTCGTCGGCCAGGGGCGAAACGCCCTTGGGCAGGATCATGCCCAGCGGCAGCTTGTCATCCGGCGGGTTGCCCCAGGCTTCGACCAGCACGCGCTCGGCATCGGCGCCATCGAGAAACACCATGTTGTCCGGCAGGTTCAGGGTCGCCAGGTTGCTGCCGACCACCACCTTGCCGGAGCGAAAGGTGAGGCTGTCGAGAAACTGCTCCTCGCTGAGGTATTCGCCGTCAGCCGCTTGCGCGGCTGGGGTTTCCTGCTCGGCCTGCGCCGACGCCTGGTCCGCCCAGGTCAGGGGAACGGCGGTGGCCAGCAGGCCGGCCAGTAACAACTCCTTGTAGAACATCTGCAACTCCATGGGATCGGCTGAATTTCGGGCGCCAGCCTACCATCGATTACCGAATTATTTGGTAACGCCTTGTCATTTTTGGATACATCTCACATTCGGCCGCGCCCGCTGCTCAGCTTCTGACCGTCAGTTTGACCAGGCGCACCACCACCGGCCGCACGCCCATCACGCAGACGAACGCCACCGGCATGGCCAGCCGGTAGGCATCCAGCACTGCGCTCAGGTAACCGTCGCTCAAGCCACGGTTGGTGGCGGTGATCACCAGGCACATGAGCAACGCCATGATGCCGGACATGAAAAAGGCGAAGACCACCGGCGACAGCTTGGCCGGCAGCTTCCAGGTGGTACGGGCGAGGTTCAGTGTGGAATCGGGCATGTCGGTTCCTTGCAGGTTGAGTGATGCCGCCAGCGGCGAGCGGCCATTATCGTTGTCGGCCATTGCTGCGAGTAGCGCGCCACGGGTAAGGTCAGTACCAAGCAAACCTTATCAATCAGATGATCAGAATAAAGCTTGGCTATGGATACCCTGCGTGGCATCGAGAGTTTCGTGAAGGCGGTGGAGAGCGGTAGCATTGCCGCTGGTGCGCGCCTGCTGGGCATCAGTGCGGCGGCGGCAAGCCAGAACATCGCGCGGCTGGAAGCGTCCCTGGGCATTCGTCTGCTCACCCGCACCACGCGCAGCCTGGCACTGACCGAAAGCGGCGAGCTGTATTTCAGCCAGGTGCGCAACGTGCTGCGCGACCTCGAACTGGCGCGCAGCAACGCCACCCTGCAGCACGATCATCCCCAGGGCCGCCTGCGCATCGCCGCCAGTGCCGCGTTCGGGCGCTATGTGCTGGCGCCGATGCTGCCGGCCTTCACCGCCCGTTTTCCGCGCATCGCCTGCGAACTCAGCACCACGGACCGCAGCGTCAACCATATCCAGGAATCGGTGGATGTCAGCATCCGCATCCCTCAGCAGCTCGAAGACGGCCTGGTGGCACGGCATATCGCCAGCGTGCCATCGATCTACTGCGCCGCCCCCGCCTACCTGCACAGAGCCGGCGTGCCGGACACCCCCGAAGCGCTGCGCGAGCATGACTGCCTGGCGTTCAAGGTCGCCGTGGATGGTCGCCTGATGCCCTGGCGCTTCGTGCGTGACGGCGTGCGTTTCGAGGCGCCGATTCGTGTCGCCCTGGTCAGCGACGATATCGACGTGCTGGCCCGCGCGGCGGTCAACGGCGGTGGCATCACCCGCCTGGCCGCCTTCGTCGCCGAGCCTCTGCTGGCCAGCGGGCAATTGCAGCCACTGTTCGAGGCCTCGCAGGATGCGGGTAACCAGGCGCTTATCGAGCCACTCGACTACTACCTGTGCGTGCGCGACCGCTACGAGCTGACCCCCAAGGTGCGCGCCTTCACCGAACATGTCCTCGCCAGCCTGCGCGACGACTGGCGCCCTTAGCGCCAGCCCGTGATCGGCGACGTCAGGTGCTCGGGCAATTTGACTCGCGGGGCGAATCCGGTAGGCTCGGCAACTCATTTGAACGGAGTGTTTCCCATGGCCAAAGCCACTGCCCGCCACATCCTGGTTGCCACCGAAGAGAAGTGCAACGAACTGAAAGCTGCCATCGAAGGCGGTGCCGACTTCGCCCAGGTCGCCAAAGACAACTCCAGCTGCCCGTCCAGCCGTGACGGCGGCAACCTGGGCTCCTTCGGCCCGGGCCAGATGGTCAAGGAATTCGACACCGTGGTATTCAGCGCCCCGGTCAACGTGGTGCAGGGTCCGGTGAAGACCCAGTTCGGCTACCACCTGCTCGAAGTGACCAGCCGCCAGGACTGATTCACGCCTCGCCTGGCGCCACCCTGGTGCCAGGCCTCCCCGCGCCACACCCCAGCCCTGCCTGCCTGTCGAAAAGCCCGGAACCGCCGCCCCTGCACACCACTCTATCGCTGCGGTAGTCAGCGTGGGCGAGGCCATCACATGAACCGGTTCTTCCAGGCCCTTGGCCTGCGCATTGGCGACTCGGCCAAGCAAACCCGCATGCCCAGCCAGAAAGCCCTGGGCAAATGCACCTGCGGTCAGCCCATCTTCTTTCGCAACAGCCAGTGCCTGGCCTGCCACTCGCCCCTGGGCTACGAGCCCGAACGTGGCCAGGTGGTGACCCTGGTTGCCGACGAGGATGCACGGAGCTGGCGAATCGAAGGCGACCTGCGGCGCTACCGGCGCTGCGCCAACCTGCACACCGCCGCCGGCTGCAACTGGCTGCTGCCCCACGCCAGCGAAGCGACGCTGTGCATCGCCTGCCAGCTCAACCGGACCATTCCCGATCTGTCGATAGCCGGCAATGAACGGCGCTGGGCGCGCCTGGAAATGGCCAAACGCCGGCTGGTCGCGCAGTTGCTGAACCTTGGTCTGCCGCTGCTCAGCAAGTACGAGGACAGCGAGCGCGGCCTGGCCTTCGACTTCCTCGGCCCGGATCTCAGCGGCCAGCCACCGATGACCGGGCATGCCAGCGGCCTGATCACCCTGAACATCGCCGAAGCCGACGACGACGTGCGCGAGCAGACGCGCATCCAGCTGCACGAACCCTATCGCACCCTGCTCGGCCACTTTCGCCACGAGGTCGGCCACTACTACTGGGACCGGCTGATCGCCGGCAGCCCCTGGCTGGGCGATTACCGCCGGCTGTTCGGTGACGAGCGCGCCGACTACGGCGCGGCGCTGCAACGCCATTACGAGCGAGGCGCGCCGGTCGACTGGCAGACATCCTTCGTCAGCGCCTACGCCACCATGCACCCCTGGGAAGACTGGGCCGAAACCTGGGCCCACTACCTGCACATGATGGACACCCTGGACACCGCCCTGAGCTTCGGCATGCGTGCCGGCGACGTGGAACTGGAGTTCCGGCCCTTCACCAAGGCTGCGCTGTACCACCCGGACGATCCCCAGGCCGAAGAGTTCCTGCAGTTCATCAATGCCTGGATCGAGCTTGCCGCTATGCTCAACGAGCTGGCACGCAGCATGGGCCACAAGGATGTCTACCCTTTCGTGCTGTCGGCTGCGGTGGTCGGCAAGCTGCAATTCATCCATCGGGTCGTCGAGGCGGCCTCCCCCGTCACTTGAGGCCGGCAGGTCAGCTCGCCGGCCGAGCTGAAGGAGTTCTTCCATGACTCAATTCGACCGACACGGCAGTTGCCTGTGTGGCGCCGTCAACCTGACCTTGCGCATCGCCAGCCCGAGCCTCAGTGCCTGCCACTGCGCCACCTGCCGCAAATGGGGTGGTGGCCCGTTGCTGGTGGCCGAAGGCGAATTGACCCGGCTCAGCGGCGAGCAACAAGTACGCGTCCACGACTCGTCGCAATGGGCCGAGCGCGGCTTTTGCGGCCAGTGCGGCAGCCACCTGTTCTATCGTCTGAAAAGCACCGGCCACCACGCGGTGCCGGTCGGCCTGCTCGACGAGCATGACGACTGGCAGCTGGACAGCCAGATCTTTATCGAATCCAGACCGGCCTACTACTGCTTCGCCAACCAGACCCGGGAGCTGACCGGCGAACAGGTGTTCGCCGAGTTCGGCCAGGGCTGATTCACGCCGCGTCCAGGGACGGCCCGACCAGCGCTGGCTTGCGAGGCAGCGGCGATAGCCTCTACCCTGCGCACTCGCTGAATGAGCGCTGTTGCAATGACCCTCGCCGACCTGCTGTTGTTCGCCATTCCTGCCGTCTTTCTCACCGGCCTGTCCAAGGGCGGCTTCGGCGGCGCGCTGGGCGGCATCGCCGTGCCGCTGCTGGCCCTGGCCACCTCGCCGATGCAGGCGGTGGCGGTGATGCTGCCGATCCTCTGCCTGGCCGACGTGGTCGGGCTCAAGGCCTACTGGGGCAAGTGGGACGTGGCCAACCTCAAGGTCATGCTGCCCGGCGCGGTGATCGGCATCGTCATCGGTTCGCTGACCTTCGGGCTGCTCAACGAGAATCTGATTGGTCTGTTGATCGGCCTGATCGCCATTTCCTTCGTGCTGCTGGGGCTGCTCCAGGGCAACCCGGCGCCTCGCCCACTGCAACCCCGGCGGGGCCTGGCGCTCTGCTCGGTGGCGGGCTTCACCAGTTTCGTGGCCCACGCCGGCGGGCCGCCAGTGATGATGCACCTGCTGCCCCAGCAGCTGGACAAGCTGCGCTACGTGGCCACCATCAACCTGTTCTTCCTGCTGACCAACGCCATGAAGCTGATTCCCTACACCTGGCTCGGCCAGTTCAGCCGGGAGAATCTGCTGCTCAGCCTGATGCTCGCGCCCATCGTCCCCCTCGGCGTATGGACCGGCCTGTGGCTGCAGTCACGGATCAACCACACCTGGTTCTACCGCATCGCCCGGCTGGGCATGCTGCTGGCCGGGCTGCAGTTGATCTGGAAGAACATCTAAAAACCTGTTGACGATCTTTATGTGCCTCAAGCGGCTAGTACAAGGCAGAAGCAGCCGCTCGCCACGTAGGGTGGATGACGCTCTTTTCATCCACCGTTGCGATCACGAAGCGGTGGACGGGTCGGGCCGCGTAGGTGAAGCGTCGTCCACCCTACAAATGGCCGCTCCCGCCACCTAGCCGCCAGAATCAACGAACCTGGACCGAATGGTCATGAACAGGCTGCAGCTAAACCGCGCTACAGCGCGAACAGGGTGCGATACTCGTCATGGGCATGCTGATCGGTCATGCCGCTGATGAAATCCTGCACCAGCCGACAACGGTGGTAGAACTCCCAGGCCGCGCGATCCGTTTCGCCACATTCGCGCACGGCCTGGCGGTAGGCCTTGATCAGTTGGCCCGGCAAGCGGCGCACCAGCATCTGCAGATAGGCCTCGCGCCGGCAGCTGCCTTCGGTCAGCTCGACGAAGGCCTGGGCATCCACCCGTAGCAGCGCGCCGTAGCTGTCCAGCAGGCCCTGGATGATGCGGTGCCCCTGCAACTGCAGGGTTTCCACCTCGCGGTGGCAGAACACCCGGGCCATGGCCACGTCCTTGAAGGTCTGCACGATGGCGTGGGGCAGGCTGTCATCCTCGATCAAGGCGCGATCCAGGGTGCCGGCATGCACCGCGTCGATATTGTCGATGAACTGCCGCGCCGCGTGCTGCACCAGCGGGTGGATCATGCTGACGCGCAACTTGACGAAGAATTCGCCGGCCTTGTTGATCTCTTCCTGGTGATAGCGCTCGAGGGCTTGCTCGACCAGACCGCGGAATGACTGTCTGGAGCCGGGAATCGGCGTGTCCGGGGATTGCAGCTTCTCGAAGGTGGACACCAGCAGCGGCGCCAGCTCGGTCACGGAGAGGATGCCCTTTTCCACCGAATCCTCGATGTCGGCCAGGCAGTAGGAGATGTCGTCGGCGGCCTCCATGATGTACGCCACCGGGTGGCGGGTGCCCGGCGCCTGGCCGAGCGCCTGCTGCAGTTCGGCGACGAAATGCTCTTCGCAGAGATAGAAGCCGGGCTTCTTGTTCAGGTAGGCACCGGCCACGCCCTTGCCGGGCTTGGGCTGGTAGGCCGGGCGCAGGTATTTGAGCAGGCCGGCGGTTTGGGTATAGGTCAGCCGCAGGCGCTGCAGGTTCACCACCAGCCGCACCGCCTGGGCGTTGCCTTCGAAGTTGCGCAGATCGGCGCGCATGCGCGCCTGCAGCTCGGGGTTGACCGAATGCTGTGGCACGGCGACGGCGAACAACCCGTCCAGGGCCCGCTCGAACCATTCACCAATGGCGAATTCGCCGAAGTGCCCGAACGGCGGATTGCCGATGTCGTGCATCAGGCAGGTCATTTCCACCAGGCTTTCCAGCGCGCCCTGCAAGCCGTCCAGGCCGTAATCCGCAGCCTGCTCGCCCAGCTGGGCATACAGGGTGCGGACGATGAAGCGTCCGGTCTGCTGCACCTCCATGGAATGGGTCAAACGGCTGCGCACCGCCGCGTTGCGCTCGAGGGGAAACACCTGGGTACGCTGCTGCAGGCGGCGGATGGCCGCGGAGTTGATGATCCGCCCCCGGTCGCTTTCGAAGGCGTACAGCAGATCGACATCGCCGCCGGCCTGATCACCGGGCCGCAACGCGCAGATTCGTCGTTTGAAGTTCACCGCTGCTGGCATCCTCGGGCTCCGGTCAGGCACACAAGTCGCGAGCCTAACGCGCAGCGCCCGGTTTACCAAGCACCTGGCGCCAGGGACAATGGGCGCTTCGCGCCAATCGACATGAGGCAACCATGAGTCGCGCCGACTTCCACCAGCAACGCGCCGCCCAGGCCACCGCCGAGGCTCAGCGTCTGCTGGAGCGCCGGGCCAGCCTTGGCGGCGGCTGGCTGACCTGGGTCGCCAGGGAGCTCTACCAGCTTTCGCCGCCAGAATATGCGGCCATGGTCAGGCGCGAATTGCAACGCCTGACGTCGTCCTGATGGTGGCTCAGGCGGGCTTGTTCTCGTGCAGGCGCACGTTGAGCTCGTCGACCACTGGCGCCCATTCGGCGTCCTCCAGCAGTTCGTCCTTGAGAAAGGTGGCCTGGGCCTGGTTCCAGAATGGCGCCTCGGAGACCTTCACGTTATCAGGCAGCGGGTAGTGCTTGG
>Ga0209370_1001860_pt1 | contig 17105 bp, 11 predicted proteins | sample AgamicAtPrz_FD_187164 | JGI IMG/M metagenome (GOLD analysis project Ga0209370, IMG submission 187164) | Agave microbial communities from Guanajuato, Mexico - At.P.rz (SPAdes) (version 2) | ecosystem: Host-associated > Plants > Phyllosphere > Phylloplane/Leaf | place: Guanajuato, Mexico... | reverse complement strand
GTTCGGCATCGCCCGCAGCCAGTGCGGTCACGATGTCGGCATGTTCTTCGTGCGAATGCTCGGCCGCCGATGCAGACTGGTACATCAGGGTGATCAATGCGCAGCGGGAAATCAGCTCGCCCAGCAGCTGAGCCAGCACCTCGTTGCCCATGAGCTCGGCCATGCGCACGTGGAAGTCGCCCAGCAGTTCGGTGCACTGGCCCACGTCATTGGCTTCCATGGCCTTCATTTCGGCAGCCACATGCGCTTTGAGCTCCAACAAGCGGGAGGGTGTCTGCTGCGCGGCAAAATTGCGCACCATTTCGGCTTCGAGCATGCGGCGCACGGCAAACACCTGGCGCGCCTCGTCCACCGAAGGTGTGGCCACAAAGGCGCCGCGCGTGGGCTCGAGCTTGATCAGCCGGTTCTGTGATGCCTGAAACAAAGCCTGGCGAACCAGAGTGCGGGAAACACCAAAATGATTGGCCAGCTTCTGTTCCGACAACTTGGTGCCGGGCATCAGTCGATGTTCAACAATTGCTTTGGTCAGACTTTCTGCAATGGACCAGGTGAGTGAGGTTTCCATTGCTTCATCATAAATCTTGAACTCAACACTTGTATACAACATTGATTAAGGAAAAGCTAGGTGTTCTCCCTTAAGGTGTGCCGGACGTTTCTTGAGGCAACCGCAGGAGAAGAAAGACGAATAGCCCACTAGGCATATTTAACTTACGCTCCTCCTTCAGTCAGCTCCGTCACATGTTCTCTGGAGCGCAATATTTATCACCTGCCATTGCGGGCATGGTCGAATTTATTGACTCTTCCTATCCTCAACTTCGTAACAGCTCGGTCGCATAAAATCAATTTAATGAGTACTCCAGTCATCACCAAAACCAAGATCGCCGAGCGTCTCATAGAGTCGATCCTGACAGCCAAGCTTCGTCCGGGAGAGAAACTGGGTGAACAAGACATTGCGGACTTGTTTCAGGTCAGCCGCACCCTGGTCCGCGAGGCCTTGATGCACCTTCAGACCCGGGGATTTGTGGAAGTCCGCTCCAGGGTTGGCTGGTATGTTGCAGAGCCTTCGTTTGAGGAGGCTCAGGAAACCTATGCAGCGAGGCGCGTCGTTGAGCCGGGCATGCTGCGTGATGCTGGTCAACCCTTGCAGGCAACACTGAAACGCCTGCGCAAGCACATCGCCGAAGAGCGCAAAGCCATTGCCTGTGGGGACGCAGAAGCCCGCAGCTGGCTGCTGGCCGACTTTCATATTTGCCTGGCCGAGTGTCTCGGCAATCGGTTCCTGACTTCTATGATGGTCGATCTCTCGGCACGAACAACTCTGATTTCAGATCTATACCAATCGAAGACCGAGGCCAGAGTCTTCAATGACGATCATGCCGCCATTGTTGAGGCGCTGGCGGCTGGAGACAATCTGCGGGCTGAACAATTAATGATTGCTCACATCGATGCATTGGCATCGCGCCTTGATGAAAGCCTGATCGGTCGTCGCGGAGCACGCAACCGACTCCGCTCCATTCTGGCTCCTGAAGATTCGTCTTCAGCCAAATAGGCGTTTCAAAGTCGATGGGAGTCCTTGGCGAGATCCGGCCTGGTTGAGCCGCTCGGCCCCTTTGCCGATCTCGACCTCCCAACACTTTGCGGCGAGCCAATATTGAGGCTTGAAGCGCTTGTCCCTACCAGGGGGCGATTGAGCTCGCCATCTGTGCCGGTGATGACTTACGCGTTCGCTGATCGTGCCCGGCAGCCTTCATCAAGGAGCCGCCTCGGTCCATGGTGATCATGGCACCGGCGCTATGCCGGTTCCTCGACCAGGACTTGGAATGGCTCGCGTTGCGGATAGACGCCGGAACGGTTTCAATCAGGGCCATGAAACCACATGGATAGCCATCGCATCGTGGAATGGTCTTCCAGCAAGAATTGCCAATGCCACCGATCGCAACAAAGCGCTGGTCTCCGCATTGCCCACCGAATGGACTATCCATCTATTTCAACTGCTGCCGCCCTTGGTGAATGCAGCTGTCACTGTCCTGCCCGGCATCGCAACTGATCTCAAAGCCATGGGAGCATCAGCGCCGATTGCTCGTTGGCGAGCAATATTGCTGCGATGGACGCGGGCTGAATGCCGGCTTTGCAACAACTGAGCAGTGACTACTGGTACTCATTCCGGTGTGTGACTTCGAGAGTACTTTCTATAGCCCCTTGATACGCACAGCAACCTGGCTTTGCTCAGCGCGGATCGTGGAGAGGTTCATAGATGGGTATCTACGCAAAACAGCCATGATCAAAGTGTAGGTTTCAGCACCTCGCCCAGGGCAGAAATGCACGCCAGGGCTTGCTGCGCCTGCTACTGACCGTTTGTCCTCCCATCTGAGGACTCCATCGAACCAATATCTCTGGCCGATAGAACCAGGGTTCCTACTAGCATCTTGAATTCATGTCTTGTATACATTGCATGCATGTCAGCGATGTGTTCAAAGCATTTCTGGACAAGCTTGCTGAAGCAGTGGACATGAGGCAGATTTGATTCGCTTCATAAGCATCACAGCTCTTCAGCAGCGAAAACATGGCTGCAGGCCTGCGTCGCCCGTAGCCGCTAATAACGGTAGACAAGCATGACCCGCTCAGCCGAAATGAGGTCATGGCAAAGGGGCTCCATGGAGCACCCTGATGGAAGGCGGCATATGAACAACCTAGTACTGGACACCCATGGTGAGTCACTAACCTCGGGGGCCAACACCACCAGCCCAAAGCGAGATAAAGGCTTGCCGGCCGGAGTTTCTCCGGCGCTGTACAACCACGATCTGGCACCTACCTCGAAAGAGGGGCGTACCTGGGGGAGCTACAGCCTGTTCACTCTTTGGGCCAACGATGTACACAGCCTCGGCAACTACGCGTTTGCCATCGGTCTTTTCACGCTTGGGCTGGGAGGACATCAGATTCTGATGGCGCTTCTGCTGGGGGCGGCATTTCTGTTCGTGCTGCTGTCCCTCTCGGGCTTTATGGGGACCCGTACAGGGATTCCCTTTCCGGTGATGAGCCGCATCAGCTTTGGTACACGCGGTGCGCAGATCCCAGCATTGATCCGCGGCGGAGTCGCCATTGCCTGGTTCGGCATTCAAACCTACCTGGCATCGATGGTCCTCGACGTGATGCTGATCACGCTGTTCCCCGGCTTGCAGTCGCTGAAAGAGCAAGTCGTACTGGGCCTGCCGTTGCTGGGCTGGATCAGCTTTTCCATCCTGTGGGTTGTGCAGGTTCTCATTGCCTGCTGGGGCATGGAGAGCATCCGAAAGTACGAGGCCTTTGCCGGGCCTGTAATTCTGTTGACTTTCATTGCCCTGGCAGGATGGATCTTCTACAGCGCCAAGTGGACTCTGCACTGGTCCGCTCCTTTTGAAAGCAGTGGCGGAGCCATGTGGCTGCAGATCCTGGGCGCTGCTTCGCTATGGGTGGCGATCTACGGCACCTTCGTGCTGAACTTCTGTGATTTCACACGTGCAGCCACCTCAAGCAGCGCCGTGGTGAAAGGCAATTTCTGGGGCATTCCGATCAATATGCTGATCTTCGGCTTGATCGTGGTCATCCTGACAGGCGGCCAGCTTGCCATCGACGGCACGCTGATTCAAAGCCCGACCGACATCGTCCAGAACATTCCCAATAAGCCGCTGTTGATGTTGGCCAGTCTTTCGCTGCTGATTTTGACCATCGCCGTGAACCTGATGGCCAATTTCGTGGCTCCTGCCCTGGCGTTGGCCAACCTCATGCCCAGGCATCTGAACTTCCGCCGGGCAGCTCTTGTCAGTGCGGTTCTCGGTTTCGTGATCCTGCCCTGGAATCTCTACAACTCTCCGCTGGTCATCGTCTACTTCCTGGGAGGGCTGGGTTCATTTCTGGGACCGCTGTTCGGCATCGTGATGGCCGACTACTGGCTGATCCGCAAACAGCGCGTGAACGTTCCGGCGCTCTATACACACGACCCTGCAGGCCCCTATCACTACCGCAATGGCATCAACCCCAAGGCAATTCAGGCCCTGATTCCTTCATCCCTGATCTCGCTGCTCTTTGCATTCCTGCCGACGCTGCAATCGCTGTCCCAGTTCTCCTGGTTCATCGCAGCCGGACTGGGTGCCTTGTTCTATTGGATGGTTGCACCGAAAGGTCTCGCCTACGAAGACCAGGATGGCGAAGCCATTTCCGTAGCCTCCGCCAAACACTGAGAAGGAAAATTGAAAATCATGCGCATTTTGATCGTGAACGTGAACACCACTGAGTCGATGACCCATGCCATTGGCATGCAAGCTCGGAAGGTTGCTGCGCCTGGAACAGAGATAGTCGCGCTGACCCCGCGCTTTGGTGCCGAATCGGTCGAGGGGAATTTTGAGAGCTATCTTGCCGCGGTCGGTGTCATGGACGCCGTGATGAGCTATGGACAACCCTTTGATGCAGTCATTCAAGCCGGCTACGGTGAACATGGCCGCGAGGGCCTGCAGGAGTTGCTGGACGTTCCCGTGGTGGACATCACCGAGGCAGCGGCCACCGCGGCCATGTTCCTGGGCCACAAATACTCGGTGGTCACGACGCTGGATCGAGCTGTGCCATTGATCGAGGATCGACTCAAGCTTGCCGGCCTGGACGAGCGCTGTGCATCGGTTCGCGCCAGCGGCATGGCTGTGCTGGAGTTGGAAACTCAACCCGAGCGCGCGGTCGAAGCGATTGTTCGTCAAGCCAGCCTTGCCGTCAGCGAAGACCATGCTGAAGTCATTTGCCTCGGCTGTGGAGGCATGGCTGAACTGGATGCCAGGATTCGTGAACTGACCGGTGTACCAGTGGTCGATGGAGTAGCCGCGGCCGTGACCATTGCCGAGTCGCTCGTGCGCCTGGGCCTGAGCACTTCCAAGGTCCGTACCTACGCTCCGCCCCGAGCCAAGCGCGTGACCGGCTTCCCATTCACTAGCCAAGTGGCAGGATGAATTGCCCGGAGTTGTGTAAATTGTCCTGGCCCCTTATTTCCATGCAAATAAGCGTTCCTTGTGAGCAGCCAATGCTATTTCGAAGAATTCGGCGGTGAAGCGTTGAAATAGATCCGGGCAGGCCTGCCGGTCAGCGATGATCAGTCCTGACTTGGCCTCATAGTTCCGTCACGGCCTGCTGCAGGCAGGCCAGCAATGCCTGCACCAGCGGATTGGCCGGTGTACGCCGCCACATGGCCAGCATCTCTGATGATGGCTGCGAGCCTTTGAGCGGGCGGAACACCAGGCGCGGCATGCCCACGCGTGTCAGCGCCTGGGGTACCAGTGCCACGCCCTGACCCAGCGAAACCAGCGAGATCACCGACAGCCAGTGCCGTACCTCGTGGCGTACTTCGGGTGCAAAGCCATGGGCCAGGCACATTTCGTAGATGCGCTGGTGATAGGTAGGGGAGACCAGGCTGGAGAACAGGATCAGACGGTCGTTTTTGAGTTCGGCCAGATCGATGGCGGCGCTGGTCTGCAGCGGGTGGCGGTCTGGCAGGCAGACCACGAAAGGCTCTTCCATCAGCAGCCGGCTGGCAATTCCTTCGGGCGGCTGTATGGAGTGGACCAGGGCCATGTCCAGCCGCATTTGCTGCAGGTCCAGGATTTGCTCTGCGCTGTTGGCCTCAAGCATGTCCACGCGCACCAGGGGGTGGTCGTGCTGGAACCGTTCCAGCGCCTGTGGCAAGCCGCGGTACAGGCTCGACCCCACAAAGCCCAGGCGCAGATGGCCGCGCGTGCCCTGGGCCACGTCGCGCGTTTCCTGTGCGGCCTGCTGACTCAGGGCCAATAGCTGGCGTGCCTTGTCCAGCAAATGTTCACCGGCCGCGGTCAGCCGTACGCCCTTGCTGCTGCGCTCGAACAACTGGGCCTGCAGTTCCTGCTCCAGCTGCTTGATGGCCACGGACAGCGGGGGCTGGGAGATCGACAGCCGCTGCGCCGCACGGCTGAAATGAAGCTCTTCGGCGAGGGTGACGAAGTAGTGCAGCAACCTCAGTTCCATGATTTATTGATATTTAAAAAGTATTGAGAAAGATTTTAATAATATTTGACGTGAATATATGAGGGTGCTGAAATTCGTGGCAGTCCTTGCCTCAATTGCCGGCTTTGTGTGCGGTACATATCGCCTGAATTCGTCATGGCCGAACCCAGAGACGGCAAGCAAGGTAAGCCCTGTAGCGAGGTTGTCGTCCTCTTTCCAATGAGAGGGTGCTCAGCTCCTCAGGGGATACTCGAATTCAGCAGGAGACGTTCATGTCCGCCAACGATAAGAGCCAGATGCATGCCGTGGCCCAGGCTGCCCATCCCGTGCCTGATCGCCACGGTGCCAATTTCTATGCCACCGATCCTGAGTTGCAGTCGCTGCTGGCGCTTTATCTGCCAGCCGATCTGCTGGCCCATCTGCAGCCCTATCTGCAGCGCATGGGCGAGTTGGCCGGTGGGCGCATCGACGAGCTGGCCGGCATGGCCGACAGGAATCCGCCCACGCTCGAGCACCGCAGCCGCGCCGGCCAGGACAGCCAGCGCATCATCAAGCATCCAGCCTATGAAGAGCTTGAGCGCATCGCTTACGGGGAGTTCGGCCTGCAAGCCATTTCTCACAGGGAAGACATGCTGGGCTGGAGCGGCAAGATGCCGCCCATCGTCAAGTACGCACTGACCTTTCTGTTCGTGCAGTCCGAGTTCGGTCTGTGCTGCCCGTTGTCCATGACCGATTCGCTGACGCGCACGCTCAAGAAGTACGGTACCCCCGAGCTGGTGGACAAGTATTTGCCTCAGCTGCTCTCACTGGATTGGGAGAACCAGGCCCAGGGCGCGATGTTCATGACCGAGCAGGCCGCAGGCTCGGACATCGCGGGCACGCTGACTCTGGCCGCCCCGCAGGCCGACGGCTCATGGCTTCTCACCGGCGACAAGTGGTTCTGTTCCAACCCCGATGCCGAGTTCGCCATGGTGCTGGCTCGTGTGGAGGGTGGGGCGCCGGGCATGAAGGGCATCTCGCTGTTTCTGCTGCCGCGTTCCCTGGACGATGGCAGCACCAACCGTTACCGCATCATCCGTCTCAAGGACAAGCTGGGCACCAAGTCCATGGCCAGCGGCGAGATCCGCATGGACGGCGCCGTGGCCTATCTCGTGGGCCAGCAAGGCCGGGGCTTTGTGCAGATGGCCGACATGGTCAACAACTCGCGCTTGTCCAACGGTGTGCGTTCCGCCGGCATGATGCGCCGTGCTGTGGCCGAGGCCGAATTCATCGCCCATGAACGCATTGCCTTTGGCAAGCGCCTGGAGCAGATGCCGCTGATGCAGCGCCAGCTCGACAAGCTGCGCGTGCCCGCCGAGCAGGCGCGCACCATGGTGTTCCAGACCGCGCAGACGCTGATGCGCTCCGACGCGGGCCAGCCGGATGCCTATGCGCTGCTGCGCATTCTGACGCCGCTGATCAAGTTCCGCGCCTGCCGCGATGCACGCAAGGTCACTGGTGATGCGATGGAAGTGCGCGGCGGTTGTGGCTATATCGAGGAGTGGAGCGATCCACGTCTGGTGCGCGATGCCCACCTGGGCTCCATCTGGGAAGGTACAAGCAATATCGTGGCGCTGGACGTGATCCGCGCCATCAAGCGCGAAGGTTCGTTGCCTGTGCTGCAGCAGTATCTACATGGCTTGCTCGATCATGCCAGCCTGGTGCCCGGTTACCGCCAGGCGCTGGAAGATGCATTGACCCGCGCCGGCACCCTGGCCGACAGGGCCGCTCAGGACGGTGGCGAAGTGCTGGCCCGCCAGGCCGCCACAGCTCTCTACAACTGCACCACGGCCATCGCCATGGCTTGGGAAGCCGCACAGACCGGCTCGGCCGAGCGCCTGCGCCTGTCGCAACTGGTGCTGCTGCACCGTGTGCTGCCGCGCGATCCGCTGGACGATGCGGCTGCCGTGCCGGCGCAGTGGCTGGAGTGATTGCCGGCGGCCTTGAAATAAGTAGAAGAAACGGCTGAAACGCTTCGTGAAAAAGGTGTTATCGGCTCTCGGATTATTTCTGCAAGGAGACAAGTATGCGCAATCACGCAAGAGAGCGCCGACGGCTGCTGGCCGCAGCCTCGGGTGCAGTCCTGTTGGCGGCAGCCCATTCTGCCGCGCAGGCTCAGAGCGAATCCTATCCGGCTCGGCCGATTCGCCTGGTGGTTCCCTATGGTGCCGGCGGACCGACGGACGCGCATTTGCGGGTGGTGGCACAGCAAGCCTCGCAGCTGCTGGGGCAACTGGTGGTCATAGAGAACAAGCCAGGCGCCAACGGCACGTTTGGTGCGGTGGAGCTGGCGCGGGCTCAGCCGGATGGCTACACCCTGGCGGTGCTGCCTGCCAGTGTCTATCGCGAACCGTATCTGAACCGGGTGAGCTTCGACCCCTTGAAGCTGAGCTACGTGATCGGCATGACCGACTACACCTTCGGGCTGGCTGTGCGTCGGGATGCACCGTGGAAGAGCTGGAAGGAGTTTGCCGAAGATGCGAGCAGGCGTCCCGGCCAGATCTCCGTCGGTGCGGCCGGTCCGGTGCAAACGCCCAGCATCGTACTGAGCGAGCTGGTGCAGTCCACGGGCCTGCAGCTCAATCGCGTGCCCTACAAGGGAGATTCGGAGCAGGCCAGCGATCTGCTGGGCGGCCACATCGATGCGGGCGTGCTCTCCGGCGTAGCCTCCCAGCATATCCAGTCGGGCCGATTGCGCTACCTGGCAATGTTCACGTCCAGCCGTGTTCCGCAGTTCCCCCAAGTGCCCACTTTGAGAGAGCTGGGCGTGGACGCGGTGATCGAGTCGCCCTATGGCATTGCCGCCCCTGCCGGCCTGGCGCCGGCGCGGCTGCGCATCATTCATGACGCCTTCAAGGCGGCGCTGGAGTCGACACAGGGGCGCAAGATCCTCGAACAACTCAATCAGCCGCTGAACTACCGCAGCCCGCAAGAGTTCGAGCAGTACGCGAGGAGCGCCTACGCACGCGAGAAGACGCGCATGGAGCGCTTCAAGGCCGTTGCCGGCGGCACCCCGCATTGATTTTGCCGGTTCATCGGCAGCACCCTTCCAAGGAGACAGACATGCATAAAGCCAGACGCGCAGCGCTGGGCCTGATGGCATCCGCCGCCCTGTCGGCGGCACTGCCCGCGCTTGCCCAGGAGAAGTATCCGACACGCCCCATCACGTTCATCGTGCCGTTTCCGCCCGGCGGCCCTACCGATGCCATGGCACGCATTCTGGCGACCGAGCTGACCAAGGAGCTGGGCCAGAGCGTGATCGTGGAGAACAAGGCTGGCGCCGGCGGCAATATCGGAGCGGAATTCGTGGCACGTGCCAAGCCTGACGGCTATACGCTGATGTTCGGTACTTCGGGTCCGCTGGCCATCAACAAGCCGCTGTACAAGTCCATCAGCTACGACCCGCGCACCAGCTTCACGCCCATCATCTACGTGGGCTATCTGCCCAATGTGCTGGTGGTTCGGCCGGACTTGGGCGTCAGCAACGTAAAGGAGCTGATCGCGCTGGAAAAGAGCAAGCCCGGCAAGCTCAATTTCGCGTCTTCGGGCAATGGCGCTTCATCCCATCTGGCGGGTGTGCTGTTCAACGGCCTGGCCGGCACCCAGCTGCAGCATGTGCCCTACAGGGGCACGGGGCCGGCGCTTAACGACCTGCTGGCCGGTCAGGTGGACATGACTTTCACCGACATCCTCACGGCCATGCCCTATATCAAGGCCGGCAAGGTCAAGGCCCTTGGCGTGGCCACGGCCAAACGCTCCAGTGCCATGCCCCAGATCCCGACGATCGCCGAGCAGGGTCTGGCAGGCTATGACGTGAGCGTGTTCTTCGGCGTGGTCGGCCCCAAGAGCATGCCGGTGGAGCGGGTGGAGCTGCTCAATCAGGCCTATGCCAAGGCGCTGGATTCCGAGAATGTGAAGAAAGCCTTTGCGGCCCAGGGCCTGGAGCGCGGCGCGGATGCCCAGCCCGCCTATCTGGCCGCCTTCGTGAAGAGCGAGCTCGACAAATGGAGCGAGGTGGTGCAAAAGGCCGGCGTGAAGCTTGACTGATGGCGCTGTCGCTTGGGCGCAAGCGTAGGCATGCCATCGAAGGGTGGACGTGTTAGAACTTTTCGAAACGTCTCGCCTCGGCCGAGAGGAGGACACTGTTTCGCACTGCCTGCCACTGCCCGAGAGCCCATGCAAGGCATGAGTCGGGGTATTTCAACTATCCATAGCCATGACATCTTCAACTTCCCTTCTGCTCGCCCAACTGCAGTCCGTTGCTGCCGAGTTCGTGGAGATCCGCCGCAGCATCCATGCCCATCCCGAACTGGCTTTCGAAGAGACGCGCACCAGCGACATGGTGGCCGAGTCCCTGGCTCGCTGGGGTTATGCGGTGCACCGCGGCCTGGGTGTCACCGGTGTGGTCGGCGTGCTCAAAAAGGGCTCGGGCAGCAAGTCGCTGGGCATACGCGCGGACATGGATGCCTTGCCTATCCATGAAAGAACAGGCCTGGACTACGCCAGCCGCCTGCCCGGGAAAATGCATGCCTGCGGCCATGACGGACATACAGCCATCCTGCTGTGCGCGGCAAAGTACGTCGCCGAGAAGCTCGATTTCAACGGTACGCTGAACCTGATCTTCCAGCCGGCCGAGGAGAACGAAGGCGGTGCCATGCGCATGGTGGACGAGGGGCTGTTCGAGCTGTTTCCCTGCGACGAGATCTATGCGCTTCACAACGCACCGGGTTTGCCCGTGGGCCGGATGGCCATCAGCCAGGGACCGGCCATGGCATCGTTCGACCGCGTGACCGTTACGCTGCGCGGGCGCAGTGCTCATGGCGCCATGCCGCATCACGGCATAGACAGCATGCAGTGCGCGGCCAGCATAGTGCTGGGTCTGCAGTCCATCATCACGCGCGAGATCGATGCCCAGCAGGCGGCCGTGATCACGGTGGGTTCCATCCAGGCCGGCGAGGTTTTCAACATCGTGCCTGAAAGCGCCGTGCTCAAGATCGGCGTGCGGGCCCTGCACCCGGACGTGCGCAGCTGGGTGGAAAAGCGCATCAAGGCCTTCGTGCAGGCCCAGGCCGAGAGCTATCAGCTCAGCTGCGACATCGACTACGTGCACAAGTACCCGGTGCTCGTGAATTGCGCCGCCCAAACCGAATATGCGCGGCAGGTGGCCATACGCCTGCTGGGCGAGGACAAGGTGGGCGAGCGCACGCCGACCATGGGCAGCGAAGACTTTGCCTACATGCTGCAAAAGCGACCCGGCGCCTATATCCGGCTGGGCAACGGCGTGGGCGAGGACGGAGGCTGCATGGTGCACAACCCCCTGTATGACTTCAACGACAAGGCCCTGCCCATAGGAGCGGCCTTCTGGACGCACTTGGTGCAAAGCTATCTGGCCTGAGCGTCAGCATACCGAAGAGGGAGACAGGAGATGGATACATGGAACCGCCGCGGCTTTATGCGGCACACGCTGTGGCAGACGGCAGCCCTGGCGGCAGGTTCGAGCTGGGTCCGGGCTGCAGAAAGCTTTCCGGTCAAGCCTCTGGTCCTTATGGTGCCTTTTCCCGCAGGCGGGGCCAGCGATGTGGCGGCGCGCATCTTTGCCGAATCCATAGGCCGCAGCATCAGGCAGCAGGTGGTGGTGGAGAACCTGGGCGGCGGAACGGGCCTGATTGCCGCAGCCAAGGTGCTCAACGCGCCTGCAGACGGCTATATGTTCTTCCATGGTTCGGCCAACGAGATCTTCCTGGCGCCCATGCTCAATACGGCAGCGCGCTACAAGCCGGGGGACTTCACGCTGGCCGCTCCCACGACGGAATCGCCCATAGTGCTCATGGTCAAGAGCGGGCTGCCGGTCAACAGCTATGACGAGTTCATTGAATATGCACGCGCCAGCAAGAACGGCCCGCTGACCTATGGCACGGTGGGAGTGGACTCCATGTACAACCTCATGGGCGATGCTCTCGCAGCCAGACTGAGGCTGCCGTTTTTGCATGTGCCCTACAAGGGCGGCGCGCCGGCCCTGCAGGACCTGGCAGGAGGGCAGGTGGACTTTGCCATCCTGCCTTATCAGGCAAGCTTCGAAGGCATGGCCAAGCAGGGGCGACTGAAGATTCTGACCAGCTTTTCCAAGGTCTTGCCCAAGGAGCTGACCCATGTTCCGCTGATATCGCAAAGCCGCCTCAGCCCCGACTTCGAATACACGGTCAGCGCTGGCTACTTCGTGAAAAAGGGCACCCCTGCCGACCGCGTGGCCGCGCTGCGCAGTGCCATAGGGCAGGCGCTGGTGAATCCGGAAATCCGCGCCAAGCTGGAACTGGAGGGCAAGCACCTGCGCCAGCCTGTTGCCTCGCAGGTAGAGGCGGACCAGAGCTTCCATGCCATCCATCAGCGCCTGAGCGCGCTGGTGCGCAGCGTGGGCCGAAAGCCTCTGGCCTGAGACATGGGCTGCCGCGACTGGCGGTGCAAGCCCACGAGCAATCTTTGATCAACACGCAGGCCATGGGCCCGCATTCTGTCGGAAAGTGAAACATGCACAATCCAGCCACGATTGGCGCCGGAGCCCTGCAGGGCGTCAAGGTGCTTGATCTGTCACGCATTCTCGGCGGGCCGTTCTGTGGCCAGATACTGGGCGACCATGGCGCCGATGTGCTCAAGGTGGAGCCGCCGCAGGGCGATGACACCCGCACCTGGGGGCCTCCGTTTCGCGACGGCGTGGCCTCCTACTACTTCGGCTTGAACCGCAACAAGCGCCTCCAGTTTCTCGACCTGTCCGCGCCCGAAGGCCAGCAGCGCGTGCGCGCATTGATGGCCGAGGCTGATGTGGTGGTGGAGAACTTCAAGGTCGGCACCATGGAGAAATGGGGCATAGGCTATGAGCAGATGCGCGAAGAGCTGCCGCATCTGATCTGGTGCCGCGTCACGGGCTTCGGCGCCGACGGCCCTCTGGGAAGCCTGCCCGGCTACGACGCCGCCATCCAGGCCATGGCCGGCATCATGAGCATCAACGGCGAAGCCGACGGCGAGCCGCTGCGCGTGGGACTGCCGGTGGTGGACATGGTGACGGGGCTGAATGCCACCATAGGCGTGCTGCTGGCCCTGCACGAGCGGGGGCGCAGCGGACAGGGGCAACTGGTGGATGCTTCGCTCTACGACTCCGGGCTGTCGCTGCTCCACCCCCATGCGGCCAACTGGTTCATGGGGCGCAAGGTGCCGCAGCGTTCGGGCAATGCACATCCCAATATCTATCCCTATGACGTGCTCAGCACGGGCGGTGCTCCCATCTTTCTGGCCGTGGGCAACGACAGGCAGTTCCGGTTGCTGTGCCAGCATGTCGGGCAGGAGGGACTGGCGCAGGACGAGCGCTTTGCCACCGCAGGCCAGCGCTCCGTCCATCGTGCCGAACTCAAGCCCTTGCTCGAGCAGGCGTTTGCGCCCTTAGATGGCGTGAAGCTTGCCGACGAGCTGATGGCCATCGGCGTGCCTGCCGCGCCGGTGCTCGATGTAGCTCAGGCGCTTGAGCACCCGCATACCGTACACCGCGAGATGGTGGTGACGATGGGCCAATACCAGGGGCTGGGCGCTCCGGTCAAGCTCAGCCGCACGCCGGCCAGCTACCGCTTTGCGCCCTTGAGCGAAGGAGAGGATTTTCTGCCGGACGCCGGCGCCTGAGATTGCTTCGGCGCGACTCCAGCCCGCCCCGTGCGGGCTTTCTTCTCTTGCGCCCATGTGAGCCGGTTTGCGTTGCCGGCGCCCTGTCCCACCCTTTTCACGGGCATTGTGTGCACAATGGAATGCAAAAGCGTTTTCCCTGTGTTCTGTCCATGGAGAGTCTCACGATGTCGCATGCTTTTGCCAAAACCCTGAAGTCCTTTGAACTGGCCGAGGGCAAGAAGGGCAAGTTCTATTCCTTGCCGGCCCTGGCCAAGCAGTTTCCGGAGATCAAGCGCCTGCCTGTCTCGATTCGTATCGTGCTCGAATCGGTGCTGCGCAACTGTGACGGCAACAAGATCACCGAGGAGCATGTGGCGCAGCTGGCGCGCTGGCAACCCAAGGCCGAGCGGGTCGACGAGATTCCGTTTGTCGTCGCGCGCGTGGTGCTGCAGGACTTCACCGGCGTGCCCTTGCTGGCCGACCTGGCCGCCATGCGCAGCACCGCTGCCAAGCTGGGCAAGAAGCCCAAGTCCATCGAGCCGCTGGTACCCGTGGACCTGGTGGTGGACCACTCCATCATGGTGGACTACTTCGGCACCAAGAAGGCGCTGGACCTGAACATGAAGCTGGAGTTCCAGCGCAACCAGGAGCGCTACCAGTTCATGAAATGGGGCATGCAGGCCTTCGACACCTTCGGTGTCGTGCCGCCGGGCTTCGGCATCGTGCACCAGGTCAATCTGGAATACCTGGCGCGCGGCGTGCACAAGGCCAGGAGCGGCAAGGGCGAGGCGGTGTACTACCCCGACACCCTGGTCGGCACCGACAGCCATACCACCATGATCAACGGCATAGGCGTGGTGGCCTGGGGTGTGGGCGGCATCGAGGCCGAGGCGGCCATGCTGGGCCAGCCCGTGTACTTCCTCACGCCCGATGTGGTGGGCTTCGAGCTGACCGGCCAGTTGCGCGAAGGCGTGACGGCCACCGATCTGGTACTCACCGTCACGGAGCTGCTGCGCAAGGAAAAAGTGGTCGGGAAGTTCGTCGAGTTCTTTGGCGAAGGAACGCGCAGCCTGTCGCTGCCGGATCGCGCCACCATCGGCAATATGGCCCCTGAATATGGGGCGACCATGGGTTTCTTCCCAGTCGATGAAAAGACCATCGAGTACTTCAAGGGAACGGGACGTACCAAGAGCGAGATTCAGGCCTTCGAAGCCTACTTCAAGGCCCAGCAGCTGTTTGGCGTGCCCAAGGCCGGCGAAATCGACTACTCGCATGTGGTCAAGCTGGATCTGGGCAAGGTGGCACCGAGTCTGGCCGGGCCCAAGCGCCCGCAGGACCGCATCGAGATCGGCCATGTGGCCGGGCAGTTCGACGAGCTGTTCAGCGCTCCCGTGGCCCAGAATGGCTTCAATCTCCCAGCCGATCAGCTGGCGCGTCGCCACGTGGTGAGCCCCGATGGTCCCGAGGCCTTGCAGCCCGAGAGCAAACCCCTGTCGGCCGGTGCGGAGCGCAACAAGGCCGAGATGGTGAGCAACACACCCGAGACCGGCAAGGTCGAGGCCAGTGCGATTGCTGCTGATGCCAGCCATGCGGTTGCAGCGCCGGAAAAGAGCTTCGATATCGGCAGCGGCGATGTGCTGATTGCAGCCATCACCAGCTGCACCAATACCTCCAACCCCAGCGTCATGCTGGCGGCGGGCCTGCTGGCCAAGAAGGCGGTGCAGGCAGGCCTCAAGGTCAAGCCGCATATCAAGACCTCGCTGGCCCCGGGCTCTCGCCTGGTCACCCGCTATCTGACCGAGGCGGGCTTGCTGCCTTATCTGGAAAAACTGGGCTTTGCGCTGGCAGGCTACGGCTGCACCACCTGCATCGGCAATGCCGGTGATCTCACCCCCGAGATCAATGCCGTCATCACGCAGAACAATCTGGTCTGCTCGGCCGTGCTCTCGGGCAACCGGAATTTCGAGGCCCGCATTCACCCCAATATCAAGGCCAACTTCCTGGCCAGCCCTCCGCTGGTGGTGGCTTACGCGATTGCCGGCACGGTGCGCAAGGACCTGATGACCGAGCCCGTGGGCAAGGGCAAGGGCGGCAAGGATGTGTATCTGGGCGACATCTGGCCCAGCAGCGAGGAAATTCAGGAGTTGCTCAAGTTCGCCATGAACGGCAAGGCCTTCCGCAGCAATTACGAGCAGGTGGCCAGCGAGCCGGGCAAGCTCTGGGAAAAGATTCGGGGTGTGACGGGCGCCACCTATACCTGGCCCGAGAGCACCTATATCGCCGAGCCGCCGTTCTTTGCCGACTTCGCTCTGGATTTGAAAGCGCCACCCGAAGACGGGGGCAGCGCTGCAGGTCAGAAAGGCTCTAACTCCAGCGCGGTGCACGGTGCTCGCATCATGGCCTTGTTCGGTGACTCCATCACCACCGACCATATCTCGCCCGCAGGCTCCATCAAGGAGTCTTCGCCGGCAGGCAAGTGGTTGCTCGAGCATGGCGTGCACAAGGCCGACTTCAACAGCTATGGCTCGCGCCGGGGCAACCACGAGGTGATGATGCGCGGCACTTTTGCCAATGTGCGTATCAAGAATCTGATGATCCCCGCCGCAGGCGACGGCTCGCGCGAGGAGGGCGGTGTCACCCTGTTCCGCGACGACCATGGCCGAGCCGAGAAGATGGCCATTTACGACGCGGCCATGAAATACCAGGCCGCGGGCCGTGCCACGGTGGTGCTGGCAGGCGAGGAATACGGCACGGGCTCCAGCCGCGACTGGGCGGCCAAGGGCACGCAACTGCTGGGCATCAAGGCCGTGGTGGCGCGCAGCTTCGAGCGCATTCACCGCTCCAATCTGGTGGGCATGGGCGTGTTGCCGCTGCAGTTCAAGGGCAATGACAGCTGGCAAACCCTGGGTCTGACGGGCGAGGAGTTCATCGATGTGATCCCGGCCGCCGACCTGGCGCCGCAAAGCGATGCCCAGCTGGTGATCACCAGGCCCGATGGCAGCAAGAAAACCGTGACCGTGAAGCTGCGCATCGATACCCCCATCGAGGTGGACTACTACCGCCATGGCGGCATCCTGCCCTATGTGCTGAGGCAGTTGCTGGCCTGATTGCGCCAGCTTGCCAGGTAAAAAGGCCTGTCTTCCTCGGAGGCAGGCCTTTTTCGTGGGCTGGCGCGAGCCCTATTTCATCGAGTGCAGGCCGAACATATTGCCTTCGGTATCGATGGCCAGGGCAATAAATCCATAAGGGCCTATGGAGACTTTGTCGCGGTGCAGGCTGCCGCCGTTGCGTGCGACGCGGGCGGCCTGCTCGGCGCAGTCTTCACAGACGAAATAGACCAGCGTGCCGCCGCCGCCAGAGGGGCATTCCGGCATGCGGACCAGCGCTCCGGTGGCACCAGCGTTATCCGGCTGTCCTGGAAAGGC
>Ga0209370_1001853_pt1 | contig 17158 bp, 19 predicted proteins | sample AgamicAtPrz_FD_187164 | JGI IMG/M metagenome (GOLD analysis project Ga0209370, IMG submission 187164) | Agave microbial communities from Guanajuato, Mexico - At.P.rz (SPAdes) (version 2) | ecosystem: Host-associated > Plants > Phyllosphere > Phylloplane/Leaf | place: Guanajuato, Mexico... | reverse complement strand
ATGCTCGATCACGACGGTCATGTGCTGGCTGCCAGCAATTGGCGCCGCGCCGACAGTTTTGTGGGCGAGAACCTAGGTTTCAGGCCCTATGTCCAGCAGGCATTGCGAGAAGGGCGGGGGCGCTACTTCGGTGTGGGCACCACGCGCGGCGAGCCCGGCTATTACCTGACCACCACCTTGGGGCAGGGCGAGATGCATGGCGTGGTGGTGGTCAAGGTCGGGCTGGCGCAGCTCGAGCAATCCTGGGCCAGCGCAGAGTCTCCGGTATTGGTCAGCGATGAAAATACCGTGGTCATTCTCAGCAACATGCCGGCCTGGCGCTTTGCCACCTTGCTGCCGCTGGATGAGGCAAGGCGTGCCGAGCTGGAAGCTTCGCAGAAATACAACCGCCTGAACCTGCGGCCTCTGGGCTGGCGTGGCATGAGCAGTGTCACGGGCGTCAGGCAGGTGAGCATTCCCGATGTCAAGGACGCTGCGGCAGACCAGAGCGCAGGCCGCTTTCTGGCCCAGTCCAGACCCATGGCCGGCACGCCCTGGCAGATTACCGTGCTCTCCCCCCTGAGCGTTGCCTTGCAGTTGGCGGCCAGTCGCGCCTGGGTGACGGGGGCGTTGATTGCGTTGATGCTTTTGCTGGGAGCTTTGCTGTACCAGCGGCGCAGACATGTGCGTGAGCAACTGGCGGCTCAGCAAGCTCTGAAACAGGCCAACGAGGTGCTGGAAAACAAGGTGCAGCAGCGCACAGCCGATCTGCAGAGTGCCAATGTGGCGCTGCAGCAGGAGGTGATGGAGCGCATGCAGGCCGAGACCACGCTGCGCGCGGCGCAGGACGAGTTGGTACAGGCAGGCAAACTGGCCGTCATCGGTCAGCTCTCCACGGAAGTGGCCCATGAGCTGAATCAGCCCCTGGCGGCCTTGCGGGCGCTGGCCGGCAACAGTCAGCGCTTTCTGGAACGTGGTCAGAGCGAGATGGTGCAAAGCAATCTGCAGCGCATGGCCGAGCTGACCGAGCGCATGGGGCGTATTACCGGGCAGTTGCGCAACTTTGCCCGCAAGTCCGCCGGCCAGCCCGAGCAGGTTGAACTGGCCAAGGTGGTCGATGGCGCCCTGTCCCTCATGGAGCCGCGCATTGCCCAAAGCGGCGTCATGATCGTGCGACAGCCCTCGGATCTTGAGTTGAGCGCCTGGTGCGATGCCAATCGCGTACAGCAGGTGTTGATCAATCTGCTGAGCAATGCGCTGGACGCCGTGCAGGGCGGCAATACGCGGTGCGTGGAAATTGCCTGCAACCGTTGCGGTGCCTGGGCGCAGATCACGGTGCGCGATCATGGCCCCGGACTCAGTGATCAGGCGCAAGCGCGACTGTTCGAGCCTTTTTTCACGACCAAGCCCGAGGGACTGGGCCTGGGTCTGGGCCTGCCTTTGTCGGCCGAGATTGCCCAGGCCGCAGGCGGCAGCCTGACCGGCGGCAACCATCCGGAAGGCGGGGCCATCTTCACGCTGAGCCTGCCCTTGGTGGATACTCAGCCGCTGTCCTGATTGCCTGCAGCCCATGAACCCTTCCCTCAAAGTCCTGATCGTTGAAGACGATGCCGATGTCTCCATGGCCTGTGAGCAGACCATGCGCCTCGAAGGTCTGGACTGCATCTGCGTGAGCAGTGCCGAGCAGGCGCAAAAGCACCTGTCCCCGGAATTTGCCGGCATCGTGGTCAGCGACATCCGCTTGCCGCAGATGAGCGGCCTTGGGCTGCTGGCCGCCGCCCGCGTGCTGGACGCCGAACTGCCCGTGATTCTCATCACCGGGCACGGCGATATCTCCATGGCCGTGCAAGCCATGAAGGATGGCGCCGCCGATTTTCTGGAAAAGCCGTTTGCGCCTGAGCGCCTTGTGGAAGCCGTGCGCCGTGCGCTGGAGCGCCGTCGCCTGGTGCTGGAGGTGCGCAGCCTGCGCCAGCAGCTACAAAGTCGGGATGTATTGCAGCACCAGTTGCTGGGGCGCTCGCTTCCCATGCAGCAGCTGCGCAGCACATTGCAGAGCCTCGCGGCCAGCGAGGCCGATGTGCTGATCTGGGGGGAAACGGGCACCGGCAAGGAAAGAGTCGCGCGCAGCCTGCATGAATCCAGCCGGCGCAAGAGCGGCAATTTTGTTGCCGTCAACTGCGGCGGCCTGCCGGAGACGCTGTTTGACAGCGAAATGTTCGGCAGCGAGGCCGGGGCCTTTACCGGCGCGGGCAAAAAGCGCATCGGCAAGATCGAACATGCCAGCGGCGGTACCTTGTTTCTCGACGAGATCGAAAGCATGCCCCTGCCCATGCAGGCAAAGCTGCTGCGCGTGCTGCAGGAAAGAGTGCTGGAGCGCCTGGGCTCGAACACGCTCATTGCCGTCGACTGCCGTGTGATTGCTGCAACCAAGGTCGATTTGCTGGAACTCAGCCGTCAGGGCCTGTTTCGCTCCGATCTCTACTACCGTCTCAATGTGGTGACGGTGAACCTGCCCCCGCTGCGCGAGCGCCGCGAGGATGTTGCGCTGCTGTTCGAGCATTTCGCGTTGCAGGCCGCCGCTCGCCACCAGCGTCCCGTGGCAGAGCTGACGCCGCAGCGTCTGCAGGCATTGCTTGCCCACGACTGGCCAGGCAATGTGCGCGAGCTGCGCAACACGGCCGAGCGCATCACGCTGGGGCTGGATGCCGGCCTGTCCCCGTCCGGTACGGCGCCCGAGGCTGCGGCTTCGTTGGCGGCAACCATGGAGTCCATAGAGCGTTCCCTGATTTCCGAAGCCTTGCGCAACAACGAAGGCAGCCTGACGCGCACGGCGCAGGCGCTGCACACCCCCAAGACCACGCTGCACGACAAGATTCGCAAGTACGGACTGTGATCGGGCTGTGACCGAGCCATGAGCGCGGCTGAGCAGGCTCGCCGCTGCCGGGCTTGCGCTTCGGAGCGAAACCGCGTCCCGCTACACTGAGGCATGCGTGAATTCAAGGTCATGGTCGTCGGTGCTTACGGTTCTTCGGCAGCCGGCTGGTTGCCAGGCTGGCCAGGCAAAGCGGTTTGCACATCGTGGTGGCAGGGCGCTCGGCCTCTGCGGCGCAGGCGCTGGTTGAAGGTCTGGCCCCGGACGCTTGCTCAAGCCTGAGCCACGTAGTGGTGGACGTGATGGCGCCCGGTCTGGAGGATAGACTCAAGACGCTGGAGGTGGACGCACTCATTCACACTTCGGGCCCGTTTCAGGGGCAGGACTACCGCGTGGCCCGAGCCTGTGCCCATGCCGGCGTCCACTATGTGGATCTGGCCGATGGGCGTGACTTTGTCTGCGGCATTGATGTGCTCGATCCGCAGGCCAAAACTGCGGGCGTGCTGCTGCTCAGCGGTGCCAGTTCGGTGCCAGCTCTGTCCTCGGCGGTCGTGGATGCGCTGGCTTCGGGCATGGCTCGCGTCAGCGATATCGACATAGGCATCAGCCCGGGCAATCGTTCGGATAGAGGCCTGTCCACCGTCGCTGCCATCCTCAGCTATTGTGGCAAGCCGCTGCCTGGCTTGGGCCAGCAAGCCTTGATTGGCTGGCTGCGCAGCTATGGGCACGACTATCCGGCCCCTGTGGGGCGGCGGCTGCTGTCGGCCTGCGATGTACCGGATCTCGCACTGCTACCGCTTCGCTATGAAGGCAGTCCTTCCATCAGATTCGGTGCTGGGCTTGAGCTGTCGTTCTTGCAGCGCGGGATGAATGCCATGGCCTGGCTGGCTCACAGAGGGCTGGTGCAGGACTGGTCTGCACATGCGCGCAGGCTCAAGCGCATGGCGGACTGGTTCAGGAACTGGGGCAGCGATGCAGGGGCCATGCATGTCACGGTCAGTGGCCTGGATGCAAAGGGGCAAGCCTGCCTGCGCTGCTGGGTGCTTATGGCGGGCTCGGGCGACGGGCCTTATGTTCCCACGCTGGCCGCCAGTGCGCTGGTACGCAAGCTGGCTGCGGGTGTACCGCTGGAGCCGGGCGCCAGGCCTTGCATGGGGCTGCTGACGCTGCAGGACTTTGCAGCCGAAGCGCAGGGACTGGATATTCAGATGCGGGAGCTTGCTTGATGATGCTGAGCGCCTCTTTGTTTCAGCAGGCCATGGGCGATGAGTTCTGCAAGCTCGATGTCGCCCTGCAGCGCTTTCACGGCCTGCAGGGTGAGCATGAGCTTCAGGGCAGGGTGCAGACCGGCGCCCCCCGGACTCTGGCGGCCAAGCTGCTGGCGCTGGCTCTGGGCACGCCACGCGCCGCCAGCGAGGGGACGATTCATTTCGAACTGCAGGCCAGTCCCGATGCGGAAACCTGGATTCGCATCTTCCCCTCGCAGCGCATGCACTCAACCATGCAGTTGCACAATGGCCACCTGATCGAGCGCCTTGGCCTGGCGCGACTGTGCTTTGCCTTGCAGGCGGTAGATGGACGGCTTCTCATGCGACTGCAGCGTCTGTACTTTCTGGGCTTCCCATGTCCGGGCTGGCTGGCACCGCGCATCGTGGCCGAAGAAACCGGAGCCGGGGAGCAAATGCAATTTCATGTCGAAGCGGCCGTCCCCTGATTGGCGTGGTAGCCAGTTATCGTGGCTATCTATTGCTGCCAGAGGAAAAAGCATGATTGTGGTCTTTGATGCGCAATGTCTGTTGTGCAATGGCTGGGTGCAGTTCTTGCTCAAGCACGACAAGCAGGGCGTTTTTCAGTTCGCCGCCATACAGGGCGAGGTCGGCGGCAAGCTGTTGGCCGATGCAGGCTTGTGCCTGGAAGGTCTGCAGACCCTGCTGCTGGTGGACGGCCAGCGCTCCTGGCAGCACACGGATGCCATCTTGCGCGTGCTGCACGCATTGGGCTGGCCCTGGCGACTGACAGCGGTGATCAGGCTGATACCCGCTGCATTGCGCGATGCGCTCTACCGCATGATTGCCAGAAACCGCTATCACTGGTTTGGCAAAAGCGAGCAGTGCATGATGCCGGATCCCGCTGTGGCTGCCCGATTTCTGGATTGAGTTTCGGATGACACGCGGTATCGCTCAGCGAATATGGGGATCAATACGATTGATGGATACGCAATCAGGCATGCTCTGCCGGCATGGGCGGAATATTCAATAGGGCTTGGTACTTCTTCTGCAGATCGCCAAAGCGTTGCAGCGTCGGCAGCACAGCCTGCATATTCAACGCCTTGTGCAGCCGCGGCAGCAGCAGCTGCTGCATACCGAGATTGTTCAATGACTGGTAGCCCGCGTGAAAGCAGGCTTCGCCTTTTTCATCTTCGTAGTACAACTGCTCCAGCTCGCGCCAGCCCACGTAGTAGCCGTAGTCAAAGAACTCCTGAAAGTTCTCGGCAATCACCCAGCTCAATTCATTCACGCAGGGCAGTGTCATGACGATGGGGCTGACGCTACCGGGCAGGCGCTCATCGACCAGATAGCTGTAATGAACGCTGTCGCAGCCCGTGGTTGCAAACGTCATCACATTGCGCGGCGTGCACCAATCGATGTAACTGGGTACGGGGGGGATCTCCAGGCGCAGGCCGCAGTCCCCAAAAACGGCTTCGGGCGACAGGCCGAACTGCGGGCCTATGGCTGCAGCCGCGTCGTACAAAGTCTGCAGTGATGCGGGAATCTGAAAGGACCGAATTGCATTGCGCATTGCAGCATATTAGCAACGCCGGTTAGGCGGCCCGGCGCTTACTCATTAGAATACGTCGCTTATCAGTCCTTCTTGATGCTGCTGCTCGAAGGTGCGTTGCATCTCCCAGATTCGGAGATGCGCTATTGCGTACCTGTTTTTCTCAGCATCATGCCGCACTCTTCCGGGAAGCTTTCCCGACTGCAAAAAGCTCTGTCACGTCAGGGCATCCAGGTCTCCTACCGAGACAATATCTATCAAATCCATAACGAGCAGGCAGCAGCGACCATTTTGCTACCCGACAGCCTGCCGCTGGAGCACAAAGCCGTTAGTCAATTGCTGGACTTCGCCTCGGTTGCCGACCCGCAAGGTCATGGCGCGGTCTGCAAAGCCTGTGCCACGCCGGACTTTCACCCCGGCAGCATTGCGCCCGTGGGGGCGGTGGTGGCCACGTCGCCAGACTTCGTGATTCCTGCGGCCATCGGCACGGACATCAACTGCGGCATACGCTTGCTGAGCACGGGCCTGACGCAGGCGCAGGCCGAGCTGCACAAAAGCACCATCGTGCAGCGGCTGACCCGCGTCCTCTTGCAGAACGGGCGCGATGTGCCCGTGCGCAGCGCAGGCTTCAAGGCGTTGTTTGATGAGGGCCCCCAGGCCTTTATTGAACAGTTGCCTGACGTGGGTCTATGGCAAGGCGTAAACCGCGACCGGCTGCAGGCCGAACTGGCCGAGTGCGTGGGCCTGCAAGGCTTTGCGGGCCGGAGTCGCTACGCGCCTGAAGCCCTGTTGCAGGCGCGCGAGCTGCTGCGCCCGCCATCTGCTGCCGACCTGGGAAGCGGTAACCACTTTCTGGAGTTCTGCGTGGTCGATGAAGTCTACGATCGTCATGCTGCCTATGCTGCGGGGCTCAAGAAGGGCGATGTCACGGTGATGATCCACACCGGCTCGCGCGATGTCGGCTTTTATGTCGGTCGCCGCTGGATGGACCTGGCCAGGCAGCAATGGCCGCAAGGTATCAAACACCCTCAGCATGGTCTGTATGGCCTGAGCGGCGCGCTGGCGCAGGATTATCTGCAAGCGATGGGCGTGGCTGCGCGCTATGCGTGGTTCAACCGCATGGCGCTGGCGGAGCTGGTGCGCAAAGAGCTGGCAGGCATTGCCGCGTCCGATGCATCGCGCCTGATTGTGGATGTGCCCCACAACGTGGTGATGACCGAGGGCGAGTTCAATGTGCACCGCAAGGGCTCCACTCCCGCGCATGACGGCCAGTGGGCGCTGATTCCGGGATCGATGGGCGACTACTCCTTTCTCGTCAAAGGTCTGGGCCATGAAGACTGGCTGTGGTCCTGCAGCCACGGAGCGGGCCGCCAGGTGCGCAGACAGGACACGCGGCGCATGAAACAGCCGCTGGTCGAATCCGTCTGGCAGTGCATCACCTTGCGTGAAGAGCGACTGATCGAAGAAGCGCCCAGCGCCTACAAACCCGTAGGGCCGGTGTTGCAGGCGCAGGAAGAGGCGGGGCTGATTCGTGCGAGTGTGCGGTTGAAGCCCTGGTTGACTTTCAAGGCCTGAAGTTGAAGCTGCTGCCAGCGCCTGATGGCCAAGTGCTGGCAGCAAGGCTGTTCGACGATTCGGGCGTTCGAGGAAGATGGAGCGTAATCGATACGTGGCAGACAATCAGATCAATGCTTCAAGCCTGTCACGCCATGGAGATGGCTGTCTTGATTTGCAGCAATTTCACATCTTGCAGCTGCATGGCTTGTGCTTGTATCGCATGCACAGCTCTGTTCGTACTCTGTAATGCCCGGTGCGCCGGCTTATGTTGCAGGCAACAGTGCCGGTAACGAAATCGTTCACGAACCAGAGCCTGCGACCGTGTGAGATGTCGCAGTCACCTTTCGATCAATACTCGCTGCTGCAGGTCGCTCATACCTGTGGCCACATGAGCCAACCATGAACATGACCGCCAGCTTTACTCTCGTTCCCGCCGACTTCGTTCGCCTGCAGAAAATGGTTTCGCGGCGCTGGCATCAGAAGGCAGGGATGCTTTCCTGGCCGTTCCTCTTGCGGGTTGTGGTGTGGCTCTGCATTGGCCTCGCTGGTGCAGCCTACGCGCGACTGATGCGTGAGTTTCCTGAGATCTCCCGCCCGCTGGGAGTGGTTGCCTGCCTTCTGGTCGTCGCATTGATCGCCGTCGTGACGATGCCATACCTGTCACAGGCATCCATGCGCAAGCTCATGCTCCTGCCGGATGGAGCGTTTCTGTCACCACAAACGGTCACGCTCTCGTCGGACGCCATCAGGGTAGCCTCGGTTCGAGGAGACACGATACTGCCGTGGTCAGGAGTGCTGGCGCTTGCCGAAGATGACGTGAACTACTATCTGTTCATCGACGCTATGCAGGCTCTGGTACTGCCTAGGGCAGCCATTGCCCCCATGGCAGCAGAGTTCGAGCAGTTCACGCGCCATCTCAGGGCCTCTGCGATTTAAGTCTTTGTTCTTGCAGATACTTGCACAGTCATGACGGCAACCCGAGGCACAGGGGCCAGGCTTGCATGCGTCCAATGCCATCTTGCCTTTGTAACGGCCTGCTGCTAATTTCCTGGTGTCTGCTTCTGCTCTTGACGCGTCAAGGCCTCGCGTCGCTGGATTTCATCCACCAGCGCCTTGAACTGGCGTTTCAGCAACTGGCGCAGCACTGGCTTCCCGACCAGCGGCGGGATGGCGAAAGCCGGGACCAGGCGAGCGCTGTACGCCAAGCGTACCCGGTCGTCGGCTTGGGTTTCAAGGGTATAGCTGCCGTCCATCTGCTTGAGATTGCCGCCTATCGCATGCGCGGCAATGCGCTGCTGCGGCCATTCGGTCACGGCCAGTCTGACCTCGATTGCCTGGCGAAAAAACAGAAACCCCAGACTGCCTTTTTGCTCCAGCAGCACCTGATTGCCATCGCGTTGCAGCACGCGCGAACTTTGCATATCCGGCACAAAGTCGGCCAGATGGTCGTAGTCGGAAATCACGCTCCAGGCCGTGGCCCGCCTGACTTGCATGACGGCCGAGGCGTTCACCGTCATGGCCTCATTGTGCTCGGCAGTCTCTATGCGCAGCTCCTGTGCCGAAACCTGCAAACCGCCGCAGAGCAGGGTCAGAGCCGCGCCGCAGGCACCGACAAGCCCCGTTCTCATGACCGGGATTCCTGCTTCAAAGGTGGAGCAGCACGGACTTCAAAGTTCAATTCGAGCCTGTCGCGGACCTGGATTGCACCGCCCAGGATGGACAAAGGCGTGATGCCAAAACTCGATTGATCGATGCTCAGCGAGCCGCTGATATGGAATTCGCTCGGCGTCCTCCTGATTCGGGCCGGTACGCTCAGGCTGCGTGTAACGCCGTGAAGAGTGAGTTCCAGGGCCAGCAATACATCGCCGTCCGCTTCGGGGGAGGCATGTGCCTGGATCAGTGCAAATGGATGGACCGAGGTTTGCAGCAGCTTGTTCAGCATATTGGCACGGGTCGCTTCAATATCGGCTGCGCTGGGCTGGGTGTCCAGAGCCGCCTTGGCGCGCAGAGCGGGTTCGTCGACCGATAGCCTGTCCAGCGCCACATAGAGATCGGCCCGGCCAAGCCGGGGGGCCACATAGCCTTGCAGTTCATGGCTGGCAATCACATGATCGTGCCCCAGTCTGGCCAGAGCGCCAGCGCGTCGAACGGTGATCGAGACCATGGAATGCGAGGAATCGATCTGAAGCACCGACTGGCCCCGTGCAGCCGCATCGGCATAGAAGGCCGCAGGAAAGTCCGCAGGCCTTGCCGTCGGGCCGGGAGGCTTGGCTGGCTCGATGCCTGGTTGCGAGCAGCCCGTGATCAGAGTCAGCAGGACTGCAATCAGCTGTCTGCGCAATGTCATGGCAATTCGCGCAGCTGGATGCGAAATTTCACGGTCACGGCGTCTCCCACGGCATTGCTGCTCTTCCACTCTCCCGTGCCGATATCAAATATTGAGCGATGGGTGACGAATTCGCCTTCCATGCGGCGCTCCTCGGGCTTCCAGCTGAATGGCAGCACAAGCGGTTGCCTGTGGCCTTTTAGCTGCAGGGTGCCGCGTGCCCGGTAACCGGCTGCGCCGGGGGCATCGAGAATCTCCTTGGCATCAAAGACTGCCTCGGGATAACGCACAAAGTCAAACCAGTCCTTGCCGGCAATGGCCTGGTTGATGTCCGGGTTGGCCATGTCGGCGCTACTGATGCGAATGCTGACATTGAGCCTGTTGCTGTCTGGCTTTTGAGGGTCGAAGTCAAAGCGAATCCGGAAGTCTTTGAACACGCCGGTGACCGGCGTTTGCTCGAAAGTGGCGGTGAATTCCAGTCGGTTGTCGCCACCGGGCTTGAGCTCCCACGAGGTGGCATGAGCTGCAGTGGCGCAGAGCGTGGCGAGCAGGGCGGCGAGGCAGCAAACGGTATTGCGCATCTGGATGACCTCCGGCAAACAGCGTTTTGCCGGGTTGGCCGCTGCTCTGAGAGTGATGATGCGTCATTCCCGTGCAAGCTGCATCGATTGCAGGCAGCGAGTTACTGCTTGTTGCTTCAGGCTTTTTTTTCGCGCGGCACCCGGCCCATCAGATAGAACTCGGGATTGGGCTGCATGCCCGCGAAGCTGGCCATTCGGTTGGACAGTCCGAAGAAGGCGGTAATAGCCGCAATGTCCCAGATATCCTCGTCGTCAAAACCGTGAGGGTACAAGGCTTCGTAGTCGGCATCGTCAATTTCGGCGCTGTGCAGACAGACCTTCATGGCAAAGTCCAGCATGGCACGCTCGCGCGGGCTGATGTCGGCCTTGCGGTAATTGACCGCCACCTGGTCGGCAATCAGCGGCTTTTTCTCATAGATGCGCAAGATGGCGCCATGAGCCACCACGCAATACAGGCACTGATTGGCAGCGCTGGTGGCGGTGACGATCATTTCGCGCTCGCCCTTGCTGAGACTGCCGTCCTCCTTGAGCATCAGCGCATCGTGGTAGGCAAAGAAGGCGCGCCACTCGGCCGGCCGGCGAGCAAAGGCCAGAAAAACATTGGGAATAAAGCCCGACTTTTGCTGTACCTCGGCGATGCGCTGCCTGATGTCTTCAGGCAGGCTGTTCAGATCGGGAAAGGGGTAGCGGCTTTTCATGGTGCCTGTCTCCTTTGGTGTTTTGCTGATATGTGCCAACCATGACAAGCATGGCACGGGTGGGCGCTCCAAAGCTGTCGTTTGCGTTGCAGATGCTGCTATTGCGGCCATTGGGCCTGTCAGGCTTTTCACATCAGATGCTGGCATCCATCAGATTCGACGTGGCCGGTGTGCCGGTGGCGATCAGCAGCAGGCCCAGGACAAGCAGCACGCAGCCCAGACTGCGATCTACCCAGGGACGTATGGCTTGAACCTTGGGCTGGAGCACCGGAGCCGAGAAGAAACAGGCGACCAGCGCAAACCACAGCACGTGGGCCATGGCGACGAAAAGTCCATAGGCCAACTGGGTGGGCATGGGCACGGCAGGGCCGACGACTTGCATGAACAGGCTGAGGATGAAGAGCGCTGTCTTGGGATTGAGTGCATTGGTCAGAAAGCCCAGGACAAAAAGCGAGCGGCCTGGCACATGGCCTTTGCGTGCAGTGCGCTGGCCTGGTTCGGCGCTGGATCGGCAATCTGGCCGATGGTCATTTGCACGGCTGGCGCCGCGCCAGAGACAAATTCCGAGCCATACCAGATAGGCCGCGCCTGCATATTTGAGCAGATTGAAAAGCCAGGGCAGGCCTTGCAGGACCATGCCCAGTCCCAGCAGGGTGTAGGCCACATGGATCAGAACGCCACAGCCAATGCCCAGCGCCACCCAGAGACCCGCACGGCGCGATTCCATCAGGCTGGTGCGGGTGACCATGGCGAAGTCGGCGCCGGGGCTGATGACGGCGAGAGAGGTAACGATAATCACGGTGGGCCAGGCGTTCATGCTGTGTATTGCTTGAGTTCAAATATCTGTTTGTGAGATGGTTCTGCTGCACGAGAATGGCAGGCAGTGCCCTGTAGCTGTGAACTCTAGGGCGGTCAAAGTTTTTTGAATAACGATGATTTCTCAAGAAAAAAGTGATTCAAACTCACATATTTCTGCTGGCGGCTCACAGCGAATGCCCTCGCTGGTCGCTTTGCGCTGTTTTGAAGCGGCAGCGCGGCTGGAGAGCTTCAGCCGCGCTGCCGATGAGCTGCACCTGACCCATGGAGCCATCAGCCGCGCGGTGCGCTCGGTGGAGGAAGAGTTGGGGGCGCAGCTGTTTGAGCGCCGCAATCGCCGTGTCTTTCTCAATGCTGCGGGGAGGCTGTTGTTCGACGGGGTGCATGCCGGTCTGGGCCAGATGGCACGTGCGGCCGAGGCGGTGCGGCAGCAGGTGGCAGGCAGGCCGCGGCTGCTGTCCTGCGAGCCCACGTTGCTGATGCGCTGGCTGATTCCGCGCTGGGGCGACTTCCAGGCGCGCCACCCGCAGCACACCGTGCATCTGGTTGCGGGCGGTGGCACCGTGGAATGGGGGCGCGGCATTGACCTGGCCATTCGGCGCAACGACTTTGACTGGGGGCCCAATGTCCAAATGCAGCCCTTGTGCGCAGAGCGCATGGGGCCGGTCTGCCATCCGGATCGTCTGGCGCAGTTCTTTGCGTTGCAGTCCGATGGCGGCCTTGCGCTTCGTGGCGATGCAACGCGCTTGCACAGCAAGACACGACCCAAGGCCTGGGAGGATTGGTGGAAAACCCGGCCAGATCAGCCTCCCACCCGGATCCAGCAGGCGCAAGCAGGCGGTGATCTGGTGCTTGAGCATTTCTACCTGAGCTTGCAGGCGGCAGCAGCGGGCCTGGGTGTAGCCATGGGCCCGCAACTGCTGGTGCAGGACGATATCGCTGCCGGCCGGCTGGTGGCGCCGCTGGGCTTTGTACCCGATGGCTCGCAATACTGTCTGCTGGCCGTACAGAGTTGGGGGCCGGGCTCGGTGCAGCAGCTTCTGGTCGACTGGATTCAGCAGCAGATGCAAGGCTGAACGCAGACGGACACCCCACGCGGTTCAGCGCAGGCTGAGCGTCTCTTGTTTTGCAGCACAGTTGCCAGCAATCTTCTCCCCATTGAACAGCTTGCGTGCAAACAGACGCGAGTTGGGGAAGGAGCTGTTGACGGTCTGCGAATGGTCCATGCCCGGGTAGGTGTGGGCTTCAACCACTGTGCCGGCCTCACAGCTTTGCTCGGCCAGGTCCTGCTGAAATTTGGTCGGTGCATCCCTGTCCGCACCGCCTATGCCAAAGAACACGGGCGTGGCGATCTTCAGCGTGGGAAACTGGCCTTTGCTGAAAGGTTGGGCGTAATAGCTCATGAAGTCCGACTTGAAGGTGTTGCTCCAGCTTAACTGCTCTTTTTTTACCACCTCGAACATCTTCTGCACACAGGTGGTTTCAGCGGCTTTCATGGCACCAAGGCCTCTTTTGCTCAGCACCTGTTCGGCTGGCAAGCGGGGCTTGGACTGGTTGGCTACCGCCGCGATGTAAAGAATGTAGGCAATGGACGGGTCCGTTCTCTCCTGCTCGGCAGGGCTTGAGCGGTAGGCGATCTTGCCGTCCTTGCTGGGTCTGCCGGAGTGGGGTGTGCCGGTGGCGATCGTGCCCAGAATCTTCAGCTCCGGGGCGTAGTCTGGGGCAAAGCCAGCAGTCGCAAATGCGGCAGCCGCCCCCTGGGACTGGCCCACGATGACTATCTTGTTGCCGAGTGGAAGCTCTTTGGTGTTGAGCGTCGCGCGCACCGAGTCCAGCGTGGCATAGGCCGCAGCGCGGCTGTGCAGATAGGCATGAGGGCCGGGCGTACCCAGGCCCTGGTAGTCGGTTGCGACAATGGCATAGCCCTCCTTGAGCCAGTTGTTGAGATATTGCGCATCGCGCTCCGAGCGTGGGTTGCGGGAGGGGGCGCAGCTGTCGCCGATGCCTACGGTGCCGTGCGCCCAGGCTATTACCGGCCAGCCACCGGCAGGCGGCAGCCCCTTGGGCAGAAAGATGACTCCCGAGGTCGTGAGCTGAGACGCCTGGTCGTTGCCTGCCGCCGTTCCATCGGTTGATGAGTACCAGATGGCATAGGCCTTGTCGGCATCTGCCAGGCTGAAGGCCGGGGCTAGCGGCTCGATGGCCAGCATTTGTCCCGCAGAGCCTGTCGTCATGTTGGAAGAAGGCTGGGTCTGCGCGAAGCCAGTCGGCCAGCTGGACAGAGTCAGCGTGCTCAGGGTGGCCATGGCTGCTGCGCGTCGCAGTCCTGTGGGTACGAGGGGCATGGTAGTCTCCATTTGTTGTGCGGCGACCTCCGATGGAGTGCCTGAGACCAGTTTGCAGCGGGACTCTCGCCGGCTGAATCGTCCGAATGGAGTGGGTGTAAACACAGTGGCAGCCTGCTTATTGGCTGACAATGCGGTCTGTTGAAAAGCAATGGATACGCGATGAGCAACGACGCACAAACCACCGACTGGGCCGCCTGGAGCCGTGAGGCCGTTGAAATGATGCAGGCCCGCAATGCAGAATGGCCGCTGGAATTTGGCTTGCAGGGCAGCCCCAGCTACCGCTGGGATCTGGATCGCGCCCTGCTGGCGCTGGAAGCTCCGCTACATGAAGTGATTGCTACGGTCTGCCTTGTGGGCACCAGCAGCGAGCAGGACGGCAGCTTTGTCTGGAGCTGGGCCAACGAAGCCATTCCCAAGCAGCATGGCGAAGCGCTGGAAGTCGTGCATGAGTTCGGCCGACAGAACCAGCTGGCATTGCTGACCACGGCCCGAATTCCCGGCGGCCGTCCTGAGGCCATGGAGTGCATGTGCATTGCCGCTCGCCTGCAGCGCGCCGTAGGTACCTTTATCGACCAGCAGGGCGATGTAACCCTGTATTTCACCTTGCTGCATCTCCAGGTGGCGGTCGAGCAGCAGCAGCCTGCCAATTGAAAGCCGCTACAGGATTGTTGACAGAATGCGGGCGGGGTCGCCTATAGACTGACACCCTCAAAAATCTGAAAAGGTCACCCCATGAAAACGATGTTTGCTTTGGCCGCAGCCATGTTTGTGCTGAGCGGCTGTGCTGTCTATGACAGCCGTGGCGGATACTACGACGATGGCTACAAAAAGCCTCACCCCCACGGCTGCCCACCGGGCCAGGCCAAGAAAGGCAATTGCTGAAATTGCCCGCTCAAAAACCCGCCAAAGGCGGGTTTTTCTTTGCGATCTACAGCTCGTCCGGCTTGAGCCAGCCAATGCGGCCCTGACCGTTTTCATTGAGTGCGCTGACAAATTCGGCGGCGTTGGGTTCAGGCATCTGCAGCTTGAAGCTCACCAGACTGCCGTGATCGACCTCCAGCAGTTCGGCACCCGCTGCATCGGCCATGCGCCGCACCAGGCCCTCCAGCGGATAGGGGGCCGTGCATTGCAGGATCTGCATGCGCTGAATGGCGACTTTCTCGGCCTGCAGCAAGGCTTGGGCCACGGCATCGGTATAGGCGCGCACCAGTCCGCCGGCACCGAGCTTGACGCCTCCAAAATAGCGCACCACGGTGGCCAGCACACCTTCCAGATCCTGGTGGCGCAGCACATCCAGCATGGGGCGACCGGCAGTGCCGCTGGGCTCGCCATCATCCACGGCCGCCGATTGACCGCCCGCCAGCAAGGCCCAGCAGACATGGGCGGCGCCCGGGTGCTCGCGCCAGAGTGCATCCACCACGGCCTGCGCGCTGGAGCGGTCCGTCATCGGCTGAACGCAGCCGATGAAGCGGCTTTTCTTGATGATCAGTTCACTGGAGACGGGAGCACGAAGAGTCTGAGGCATAGCGGCGGCAGCATAACCGCAAAGTCGGGGCCGAGCAGCGTTGCGGTACATGGGCCGGGTAGCGGCAGTTGTGACCTATCCATGACATGACGACGCGGCTTGTGGGGGTTGCTCGACAGTGTCCTTAAGTCAATTCCTACAATTTCGGCAAGCCTCGAGCCTTAAGCTTTGAGCAAAGGAGGCCGTCATGAACAATCCGCATCCACAGTCCCTGAGCGAACATACTTTTGGCCGCGAGCATTTCACGCCGCCTCCGCTGGCGCAGGAGCTGGCAGAGCCCCAGGCTCTGCAGGCTGCGGCACCCGAAGATGAATGGGAGTTGCTGCAGCGCATACGCAATGTGGGCGAATGGTAGGCCCGGCCGCATTTTCTGTCTCAAGCCAGACCGGCCGCTCCTGAAAAGGAGAGCCGGTTTTTCCTGTCCGCGGCCACGATACAGCGGCGAGAATCGCAGCCATGACTGCTAGCTCTGCGCCGTTTCCCGATTCCTCGCACTGGATGCTGCTGCCGGCTGCCGCGCAGGCAGCGCAACTGCCCGTGGCCCTGGCCGATGTGACGGCCATGATGGAAAGAGTGGGGCGCAGCAGCAGCGATGCCGTGGCCGAGCAGATCCTGCAGCTGCTGGGGCGCCATGTGCCGCTGGCGCAGTGCACGATATTCTCCTTCCAGGGCATGGCCAGGCCGCGCGTGGTGGGCATGGGCGACAGGGCGCGCACGGGGGCGCTGCCCATGATCTCCCAGGATTACAGCGAGCGCTTCTATCCGCTCGATGGTTCGCAGCGCGTGATGCAGGCCGAGCTGGCGCGCCTTGCCAGGGACCCGCATGCCAGGCCGCGCGTCTGGCTGCATCGCCAGGGACCGCACGATGTGCATCACCCCGAGTACCGCCATGTCTGCTATGAGCTGCCGCGCATTGCCGAGCGGCTGTCGCTGCTGATGCTGCAGGAAAACGCGCGCTGGCTTTCTGTGAACCTGTATCGGGGCGAGGAGCATGGCTGCTTCGACGCCGCAGCCATTGCCCGGATCGAGGCCTTTGCGCCCCTGGTCATGCAGGCCATGCGTCTGCATTACGCGGGGCAGACGCTGCAGGACGACCTGGTCGGGCTGGTGCTGGCGCGACTGGCAAGGCGCTTCGAGCAGCTGACGCCGCGCGACCTCGACGTGGTGCGGGCACTGGCCCAGGGCCTGGATGCCGATGCGCTGGCGCAGCGCCTGGGCATTACCGTCAGCAGCGCGCGCACCTATGTCAAACGCGTCTGCGCCAAGCTGGGCGTGCAGGGGCAGCGCGAGCTGTTTGCGCTGCTGATGGAGCCCGCTGAAGCTGTCGATGGTCAACTTTGATAGCTGCTTGGGGTTGATCTGTAAAGGCTGGAGGCTGATTCGACTTGAATATCGGTTGCTGGTTGGTATTGTCTCCATCTGGTGACATCGGCCTTGAGCTGCTTTTCTACACTGCATCTCAAGCCAGACCGAAAGGGGATGAAAGCGCACCGGTTTGACCACGACAGCGCCCCCAGGAGACAAGAACATGCACCAGCCATTTGCCGAGCCACGCCGCTCCATCTACTACCAGTACCAGGTTCATCAGCCCTGGCTTGCCTCCCGGAATCCGGGCGAGCAAAGCCACCCCATCGTCATCGTCGGCACCGGCCCCGTGGGCCTGACCACGGCGCTGGAG
>Ga0209370_1001851_pt1 | contig 17172 bp, 18 predicted proteins | sample AgamicAtPrz_FD_187164 | JGI IMG/M metagenome (GOLD analysis project Ga0209370, IMG submission 187164) | Agave microbial communities from Guanajuato, Mexico - At.P.rz (SPAdes) (version 2) | ecosystem: Host-associated > Plants > Phyllosphere > Phylloplane/Leaf | place: Guanajuato, Mexico... | reverse complement strand
CATGCGGAGTTCAATGGTACGAACGCCCGTTAGCATCAGAATACGATTTGGGTATAACTGGGTTGACTTCGATAGAACTCGTGACAGAAAAATCCAGTAATTTCAGGGGGTATAAAGAAGAAAAAGAGAATTTAGTAGAGGTGTGATTGCTGAAAATGGCCCCCTACAGGATTCGAACATAAGCAATAATCACCTGATAAATATGATTTAAAATGTGTTCGATAAAATTTATACCAACGTTTATACCAACATTATGTTTTGTATCATTTATTGCAGGAATGGGGATGGCGGAAAACACATCTGCCAGGTAGCCCCATCCTGCATCCATTTACGTAAAAAGCAATCACCAGTCGAAACGCTCTACTCCAGGCAACACATCACCAGCCGCATCGAAATGGATGGAGGTGATCGCATACTGATGGCACAGCGCCAGGATCAATCTACGACACGCTTTCGACATACCAAGTCGTTTCAACCGGAGCACCGGGTGTTGCCAAGCGTTGAGCCGAAGTAAATATCCCGTTCCCGTGAAATGTATCCACTCCGCATCACTGTATTCAGACTGATCATGTGACAATTGATAAAACCGTTCGTTGTCCTGGTTCGTTATGTGCGCAGTGCTGCATTGTATGCCGGTAAACATGCAGTGTAGCGGGAGTGCAGGAGTCATGAGCTTCATTCCCTTCCCTCCTTAATGTCTGGTTTTGCATAAGCCACTTTTAGCCCTGTCGCGTAGCTTGCCCGCAAAACTTCCAGCGTGGTTAAAAACGGCGACTGTTCAAGCCATGCGAATCCATGCCTGTCGATACGCACCAGTTCATATCGTTCAACCAGAAAATTCACCGCATCGACTAAGGCAACGCCTGCCTCAAGATGTTCACTGATAACGTTGCCATCATGAAAAGGTGTGTCACCCACAGTAATCCCGTAGTGTTTATTCAGCAAATAAGTGAGTAAGGTCTGCCATACCTGCACGGGAGACAGACATGGTGAAACCGGCACCGTAACCGGCGAAGTTAACTGTTTCATACGTGTTCCTTAATGAGTAATTTCAGGAGGAATGATGTGTCGGTATGCCGTAAAGCTTTTGGGCAACGATGAACTCGTTATTACTGATTTCGAACCAGATCCAGATATCGGAAACAGGTGTTCCGGCGGGAAAGTGGATAAAAGGCTCACTGATGTTCAGCGTACCTTCTTCTTCGGCTACGACAATATTTCTCAGCTCGAGCCATAAATCATTCAAGCGTTCAATGGGGACTGGCATATCTGCCACCTTTATTCTGGCTGTGGAGCCGGATAAATTGAGGCGTAGACATAGCCACAACTTCCTAGTGTATCGGCCTCGCAAACAAGACCTTCATTTTCGAGTCTGATGACATGAGCGTTATGCGGGTCCAATTCGCCAGAACGCAGTGCCGCTTCCATAAGCCCGACAAACATCGGAAAACTGCGATCGAGCATTTTTAACTGAGTTGGTGAGAACGTTCCATAGAGACCGGCACGGTCCCCAAGGTAATGCAGTACATATCCTTCCTGTACCAGACGGGCACCAAAACATGGCGTGACATCACGCCGAAGTCCCCATCGATGGGGAGCGGTTGTAGTCATACTGTTTTCTCTCTTGATAATTGAATGAGGACAGGCAGCTGGCTGTAATGTTGCAAAGGCCAATGGTTATCAGACGTTTACGTGGGATGAGTGAAGCGGGATTATCTGTATTCAGGCACGAATACAATGCCTGAATACTTTTATCAGAAAGAAATTAAATCACTGAGACTGCAGAAGTTTCAGTTGGGCTGCATCCGGATTGCCGATTAACAGCTTTTTACCCCCATTACTGTAGAGACCCACGAAGGCTTTCAGGTTGGGTTGGTAAAGATATGCAATATAGTGTTCCCCGCAATTATGCTGTTCGCAGGAAGATGAATGTAACCAGGTCACGCCCGAAATGGTTACTGGCTCCAGAGGTGTCTGTGGCCCACGAAGAATTCCTTCATTTTCCCATAGCTTACCCAGGCCAGCCTTATCCATTGCATGGCTGACAGTTTTTCTGAATGCCTCATCGGTTTTTTCAACGTCAAATGGATAGGGGCATGCATCACCGGCCCCAGGGGTAGCAGCTGTATTACAGTTCATCGCCTGCTCAGCCGTGACTATATTACTGTCTGCATAGCCATATCCACTGATGAGCAGCAGGGAAAAAATGGTTGTTCTGGTTAAATCATTGATACGTATGTTCATAAATTTTCATCCTTAATTAATCAGTTATCTTTAACTTGAATAGCAACAACGTAAAAATCCATCACATCAATCCGTGCTCGGCAAAGGATAAAACATCGTGAGTGCCGATAATGAAATGATCAAGCACCCGTATTTCCAGTAGCGCCAGTGCCTGAATGATCTTGCGGGTAATGGCCTTATCAGACTCACTGGGTGCCGTGTATCCGGATGGGTGATTGTGAGCCAGAATGACGGCAGCAGCGTTATGAAGTAGAGCTCCTTTAACGATTTCACGTGGGTGAATTTCTGTGTGATTAACCGTTCCCAGAAAAAGTATTTCTTTATCAAGAAACCGGTTCTGGTTGTCGAGGTAAAGCACGGTGAATACCTCACGATCCAGGTTCGCAAACTGCAGACGAACCCAGTCTTTGGCATAATCCGACGTCGTGAATGCCTCTCCTGTTTTCCTTAAATATTTCTCCAGCGTCCGGACTGCACAATCAATAATTCGCCGTTCAGAACTTGTGAACGGCGAAGATGAAGCGAAACAAATATCAGACATAGCAAACTCCCGAAAATAATAAAGAGTCCTGCCAGCGAATGCTGGCAGGACTCTGGTGATATGAATTTGGAATACATGAACGAAGTGCTCAGGGACATAAAGACAGACTCAACTTTGACGCGGCAGTCTTGAGGGGGAATCTTCTGGCTTTATGAAGAGTGTTTATAACGGAAGATTTCCTTTCCCTGGTACAGACCGACGAGATCGTCATAATCAGGGTGCGTACTGTTGGGTTGAAACGTCACAACCGTGCCGGGACGACATAAGTCCTTAACCGTTACACCAAATTTTTGGTCTGGCGTGATTGTAAAGCCAAGGGATGGTTCATTGCGGTAGATACTGATGAAACCCCAAAATCCACCTTCACAGTTTTGTGTGGGAGCAGAATGCACAATCACAATCGTACCGGGTTGATCCGCTTCCGTAGCTGCGCATTTGCGTGTCATCTGCAGATGAGCATCGCACCAGAAACGGTTACCGGTCTTGTAATTAACCGCTGCGGGCAGTATTCCGCGAAAAGGCTGAGCCAGAACATTACCTGCATTTATCATTAGTGAGCCTGCAGCAAGCAGGATACAAATCATTAATCTCATAAAGTCACCTTTGTAGTTTCCCGCAACGAGAGCGGAAGTAAATGGATACGGGTTGGTCAAGACGATGGTGGAGTGCCTGTAAAAGCTTTTTTGATCGGTAATGAGCAGTTCTATCGCAAGAAATTACTTTAACGAGGGAGCCGGACAGGGGATGGACACCAAGAGAAAAATATATTGATGATAAATAATTCATCATTTACAAGAAGTTATTTTAAAACACAACGATATACATGGTGTGGCACTTTGACATATGGACAGATTTTGTCCGCATGCAATAAATGAAGGTTTACAATCTCACAGGAAATCGATCGATATAACTAGTGATTATAAATTCAGTTCAAACCACACAAGAAAATATGAGCATCAGCATAATTACCCATATGCATAATATCTATTTGAAAATATTTCAAATCAAACCATTTACCACCAATGCAAACATCCTCACTTAATCGATAAAAAAACTAATGCTTTGTCAGAGACTGCCCTGTTTATAACAAGGCTCTGTCTGACAGCGGAGAGAAAATTTCCTATAACTTGCGACATTTTTGTTCAAGAAGGTAAAGAAACATGTCTTACAGTTAATCTCTTCGTTATTTCATGGAGCTATCACATCAAATTAGAATTAATTTCTATTATTTTTTGTTAGGTAAGGACTATCAGTAATTTTTGAAACCAAAAGCGAAACTACTGACTTATTTTAACAACACTGATTATTTGTACATTGAAAAGGAGAAAAGCAGCCACATCTAACAGGTATCTTTCTAAGCAGGAGCAAGCAATGTCTGTTGCGAGTGACGTCAATATCCATAGCGTACGGATACTGAGCCTGAACGGTGGTGGAGTCAGAGGGCTGTTTACGATTAGTGTACTTGCGGAAATCGAGCGAATTCTGAATCAAAACAGCGAGAATCAGAACATAAAGATCGGTGATTATTTTGACCTTATAACAGGGACATCTATCGGAGGAATTCTGGCTCTTGGATTAGCATCGGGCAAAAGCGCTCAAGAGCTAGAAAGTGTTTTTTTTGAAAATGCAGCAAAAATTTTCCCACCTCGCCTCGGTATTTTAAATTTCATCATAAGATTAGTAGCCCCCCTATATAGCAGTAAACCACTTCGAGCGGCGATTGGAACGATGATAGATGAAAATAGTACCTTCGACGACCTAACTCGCAGAGTCATGATACCAGCTGTAAATCTCTCTACTGGGAACCCACAATTTTTTAAAACACCTCATAACCCTGCTTTCCAAAGAGATGGTAAATTAAAATTGATTGATGCCGCTCTGGCCACTTCTGCAGCACCTACTTACTTTGCACCTCACTTCTGTGAAGACCTCAATACATATTTTGCTGACGGTGGGCTAGTTGCTAACAATCCCAGTTATATAGGCCTATTAGAGGTTTTCAAGGATATGTCGACAGATTTCAATGTCAGCCATAAAGATATTCATATCCTAAACATCGGTACTGCTGGCGCAGAGTTTGCTCTGAGACCAAAAGTGTTAGGTAAAAAATGGTGGAATGGATACATCAATCTTTGGGGAGGAGGCGAGGCATTAGTTCTTGCAACTATGGCAGCCAACCAATCACTTCATACCAAAATGCTTGAACGCGAACTTGATCGCAATGACGCGAAAGGCAACTATGTCTGTATTGACGACACAATCCCTAGTGAAGCAGCAATAGATATCACACTAGATAATGCGAGAGCAAATGCATTGAACTTCCTAAAAGCCAGAGGAAAGCAACTTTCACAGGTTGAGTTTACTCAAAATATGAAGCTCAAAAAGTTTTTCACTACACCTGCAAAACCCTTTAAGCGCGCAATCGCGCAGGAGAAACTCTGATGCCTTGGGATTTTAACAATTACTATAGTCACAATATGGATGGCTTAATCAGTAAGCTCAAACTGAGCAAAACTGAATCCAATAAACTCAAAGCGCTTCGTCAGATCGTACGTGAAAGGACGAGAGATGTATTTCAGGAAGTTCGCGAAGTCGCCATTGACGTGAGAAGGCAAGCACTGACACTTGAAAGTGTCAGATTAAAACTTGAGAAAACAAACGTTCGCTACCTCTCCCCCGAAGAACGTGCTGATCTCGCTCGGCTTATTTTTGAAATGGAAGATGAAGCACGCGATGACTTCATCAAATTCCAGCCTCGTTTCTGGACTCAGGGAAGCTTTCAGTACGATACGTTAAACAGGCCTTTTCATCCGGGGCAGGAAATGGATATCGATGATGGAACTTACATGCCCATGACCGTATTTGAATCCGAACCCAGCATTGGGCACACGCTGCTTCTCCTTCTCGTGGATACATCATTGAAATCACTAGAAGCTGAAAACGATGGCTGGGTATTTGAAGAAAAGAATACCTGCGGACGCATTAAAATCCACAGGGAGAAAACACACATCGATGTACCGATGTATGCGATCCCTAAAGAACAATTCCAGAAAAAACAAACAGCAGCAGATTCTGCACACCGCATAATGGCAGACTCGATTTTTAAAGCTGCAACTTTGAACCAGGATGACCGGGAAGCTTATGCGGTAGAGTCTGACAAAGTGAATCTGGCACTCCGTGATGGGGTCAAAAGATGGTCTATAAGCGACCCGAAAATTGTTGAAGACTGGTTTAACGACAGTTGCAAGCGTATCGGGGGGCATCTTCGTGCAATCTGCCGCTTTATGAAGGCCTGGCGGGATGCTCAATGGGATGTTGGAGGCCCATCATCAATCAGCCTGATGGCAGCGGTAGTAAACGTCCTCGACAGAGAGGCTCATAATGGCTCTGACCTCACCGGAACGATGAAACTCGTTGCCAGATTACTGCCAGAGGAATTCAATCGCGGTGTAGAAAGTCCTGACGATACTGACGAAAATCCATTGTTCCCTGCGGAAAGTCACCATAACGTACACCAGAGAGCTATCGTTGAAACTATGGGAAGCCTGTACGGCATTTTACTTGCCGCTGAGCAATCAGAAAGTCGGGAAGACGCGTTAAGTAAAATCAACGAAGCATTTGGTAAACGTGTGACCAATGCTTTATTAATCACGTCAAGTGCTGCAGCTCCGGCATTTCTCAATTCGCCATCCAAAGAGCCATCATCTAAACCAATTAACAAAACAATGGTAAGTGGCTAATAGTGGACGGGCAACTCCATCAAGTGATGACAGGATGCGGGTATCGCTATACACGTGCACGCAATCTGCCTGAAAAATCTATTCTGCACAGCAGGGAGCGTGGTGCAGGATATTACACGAAAGAATACGCGACTGATGCCGGTAACTTTAATGTTGCTCTGGTGATTCGTCCCGATCCTTTCACAGAACTGCCAACAGCATTCATTATTGAGCAACCTGAACAGTTCAAAAGTTGCCTCATGCCCCACGTCTCCCAAGAAGGGTTCCTTTGCTATGTTGAGCAGATGGAAGCAGACTGGGATTCCAACGATCTGGAAGGGACATACAAAGAAGTTGATGCACAGATACACCAGACCCTCATTAATTCGGTATCCGCTGCTACTCAAGGGCTAAATGATAAGATAGAACTGGAAGGAGAGTTTACCGCATACTGGCGTCCCAGTGAGACACTCTTTCTTCTGTCAAACGCAAGTCGTGGGACCAGACTTAAAACCTCTCTAGCAAAATTATATAAGTCTGATGGAACTACCAGACAGGAGTACATAACGGTTGAGGAATCATCCCCGGAGGACTCGGAAACTGTTATGACCAAGTGGCTCAAACAAAGGTATTTTCCCGGAACTTCGTTAAAAGAAATATCCATCAGCACACATTACATTTCTGTAAATCCCTGCCGTCTTGCCGGGATGAAATGGCCACCGGCTTCATTCCGGGACTTATTGGAATGGCTTGGAAAATCAGACCACAATGCCAGAGACAGAGTCATTGAACACATCAAAGCCGAAGGGAAGAAAAGATACATTTTTCTCTTTGATGTTTTAAACCAAGACATCTTTGCTATCTATGTTGAGTTCAATACGCAATCTGTTGATTTCAGAAGGCACAGGAAGTCAGCCAAAAACTCAACAGTCAAACTCGCCGCGATGCTGTGTGGCAAAAGTGTTTGCACAGAATATCAAAGGCTGGGCGTCATTCGTGCTGACATTACGACGCTTCTTAGCCGGAATACACGACGGAAGGGAGCAGTAAGCCTGTCAACAAAGCGTATTGCGTTGATAGGCTGTGGAACAATTGGTGGATATCTGGCTGAATTATTACTCCGCAACGGAGCCGGATGTGGTAAAGGTTTTCTACATCTTTATGATGATGATACGTACAAACCCAGTAATTTTGGTCGTCATACCCTATCGTCACAAGATTTCGGGTGGCCTAAGTCCCTTTCACTTGCGACAAAACTCCAAGACTCTGTGCATTTACAGACAAAGGTTGTTGGATACACGGAACAATTCCGTATCAGCGCCGATGTAATGCAGAAGTATGACATCATTATTGATGCAACAGGACGCCCACCAGTATCAAAACGCATTGCTGCGGTGGTTAGACAAATTCCGCTGGAGCAAAGACCATTTATTATTCACGCATTCAATGATGGCAACGGCCGGGCATCAAAAGTCTTTATTGATGATGGCCGAAGCTGTTATGGGTGTATGGTTTCTAACCCTGCAAAATACCATAAAGGAACCGATTCACGGTTTATTGATCTTGATATATCAAGCGAAAAAAATAAAAGCTGTGGCAGCACTTACACCCTTTATGATGCGGCAGTTAGTAGCATAACGTCATCGCTGGCCCAGATGGCCGTGTTAAGTACTCTCGAACCAGAGTTAAAATGGACTTACAATGAACATATCCTTGAGGGGGGACGTTCGCTTAGACCTCAATTTTTGCCACATCAACCTAACTGCCCTATATGTAATGAACATAAATGAATTGGTATTCATCGATAATTTTGATAACCATGTAGTGGTCATGAGCGATGTAGTCCGACTGCTCCAGTCATATTGCCAAACTCATTATGCCAGTACTGAGGCCGGAGGAATTTTAATCGGGGAGCGCCGCGGACAGCATATTGTAGTCACCAATATTTCAGAACCAGGGCCGAGTGACATCAGGACACGTAATCGGTTTGAAAGAAAAGGTGACCATCATCAGCAGAAAGTAGACGAACTGTTTGAGCAGTCAGACGGCTTTCTTGTTTATCTAGGAGAATGGCATACACATCCCGAAGATTTGCCCCTACCATCGTATACAGACATAAAATCATGGCTGACAGGGATTCAGGCAACAGACCCAATGGTTCTGCTTATTGTAGGCAGAAAAGGCGAATGGCTAGGTATAAAGCATGGTAATGATATTAAAGCATTAAAAGAAAAGATGCACGAAAACTAAAGTTTCAAACTTATAGCCATACTAAAAAACCCTTCAACAGTTGGCACTAAGTTTAAAAAATGACACCTCACTAAAAATTCATTAATAATGAGATTAAAATGATAAACATATATAACATTAAAAAACGACTCATCAACCTATTACCGGGTTGTTTTTTATCACAGAGCTACCCCCCTGAAAAAAAACGAGGATTCGAGATAGTGAGTCTAATTATGTCATTTATGGCTGTATGGATATCGTGGAATGGGCAGGATTATATCAAAGCCACTTACACCAACAATCAAAAAATAATCATTTATAGCGAAAAAAACAAAGAACAAGAGAGTGGGAATAAAATACACCCAATCGGAGAGAATAAAAAAATCCTTTCAGTAGATGTATTTTACCCTAAAGGTTTCACAAAAAAAAACGACTACATTGATTCACTTGGAGTTTACGAAAATGACCCACAACTATTTAATAGGATATCAGAAATAATACCAAAAGGGATAAGGGATGGTGACTATTCAGCCTCAATTCCGGTTCAACTATTAATTAGATATGCTGCTGACGGAGATGCATATGTAGATAAATCAATTTATATTATGAGGTTTTACTTTCATTTAAGTCACAAGCCAGAGACTGACTCTTACTTATTGATACCAATAGAAACACACTTGATTTTTGCGTCAAGAACACCTACAAGCCTTATATATAAGGTTGCATGTTTGTTTGGATATGATGATGAAACACAGGATATTGATAAGATGTTCGAGAAGAAAAAATACTGGAACTCAGTTAATTTAGCGGGCAGATTCTAAAGCCATACCATCTACTCAAGGAATTTACACCTCTGACCTAGTTATTAGAGATCATATGTACGTTGACTTCTATTCTTTATGTATAATTATTTCATCTAAGGAACCACTATATGGCTATGACACCGCTTGTCCGTAACTCAGAATATGATTCAGCCATAACCAAGAATAACCGACTTCAGTCTGGCTGCATATTCTTGCTATCGACAGACTTCTCATCAAATTCTGACTGGGTCAGCTCCTTGATCCATTTACATAGCCGCGACAGCATCAGTTCTTTTTTACCACCACGTCCTACGGCATCGTCTCCTCGAGGCTCAGATTGGCCACCAGCTTCTTCAGCTGCAGGTTTTCCCTTCCAGTTGGCGCATGTTTTTCAGTTCTGTGGGTGAAATGCCGCCGTATTTCTTGCACCATGTATAGAACATTGCATCATAAATGCCCAGCTTCCGGCAGACTACCGGCATCTGCGTATGTAGTTCGGCCTGCTTCAGATCAAAGACAATCTGGTCTGAGATAAATCGTGATTTTGTCATCGACACCACATTGGTTCAGAGGCGTCTATATCATGCCTGAATTCTGTTTCTGAATGGCGCAGGATTTCGGGTAAGGGTCACTGTTAAACCTGCGGCAATTCAGTTTTCATTTATTTTAGCCATGAAGAAAAATTATTATACCCATCATCATTCAACCAGTCATATATAGTAAAAAACTTGGAAAGATTATAGCCATTGCCTCTATATATTGAATCAGCGGAAGTCCTGAAATTTGCAGAGCCATCAATCCGCTCGTATTTAACCCACTCTCCCCCAATTTTTTCCCAAAGCGTTCCAGTTTTTCCATCTTCAGAATATGTGACCCGGACATAATCAAGAGGGTTTGGACCAAATGGTTTTGTTTTCTGAAACTTATCTTTAATTCCATTTATGTGCACAGCAAGAATATGATTACCACGTACAAAACTTTGCAAGATCTCATAGCGAACCCAAGGGCGCTCATATGTATTACTGCCCACCAATATGCAAGTATTCGAAGTATTAACCAGCGCTCCATTAATCAATCGTTTAAGAGCTAAATCCCCTTTTTTTTTCGACTCTTCCCAAATTGATGCATCAAAGAATCCCGCACTTTCGCGATCAGATTTTGTTAACCAATGATTGCGTACTGCATTCGCTCGAAAATCGCTCACATCCTGATAATGAAAACTAAAAAAAACTCTTTTCGCCATAATATTTACCTTTTGAATTGTAGCCAAAATCAGATATTACGTGCCTCAGTTGGAGAAATTTTAAGTTCTCGATACAGCAACCCAATGAAGTCTAATGGGCCCAAATCAGCTGGTATAGAGTATTGAAGTTTTTTTGCTAATGCCCTTGACGCCCCACCAGTCACAGCGATCGGAATGCATTTGATATTAGGGTTTATTTTACTAAACATTTTGTATTCATCATCAACCCCATCCATCCCGCCAATGAAAACCGCTGCATCAAATGATTCAGATTTAATCATTGCAGCTCGCATAGCCTGTAAACTTTTTGTACGACAATTATCTACGGCGTCAACAAATGTCACGTTCGCAAACCTTTTATTATCTTCCGGGAAATAGTCCTCGAAGAATTTTGTCTGGAACAAGTTTACTGCTGTTGCATACTGGACCCCTAAATCCTCCGCCGCTGCCCAAAGCATTGGAGTGATCGCGGGATGTCCTCCCCAAACAATTTTGCGTCTTCCGAGGGCAACTGTTGCTAAAGCTATTACGGCTGACTGGATCATTTGCGGTTCACAGTCTTCATCAAATGGCTTCCTGCCAGCTACAGGGACGCTTGCAGAAAGAAAAATTGCCCCCATTTATAGCCCCTCCAATTCGGATAATTCCCATCCTGCTTGGCGACTCTTGATCCACTGAACGCCTTTAACATTTGTACCCAACCAATCCAGATGAGCCATCCATTCCTTAGAAAGCCCTACATGGTCATAAACTAAAATAGCAGGGCGGCTATCATTATCTCGCATGGCATCATGCAACGTAACTGCTGTAGGTACACCGACGCTAGGATGAGCCACGAGAGGTTTACCCGAAGGTAACTTCAGAACAAGCGAACGCCGAATACCGATCGCCTCTACAGACCCACCTAAACTTTCAATAGAACTACGAAGGTGACCAGCAATATTTGCGTGACGCAACGCAACACTTTTACTTCGTAAGCCTTCAACTTGAAGTAAAAGAGAATCAATAACTTCTTCTGATAATTTTCCATCAACGAAGTCATCTTCTGACAAAACTTTAGGAGTAGCTAATGCACTGGTTCGAGATGCAGTATGGCCCGGCCAAAGAACTTGCAGGATAGAAATGTTCTTATCTGTGGCACGCCCCCATTCCGCTCGTGCCCAACGGCTGTCAAAAAAGCCAGGGGTATCAAGCATTATAACGACATCACAATCGCACAACCGGTGCCACAAAACACTCTGAAAATCCATTGCCGCGCCGACAGAATGAGTATCAAGAAATACTTCAAATTGTCGGGCTGATAAAGCTTCAAATAATTGAACAGCTACATCTCTGGACTCGGTCCGTCGGTAGCTTACAAATACTCGTCGCTGCGTCGGAAGCAGACCAAGACATTGCAAAGCAACACCAGCCGGTTTGATTAGTTCAATATCGTCAGGTTCAAGCGCTAAAGCATTTAACGATTTCAAACATTCTGGAAGCTCATTTGCAACATTAACGACATCGCTCACTAAAGGTACAATGGGAATACTTAGTCGCATTAATCTTGCGTGTTCTGGCAAAGAAGGATTAACACCACCAAAAAACAAAGCCACCGATGGGGCTGTCTCAACAAAGCCGCCTTCAAACCCCTCCGTTATCGTAAAATGCTCATGTGGCTGTAGACCAAACCCTTCCATTGCTTTAGAAATTGTGTTTTTGATATTAGAAACTTGGTCAAATGTCGATTGGCCAAAAATCAAACACTGATAAAGTGACTGGGATAACCTTATGTTCATAAAGTTCTTCTCCAGATACCATAAGGCGGATCTACATTGAGCATGATACATAACTCCTTGGTGACTAAACCTAAAGTAGCTGATTGATTTTTATCATACCACTACATATTCACCACATTTTTTGATCTACTCCCAGTCTCAGATACAACCGTCACGTAGTAATGAACCCCCTCTTCCTCGGGGTCAAATCTGACCTAGAGTTTGAAGGGCTTCTATTCTGGTAGCCATCTTCTAACCTGCAATAAATCCCTGACGACCGCTCCTCACTGTTCATAGAGCCGGACAACTCCTGCTTTCATACTAAATAAAGGCACCAGTTAGTCTGTGGACGTGATGTACTTTATTCAAATCATTACCGATACCCGGCTTATACAAAACGCTCCCCATTCAGGGAGCGTTTGTGCTGTTTTTTATCAGAACGCCACTTTCACACTGGCCTGTCCGTTATAACCCTCCGCACTGTTGCCGCTGATACTGTGTGTATACCCTCCCTGAACACCCAGCGTCACATTCTCCCGGATTTGAGCTGATACACCAGCCAGCAATTCAGCCGAGGTGCCGTCCTGCGACGGGCTGAACGTGACATTACTCCCCGGGGTTGCGGTACCCATATTCAGATCGCCCTGAGAGCTGAATGTCCGGACCACCGACGGCCGGACCCACCAGCTTACCGGCAGTTCACTGACAGTGTGTTTCATACTGCGCTCATGGCCCGGGAGGGTGGATGAACCCTGACCAAAGGCCATTTCAGACTGGTTACCGAAGCGCAAACCGGCACGGACATGCTGTGCGCTGCCGTGACCAAAATCCACATAGCCGCCATCGTCATGACCGTTGTTCAGGCTGAGCCCCTGCCAGACATACTGCAGCTGTGGCTCCAGCACCAGACCCTGGCTGACACTGAGCGGAAGTCCGGTCTCCACCGAACCCAGCCAGCCCTGTCCATGGGTATCGAATCGGTTGGCGTCTGATTGCGCTTTCAGGGAATGCCGTGAACCCTGCGCCACCACATCCGCCCACAGGCCTGATGGCTGATGCACGGCTGTCAGGTATCCGCCCAGACTGTATACCGTGTCACGTGCGGTACCGGCAGCAGAGCGGTCATCGTTCTTCACGTCTGAACGGGACTCACCTGCCGCGCCGTATATCCCCGCCGTCAGCGATAGCGGACCGGTCTGCGCGTTCACCAGGTCGCCCCCGAGCTGCACAAAACCGTAGCTGCCGCTGCTTTCTGGCGTTGCACCCTGCGCAATACCACTGCGGTCACCGTGGCCGGTATGCCCGCCCTCAACACGTCCCCACATCCCTCTGGCTTCCTGCGCCGTACTGCGCTGACTGTACGTTCCGGCAAGTGCCCGGTCATAGTCCATACTCTGGGCATACAGTGAGGCGTAGAGCGCGACTTCGGACCGGTAAACAGCTTCACTGCTGAGATACCAGTTTTCATCCGTCGTACCATGGTTCAGGGTGTAGTTATAGGCCCCGGCCTGCAGCTTATGGCCCAGCGCAAAGGCATCGCCGGTGGTCGTCGCCCCGTTCACCGCATCCACCACTTTAATACCGTTGCCGGTGGTGGCCAGGCCCAGTCCGCTGTTCCCGGTGCTGGTGAAGTTCAGCCAGGTTTTCCCGGTCGCCTGGCCGCCGTCAATCACCAGCCTGTCGGTCGGGAAGGTCGGGTCATCCAGGCGGATAAACATACTGATACTCCCGCCGCGACCGGTGAGGTTTTTCACCGTCAGGGTGGCAGGCACAAAGTTACCCTGAGGGGCTGAGAAACTGATGGTCCCGGCGTTGGTGAGCGTGTCGAGCACGGAAGCCACGGCAGCGTGACGGTCGATATTCCAGGTGGCACCGCTGTCCAGGGTGACATCTGTCGGGTCAATGGCCCCGTTCATCACGGTGCTGCCTGTCAGCGTCAGTGACGTGCCGGACTGTGCGATGATGTCCGTGCTGACCTGCGCATTATCGAGTATCAGTGCTCCCTGATTCAGGTTCACGGCAGACTGCATGAGGGAGCCATTGCTGACCGTCAGGGTACCGCCACCATCCTTGAGCAACTGACCACTGCCGCCCAGCGAACCGGAGATAAGTGCCCCCGTCCCCGTCGCGGTGGTGACCTGCACCCGGTCATTGCTGATGGCGCTGCCGCTGAGTGTGGCACTGTCAGTCAGCGTGGTGGTCCCGCTCAGTACACCGCCCTGACTGACATTCAGTGTGCCGCCACTGCCAACAGTGGTGTTGTCCGCCACGCCGTTTGCCCGCACGCTGAACATGCTGCCGTTACCGAGATGCAGGTTACTGGCCCTGCCGGTGGCCGCATCAATACCAAAGGTGTCCGCAGTGTTTGTGCCGCTGACCGTTGAACCACTGTCCGCAATCAGCACACCGCCCTCATTCATCACGACATGCTGTGCCACACCGCCGGTGGCCACCGCCAGCACGCCGCCATTGCTGACGGTGGTGGTGTCCGCTGAACCACCGGAGAGCACATCGAGACGACCACCATTTTCCAGCAGGACGTTAGTGGCGCTGGCCGTGGCTGCATCCACATTAAAACTGCCGAGACTGTTGATACCGGAGACCGTGGCCGCCGTACTGGTCACCAGTGCACTACCGGCATTCAGGGTGACGTTGCTGGCGGTACCGCCTGCGGCCACACTGAGTTTACCGTCACGGTTCACCGTGGTGGCGTCTGCGGTCCCGGACTGCTGCACCACCTGCCAGCCACCGGCATTCACCGCCGTACCGCTGGCCAGGGCTCCGGCATGGACATACTGATTACCGCCGTCCAGCGTGGTGTTCTGTGCCTGACCGTGCACGCTCTGGTCACCACCTGCCTGAATAGTGGTGCCGGTCGATGAGCCACCCGCCGCCACAATCTGCCGTCCGCCTGCATGAATGAGTGTGTCCGTTGCGATGCCACTGACAAACATCCCGTCACTGTTCTCCGCATCCGGTCCGCCTTCTGCCCCGGTATTCACCACCGTACCGCTGGCCTGCGCACCGCTTTTCACCAGCTGATACCCCCCGGCACTGATGACGGTACCGGTGGTACTGCCACCACTCTGTACCCATTGTTCACCGCCGTTCAGTACGCTGTCCGCTGCCTGTCCGTGCACACTCTGACCGCCTCCGGCATTAATCGTCGTGCGGGTGGCGGAGCCACCGGACAGGACTGCCTGCAGGCCGTTGCGGTTTACCGTGGTGCTGTCTGCCACACCACCGGACTGCACAAACTGTCCTCCGGTGTTGGCATCATCATTGTCACCGTATTCCTGGCCGGTATTCACCACCGTACCGGTGGCGCTGCCCCAGACCTGTTGGGTGTCGTGGTTGCTGATAACCGCGCCGTCCAAAGTCTGTCCGGCGGAAACCGTGGTATTACCGGCAGCCAGAGCGGAAGTGCTCATCAGCCCGGCCACGGCAATGGCCAGTACGGTGCGGCTACGTTTACCCCGGGCTGTGGCCAGCTCAGAGACCACCACAAATGCACCCAGAACATCATTCCATACCAGCCGGTAGCTGGTGTTCAGGTTTCGTTTCACTGGAGTAACCTTATTGAGTTTTAAGTAAAAAAAAGGTCTGCACCCACAGGTGCGGGGCAGACCGGTAAGAAACAGAGTTACGGGGAAGAGAGAACATCCAGGGACTGCCGGATACAGCGAAAATGCGGCAGGGCCTGAACGAAGCCGGGGTTTTCCGACAGCCGGTACAGCTGTTCATTCCATCTGAACGTTTCGGCAGTCGGCTGTACGACCTGAATGTCATCGAGCCTGAACACGGCGGGCTGTCCGTTGTGTTCCGCCACCAGATACCAGGCACCGTCCTGCGCCACCAGCCGGTAAGGTGACAGATACTCCGTGCGCTGGCCTTCCGTCTGCAGCCCGACCTGCTGACGTGCCGTTATGGCTTTAATCAGACGGTAAAAGGAGAGTGCCAGCGCCGGTGAACTGCCGGAAGGCACCGGCCACACCAGACAGGGTGAGGCCTCGCTTTCCAGCAGGGTACTGACCAGACGCCGGTCCAGCCCGGGGAACAGGTCCGCCAGACCGGAACGGTGGGCAAACGTCAGAATGTCCAGCTCACGCTGTGTACCACTGACACCGGAACGCAGACGGCAGATACCGTTGCGGTACTCCAGGTCCATGTACATCAGCCGTTCGCGGAAATCCCGGCGCAGGGTACGGGGAGAAACGGCAAACTCAGCAGCCAGCTTTTGCACGCTCAGGGTCTCCCCCGCCAGCAGACGGCTGATAATGATGGAGAGCCGGACAGCCAGCCGGTCATGGCGGCGTTCTGTCTGAACCATTGGATACGCTCCGTGGCAGTTAACTGACTGAAATGAATGTGATTACTTTAAAGAGGGGGCCGGACAGGGTATGGACACACCGGGAATTATTTTTTCAGAAAAAGGAAGTGAGTCAGGACGCGGGCTGACCACGCACAGGGACATTTTCAGGTACCCGGGCGGGCCCCTGACGGACAGGAGATGTCCGTTTACAACATGCCGGTAACAGGCTGAATTTGACCGGCATTTCTCCCTAACCTAAACTGCACCGGCAGGAGCCGCTGTCAGCCCAGCTTTTCCAGCAGTGTTTCCGCCATCACCCACAGT
>Ga0209370_1001849_pt1 | contig 17175 bp, 21 predicted proteins | sample AgamicAtPrz_FD_187164 | JGI IMG/M metagenome (GOLD analysis project Ga0209370, IMG submission 187164) | Agave microbial communities from Guanajuato, Mexico - At.P.rz (SPAdes) (version 2) | ecosystem: Host-associated > Plants > Phyllosphere > Phylloplane/Leaf | place: Guanajuato, Mexico... | reverse complement strand
AAATCACTCTATAAGGAATGCGCCATGACCTCCGTAGCTGATGCCGTCAAAAAGATGCAAGAGAAGTTCAACCCATCCGCTGCCGCCGGCCTGGACCTGGTGTTCGGCTTCAACATCACCGACGAAGGCAAGCACTACGCGCTGATCGTCAAGGATGGCACCTGCGACCTGCAGGAAGGTGAAAACCCGGATGCCAACTGCACGCTGGTAATGGACAGCGAAACCCTGAAGGGTATCGTCAGCGGCGAAACCGACGGCATGCAGGCGTTCATGAGCGGCAAGCTGCGCGTTGAAGGCGACATGATGCTGTCGATGAAGCTCAGCGAGCTGTTCCCGTCCTGAGGGCTGGGGATACCGCCTGATCGAAAACCGAAGCCTGGATGGCTTCGGTTTTTTTTTGCCCTCGGCAGGCTGCGCTGGCTTTTTTGTAGGAGCGGCCACGCGCCAGACGAACAGCGCAGCGTTCATCAAGGCAGTTGATCAGGCAGCAACACCCGCATCTATTTGGCATATGGCACGCTTGTTCCAACCCCACCAGCGCATTAGATTAGCCAATAGTCCTTGCGATCGAGAATAAGGAAAACGCATGACGCTCACCGACCAGTCCACCCAGGTACGCCCCGGCGAAGAACTCGACGCGGCCGTCATCGACCCTTATCTCAAGGCCAATATTCCCGGCCTGGACGGCCTGCCGCGCATCACCCAGTACCCCGGCGGCGCCTCCAACCTCACCTACCTGGTCAGCTACCCGGGCCGCGACTTGGTGCTGCGCCGCCCGCCGTTCGGCCAGAAAGCCAAATCAGCCCACGACATGGGCCGCGAATTCCGTATCCTCAACCAGCTGAACAGCGGCTTCCCGTATTGCCCCAAGGCCTACGTGCACTGCACCGACACCAGCCTGATTGGCGGCGAGTTCTACGTCATGGAGCGGGTCAACGGCATCATCCTGCGCTCGGACATCCCGGCCGAACTGGACCTCGATGCCCCACGCACCGAGGCCCTGTGCAAAAGCTTCATCGATCGCCTGGTGGAGCTGCACCAGGTTGACTACAACGCCTGCGGCCTTGCCGACCTCGGCAAGCCACAAGGCTACGTGCAGCGCCAGATAGAAGGCTGGACCAGCCGCTATGAAAAGGCCCTGACCCCGGACGCCCCGCGCTGGGAACAGGTGACCGCCTGGCTGCACGAAAAGATGCCTGCCGACCACCCACGCCCGGCCATCGTGCACAACGACTACCGTTTCGACAACGTGATCCTCGATGCCGCCAACCCCATGCGCATCATCGGTGTACTGGACTGGGAAATGGCCACCCTCGGCGACCCGCTGATGGACCTGGGCAACAGCCTGGCCTACTGGATCGAGGCCGATGACCCGGCGCCGGTGCAACTGATGCGCCGCCAGCCCAGCAACGCGCCGGGCATGCTCACCCGCCGCCAGTTCGTCGACTACTACGCCGAGCGCGCCGGCATCCGCCTGGACAACTTCGACTTCTACTATTGCTATGGCCTGTTCCGCCTGGCCGGCATCGTCCAGCAGATCTACTACCGCTATTACCACGGCCAGACCCAGGACAAGCGTTTCGCCCAGTTCATCCACATGAACCGCCTGCTGGAGCACATGACCCAGCAAGTCATTGCCAAGTCCAGCCTCTGAGCCCGACCTCGACGACGGATAACAAGGAAAACAGCATGTCCAAGACCCACCTGTTCGACCTCGATGGCAAGATCGCCTTCGTTTCCGGCGCCAGCCGGGGCATCGGCGAAGCGATTGCCCACCTGCTGGCGCAGCAGGGCGCCCATGTGATCGTGTCCAGCCGCAAGCTCGACGGCTGCCAGCAGGTCGCCGACGCCATCATCGCCGCCGGGGGCAAGGCCACGGCGGTGGCGTGCCACATTGGCGAACTGGAGCAGATCCAGCAGGTGTTCGCCGGCATCCGCGAACAGTTCGGCCGGCTGGATATCCTGGTCAACAATGCGGCGACCAACCCGCAGTTCTGCAATGTGCTGGACACCGACCCGGGCGCCTTCCAGAAGACCGTGGACGTCAACATCCGTGGCTACTTCTTCATGTCGGTGGAGGCCGGCAAGCTGATGCGCGAGCAGGGCGGCGGCAGCATCATCAACGTCGCCTCGATCAACGGGGTTTCGCCGGGCCTGTTCCAGGGCATCTATTCGGTGACCAAGGCGGCGGTCATCAACATGACCAAGGTCTTCGCCAAGGAGTGCGCGCCGTTCGGCATCCGCTGCAACGCCCTGTTGCCGGGCCTTACCGACACCAAGTTCGCCTCGGCACTGGTGAAGAACGACGCCATCCGCAACGCCGCGTTGCAGCAGATCCCGCTCAAGCGCGTGGCCGCCCCTGAAGAGATGGCCGGTGCCGTGTTGTACCTGGCCAGCGATGCCTCCAGCTACACCACCGGCACGGCGCTCAATGTCGACGGGGGATATTTGTCCTGATCAGGCTTTGCTTGCCATCAGGGTATAACTCAGCGGCAGGCGTGCAGGCTGGTCACGCAAGCGCCACTCGCCATCGTTACCCTTGACCATCTGCCCCGGCAACGCCTCCCACGGAATGCTCTGGTGCTCGACCAGGGCAGTCAATTGCAAGCCCTGGCCCAGCAAAGCGCTGATGACTTCGCCCAGGCCGTGGTTCCATTCGTGGGTTTCGCAGTGGGTGAGGCGTTGCTCGGTTTCGACGTAGGTCTGGTCGTTATGCCATACCGTCGGTGCTTCCTGCTCGAAGTAGGGGTATTCGAGTTGCAGGCAATCCTGACGGTCTTCATTGACTGCCATCAGCATCGGGTGGCCGTCACGCAGGAACAGGCGCCCGCCTGGTTTCAGCAATGCTGAGACGGTACGCGCCCACGGCTCGATACGCGGCAACCAGCAGAGCGCACCAATGCCGGTGTAGACCAGATCGAAGGTGCCGGCCGGCAACACCTCGTCGGCGCTGTAGACGTCGGCCTCGACATACGCAATCGAGGCAGCACAGCGCTGGGCCAAAGCCCGCGCCTCGGCCAGCGATGCCGCGGAATAGTCCAGGCCACAGACCTTGGCGCCGAGGCGCGCCAGCGAGAGGGTGTCGGTGCCGATGTGACACTGCAGGTGGACGGTATTGAGCCCCTTGATGTTGCCGAGCAGTGGCAGATCAAAGCGTACGGTTTCGGACAAGTGCCCAGAATGCCGGACAAACCGCTCGATCTCGTAGTCCTTCGAGGCGGCGTGCAGCGGGGCGCGTTCGTCCCAGCTAGCGCGGTTCAGTAGCAGTGAGGGGTGCATGGTGTCTTCCTTGAGCCGTGTGGGCGCATGCTAGCCTCCACCAAGCCCACGGCGACACAACTGCCTTGCGAAAAATTGTAAAGCTGACGCGGTCCCTGTGGGCACGGAGAAACCCGCACAGGGACTGGCGCTATCCCTTCGGTCTGCTATCGGCTCGTTACAGGCAGGTCGCCGCCGCCGCGCGGCGCTGCAGGGCCACGCCGTCGTTGTTCTGCGCGTAGAAATCCACCCGTGCCCCACCCGCTTGCGGGTACACATCCACGAACGCTTCGGCTTCACGGGTATAAACCGTGAAACCGCCCTGCTTGCGCGGTTCCAGGTAGCCGCTGGCGTCATCGCCGAACACCTTCTCCTCCTGCCAGCTGAACTGGATGCACTGGGCCACCAGTTCCGGCGCCTTGTGCGAGTCGAGCTGCGCGGTCGGCTTGCCGCCGCGGGCCGTTTCCATGGTTGCAGAAGCACAACCCACCAGCATCAGCGCCGCGGCCATCGGCAGAATCGCACGCATGTTCCTTCCTCAGGGTTAAAAAAAGAAGGCGACTCTAGCATTGGCAGGCATCGCGAGTGAATTGCCAGGCGCAAACCGCTGTCGCAGCTAAGACCTACCGTTACGAGGACTCGTCATGAAACTGCACTACCTGCTTCTTGCCGCCCTGCCTTGCCTGCCCCTGGCCGCTACTGCCGCCCCGTCCAGCGAAGAAAGCATCACCGCCCCGGAAACCCACAACCGCGAGCTCAAGGTCGGCGACAAGGCGCCTGACCAGTACAAGCGCGACGACCAGGCGCTCAAGAACTGGAAAGCCAAAGGCCTGCCGGCACCGGAAAAGGAAAGCCACTGGGTACGCATGGGCGACCACTATGTGCTGGTGCAGATCACCAACGGTGTCGTGCTGGCAATCCAGCCAGCACGCTGAACCTACCCGCATCAGGCCAGGCAGCTCATCGCTGGCACGGCAATTATTTTTGCCTGCCAGCGAAACCAAATGGAGCGTTTCCAGTCTCAGGGGGTGTGCCGCAAACCGTTGCGGATCAAGGACCTATATCGTGATGCCCCGTCTTGCAAGCCTTTCGCTGATCGCCGTTGTCCTGCTTACCGCAGGCTGCCATAGCCATCGCTACCATGACGACGACGATGGCTGGCGGGACCGCGACCATGAGCACCGTCACCATCATCGGCATGATCGCCATGACGACGATGATGACGACCGTGATTACCGCGGTGACCGCTACTACCGCTGAAGCGTCTTTTCCCCCTGACCCGCCGCCCGTTGCGCGGCACCTTTACCTGATGATTCCTTCGAGGTTCGTATCATGCGTCTGACTCTGCCTTCCCTTGCCCTTGGCCTGCTGCTGTGCCAGGGCGCTTTCGCCGGTGACGGTACTGCCGCCATTGGCGGTGGCCTGGGTGGTGTTCTGGGTAACGTTGTCGGCCAACAGATCGGTGGCCGCACCGGGGCGGCCATTGGTGCCGGCCTCGGCGGCGCAGCCGGCAGTGCGGTAGGCGCAAGCAAAGGCAACCGTACCGAAGCAGCCATCGGCGGTGGCCTGGGCTCGGCTGGCGGTTCGCTGCTGGGCGGCGCGGTGGGCGGCAAGACCGGCTCCACCGTGGGTGCCGGCCTGGGCGGCGCGGCCGGTGGTGCCATCGGCAACCACCTGGGCGACAATGGCGGCAGGCACCACCGCCGTCACCGCCACTGATCACGATGACCAAGGGGGCCGCAATGCGGCCCCTTCTGTTTTGCCAACCCTGCAGTACATCAATACCCCCTTCAGCACAACCCGGCACACTGCCTGCTACTGTCTAACGTGCCCCCGTGTGAAGGAACACCTCTCCCCATGAACCAAGAGCTGCTCTGGGTCCTCGGCCTGCTGGCCATGGTCATCGTCCTGTTCGTCATCAACCGCCCGCGCATGGACGTGGTCGCGCTATTGGTGATACTCGCCCTGCCACTGTCGGGCATCCTTACCGTGGAGCAGGCCCTGGCCGGCTTCAGTGACCCCAACGTAGTGCTGATCGCCGCCTTGTTCGTCATCGGTGAAGGCCTGGTGCGCACCGGTATTGCCTACCGCATCGGCGAGTGGATGAGCGAGCGGGCCGGCAACAGCGAAGCCCGTTTGCTGGTGCTGCTGATGGTGGCCGTGGCGGGGTTGGGGTCGGTCATGAGTTCCACTGGGGTGGTGGCCATCTTCATTCCGGTGGTGCTGAGCATCGCCGCGCGCCTGCAGCTTTCGCCCAGCCGCCTGATGATGCCGCTGGCCTTCGCCGGCCTGATCAGCGGCATGCTCAGCCTGGTGGCCACGCCGCCCAACGTGGTGGTGCACAGCGAGCTGGTGCGCCATGGCGAAACGGGCTTCAGCTTCTTCAGCTTCACCCCGTTCGGCCTGGTGGTGCTGGTGCTGGGCATCGGCTACATGCTGCTGACCCGGCGCTGGCTGAAGGGCGAGGTGCGCAAGGACGGCCGGGTGGAAAGCCGTCGCACCTTGCTCGACCTGGTGCTGGACTACAAGCTCAGCGGCCGTGAACGGCGCCTGCGCATCCGCCCGCACTCGCCATTGATCGGCCATACCCTGGGCGAGCTGGAACTGCGTACCCGGCATGGCGCCAACGTGATCGGGATCGAGCGCCAGCACAAGTTCACCACCCGGGTGATCGCCGCCGACTCCGGCACCGTGCTGCAGCAGGGCGACGTGCTGCTGCTGGATCTGTTTGCCAACCAGGACGACCTGCGCAGCCTGTGCCAGGCCATGCAACTGGAGCCATTGCGCTTCAAGGCCGCCTACTTCATCGACCAGTCCCAGGAGCTGGGCATGGCCGAGGTCTCGCTACCGCCAGGCTCGCAACTGATCGGCAAGAGCATTCTCGAGCTGGCCTTCCGCACCCGCTTCGACCTCAACGTAGTCGGCCTGCGCCGCGAGCAGGCGGCGATCGAGGCGCAACTGGTGGAAGAAAAGCTGCGCCTGGGCGACACCCTGCTGGTGGTCGGTCCGTGGAAGGCGGTGCGCCAGCTGCAAAGCCGGCCCAAGGACTTCCTGGTCCTGAGCCTGCCTGCGGAAATCGACCTGGTCGCGCCCGCCCGCAGGCGCGCACCGCAGGCGCTGCTGAGCCTGGCAGTGATGGTCGGCCTGATGGTCAGCGGCGCGGTACCCAACGTCATCGCCGCGCTGATCGGCTGCCTGCTGATGGGCGCAGGCCGCTGCATCGACATGAACAGCGCCTACCGGGCCATCCACTGGCAGAGCCTGGTACTGATTGTCGGCATGCTGCCCTTTGCCCAGGCGCTGCAGAAAACCGGCGGCATCGACCTGGCCGTGGGCGGGCTGGTCAGCGTACTCGGCGGTGCCGGCCCTGGCGCCATCCTGGCCTGCCTGTTTGCGGTCACTGCGCTGATTGGCCTGTTCATCTCCAACACCGCCACTGCGGTACTGATGGCCCCGGTAGCCGTCAGCACCGCCGCGGAACTGGGCATGTCACCCTACCCGTTCGCCATGACCGTGGCGCTGGCCGCCTCGGCCGCATTCATGACGCCGGTGTCCTCGCCAGTCAACACGCTGGTGCTCGGCCCTGGGCAATACCGCTTCGCCGACTTCGTCAAGGTCGGCGTGCCGTTCACGCTGCTGGTGATGCTGGTGACGGTGTTGATGGTGCCATGGTTCTTCAGGCTGTGAGGCGCCTGGCAATCAATGAAGGCAATTTGGCATTATCCCGGCCGATCGCGGCAGATTGACATCAAGTCCCCTGACGAAACACACTGATGCGTCATTGCCCCAGGTGCTTCAAGCCGTTGTCCTGGATTTCGTTTCCGCTTTGCCGGCCGAGCCCATGGTTTTTCCAACCCAATCGCGCTTGTTGCACCTCGTCATTCTGCTGGCCCTGACCTTCGTCCTGACGGTGGGCGGTATCCTGGCCCGGCCGATCGAATCCCTGTCGCTGTTCTGGCCGGTCAATGCGGTGCTGGCCGGGGTGCTGCTGCGTTTCCCCCGGCAGGCTACCCTGGCTGGTTTCGCCCTGGTCTGGCTGGCCATGGTAGGCGCCGACCTGCTGTGCGGCAGCGCCTGGGTACCGGCCCTGTGGTTCAACCTGTGCAACCTGGGCATGGTGGTCACACTATGGCTATTGCTCGCGCGCCTACCGCGCCTGCACCGGCGCATGCGTACCCCGCACGGCGTCATCAGCGTGTTTGCCGCCAGTGCCGCTGGCGCCGTGGTAGCGGCCAGCATGGCCACGCTGATGGCCGCCCCCTGGTTCGACCAATCCTTGCGCGCGACCTGGCTGGCCTGGTTCAGCGAACAGTTTTCGACCAGTGTGCTGGTGCTACCGGTGCTGCTTACGGCGCCCTCGGCGCGCGCCTTGCTTGGCGGTGGCGCCCAGGCCATCCGCCTGGCGCCGTTGCTGGTGCTACTGGCCGCGCTGGCGTTCAGCATTGCCTTCGGCGGCCCCGGGGCCATTGCGTTCCCGATTGCCGCGCTGTTGTGGTGTGCCTGGACATACTCGCCCTTTCTGGTTGCGCTGTTGACATTGACTGCCGGCAGCACGCTGATCGTGGCCGTGGCGCAAAACCTCATGCATTTCATCGTGCCGCAGAGCGAGCCGGGCGTGGCCACCCTGGTGTCGGCGCGCCTGGGCATCGCCATGCTGGTGCTCGGGCCGCTGGTGGTGGCCTGCGTCAGCCAGGCCAACCGCAGCCTCATGGCCCGCCTGGCGCACCAGGCCAGCATCGACCACCTGACCGGCGTGCTCACCCGCAGCGCCTTCACCCGCCGCGCCAATGCCCTGCTGGACAGCCGCCAGCAACACACCCAGGCGCTGCCGCTGACCCTGATGATGCTGGACATCGACCATTTCAAGGCGATCAACGATGCCCACGGCCACGCCATAGGCGACCAGGTGCTGCGCCAGTTCGCCGGCGCCCTGCAAGAGCAGTTGCACGAAGGTGAATTGCTCGCCCGCCTGGGTGGCGAAGAGTTCGTCGTGATCTTGCCGGGGCTGGCGCCCGAGCGGGCCAAGTTCACTGCCGAACGCCTGCGCCGCGCCGTGCAGGAGCTGAAGGTGGCGCAAGCCGAGCAGCACCTGCAGATTACCGTGAGCATCGGTGTGGCCGGTTGCGCCGCCGACACGCCAGCGCCCAGCCTGGACCAGCTGCTGGCGCACGCCGATCAGGCGCTGTACCGGGCCAAGGCCCATGGCCGCAACCGCGTGGAACAGGCCGAGGCACAGCGCCAGATGAGCTGAACTAGCCGGCCAGCAAGTCCCACGACAACTTGGCGATCAGCACGCACAGCAGCACCAGGAACAGCCCTCGGACAAAACCTGCGCCCTTGCGCACCGCCAGCCAGGTTCCGCTAAGCGCGCCGAGGATGTTGCACGCCGCCATGGGCAAGGCAATGGCATACAGCACGTTCCCCGAGGGTACGAAAAACACCAGCGCCGCCAGGTTGGTCGCGATGTTCACAACCTTTGCCGACGCCGAGGCGTGCAGGAAGTCCAAGGCGAAGAAGCGGATGAACAGGAAGATCAGGAAGCTGCCGGTACCCGGCCCGAACAGACCGTCGTAGAAGCCGATCGCGCCGCCGATCAGCACTGCCAGGCATTGTTCCTTGCGGCCGATCTTCGCGGGTTTGTGCAAGGTCCCGAAGTCCTTCTTGCAGAAGGTGTAGATCGCCATCAGCACGATCAGTACCAGTACCGCCGGGCGCATCACGCTGGGCGGCACCAGCGACACCGTGGCAGCCCCGGCGAACGACATGACAAAGGCGCTGAGCGCCGCCGGCACGATCAGCCCCCAGTCCAGGGTCACCTTGCGGATGAACGAACGCGCCGCGAAGGCCGTGCCACAGACCGACGCCAGCTTGTTGCTGCCGAGCAGGGCCGCCGGTTGCGCCGTGGGCAACACGTTGAACAAGGCCGGAATCTGGATCAGCCCGCCGCCACCGACGGCGGCGTCGATCAGCCCGGCGGCGAAGGCGAACACGCAAAGCACAGCGATATCCAACATGATGCGGTTCCAGGCAGTGAAGACGCCCCGCAAGGCTAATCAAAGTGCTGCGCTTGTGGTGAAATGCCGCATTGCGAAAACTGCAACAAGGAACAGCCAATGGCATTGGACATGCTGCGCGAGATACAAGCGTTCGTCAGCGTGGCGCACAAGCGCAGCTTCGTCGCCGCCGCCCGCGCCCTGGGGCGTTCACCCAGCGCAGTAACCCGCGCGGTACAAGCCCTCGAAGACAACGCCGGCAGCAAACTGCTGAACCGCAACGCCAGCGCCGTGACCCTGACCGAAGCCGGTGAGCGCCTGCTGCCCCACGCCGAACGCTTGCTGGATGTGCAACGTGATGCAACTGACGAACTGGCCGCGCTGAGCGGCAGTGCGCAAGGCTGGATTCGCTTCGCCGTACCGCAACTGCTGGGTGAACATATGTTGCCCCAGGTGCTGGCCGAGTTTTCCCGCTGCCACCCGCAGGTCACCCTGGACGTGCAGTACAGCGACGGCGCCCTCGACCCCTTGCAAGGCAAATTCGACTTCGTGGTGCGCGGCGCCTTTCCGCAATCGAGCGAGTTGATTGGCTACCCGCTGTGGGATTACCAGCGCCACCTTTATGCAAGCCCGGCATACCTGGCATTGGCCGGCACGCCACAGCACCCCGACGAGCTTGAAAGGCACGCCTTGATCCTGCACACCGCGCCGCGCATCCTCAAAGCCTGGCACTTCTGTCGCGACGGCCAGATCACCAGCTTGCGCCCCCGGCCGAGGCTGCGCCTGGACTCAGGCCACGCGGTGTACCACAGCACCCTGGCGGGTGCGGGCATCGCTCGCCTGGCTGCCTGGGTCGGCGAAGCACAGGTGAAGGCGGGTCGGCTGGTGCGGGTGTGCCCACATTATCGCCTGACCTCCAGCAGCGGCCAGGACCCGCAGATGCATGCCGTTTACCCTGCCGGCGAGCTGCCGGCGCGGGTACGTGACCTGCTCGGCGCCCTGCGCCGCGCCGGCATGGCCTGCTGAAACCGTCCCGGGACGGCTGTTCAAATTCTGCTCAATTTAACAGAGCCCGCCGCAGGCTTGGCTTGCAGCACTTTATCCACAGACCTACCCACGTTTTTTGTGGACAGATTTCTCAGCGTAAAGAATGACTTATCGTACAAATCGACAGGGTGAATCGGCCAAAAGGAACGGCAGCCGGCCCGCCGGGGAACCGGGCAGGCCGCGCAGTGGTGGGATGTGCAGTAATCGAGTTCAGCCTGGCGGGATGGTGCCAAGAATGCCTATCAGCAGGGTCAACAGCAGAAAACCACCCAGGAACAGCGCGAGCTTGCCCATCGGAACCTCAACAGTGGGGATGCAGGAATGGGCTTATTGTCTGACCTGGACTGATACGGTTACAGATTCAGGTTTGTGGAAAAAAAGCGGATCAGATGACAATCCCAGTTGGTCTCGCTGGGCCGCGCAACGGCTCGCAGGGCACTGATGTTCACGCAGGCTGCCCAGTCATCGACGCTGTGCTAGGGTCAACCGCTCGAACCTGCCAAGGAGTGCCACCCCGCCATGACCGCTTTCGCCGACAACACAGCCTTGCTGCTGATCGACCTTCAGGTTGGCATTCACCACCCACGTCTGGGCCGGCGTAACAACCCGGAAGCCGAACTGCGCATCGGCGAGTTGCTGGCTGCGTGGCGTCGTTCGGCGCGCCCGGTGGTGCATGTACGCCACCTGTCCCGCTCGGCGGATTCGGTGTTCTGGCCCGGGCAGTCCGGTTGCCAATTCCAGCCTGCGTTCACGCCACTGGCGAGCGAAACGGTGTTCGACAAGCATGTGCCCGATGCCTTCGCCAACTCCGGCCTGGAGCGCTGGCTACACGCTCGCGGCATCAGCCAACTGGTCATCGCCGGGGGCATTACCAACAATTCCGTGGAATCCACTGCCCGCTCGGCGGGCAATCTCGGTTTCGACGTGGTAGTGGTCGAAGACGCCTGCTTCACCTTCGACCAGCACGACCTGCATGGCCGGCTGTGGCCTGCAGAGGACGTGCACGCCCTTTCGCTGGCTAACCTGGCCTTGGATTATGCGCGCATCTTGCGCGCGGAACAGGTAGTGGCTGGCAGCGCGCTTGCAGGCGGCGGCTAACGCTGCGGTTTGTATCTTCATGTGTACAGACTGAGCGCTGATACACAACCACGCGGCTGCACGCCGAGCGGACACATCACCGATACAGCCATCCTCTTTACTGGGCCCATCAACCCGCACCGATGGTTTCGTCAAGGAGATGCCCAATGCCTGCCCGCCACCCGAACACCGCCCTGCCACGCCGTTTCAGCCGTACGCTGCTTGCCTGTGCCCTGTTACCGCTTGGCCTGATGGCGGCGGATATCGCTACGGCTGCGCCACAGAAGGTCCAGCCAGCCGCCAGCGTGACGGATGACTTCGGCCCGCTGAAACATATCAACGCCGGTGTGCTCGACGTGGCCTATGTCGAGCAAGGCCCAGCCGACGGCCCGGTGGTGATCCTGTTGCATGGCTGGCCCTACGACATCCACAGCTTCGAACGTGTCGCACCCGCCCTCGCCGCCAAAGGCTACCGGGTGTTGGTGCCCTACGTTCGCGGCTATGGCCAGACCCGTTTCCTGTCTGCCGCCACCCCACGCAATGCCCAGCCCGCGGCGCTGGCCAGCGACGTCATCGCGTTCATGGATGCGCTGCATATCCAACGTGCCGTGCTCGCCGGTTTCGATTGGGGCGCCCGCACCGCCGACATCGTCTCGGCGCTGTGGCCCGAGCGGGTCAAGGCGCTGGTGTCGGTCAGCGGCTACCTGATCAGCAGCCAGGAAGCCGCCAAGGCTCCCCTGCCCCCCAGCGCCGAACTGCAATGGTGGTACCAATATTACTTCGCCACCGCACGCGGCCAGGCCGGCTACAAGCAGAACCGCCATGCCTTCGCCAGACTGATCTGGCAAACCGCGTCCCCCAAGTGGGCCTTCGACGACACCACCTTCGAGCGCAGTGCCAAGGCCCTGGACAACCCCGACCAGGTGGCGATCACCGTGCACAACTACCGTTGGCGGCTGGGGCTGGCACAGGGCGAAACACGCTACGACCCGCTTGAAGCCAGGCTAGCCCGCTTCCCCAGCATCGGCGTGCCGACCATAACCCTGGAGGGCGACGCCAACGGCGCCCCGCATCCACCAGCCGAAGCGTATGCACAGCGCTTTACCGGCAAGTACCAGTACCGACTGATCAGCGGCGGCATTGGCCACAACCTGCCCCAGGAAGCACCCCAGGCGTTCACCCAGGCGGTTGTGGATGCGGATCACCTTTAACGCCACGGCCAGCAATTGCTACAGAACGTTTCAGAAAGCACGGCAGGCCGAGGATCAAGTCGGTGGATGGCTTGCCCTGTTTGCAACCGATGGCGGCCAGCTAGTACGGGGGGTGGAGACAGGTTGGTTAGACACGGGTTGAAACAAGGGTTGTAGGATACTTTCCCAGCCAATGTAGGACGTTTCCCATCAATAAGCATCGCCTGTATGAAACATCAGTTTCTCCCGCAAATTCGAGCTGCTACGGTCCAGTTTTCCTACAACGGCAAGGAGGCCTACAGCATGAGAACAGCATGGACCCATTCAATGCCTCGGCCCTGAAACTGCAGAAAAATCTACTCAACCTACGCCTGGAGCGTGATCGCCTGAGGAGGGAGGGCAAGGACACGGAAGCGGACGAACTCGCCGAAACGATTGCCCGCATAGAAGAGACGATGCGCAAACTACCCGACGGCATGAAACCGACGACCTTGCAATAGGGCGGCGGAAGGCATGCGTGCGGGGGCTGGTTTCCCAGCTGCAGAAAAACAAAAGCCCCGAATGATCGGGGCTTTTGTTGCAGAGATATGGCGGAAGCGTAGAGATTCGAACTCTAGGATAGTTGCCCATCGACGGTTTTCAAGACCGTTGCCTTAAACCACTCGGCCACGCTTCCAGCTCGTTTTGCGGCCGCCATCATACCGTAATGAAACAAGCTGTCAAACTCTCTGTGTCGCGGGTTGCGGCGGCTCTGATAGACTCCAGACATCTGAACGTTCGAAACCACAGGTTCATCAAGGAGTGTCGCCATGCGCGAACAGGATTATGCCGTACACCACGGCCAGCAGGTCGAGCAGCAGGAGATCAGCAAGGTCCTGCGCAACACGTACAGCCTGCTGGCGCTTACCCTCGCCTTCAGCGGTGTCATGGCCTTCGTGGCCCAGCAGATGCGCGTCGGCTACCCGAACGTGTTCGTGGTGCTGATCGGCTTCTACGGGCTGTTCTTCCTTACCAACAAACTGCGTGATTCGGCCTGGGGCCTGGTATCCACCTTCGCCCTCACCGGCTTCATGGGCTTCATCCTCGGCCCTATCCTCAACCGTTACCTGGGCATGGCCGGTGGCGCCGAGGTAGTCAGCTCGGCATTCGCCATGACCGCGCTGGTGTTCGGTGGCCTGTCGGCCTACGTGCTGATCACCCGCAAGGACATGAGCTTCCTCAGCGGCTTCATCACTGCAGGCTTCTTCGTTCTGCTGGGTGCTGTCGTGGCCAGCTTCTTCTTCCAGATCAGCGGCCTGCAACTGGCGATCAGCGCCGGCTTCGTGCTGTTCTCGTCGGTCTGCATCCTGTTCCAGACCAGCGCGATCATTCACGGCGGCGAACGTAACTACATCATGGCGACCATCAGCCTGTATGTATCGATCTACAACCTGTTCGTCAGCCTACTGCAACTGTTTGGCATCATGGGTCGTGACGACTGATTGAGTTTGCAGTAAAGAGCCCGCTTCGGCGGGCTTTTTTTGTGCCTACAGATTGACCGCGGCGATGAGCCGCGAACACCGGCAAAGACGCTCGCATCGTGCTTTTTCTCTACCCCAATCCACCGGCACCCCGTAGAATGCGCTCCTTTTTTCTCCGGGGCAGCTTTCAGCCATGAGCTCACATGAACACAGCCCAGGCGCAGCGGCGCCTGCCAATGAACTGGTGCTTGGCCTGGAAGACAGGCCACGGCCGTTGATCGGTCTGCTGGCAGCGCTGCAGCACCTGCTGGCGATCATCGTGCCGATCGTCACCCCTGGCCTGCTGATTTGCCAGGCGCTGGGCGTTTCTGCGCAGGATACCAACCTGATCGTATCGATGTCGCTGGTGATCTCCGGCATCGCCACCTTCGTCCAGTGCAAGCGCTTCGGGCCGTTCGGTGCCGGGCTGCTGATCGTCCAGGGCACCAGCTTCAACTTCGTCGGGCCGCTGATTGCCGGTGGCGCGCTGATGGTCAAGCAAGGCACGCCGGTGGAAAGTGTGATGGCGGCAATCTTTGGTGTGGTCATCGCCGGCTCGTTCGTCGAGATGGGCGTGTCGCGCATCCTGCCCTTCGTCAAACGCCTGATCACGCCGCTGGTGACCGGCATCGTCGTGCTGATGATCGGCCTGACCCTGATCAAGGTCGGCCTGATCAGCATGGGGGGTGGTTTCGGCGCCATGGCCAACGGTACCTTCGCCAATGGTGAGAACCTGCTGCTGTCGGGCGTGGTGCTGGCGATCATCGTCGTCCTCAACCGCATCCCGGTGGTATGGATGCGCAGTTGCGCGATCGTTATCGCCCTTGCAGTCGGCTATGCGCTGGCCGGCTACCTGGGCCGCCTCGACTTCACCGGCATGCATCAGGCCGCACTGTTCCAGGTACCGACGCCGCTGCACTTCGGCCTGGGCTTCTCCTGGGCGCTGTTCATTCCGATGCTGGTGATCTACCTGGTGACTTCGCTGGAAGCCATCGGCGACGTCACTGCCACCAGCAAGGTGTCGCGCCAGCCGGTCGAAGGGCCGGTATGGATGCGGAGGATCAAGGGCGGCGTGCTGGTCAATGGCGCCAACTCGCTGCTGGCCGGGTTCTTCAACACCTTCCCGAGCTCGATCTTTGCGCAGAACAATGGGGTGATCCAGTTGACCGGTATCGCCAGCCGCCATATCGGCATCTGGATCGCTGCAATGCTGGTGCTGCTGGGCCTGTTCCCGAGCGTTGCCGGGGTGATCCAGGCGGTACCGGAGCCGGTGCTGGGCGGCGCGGCCATGGTCATGTTCGGCGCAGTTGCCGCTTCGGGCATCAATATCCTGGCCAGCACCCGGCTGGACCGTCGCGCCCTGCTGATCATCGCGGTGTCGCTGGCACTGGGCCTGGGTGTGGCCCAGGTGCCGGAGTTCCTGGCACACATGCCGGCGGCGATTCGCAATGTGCTGGAGTCGGGTGTCGCGACCGGGGGAATTTGCGCGCTGGTGTTGAACTGGTTCCTGCCGGAGGGCAAGGAACAGGCTTGAGTCAACTCAGGCCTTGTAAGTTTTTGTAGGAGCGGCCTTGCAGCCCATCGCGACGCAAGGTCGCTCCTCCAAGGGCCCGCATGGGCCTGGAGATTGATGCGCAACACAAAGCCCGCCCCGCATGCGCAAGCGGGCGCGGGCTTTTTTGCTTTATCATGGCCCCATTCCTTTTGCATGAGTGACCCATGAAATTCGCTATCGCGGTGTTCTCCCCAGCCCATGCGCCCTCCTCGCGACGCGCCCTGCGTTACGCCGAGGCGGTGCTGGCCGGCGGCCATGAGATTGCCCGGCTGTTCTTCTACCAGGACGGGGTGCACAGCGCCTCGGCCAACGTGGTCGCGCCCCAGGACGAGGTGGATGTGGCTGGCCAGTGGCGCACCTTCATCGCTGCCAACCAGCTGGATGCCGTAGTGTGCATTGCCGCTGCTCTACGCCGTGGCGTACTGGACGAGGACGAGGCCAACCGCTACCAGCGCCCGGCCGTGAACCTGCCCAAGCCGTGGGAGCTGTCAGGGCTCGGCCAACTGCACGAGGCCGCCCAGGTTGCCGACCGCCTTGTCTGCTTCGGAGGCGACTGAAATGGCCAAATCCTTGTTGATCATCAGCCGCCAGGCACCCTGGAACGGCCCCTCGGCCCGTGAGGCGCTGGACATCGCCCTGGCCGGCGGTGCGTTCGACCTGCCGCTGGGCATGCTGTTTCTCGATGATGGCGTCTTCCAGCTTGCGCCGGACCAGCAGCCCGCTGCCGTGCAGCAGAAGAACCTGGCTGCCAACCTGCAAGCGCTGCCCATGTTCGGCGTGGAGGAGCTGTTCGCCTGCAGCCACAGCCTCGCCCGCCGTGGCCTGGCTGCCGAAAGCCTCGCACAGCCGGTGCAAGTGCTCGACGATGCGGCGCTGGCCGCGCTGATCGCCCGTTTTGACCAGGTGGTAACGCTGTGATGACAACCCTGCATGTAATAGCCCACTCCCCGTTTGGCGACGAGCGCCTGGCCAGTTGCCTGCGCCTGCTCGGTGCCGACGATGCCCTGCTGCTGTGCGGTGACGCGGTATACGCCCTGCGCAGCGGCAGCGAGCCGTACCGCCAATTGCAAGCCGCCGGCCTGGCCGAGCGCCTGTTCGCGCTTGAGGAAGATGTGCAGGCGCGCGCAGTCGACAACCAACTGGCCAAGGCCGTGGACTACACCGGCTTCGTCGAACTGTCGCTGCATTACCACAAGGTCAACAGCTGGCTATGAATACGCTCACCGTTGGCGATCAGGCGATCGCCCTGGACAAGGACGGCTTCCTGGTCGACCTGCAGGACTGGTCACCTGCCGCTGCCGAGGCGTTGGCCGCGCGCGAGGGCATCCCATTGACTGCAGACCACTGGGAGATCCTCGAACTGCTGCGCCAGTTCTACCAGGAATACCAGCTGTCCCCGGCGACCCGCCCGCTGATCAAGTACACGGCACTCAAGCTGGGCCCGGACAAGGGCAACAGCCCGCACCTGAACCGCCTGTTCAATGGCACTCCCGCCAAACTCGCCGCCAAGCTGGCGGGCCTGCCCAAACCGACCAACTGCATATGACCCAGCCACG
>Ga0209370_1001848_pt1 | contig 17177 bp, 18 predicted proteins | sample AgamicAtPrz_FD_187164 | JGI IMG/M metagenome (GOLD analysis project Ga0209370, IMG submission 187164) | Agave microbial communities from Guanajuato, Mexico - At.P.rz (SPAdes) (version 2) | ecosystem: Host-associated > Plants > Phyllosphere > Phylloplane/Leaf | place: Guanajuato, Mexico... | reverse complement strand
AGCGCATCGAATTGAAGATCGGTGACAAGTTCACCTTCTCCACCGCCCACCCGCTGACCGAAGGCAACCAGGACATCGTCGGTATCGACTACCCCGACCTGGTCAAGGACTGCGGCGTTGGTGACGAGTTGCTGCTCGACGATGGCCGCGTGGTGATGCGCGTCGAGACCGCCACCGCAGATGCCCTGCACTGCGTGGTGATCATCGGTGGCCCGCTGTCGGACCACAAAGGCATCAACCGTAAAGGTGGCGGCCTGACCGCACCGGCCCTGACCGAGAAAGACAAGGCCGACATCAAGCTGGCCGCGGAAATGGACCTGGACTACCTGGCCGTGTCCTTCCCGCGTGACGCCAGCGACATGGAATACGCGCGCAAGCTGCGTGACGAAGCCGGTGGCAGCGCCTGGCTGGTGGCCAAGATCGAACGCGCCGAAGCGGTGGCCGACGACGAAACCCTCGACAAGCTGATCCTCGCCTCCGACGCCGTCATGGTCGCCCGTGGCGACCTGGGCGTGGAAATCGGCGACGCCGAGCTGATCGCCATCCAGAAGAAGATCATCCAGCACGCCCGCCGCAACAACAAGGCGGTGATCGTGGCGACCCAGATGATGGAGTCGATGATCCAGAACCCGATGCCGACCCGTGCCGAAGTGTCCGATGTGGCCAACGCCGTGCTGGACAACACCGACGCGGTGATGCTGTCGGCCGAGAGTGCCGCCGGTGCCTACCCGATCGAAGCCGTCCAGGCCATGGCCCGCATCTGCCTGGGTGCCGAAAAGCACCCGACCAGCCAGAAGTCCAGCCACCGCCTGCACACCACCTTCGAGCGCTGCGACGAGAGCATCGCGCTGGCGGCCATGTACACCGCCAACCACTTCCCGGGCGTGAAGGCGATCATCGCCCTGACCGAGAGTGGCTACACCCCGTTGATCATGTCGCGCCTGCGTTCGCACGTGCCGATCTTCGCCCTGTCGCCGCACCGCGCTACCCAGGCCCGTGCCAACATGTTCCGCGGCGTGTACCCGATCGCCTTCGACCCGGCCTCGCTGCCGGCCGACAAGGTGAGCCAGGCAGCGGTCGACGAACTGCTCAAGCGTGGCCTGGTGGAGCAAGGTGACTGGGTAATCCTGACCAAGGGTGACAGCTACCACACCATCGGTGGCACCAATGGCATGAAGATCCTGCATGTCGGTGATCCGCTGGTCGGTTGATCTGCTTCAGAGGGGGCCGCTCTGCGGCCCAATCGCCGGCAAGCCAGCTCCCACAGGTACCGCGCAGGCCCAGGTCTGATGCAATCCTGTGGGAGCTGGCTTGCCGGCGATGAGGCCAGCCCAGGCTACACAAATGCCTCAGGCATGCTCGACAAACACATCGGCAAACACCTGCCCCCGCGGCACCCCGGCAATGAACAGCCGCCGGGCAAACCGCTCGACACTCCCCGGCGCCCCGCACACCAGCGCCACCGTCTGCCGCGATGACGGCCGCAACCCTGCCAACGCCTCATCCAGTTGCTCTGCCAGTACCAACTCGACATTCACATCCGCCATCTCCCGCAACGGCTCGGCCAGATAATGCCCAACGCCCTCGCGCGCCACATGCATGACCCTGATTTCCCCTTGGTGCCCCTGCCGCAGAGCCTCGCGCAAGATGCCCCACAACGGCGCCAGCCCGGTCCCCGCCGCCAGCAACCACAGCGGCCGCTGCTGCCAGTCCGGGTCGTAATGCAAGGCCCCACCCCTTAGCTCGCCCAGGCGCAGCACATCACCCAGCTGCAAGCCACGGGCCTTGTCACAAAAGGCGCCGGGGTGCTGGCAGTCGATATGAAACTCGAGGAAATCATCTTCGCCCGGCAGGCTGGCCAAGGAGTAAGGCCGCGCCACCGCGCCATTCCACAGCACCACATGCTGCCCCGCCTGGTAACGCATTGCCCGTTCGGGCCGCAGCCGCACGCGCAGCACATCGCCGAACCAGTCCAGGGCACAGACCTGCGCCGGCACGCCATCCTGCTGCGGGTCGAACAGCGCCACGCGCAGGTCCTCGACTACCCGGCACTGGCAGGCCAGGCGCCAGCCCTGGGCATGCTTGTACGGTGCCAGGGCCTCGGGCATGGCATCCAGCGGTTGCCCGCCCAGGCAGTGCACCAGGCAGGCATGGCAACTGCCGGCACGGCAACTGTAGGGCACATTCAGCCCGGCCTCGTTCAAGGCATCGAGCAGGTTGCTGCCGGTCGGCACCGCCCAGCGGCGCTCGCCCACGCAAAGTTCGGGCATTTTCAGCTATCTCTTCCAGCTCTTGAGTTTCTGGGGCCGCTTTGCGGCCCTTCGCCGGCAAGCCAGCTCCCACAGGTAATGTGCAGGCTTCAGGCCTGGTGCAATCCTGTGGGAGCTGGCTTGCCGGCGAAGGGGCTGCAGGGCAGCCCCCTCCAAGCATCCTATCTCTACAACAAGTCAGCAAGAACAATGCCTGCCACCTGCCGACCATGGTCCAGACCGGCCGCAGGTGTGCCCGGCACGGATGCGCGCTATACTGCCGCGCCTTTTTCCGTCGGCCTGACCTGCCGGCGCCTTGCAAGGCGCTTCGACACGCTGGTCGGCACCGTCGAGCGCCGTAATGAATGTTCCCGTCTTTAAGAGGAGCGCGCTGCATGACCGTGATCAAGCAAGACGACCTGATTCAGAGCGTCGCCGACGCCCTGCAATTCATCTCGTACTACCACCCCGTCGATTTCATCCAGGCCATGCACGAGGCCTATCTGCGTGAAGAGTCGCCTGCTGCGCGCGATTCCATCGCCCAGATCCTGATCAACTCGCGCATGTGCGCCACCGGCCACCGCCCGATCTGCCAGGACACCGGTATCGTCACCGTGTTCGTGCGCGTGGGCATGGACGTGCGCTGGGACGGCGCCACCCTGAGCGTCGACGACATGATCAACGAAGGTGTGCGTCGCGCCTACAACCTGCCTGAAAACGTCCTGCGCGCTTCGATCCTGGCCGACCCGGCCGGTGCCCGCAAGAACACCAAGGACAACACCCCGGCAGTGATCCACTACTCCATCGTCCCCGGCGACAAGGTCGAGGTCGATGTCGCAGCCAAGGGCGGCGGCTCGGAGAACAAGTCGAAGATGGCCATGCTCAACCCGTCCGACTCGATCGTCGACTGGGTACTGAAGACCGTCCCGACCATGGGCGCTGGCTGGTGCCCGCCTGGCATGCTCGGCATCGGCATCGGCGGTACCGCCGAGAAGGCCGCCGTGATGGCCAAGGAAGTGTTGATGGAGTCCATCGACATCCACGAACTGAAAGCCCGTGGCCCGCAGAACCGCCTGGAAGAAATCCGCCTGGAGCTGTTCGAGAAGGTCAACCAGCTGGGCATCGGCGCCCAGGGCCTGGGTGGCCTGACCACCGTGCTCGACGTGAAGATCATGGACTACCCGACCCACGCCGCTTCGCTGCCGGTGTGCATGATCCCCAACTGCGCCGCCACCCGCCACGCCCACTTCGTGCTCGATGGCTCCGGCCCGGCCGAGCTGGAAGCGCCGTCGCTGGACGCCTACCCGGAAATCGTCTGGGAAGCCGGCCCGAGCGCCCGTCGCGTCAACCTCGACGCCATCACCCCGGAAGAGGTCGCCAGCTGGAAGCCGGGCGAAACCATCCTGCTCAACGGCAAGATGCTGACCGGCCGCGATGCCGCGCACAAGCGCATGGTCGAAATGCTCAACCGTGGCGAAGAGCTGCCGGTGGACCTGAAAGGCCGCTTCATCTACTACGTCGGCCCGGTCGACCCGGTCGGTGACGAAGTGGTAGGCCCAGCTGGCCCGACCACCGCCACCCGCATGGACAAGTTCACCCGCCAGATCCTCGAGCAGACCGGCCTGCTGGGCATGATCGGCAAGTCCGAGCGCGGCCCCACCGCCATCGAAGCGATCAAGGACAACAAGGCCGTGTACCTGATGGCCGTCGGCGGCGCCGCCTACCTGGTGGCCCAGGCCATCCGCAAGTCGAAGGTCCTGGCCTTCGCCGAGCTGGGCATGGAAGCGATCTACGAGTTCGAGGTCAAGGACATGCCGGTGACCGTCGCCGTGGACAGCAACGGTGAGTCGGTACACATCACTGGCCCTGCCCTGTGGCAGAGCAAGATTGCCCAGAGCCTGGCAGTCGAAGTGAAGTAAGCCTGATGTAGAGTGTCGCCTTTTTCGCGGGTAAACCCGCTCCCACAGGTAACGCGCAGCCTCAGGCTTGCGCTGCCCGTGTGGGAGCGGGCAAGCCCGCGAAGAGGCCGGCACTGTTTTCACAGAACTCTGTCAAACTGCTCCGGCCAATCCCTGCGGGTAAACACCTGCCCTTCCCGCCTCACCCGCCGCACCTCTTCAAGGTCCACTTCGCACACCAGCCACTGGCTGCAAACCGGACTCAGCTCTTCACTCAGCGCCACTACCCCATCCCCCGGCATCCCATGATCCGGCGGCACGAACAACCCTGCCCGGCCGATATTCTCGTCCAGCGCCGGCGACCACGGCGCCAGCCCGACAGTAGGGCTCTGCAACACCGCAATCTGGTTCTCCAGCGCCCGCGCCTGCGCGCCAATGCGCACCCGGTGGTAACCCGCCTCGGTGTCGGTGCAACTTGGTGCAAGGATCAGGTCGGCACCACCCTCGGCCAGGCGCCGGGCCAGCATCGGGAATTCGTTGTCGTAGCAGATCAGGATCCCCAGGCGCCCCAGTTCGGTGTCAAACACCTGCAGCCCCTGGCCCGCGACTATGTCCCACTGCTCCCGCTCGAAACGGGTCATCATCAGTTTGTCCTGGTAGCCCAGCACACCGTTGGGGCCGAACAGCCAGGCACGGTTGCGATAGCGCCCATCGCTGTCCAGTACCGGTACGCTACCTGGTTGCAGGTAGATACCCCAGCGCCGGGCGAGGCCCTCGCACAAGGCCTTCCAGGGCTCGATCAACGGCTGGATACCGGCGATAGAGGCCTTCAGGTCACCCCGTTGCTCGGCACTCAGCTGCCCGCTGAGTACCAGCCCGGCGTACTCCGGCAACAGCAGCAGGCGGGCCCCCGCCTCCACCGCCTCGGCGCACAGGCCTTGCAGGTGGTCGGCGTAGGCCTCCCAGGTTTCATGTAGCTCGATAGCGTACTGGCAGGCCGCCAGGCGGATCATATCGGCAGTTCCTTGAGCCAGAACGACATCAGCTTGTCAGAACTCTCCTGCTCGTCCAGGTCGCGCCAGGCGTAGCTGGTGCGCAGCGACGGGTCATGCAGGAAGCCGCGGTTACGCCAGAAGCCATGCAATGGCTTGTAGTCCGCTGGCCGCCGTGGATGCACGCCTGGCCGCTCGACCGCGCAGAACGCGCAGTAATCGAACTCGGCCAGTTTGTGTGCGTAGGACTCGCGCTCGATGAAAAAGCGCACCCCCAGGCCTTGGCCACGGTACTCGGGCAGCACCACCGATTCACCGAAATAGTACACGCTGGCCGGGTCGCGCCCCTGGGCCAGGAACGGCTGCTGGAACTCGGGGGCGACATCCACCAGCGGCAGGCCGGTGGAGGCGCCGACCACCTTGCCGTGGTCCAGCGCCAGCACCACCAGGCTGCGCCCGGAGCGGGCATAGGTGGCCAGGTAGTCGGCCTCGTATTCCGGGGTGCCGTCGTAAAGGTAGGGAAACTCGCGGAACACGGTAAGGCGCAGGCGAGCGAGGTCATCGATGTAAGGCGCGATAGCGGCGCCGTGCAACAGGCGTATTTCCATGCTTGGCGGTCGTTTTGTCGATGTGGATGACGCGCTCGGCTAAGCCGGGCTTGAGGGGAAACCCTATCATCCGAAGCCACGACCCGCCTTTTCCCTCAACGACAGGTATTGTTCCATGACCGCTACCGAACTGGTAAACGCGTACTACGCGGCTTTCAATGCCGGCGACATGCCGGCCTTTCTTGCCCTGCTTAGCGAAGACGTGATCCACGACGTCAACCAGGGCGAGCGGCAGATGGGCAAGGCCCGGTTTGCCGCGTTCATGGACAAGATGAACCACTGCTACCGCGAACGCCTGGCCGACATCGTGGTGATGCAGAATGCCGATGGCAGCCGGGCGGCGGCGGAATTCACCGTGCATGGCGAATACCTGGCCGCTGACGAAGGCCTGCCGCCGGCCAACGGCCAGACCTACGTGCTGCCGGCGGGGGCGTTCTTCTATATCCACTGCGGCAAGATTGCCCGGGTGACCAACTACTACAACCTCAATGACTGGCTCGAGCAGGTCGGTTGAGGGACACGGGCCCGATGGGAATGGCCCTGAGAACGGTGTGTACGTAGTAGCGGCCTTGCGCAGCCCATCGCGACGCATGGCCACTCCTACCAGCGCAGTGCCTGGCAGGTACCAGGACGCCGGGCCCGGTCAGGCGATGCGGGTGCCGAGCACCTTGAGGAACGCCGCCAGCCACGCCGGGTGGGCCGGCCAGGCGGGCGCGGTCACCAGGTTACCGTCGACATGCGCCTGGTCCACGGCGATATCGATGAAGGTGCCGCCGGCCAACCGCACCTCCGGCGCACACGCCGGATAAGCGCTGCATTCACGCCCTTCCAGCACACCGGCCGCCGCCAGCAGCTGGGCCCCGTGGCACACCGCGGCAATCGGTTTGCCAGCCTGGTCGAATGCCCGTACCAGTTCCAGCACCCGCTCATCCAGGCGCAGGTACTCCGGCGCACGGCCACCGGGAATCAGCAATGCGTCATAACCCTCGGCCCGCACCCGGACGAAATCGTAGTTCAGGGCAAAGTTGTGCCCGGGCTTTTCGCTGTAGGTCTGGTCACCCTCGAAATCATGGATGGCCGTGCGCACGGTCTGCCCCGCGACCTTTTCCGGACAAACTGCATGCACCGTATGCCCAACCATGCCCAAGGCCTGGAATGGCACCATGACCTCGTAATCTTCAACGAAGTCGCCGACCAACATGAGAATCTTCTTAGCCGTCATCGCACCCACTCCTTCGATTGCCTAGAGACAGTCACTGCACGATAGCCGGTCTCAGTCGCGACGGTCGAGCAAGTTGACCACCAGGCGATCCAGCCAGCCCCACACCCGCTGCTTCACCCTGCGCCAGAGCGGGCGCGCATGCCAATGACGGAGGTCGACCACCTCGCTCAAGGCGAAGTCACGCTCGAAGCTGGCTTGGACGGCAGCCGTCAACGGCGGGTCGAGGGCCTCGATATTGGCTTCCAGGTTGAAGCGCAGGTTCCAATGGTCGAAGTTGCACGAACCGATACTGACCCAGTCGTCGATCAGGACCATCTTCAGGTGCAGGAAACACGGCTGGTATTCGTAGATGCGCACCCCGGCGCGCAGCAGCCGGGGATAATAACGGTGCCCGGCATAACGCACCGATGGGTGGTCGGTGCGCGGGCCGGTCAGCAGCAGGCGCACATCGACACCCTTGCCGGCGGCCCGGCGCAGCGAGCGGCGCACGCTCCAGGTCGGCAGGAAGTAAGGCGTGGCCAACCACACCCGGCGCTTGCCGCTGTTGATCGCGCGCACCAGCGAATGCAGGATGTCCTGGTGCTGGCGGGCGTCGGCATAGGCCACCCGGCCCATGCCCTGGCCCTGCGCCGGGACCTTGGGCAGGCGTGGCAGGCCAAAGCCCTCGGCGGGGCGCCAGGCGGTACGGCGGTTGTTGGCGTGCCACTGGCGGTCGAACAGCAATTGCCAGTCGTTCACCACCGGCCCCTGCATCTGCACCATCACCTCGTGCCATTCACTGGTCGCCTCGCCCGGCGTCCAGAACTCATCGGTGACACCGGTGCCGCCCACCACTGCCCAGCGCTGGTCGACCAGCAGCAGCTTGCGGTGATCGCGGTACAGGTTGCGCAGGCCACGCTTCCAGCGCAGGCGGTTGTACCAGCGCAGGTAAACCCCGGCATCCAGCAAGCGCTGGCGCAATGTGCTGTTGAAAGCCAGCGAACCATAGTCGTCGAACAGGCAACGCACCCGCACACCGCGCAGCGCCGCCCGTTCAAGCGCCTCGACTACCGTGTCCGCGCAGTCGCCGGCCTCGACCAGGTACAGTTCCAGGTCGACCTGGAACTCGGCGCGCGTGATCGCCAGGAGCATGCGCGGAAAGAACTCGGGCCCGTCGATCAGCAGTTCGAAGTGGTTGCCATCCCGCCAGGGGAAGACTGGCCCGGCCATGTCAGCGGGCGGTAAAGATCAGCACCGCACTCACCGGTACCGACGGGTTGATGGACTTGAGCCCAGCGAACTTGCGCAGGCGTTGCAGCCCGGGCAGCAGGCCGAAATCCTCGGCGCGCAGCACCAGCGGCTCGAGGGTCACCACCTGGAAGCGCCGCTCGTCGAGGCGGGTGGCCAGCAACAGGGCATTGTAGCTGTGGGACTGGCCATGCAAGGTCACGGTCAATGGCAGGCGCAGTTCGACCTGGGCACCATTGGCCAGGTCGTTTATCGGCCGCAGGTCCAGTTGTGCCTGTACCTTGGCCTCGGCAAAACGCTCGACCTCGAACAGATCCTCGCGCATGCGTTCGTCACGCTGGGGAATGCCACTGCTCACCGAATCCATCTCGATGCTCAACCCGGCCGCGCCCTTGCGGTCGACCGTGCCATGCAACACCAGAAAACGATGCACTTCGGCGGTGTCACCGTTCTTGCCGGTAATGAACGACAGGCGCGACGACTCGCCATCGAGGTGCCAGTTGGCGTGGGCAGGCAGGCACAAAGCCAGCAGCAAGGCGGGTAGCAAGCGGGGCAACTTGAACATGACGGATCTCGTGAAACCAGGCCGCCAACCTTAACCGCCCGCCTTCACCGCAGCAAGCGGCAGCCCTCGCGCGGGCCTTGCCAGGCAGCCTGGTGGCGCCGCCCCAGGCCTTCGGCGGTTACCCGCCGCTGCTGGCGGTCTTCCTCCAGCAGGCTCAGCGCCAGCCATTGTTTCACGTAGCCCTGGCAATACTCCGGCTCGAACCCCATGACGAAGCGGCACGAGCAGTATTCCTTGGCCGAGTAGGCCGAAAGGATGCCGGGGAAGTCGGCCAGGGCCTGGCGTCCTTGCCAAGCCCAGTACGACAGCCCCAGCAATAGCAGCAGCCCGACCCGCTTCATGCGCCCTCCCCGGCCAGCACCGCGAGTACCCGCCTGAGCAGTTCGTCATGCTGGTAGCTGCCGTCGCGGTCATCGGCATAACGCACGATCACCAGCTTCTGCGTGGGCAGCACGTACAGCGCCTGCCCCCAATGGCCGAGGGCCGCATAGGTGTCTGCGGGTGCACTCGGCCAGGGCCGTGGCGCCCCGGCCAACGGCTGGTTGAGCCACCAGTGGCCACCGGGGTTGGCCTCGCCGGCCATGGCGCTGGCTTGGGCAAATGGTGTCCGATTGAAAGCCACCCAGGCTTCGGGCAGCAGTTGCCGGCCGTGCCAGCGCCCGTCGCGCTGCATCAGCAGACCGATGCGTGCCAGGTCGCGCGCCGTAAGGTACAGGTAGGAAGAACCGACATAAATGCCGGCCTGGTCACGTTCCCACACCGCGCTAGTGATGCCCAGCGGGGTGAACAGCGCGTGCCAGGGGTATTCCGGGTACTGTTCGGCGCCGAGCATGCCGCGCAGGGCGGCGGCCAGCAGATTGCTGTCGCCACTGGAATAGAGAAAGCGCTGGCCAGGGCTGGCGGCCGTGCCTCGCGCCGCGGTATAGGCCGCCATGTCCGCGCGGCCGCGGCTGTAGAGCATGGCCACCACCGACGATTTCAGCGGAGCGTATTCGTAGTCTTCCTGCCAGTCCAGACCGCTGGCCCAGTGCAGCAGGTCGGCCATGCGCACGTCGGGGTGGGCACGCATGGGCGGGTAGAAGCGGCTGACCGGGTCTTGCAGCTGGAAGCGCCCCTGGCCCTGGGCCACGCCCAGCACCGTGGCGAGCACGCTTTTGCTGACCGACCAGGTGAGGTGGGCAGTGGCTGCGGTGGTGGGCGCCGTATAGCGTTCGTGCAGGATACGACCGTCACGAATGATCAGCAGGGCGTCGGTACGAATACCCGTGCGCTCCCGGGTGGGACGGGCAGGGAAGGCGTAGGCGTCGACAGCCTGCCAGTCGCGGTTGGCGTCATCGATGGGCCAGTCGGGTTGGGGCCAGTCCTCGGCCCAGGCACACCCCGTAACCAGTGCCAGTATGACGAACAATGCCTTCATCGGATTGCCTTTTTTCGGAGGCCACTGTGCGGCCCCAGGGTTCATGCAACCACACGAATCTAGCAGTCGTTCATGACAGTCCCGCAGCCGCCCATGCCTTGTTCAAGCGCTTCTCCCGCGCTGCAGCCGCCAGCGCCATCACGCCCTGGTCGCGCTGCCACAGCTGCGCCCAATGTGCCGGCCCGGCTGCCAAGGCCGCCTCGATTTCGCCCCGTAGCGCCTGGAACTGCGCAAACAACCCACCCAGCAACAAATGGCAACCGACCGTATCGGCACACTGCCGGCTACCCTCGGCACACCCGGCCAGCAGCCCGAGCAACTGCAGGCGCAAGGCCTGCGGCCAGGCACACGCCTGGCCGACGCCATACAGCCAGGCCGTCAGGGCGGTGAGCACATACAAGTCCTCCAGCGAGCGGAACGGTTTCACATAGGCATCCCAGCCATCCCCCGCCAGCAGTTCGCATGCTGCATGCTCCAGCACCAGTCGCCCATGCCCCACCTCCGGCATCAACGGCAGGGTCGGCAGTGCTTCCAGCGTCACCCCCGGCTCGCCGGGGTAGACCACCGCCAGCTTCAACTGCGCTGGCGCACCCGGCGCCTCGCTGCGCGCCGCCACCAGCAACCACTCCGCCTCCAGGCCGGCGGTGACGAAGTCCTTGCTGCCGGTCAAGCGCAGGCCGTCCAGGCGCGTCCCCATGTCCGCCGGCCGCACGCTGCGCCGTTCGCTGGCGCACAAGGCACCGAGGCTCGGCGGAGCACTGGGCCACAGCACGCGCAAGGCGGCCTGGTAACCGACCAGGAAGGCCAGGCCCGGCGTGGCCATCGCCCGCCCGCCAAGAACCGCCAGTTCGAACGGGGCAACCGGGCCAAGGCGCTCGAGCAGCGCGGCATAGGTTTCGCCAAGGGTGCCCGCCAGCGCTTGGCGAAGCGGGTCGTTGAGTCGTTGCAACCAGGCCATGGGGCGGCTCCTTGCAGGGGGCTTTCGGCTAAGGCCGTGGGATGTCACGCAAGCATCACCAAAGCTTCACAGGGGTGACACCGCGTCTACCTAGGCTGACTTTGCACAACAAAGCCGACCGGCCGCAACCCTTCTTGGCTGGCTTATGGAGACTCGTAATGACTCGGATCGCTCACGCTGGCGACAACAGCACCGAACGCCGTCTGCAAGCCGAACGCCTGGTTGGCGCCGCGGCCCTGCACGAGGCCCAGGCCCTGCGCTACAAGGTGTTCAGCGCCGAATTCAAGGCGCGCCTCAAAGGTGCCGAGCACGGCCTGGACATGGATGACTACGACGTGCATTGCCGCCACATCGGTGTGCGCGACCTGAGTACCGGGGAGCTGGTCGCCACCACGCGCCTGCTCGACCACCAGGCCGCCAGCAGCCTGGGCCGCTTCTACAGTGAAGAAGAATTCAGCCTGCATGGCCTGCTGCAATTGCAGGGCCCGATCCTGGAGCTGGGGCGCACCTGCGTGGCCCCCGAGTACCGCAACGGCGGCACCATCGCCGTACTGTGGAGCGAACTGGCGGAAATCCTCAATGAAGGCCGCTACAGCTACCTGATGGGCTGCGCCAGCATCCCCATGCAGGATGGCGGTATACAGGCCCATGCGGTGATGCAGCGCCTGCGCGACCGCTACTTGTGCACCGAGCACCTGCGTGCCGAACCGAAAAACCCGTTGCCCAAGCTGGCCCTGCCGAACAACGTGATTGCGGAAATGCCTCCCCTGCTCAAGGCCTACATGCGCCTGGGCGCGAAAATTTGCGGCGAGCCATGCTGGGACGAAGACTTCCAGGTCGCCGACGTGTTCATCCTGCTCAAGCGCGACGAACTGTGCCCACGCTATGCCCGCCACTTCAAGGCAGCGGTGTGATGCCGAAGCTGCGGGTGTTGGCCCGCCTGACGCGACTGCTGCTGGTCCTGCTGCTGGGCATGCTGCTGGCCGGTCTGATCACCCTGGGCGAGCGCCTGGGCTTCAAGCCATCGATAGAGCGCCGCCAGCGCTGGACCTGCCTGTTCATGAAACGCCTGGTCGCGGCGTTGCCATTCGACGTGCGAGTGATCGGCGCGCTACCGCAGCGGCCGATGCTGTGGGTCAGCAACCATGTGTCGTGGACCGATATCCCCTTGCTCGGCATGCTGCTGCCGCTGTCGTTCCTGTCCAAGGCCGAAGTGCGCCACTGGCCGCTGGCCGGCTGGCTGGCGGAAAAGGCCGGCACGCTGTTCATTCGCCGGGGTGGCAGTGACAGCCAGCGCCTGCGTGAACAGATCGCCGGGCAATTGGGCCTGGCCCGTCCGCTGTTGATCTTCCCCGAAGGCACCACCACCAGCGGGCGGACCCTGCGCACCTTCCATGGCCGCCTGCTGGCGGGCGCCATCGACCGTGGGGTGGCGGTACAACCGGTGGCCATCCAGTACCTGCGCCATGGTCAGGTTGACCCGATCGCACCGTTCATCGGCGAGGATGACCTGGTGTCGCACCTGCTGCGCCTGTTCGCCCAGCCGCGGAGCGAGGTGTGCATCCACTTGCTGCAGCCGATCGGCAGCGTAGGCAAGGAGCGGGCGATGCTCGCACTGCAGGCACAGCAGGCGATTCAGCTGGCATTGTTCGGCGCTGAGGAAGTTGAAGTTGTGTCTCGACGGCAAGCGCGGGCTGCCTGAGTTTGCTGTTCAGGACTGGTCTCTTGCGGGTTTGCCCGCGAAGAGGCCGGCACAGGCCTGGCTGCCAGACATCCGCCCCACCGCCGCGAACGCCTGCAACTGTGGATAGAATTCACGAAAATCCGCCAGCAACGGTTCATATAACCGCTCCAGCTCACCCATTACCCCCACCATCCCCTCTGGCCGCGACAGCCTTCGGGCAATGCCGTTGAAGACCTGTTCCAGCGTGGCGAAATCACCATAAGCGCCCAGCCAGTCATCCGCCGCCATGTACGGCGCAATCCGCGCCAACCGCCCGGGCAGCTCGGGTTCCGCCAACAGCACCCGATAAAACGCCCCAGTGAACTGCTCCAGCGGTTGCTCGGCATAATCCTGCCAATGCCGGGCCAGGCAGTGATCGAAGAACACATCCACAACGATGCCGGCAAAGCGCCGCCGCTCACGTGGAAAACGCGCCAGTGCCGCCAGCACCAACGGGTGCTGGTCGGTATAGCTGTCGATTCGACGGTGCAGCCGGATGGCCGCCTCCAGCGCAGGCGGGAAGCGCCCTTCCAGCGGGCCTTTGACAAAATCGCCATACAGGCTGCCAAGCAGTTGTTGCGGCGCCGGGCCGCCCAGGTGCAGGTGTGCGAGGTAGTTCATCGGCGCAGTCTAGCACCGTCAGCGCCTATATCGTTATAACGCGATATAGCGATTCGCGCTCAGCTCAGAACCTCTTGGTATTTGTATATCGGTAGTTCACGATTTACATTTCGCCCTATCGCGATATACCGCTACAACGAGCCTCAACCCATGCCTCTCGATCTCGACGAAATCATAAAAGCGCTGGCCCACCCAGTCAGGCGAGAAATCCTCGGCTGGCTGAAAGCCCCGGCAACGCACTTCCCGGACCAGTACCACAGCACCGAGAACGGTGTCTGTGCCGGGCAGATCGACCAACGCTGCGGCCTGTCGCAGTCGACCGTCTCTGCCCACCTGGCCACCCTGCAGCGCGCCGGGTTGGTCAGCAGCCAGAAGATCGGCCAGTGGCACTTCTTCAAACGCAACGAAACCACCATCCAGGCGTTTCTCGAACAATTGCGCCAAACACTCTGAACAGGCAGGTAACCGTCATGACCACGCTTTTCGATCCGATCACCCTGGGCGACCTGCAATTGCCCAACCGCATCATCATGGCCCCGCTGACCCGCTGCCGCGCCGATGAAGGCCGGGTGCCCAATGCGCTGATGGCCGAGTACTACGTGCAGCGCGCCAGTGCCGGGCTGATCCTCAGCGAGGCGACTTCGGTCAGCCCCATGGGCGTCGGCTACCCGGATACTCCCGGCATCTGGAACGATGAGCAGGTACGTGGCTGGCACAACGTCACCCAGGCCGTGCACGGCGCTGGCGGGCGCATTTTCCTGCAGCTGTGGCACGTTGGCCGCATCTCCCACCCTAGCTACCTGAACGGCGAACTGCCCGTAGCCCCCAGCGCAATCCAGCCCAAGGGCCACGTGAGCCTGGTACGCCCGCTCAGTGACTACCCCACCCCGCGCGCGCTGGAGACCGAAGAGATCGCCGACATCGTCGAGGCCTACCGCAGCGGTGCCGAGAATGCCAAGGCCGCCGGCTTCGATGGCGTAGAGATTCATGGTGCCAACGGCTACCTGCTCGACCAGTTCCTGCAAAGCAGCACCAACCAGCGCACCGACCGCTACGGCGGCTCGCTGGAAAACCGTGCGCGCCTGCTGCTGGAGGTAACCGACGCGGCCATCGAGGTATGGGGGGCGAGCCGTGTCGGCGTGCACCTGGCGCCACGCGCCGATGCCCATGACATGGGCGATGCCGACCGCGCCGAAACCTTCACCTATGTCGCCCGCGAGCTGGGCAAACGGGGCATTGCCTTCATCTGCTCCCGCGAGCGGGAAGCCGATGACAGCATCGGCCCGTTGATCAAGCAAGCGTTCGGCGGCCCGTACATCGTCAACGAGCGGTTCGACAAGGCCAGCGCCAATGCGGCCCTGGCCAGTGGCAAGGCGGATGCGGTGGCGTTCGGCGTGCCGTTTATCGCCAACCCGGACCTGCCGGCACGGCTGGCGGCGGATGCGCCACTGAACGAGGCGCGGCCGGAGAACTTCTATGGCAAGGGGCCGGTGGGGTATATCGACTATCCGCGGTTGTAACTGAAATCGCCGGGGCCGCTTTGCGGCCCTTTGCCGACACCAGGCCGCTCCGACAGGGGAACGCGATTTCCCGTGGGAGCGGCCTGGTGTCGCGATAGGAGGGCAAAGCCCTCCCCTACAATGTCACGGCCGGGCGTTGATCTGCTGCTGCAGGTTCTGGATCTGGCTCTGCAAGGTATTCAGGTTGCGGGTCGTCTGCGCCCGGAAGGCATCGAACTCTTGCACCGAAGCACCACTGGCGGCGGCCGCAGCCGGACGGTTGTCGATCTGGCTCTTGAGCACCAACATGTCCTGCTCCAGGTCCTGGATAGCCGCGCTCAGGTTACCTTGCTTCTTCAGCGCCGCCACCTCGCTGCTCAGGCTCTTGAGCTGGCCATCCAGCTTGCCGCCGTCGGCCTGCGCGGCCTTCAGTGCCGCAACCTGCTCGTTCAGGCCCTTTATCTGGGCATCCAGCCTGCCCCCATCGACCTGGCCCGAACGCAATGCGGCCAGCTCGCCGTTCACCTGCTTCAATTGCGCCTGCAACTGGCTCTGCAGCTCGGTCACTGCCTTCTGCTGTTCCCGGGTATCGGCCAGCACCTGCTCGAGGCGCTTGCCCAGGTCACCGGTCTGCCCGGCCATCCCCTGCTGCAACTGGCGCAGCTGCAGTTTCAATGCCTCGCTACTGGTGTTGGCCCCCGACTCGCTGGCCGCGACCTTGCCGCTGATGGCCTGCAGGCGCCCGGCCGCTTCCTCGCTGATGCGGGCAAAGCTTTCCTGGGTCGCCACCAGTTGCTGTTCCATCAGGGAAATCTGCTGGAAGCTCCACCAGCCGAGGCCCGCCAAGGCGATGAACGAGGCCCCGAGCAAGGCCCAAAGCGGCGCCGTGCTGGCCCCGCGGGCGGCTTTCTGGCGGCTGCGCACCACGTGCGCCGGCATCAGTTCGTCATCGTCATGGGTGCCGGCCCGCAGGGTAGGCACGTCATCGTAGTCATCATCAGCATGGTTACGCATGGATACATTCAACCGCGGTAGTCGCAAAGAGGCACGAGTATAAACCGCCAGCGCGGCACGTTGATGACCGTCGTCGACCCGCGGGCCTCATGCGCCTGGCGGCTGGTGCTGCCACCAGGCGCAGAATTCATCCAGCGCCGTCCACAGGCTGACCTTGGGCTGGTAGTCCAGGTATTGCCGGGCGCGGCTGATATCCAGGGTGAAATCGCGGCTCATCACCTGCATGCCCAGGCGCGACAGGGTTGGTTGCGGGCGCCCCGGCCATAGCAGGCAGGCCGCCTCGTTCAGCGCAGCCAGGCTGTAGGCCAGGCCGTAGGAACGGTAGCGGGTAACCTGCGGCAGCTGCATCTTACGCATCACATAATTGACCACATCCCATAGCGGCAATGGCTGGCCGTTGCTGATGTTGTAGGCCTGGCCCAGCGCCCGGGCGTCAGCGAACAGGGCACTGGACAGCGCCTCGTTGAGGTTGTGCACGCTGGTGAAATCCACCTTGTTCAGGCCGTTGCCGATGATCGCCATGCGGCCCTTGCGCTGCATGTGCATCAGCCGCGGAAAAATACTGGCGTCGCCAGCCCCGGTGACGAAACGTGGGCGCAGCGCCAGCACCTCGAGGCCGAACTCCTGGGCGCCGAACACCTTCTGCTCGGCCAGGTACTTGGTCTGTCCATAGTGGTCATGGAAGCGACGCGGCACCTGGTCTTCGCGGATATCCAGACGCGAGCGACCGTTGAAGTAGATCGACGGCGACGACAGGTGCACCAGGCGTCGCACGTGCTCCTTGAGGCAGCCCTCCACCACGTTCTCGGTGACCACAACGTTGCCTTGGTAGAAGTCCTGGTAGCGCCCCCAGTTGCCCACCGCGCCGGCGCAGTGCACCACGGCCTCGACGCCCTGGCAGAGGCGACGGGCCAGCTCGGCATCGCCAAGGTCGCCGGGGATGAACTGGGCGCCGCGCTTGACCAGGTGCTCGACCCCCTCCGCGCGGCGGCCGCTGACCCGCACGTCCAGGCCCTGCTCAAGGGCAAAGCGCGCAAAGCGCCCGCCAATGAAGCCGCTCGCGCCGGTGACCAGAATTCGCATGTAAGACTCCGTCTTGCCAGATTTCAGATGCAACTGACGCCAGCCGTGGCTACAAGGGCACCAGCCATTGCCGTGCGGTGTGCCGCAGGTGGTCGGTCAGT
>Ga0209370_1001847_pt1 | contig 17177 bp, 17 predicted proteins | sample AgamicAtPrz_FD_187164 | JGI IMG/M metagenome (GOLD analysis project Ga0209370, IMG submission 187164) | Agave microbial communities from Guanajuato, Mexico - At.P.rz (SPAdes) (version 2) | ecosystem: Host-associated > Plants > Phyllosphere > Phylloplane/Leaf | place: Guanajuato, Mexico... | reverse complement strand
AGATCTACAACACAGAACGGCCCCATATGGCCCTGAAAAACAAAACGCCCGATGCGGTGCATCGGGCGTTTTGAGGCCTGTCGGCCTACCTGAACAGGTGTAAACCTATTTCAGGACTAGACATGCTTTTCACTGACTTCTGCAGGAGCGCCCCATCGCGACACAAGGCCGCGCCTACAAAAGCGCACCTGCGGGCCCGAAGGCTGAACATGAAAGTTGTTTCATGGCTATTTTATTTACTTAGCCTGCTAACAAACTCTATAAAGAGGGCGTGCGACAGAGTGTCGCAGCCAACTCAAGCAGTGGAGTTTAGCGATGACAGTCCAAGTAACCGAACGCGACGAATCGAAAATGTCCCACGAAGGCCTGGCCGCTGGCGTGCGGATCTGGGATGTGCACCAACAAGGCCAACTGGTGGGCATGTTCCACAATGAACACGAAGCACACCAGTACCGGGCCGAGCTGGAAGACCTGGAAAACCAGCGCACCACGCAGTGAATCCGCTACCCATGAAAAACCCCGCCAAGGCGGGGTTTTTGCTGTTTACCACATCAGGTCGTCCGGGATCTTGTATGCCGCATACGGGTCATCCTCGTCCGCTTCCTCGACATGGGTGTTGAGCAGCAGGACACGGCTGGGGTCGCGCTCCTGGATCTTCACCGCCGCTTCGCGGGGGATGACCTCGTAGCCACCGGCAAACGACACCACGGCCAGCGCACCGTTGCTCAGCTTGGTACGCATTAGGGCGTTGACGGCAATACGCTTGACCTTCTTGTCGTCGACGAAGTTGTAGTAGTCCTCGGTGTTCAGCTTGGGCAGGCGGGTGGCTTCGATCAGTTGCTTGATCTGCGCGGCCCGGGCCTTCTGCTCGGCTTTTTCCTGCTGCTGGCGGTTCAGTTCCTGGTCACGCTTGGCCTTCTCGGCCATGGCTTCCTTGGCCAAGCGCTGTTGGCTGTCGTCCACCTCGACCTGGCCTTTATGCTCCAGGCGTTTCTGTTTCTTCTCGGCCTTGTTGGCCTGGGAAACCTGTTTCTGGTTGACCAGACCGGCTTTGAGCAATTGGTCGCGAAGGGAAAGGCTCATGAATGTTCACTCACTTATGCAACAGCTCAGCCGCAGCTGGGCAGGTTCTTTTCCTGACGTTTGGCTTCACCCCAAAGGGCATCCAGTTCGTCAAGGTTACAATCTTCGATGGGTCGGCCACTGTCGCGCAATGCCTGTTCGATGAAGCGGAAACGCCGCTCGAACTTGCGATTGGCACGGCGCAGGGCGTGTTCCGGGTCATGCTTGAGGTGGCGGGCCAGGTTGACGGCGGCAAACAGCAGGTCGCCGATTTCATCCTCGAGCGCATCGGCATCGCCGTCGGCCATGGCCTGCAGCACTTCATCCAGCTCTTCGCGGACCTTGTCCAGCACCGGCAATGCCGCAGGCCAGTCGAAACCGACCGTGGCCGCGCGCTTTTGCAGTTTGGCTGCCCGCGACAACGCCGGCAATGCCGCTGGTACGTCGTCGAGCAACGACAGCTGTTCGGGCTGGCTCTTTTCCGCGCGCTCTTCAGCCTTGATTTCTTCCCAGCGTGACTTGACCTGGGCCTCGCTCAGGCTGGGGGTGTCCACCGGCGCGTACAGCTCGCCGGTGGGGAATACATGCGGATGCCGGCGAATGAGCTTGCGGGTGATGCTGTCGACCACGCCGTCGAACTCGAAACGCCCCTCCTCGCGGGCCAGCTGGCTGTAGTAGACCACCTGGAACAGCAGGTCGCCGAGCTCACCTTGCAGGTGCTCGAAGTCGCCGCGCTCGATGGCGTCGGCAACCTCGTAGGCCTCTTCGATGGTGTGCGGGACGATGCTCGCGTAGTTCTGCTTCAGGTCCCACGGGCAGCCGTACTGCGGGTCGCGCAGGCGGGCCATGAGGTGCAGCAGGTCGTCGAGGGTGTAGGTCATGTAAGCAGGTCCTTCGGCGATGGCTTCTTCGCGGGTGAACCCGCTCCCACAGGAAAAGTGCACATTTGAAGACTTGCACCATCCCTGTGGGAGCGGGTTTACCCGCGAAGCAGGCGCCGCGGTCTCAAGGGGTACGATTACGCCGCGTCTCGATGATGTTCGGCAACTGCGAGATCCGCCCCAGCAGGCGCCCCAGCGCGTCCAGGCCCGGAATCTCGATGGTCAGCGACATCAGCGCGGTGTTGTCTTCCTTGTTCGAGCGGGTGTTCACCGCCAGCACGTTGATCTTCTCGTTCAGCAGCACTTGTGACACATCACGCAGCAAGCCCGGGCGGTCATAGGCACGGATGACGATGTCGACCGGATAAGTCTGCACAGGGATCGGCCCCCAGCTGACCTGGATCATGCGCTCCGGTTCCTTGCCCGCCAACTGCAGCACCGAGGCGCAGTCCTGGCGGTGGATGCTAACGCCGCGGCCCTGAGTGATGTAGCCGACGATGGCGTCGCCCGGCAGCGGCTGGCAGCAGCCGGCCATCTGCGTCAGCAGGTTGCCGACACCCTGGATCTGGATGTCACCACGCTTGCCGGTACGCGGCCCGGTAGGCTTGCGCGGTACCAGTTCGATCTGCTCGATGCGCTCGGGCTCCAGCAACTGCTGGGCGGCGTTGACCAGGTGCGCCAGGCGCAGGTCGCCGGCACCGAGCGAGGCAAACATGTCCTCGGCGGTCTTGACGTTGGTCTTCTCGGCCAGGCGCTCGAAATCCACCTGCGGCAGGCCCAGGCGGCTGAGCTCGCGTTCGAGCAAGGTCTTGCCGGCGGCGACGTTCTGGTCACGAGCCTGCAGCTTGAACCAGTGCACGATCTTGGCCCGCGCCCGCGAAGTGGTGACGTAGCCCAGGTTGGAGTTCAACCAGTCACGGCTGGGGTTGCCGTGCTTGCTGGTAATGATCTCGACCTGCTCGCCGGTCTGCAGGCTGTAGTTGAGCGGTACGATGCGCCCGTTGATCTTGGCGCCGCGGCAGTTGTGGCCGATTTCGGTGTGCACGCGGTAGGCGAAGTCCAGCGGCGTGGCACCCTTTGGCAAGTCGATGGCGTGGCCGTCCGGGGTGAACACATAAACCCGGTCCGGCTCGATGTCGACCCGCAACTGCTCGGCCAGGCCACCGATGTCGCCCAGCTCTTCGTGCCACTCCAGCACCTGGCGCAGCCAGGAGATCTTCTCTTCGTAATGGTTGGAACTGGGCTTGACGTCGGTGCCCTTGTAGCGCCAGTGGGCGCAAACCCCAAGCTCGGCTTCCTCGTGCATGCCGTGGGTACGGATCTGCACTTCCAGCACCTTGCCCTCGGGGCCGATCACCGCGGTGTGCAGCGAGCGATAGCCGTTCTCCTTGGGGTTGGCGATGTAGTCGTCGAACTCCTTGGGGATGTGCCGCCACAGGGTATGCACGATGCCCAGCGCGGTGTAGCAGTCGCGGATTTCCGGCACCAGCACGCGTACCGCGCGCACGTCGTAGATCTGGCTGAATTCCAGGCCTTTGCGCTGCATCTTGCGCCAGATCGAATAGATATGTTTCGCCCGGCCGCTGATGTCAGCGTTGACGCCAGTGGCCAGCAACTCGTTCTGCAGCTGGTTCATCACCTCGCTGATGAAACGCTCGCGGTCCAGGCGACGCTCGTGCAGCAGCTTGGCGATCTGTTTGTACTGGTCGGGTTCGAGGTAGCGGAAGGACAGGTCTTCCAGCTCCCACTTGATGTGGCCGATACCCAGACGGTGCGCCAGCGGCGCATAGATATCGAACACCTCGCGCGCGACACGCAGGCGTTTCTCGTCGTCGGCTGCCTTGACCGCACGAATCGCGCAGGTGCGCTCGGCCAGCTTGATCAGCGCCACGCGCACATCGTCGACCATGGCCACGAGCATCTTGCGCAGGTTCTCGACCTGCGCCTGCGAGCCCAGCACCAGCGACTGGCGCGGGCTGAGGCTGGCGCTGATGGCGGCCATGCGCAGCACCCCGTCGATCAGCTTGGACACCACCGGGCCAAAGCGCTGGCTGACCTCGGCCAGCGTCACCTTGCCCTCGCGCACCGAGCGGTAGATGACCGCCGCCACCAGGGAATCCTGGTCGAGCTTGAGGTCGGCGAGGATTTCAGCGATCTCCAGGCCCGCCTGGAAGCTGGACGTACCGTCCGCCCAGGAATGCTTGGCCGGGTTGCCCTTTTTCTCGACCTCATGGGCAAACTCGCAGGCCTCTTTCAACGCTGCGCGATCCAGTGCCGAATCGACGCTTACCACATGGTCCAACCATGCTTCGAGATTGATACTGCCGTCGGTGTTGACCGGCTGGTGCACTCTCACCTGTACCATCTTTGTTTTACCTTTCCATACAGCGCACCACGCGGGTGCGCTGGCAATCACCGTGCGGCCACCCTTCCGTGAAAGCCGCACCAAGGGGCCAGTCAGCTAGCCCGCTTCGAATAACGCCATGGCCTCGACATGCGCCGTCTGAGGAAACATGTCGAGAATCCCGGCCCTTTTTAACCGGTACCCCTGGCCGACCAGCACCTGGGCGTCTCGCGCCAGCGTGGCCGGGTTGCACGATACATAGACCAGCCTGCTGGCCTTGAGGCGGGCGATGCCTTGCACCACCTCGAAAGCACCGTCGCGCGGTGGGTCCAAGAGTACCGCAGAAAAGCCCTCGGCGGCCCATCCGGTGCCTGCCAAAGGCTGCGATAAATCGGCCTGAAAAAACCGTGCGTTATGCACATTGTTGTTCCGGGCATTGGCTGCGGCCCGGTCGACCATGGCCTGCACGCCTTCCACTGCCACCACCTCGCGCGCCTGGCGTGCCAGCGGCAGGGCGAAGTTGCCCAGGCCGCAGAACAGGTCCAGCACACGCTCGTCGGCCTGCGGTGCAAGCCAGGCCAGGGCCTGCTCGATCATTGCCGTGTTGACCTGGGCATTCACCTGCACGAAGTCCCCCGGGCGCCAGGCCAGCTCCAGTTGCCATGGCGCCAGGGCGAAGCCCAGTTGCGCTGTCGGCTCCACCGCTGCCGGCTCGCCTTCGCCTTGCAGCCACAGTTGCGCCCTGGCCTGCGCGCAGAACGCCTGCAGCCTGGCCAGGTCTTCTGCCGGCAGCGGCGCGACATGACGCACCAGCAGCGCCTCGGCGCTGCCGCTGAACAATTCGACATGGCCCAGCGCCTGCGGCTTGCTCAATGAACGCAGCACGGTCGGCAAGTGGCGCAGGATCGCCTGCAAGGGCTGTACCAGCACTGCGCAATCATCGATGGCAATGATGTCCTGGCTGGCTTCGGCGCGGAAGCCTACCTGCAGTTGGCGTGCCTTGGCATCCCAACGCACCGCCACGCGGGCCCGGCGCCGGTAGCCGAATTCAGGCCCGCTCAGCGGCGCAGCCCATTCCTCGGGCTGCACGCCGGCCACCCGCTGCAACTGCTCGGCCAGGGTACGCTGCTTGAGCGCCAGCTGTGCCTCGTGGGGCAGGTGCTGCAGGTTGCAGCCACCGCAACGGCCGTAATACCGGCAGGGCGCCTCGCGGCGCTCGGGGCTGGCCTGCAGCAGCCGCTCCAGGCGGGCCTCGACCACTTTGCCACGAGCGTTGAGCACCCGCGCCTCCACGGCCTCACCGGCCAGGGCGCCGCTGACGAACCAGGTGCGCCCCTCGAAGAAGGCGATACCGCGGCCGTCACCGGCCAGGCGCTCGATATCCAGCCGCTGTTTCTTGCCCACGGGCACCTGGGCGGTACGGTTGCCGCCGGCCGGCTGGAAACGCAGGCCGCTGTTGCTTTTCTTCTTGGACATTTAGCTCAGGTCGAACAGGCCGGTGGACAGGTAACGGTCGCCACGGTCGCAGATGATCGCGACCATCGTGGCGTTTTCCACCTCGCGGGACAGGCGCAGCATGGCCGCGACCGCACCACCGGAAGACACGCCGCAGAAAATACCCTCTTCACGGGCAAGGCGGCGGGTGGTGTCTTCGGCTTCCTGCTGCGACATGTCGACCACGCGGTCGACGCGGGTGGCGTCGAAGATCTTCGGCAGGTATTCCTCGGGCCAGCGGCGGATGCCAGGGATGGCCGAGCCTTCCATCGGTTGCAGGCCGATGATCTGCACCGCCGGGTTCTGTTCCTTGAGGTACTGCGAGCAGCCCATGATGGTACCGGTGGTGCCCATGGAGCTGATGAAATGGGTGATGGTGCCCTGGGTCTGCTGCCAGATCTCCGGGCCGGTGCTGGTGTAATGGGCGATCGGGTTGTCGCCGTTGGCGAACTGGTCCAGCACCAGGCCACGGCCTTCGGCTTGCAGCTTCTCGGCCAGGTCACGGGCACCTTCCATGCCCTCCTCCTTGGTCACCAGGATCAGCTCGGCACCGTAGGCGGTCATGGCGGCCTTGCGTTCGGCGGTAGAGTTGTCGGGCATGATCAGGATCATCTTGTAGCCCTTGATCGCCGCCGCCATCGCCAGGGCGATGCCGGTGTTGCCGGAGGTGGCTTCGATCAGGGTGTCGCCGGGCTTGATCTGGCCGCGCAGTTCGGCGCGGGTGATCATCGACAGTGCCGGGCGGTCCTTCACCGAGCCGGCAGGATTGTTACCTTCGAGCTTGAGCAGGAGGGTATTGCTGGTTTCGCCAGCGATGCGCTGCAGGCGAACCAGAGGCGTATTGCCGACGCAATCGGCGATGGTTGGGTACTGCAAGGTCATGGCGTATTTCACAATCCGGACGGCAGGGGCGCCTATCATACCGGCAAACCCTTCGCGGCCATATCACGCAATCTGTGATGGATATAGCTACAAGCTATATGTACCTGTTGTGCTTGCCCTGAGGGGCCGCGCTGGCTGCTGGGTGACCGGCGCATGTAACGGCAAGCGCAGCCACAACCGCAACCCGCGCTTGCCGTTTTCCGCCCACAGGGTCCCGCCCTGGCGCTGGATGGCACTGCGGGCGATGCTCAACCCCAGGCCGAAGCCCCCGTCCCCGGGCCGTGAGCCGTCCAGCCGCGAGAACGGCGCAAAAATCCGCTCCAGGTCCGCGTCACCTACGCCGCCACCTTCATCCTCCAGCCACAGCCGCCAATAGCTGCCGTCACGCTGCCCGCCCAAGCGCACCACACCCTCGGCCGGTGAATGCCGAATGGCATTGCGCAACAGGTTCTCCAGCGCCTGGGCAAGATGATTGAGGTTGCCCTGCACCCAGCAGTCGGCCGGCACTTCACAGCGCAACCGCGCCTGCGGCCAGCCGCTCTCGTAGCTGGCGTTCTCGGCCAGCAACTCCCACAAGGCGTGGATTTCGATCGGTTCCAGGTTCATCGGCCCACGTTCGGCGTCTTGCCAGGCCAGTTGCAAGGTGTCCTCGACCAGTTGCTGCATGCAGGCCAATTCTCGCGACAGGCGTTCGCGCAGGCGCGGCAGGTCGGTTTCACCGTCGCAGGCCACGCGCAGCCGGCTGAGCGGCGTGCGCATTTCATGGGACAGGTCGCGCAGCAATTGCTGCTGCATGGCCACGGTGCCCTGCAAGCGCTCGGCCATCTGGTCGAAGGCGCGGGCCAGTTCGCCCAGTTCGTCGTGCCGGGCAATGGTACGTGAGTCGAGTCGCGCCGACAGCTGGTCGGCGCGCCAGGCGTTGGCCTGCTCGCGCAACTGGTTCAACGGCACAATCAGCATGCGGTAGAGGCCCACGCACAGCAGCAGGGTGAACAGCCCAGGGATGATGCCATTGGTGACGACCCGCCATAACAGGCGGTGCTGGCCGGGGTTGAAGCGCTGCGGCAGTTCGATCACCAGCAGGCCCTGCTCCGCTGCCCCCGGAAACGGTATGCGCAGCCATGGCTGACCCACGGTGCGCTGACTCATCGGCCAGTCGACACCGCGCAGGCGGGTCAGGCGTTGCATGGTCTGCGGGTCGAGGCTGGCGCTGTCGAGTGGCCGCAGGTTGAGGTCGAAAACGCCAACCCAGCCGCGTTCGCGCTGGTGCATGCTTGCCACCCAGCGGTCCAGCCCCGCACGCCCGCCGCTGCGCCAGGCCTGCTCGGCCTCGCTGGCATAACCACGCAACACCTGCTGCGCCGGCGCCGAAAGAAAGGCGTCCTGGGTTTCCATGTGCCGCCCCCAGGTGTAGCTGAGGCCGATCATCAGCAGGCAGAAGCCCACCAGCAGGATGGCCAGTTTCCAGAACAACGAGTGGCGGTCGAGCATGGGTCACTCCACCTCGCTGGCGCTGAGCACGTAGCCCTTGCCCCACACGGTACGGACCTGGCGTGCGTGATAACCGAGGGCCTTGAGCTTGCGGCGGATCTGGCTGACATGCATGTCCAGACTGCGATCATGCCGCGAATAGCCCCGTTGCAGTACCTGCTGGTACAGGAACGGCTTGCTCAACACCTCGTCGGGGTTGCGGTTGAGGATATCGAGCAGACGATATTCGCTGGGGGTGAGGCCGGCCAGGCGGCCGTCCAGGCGTACATCGCACAGGCCCTCGTCGTAGTGCAATTCACCGCTGGCGGGTTGCGCCTGCGGGGCGCGGTGGCGACGTTCGAGGGCGACCCGGCGCAGGATTGCCTCGATGCGCACCTGCAGTTCGGCCATGCTGAACGGCTTGGGCAGGTAGTCATCGGCGCCGCGCTGGAAACCGTTGATGCGGTCGGCCTCGGCACCCAGTGCCGACATCAGGATTACCGGCGTGGCGCTGCGTTTGCGCAATTGCGCCAGGGCCTCCAGGCCATTGAGCCCGGGCAGCAGGATGTCCAGCAGCACCACATCGAAGGCGTGACGCCCTGCTGTTTCCAGCCCCTCCAGGCCATCGCGGCACCAGGTCACCTGGAAACCGCCGCGTTGCAGCGTTTCGTGCAGGTAGGCGCCCAGCACCGGGTCATCCTCGATGGCGAGGATATTGCAGTTGTGAACAGCTTCGGGATTCATTGGCAACTGCCATGCATTCTCAATTGCGCGATTATCGAGTATCCACCGCCCGCCGGGCAACCGCGCTGCGACCAATGCACGGCGACCGGCATGAAACACCGACTAAACAGGTGCAATGCTGCCGCAGGCGGAGTAACTTCCCGCCTTGGCCGTCATCGCTTGACGGCGTCCAGGCACATGACAGGAGGCGAGTGTGCTCGATCGCTTGGGAATACGCAGCCGGGTCCTGCTGCTGGCCCTGCTGCCGGCCGGCCTGATGGCGCTGGTGCTGGGCGGCTACTTCACCTGGCTGCAGCAAAACGACCTGCGCACCCAGTTGCTGCAACGCGGCAAGATGATTGCCGAACAACTGGCACCGCTGGCCGCACCCGCCATGGCCAGGCTGGCACCGGCGCAACTGGAGCGCATCGCCGCACAGACCCTGGAGCAGGCCGATGTGCGCGCCGTCACCTTCCTGGCCCCGGACCGCACACGCCTGGCCCACGCCGGCCCGAGCATGCTCAACCAGCCGCCAAGCGGCGGCACCGGCATGCAATTACTGCAGCGCAGCGGCAATGATGCCACGCGCTACCTGATGCCGGTGTTCGGCCACCACCGCGACCTGGCCACCGATGCCGTGCCGGCCGAAGCCGAACGCCTGCTGGGCTGGGTCGAGATCGAACTGTCCCACGACGGCACGCTGCTGCGCGGCTACCGCAACCTGTTCACCAGCCTGTTGCTGATCCTCGCCTGCCTGGTGCTCAGCGGCCTGCTGGCGCTGCGCATGAGCCGTACCATCAACGACCCCATCGAGCGCATCAAGCACGCGGTCAACCAGCTCAAGGACGGCCATCTGGAAGAACGCCTGCCGACCATGGGCAGCCATGAACTGGACGAACTGGCGCGCGGCATCAACCGCATGGCCGAAACCCTGCACAACGCCCATGAGGAACTGCAGCACAGCATCGACCAGGCCACCGAGGACGTGCGCCAGAACCTCGAAACCATCGAGATCCAGAACATCGAGCTGGACATGGCGCGCAAGGAAGCGCTGGAGGCCAGCCGCATCAAGTCGGAATTCCTGGCCAACATGAGCCATGAAATCCGCACCCCGCTCAACGGCATCCTCGGCTTCACCCACCTGCTGCAGAAAAGTGAACTGACCCCGCGGCAGCTGGACTACCTGGGCACCATCGAGAAATCCGCCGACAACCTGCTGGGAATCATCAACGAGATCCTCGACTTCTCCAAGATCGAGGCCGGCAAGCTGGTGCTCGACAGTATTCCGTTCAACCTGCGGGACCTGGTCCAGGATACCCTGACCATCCTCGCCCCGGCTGCCCATGCCAAGCAGCTGGAGCTGCTCAGCCTGATCTACCGCGACACCCCGTCGTCGCTGATCGGCGACCCGCTGCGGCTCAAGCAGATCCTCACCAACCTGGTCAGCAACGCCATCAAGTTCACCCGCGAGGGCACCATCGTCGTGCGCGCCATGCTCGAAGACGAGCACGAAGACAGCGCACAGTTGCGCATCAGCGTGCAGGACACGGGTATCGGCCTGTCGCCCCAGGATGTGCGCACGCTGTTCCAGGCGTTCAGCCAGGCCGACAACTCGTTGGCGCGCCAGCCCGGCGGCACCGGCCTGGGGCTGGTGATCTCCAAGCGTCTGATCGAGCAGATGGGCGGCGAGATCGGCGTCGACAGCACCCCGGGCGAGGGTTCGCAGTTCTGGATCAGCCTCAACCTGCCCAAGGCCCACGACGACCTCCAGGAGCCGCCACTGCAACCGCTGCTGGGCCGCCGCGCGGCCATCGTCGATGGTCACGAACTGGCCCGCCAGGCGCTGGAACACCAGCTGGAAGACTGCGGGCTCAGCGTCAGCCTGTTCACCTCCTATGCGCAGTTGCTGCAGGGTGTACAGGCCGCCAGCCAGGCCGGCCAGCCATTCGAGTTCGCCGTGCTCGGGGCCAACCTGGGCAACCTGTCGCCCGAACAGCTGGGCCATTACCACCAGCAGCTGGAACGTTACCATTGCCAGTGCGTGGTGCTGTGCCCGACTACCGAGCAGGCGCTGTATCATCCCTACCTGCCCAATGGCCATGGCCAACTGCTGTCCAAGCCGACCTGCACCCGCAAACTGCGGCGCCTGTTGCTGGAGCTGGTGCAACCGCGCCGTCCGCAGGGCGAGGCGAACAGTGCCAACGGCCAACGCCAGCCGAAGATCCTCTGTGTAGACGACAATGCCGCCAACCTGCTGCTGGTGCAGACCCTGCTTGAAGACCTGGGGGCCGAGGTGCTCGCCGTCGACAACGGCTATGCTGCGGTGCAGGCGGTGCAGAACGAGCCCTTCGACCTGGTGCTGATGGACGTGCAGATGCCCGGCATGGACGGCCGTGCCTGCACCGAGCAGATCCGCCTGTGGGAAAACACCCAGAGCGGCAACCCGCTGCCGATCGTCGCCCTCACCGCCCACGCCATGGCCAATGAGAAACGTGCGTTGCTGCACGGCGGCATGGACGACTACCTGACCAAACCGATCAGCGAACGGCAACTGGCCCAGGTGGTGATGAAATGGACCGGGCTCAGCCTGGGCACGCCACAGCAGGAGCGCCTGGCCGAACAACAGGCCAGCGGCGATGAACTGCAGGTACTCGACCCCGAAGAAGGCCTGCGCCTGGCTGCCGGCAAGGCGGACCTGGCGGCCGACATGCTGAACATGCTGCTGGCCTCGCTGGAGGCCGACCGCGAAGCCATACGCGCCGCCCGCGAGGCCGACGACCGCACCACGCTGATCGAGCAGGTGCACCGCCTGAACGGCGCCTCGCGCTACTGCGGTGTCCCGCAGCTGCGCGCCGCGTGCCAACGCAGCGAGACCTTGCTCAAGCAGGAACACCCGCAGGCGCAACAGGCGCTGGATGAGCTGGATGCTGCCATCGACCGCCTGGCTGTCCAGGCCAGGTTGAGCGCCTGAGCAGAGCGGCCTTTGCAACAGCGGCTTGGTGCCGCAGCCCAGTGAATCTTGAGGAGCATTAACATGCGCGCCCTGTTGTTCAGCAGCCAGCACTACGACCAGGAAAGCTTCAGCCAGGCCGCCAGCGGCAGCAGCGTGGACCTGCATTTCCAGCCTGCCCGCCTGACCCTCGACACCGCTGCCCTGGCCGACGGCTACGAGGTGGTCTGCGCCTTCATCAATGACGAACTCGACGCCCCGGTGCTGCAGCGCCTGGCCGCCGGCGGCACGCGCCTGATCGCCTTGCGCTCGGCCGGCTACAACCATGTCGACCTGGCCGCCGCCCGGCGTCTGGGCCTGACCGTGGTGCGCGTGCCCGCCTACTCGCCGCATGCCGTGGCGGAACATGCCGTTGCCCTGATCCTGGCCCTCAACCGGCGCCTGCACCGGGCCTACAACCGCACCCGCGAAGGGGATTTCACCTTGCACGGGCTGACCGGCTTCGACCTGCACGGCAAGACCGTCGGCGTGGTCGGCACCGGCCAGATCGGCGCCGCCTTCGCCCGCATCATGGCCGGTTTCGGCTGCCAGCTGCTGGCCTACGACCCCCACCCCAACCCAGAGCTGCTAGCGCTGGGCGCGCGCTACCTGCCGTTGCCCGAGCTGCTGCGCGAAGCCGGTATCATCAGCCTGCACTGCCCGCTGAACGAGCACACCCGCCACCTGATCAATGCGCAAAGCCTGGCCCGGCTGCAACCCGGCGCCATGCTGATCAACACCGGCCGCGGCGCGCTGGTCGACACCCCGGCACTGATCGACGCACTCAAGAGCGGCCAGCTCGGCTACCTGGGCCTGGACGTCTATGAGGAAGAAGCCCAGCTGTTCTTCGAGGACCGCTCCGACCTGCCACTGCAGGACGACGTACTGGCCCGCCTGCTGACCTTCCCCAACGTGATCGTCACGGCTCACCAGGCCTTCCTGACCCGTGAAGCCCTGGCTGCCATCGCGGCGACCACACTGGATAACATCAACCGCTGGGCGGCAGGCAAACCACAGAATCTGGTGATGGGTTAGTGCTAGGATACGCGGCATTTCTGGAGGACCCATGGTCGAGCACGATTTCCGTTACACCCTTTTCAACCCGCAACACACCCTGATCGAGTGCCGCGCCCTGGTGCCGGGCCGTTACCAGGTCACCGGCAACGGTGGTTCGATGCACAAAGGCGATACCCTGCTGGTCACCCTCAAGGGCAGCAGGGACCTGTCGATGCGCCTGACCGTGGACAGCGTGCGCCACCTGATCAACCCGCGCGGCCAGTGGGTCGCCGTGGCCAGTGGCCCGGTATTCAACGAGCTGGAAATCCTCGCCTGGCAGGTCGCCTGCGACAGCTGCGACGCCGTGCTCGACTTCGAGTTTGCAGTGGATGCCAAGCTGGGCAAGAAAGCCCGCCAGCCTGCCGCCAGCGCACGGATTGCCGAGCTGGGTTGGGCCAGCCGTGGCGAGAAACACCTGTGCCCGCGTTGCCAGGAGAGCGCCGAGTGAAGAATCTGCTGACCGGCGTGCTGATTGCCTCCGGCCTGCTGGGCTGCGCCGCCGAACCTGCCAGGCTGCAGCAGGAGCGCAGCTATATCCTGGAGTGGATTGGCGAACGGCCGCTGATCGATTACAGCCACCTGACCCTGACCCTGGCCAGCGATGGCCGTGCCTATGGCAACGCGGGCTGCAACCATTGGTTTGCGCCATACACGCTGGAGGGCGAACACCTGAGCTTCGGCAAGGTCGGCAAGACCCGCAAACTGTGCGCGCCGGCCTTGATGGAGCAGGAACAACGCTTCCTGCAGGCACTGGAAACCGTGCAACGCTGGGACGTGTCGCCGATCGAGCAGATGCGTTTCTGGCCGGCCGAGGGCAAGCCGTTGCGCTTCTGGCCTGAGGAAGGCTGAATATTGCCGGGGCCGCTTTGCGGCCCCGGGTACATCAGGCGCCCTTCAGGGCCTTGATCCTGGCCTGCAGGCCTTCAAGCGTCTGCTCACCCAACAACTGCTCACGCACCTTGCCCTTGTCATCGATGATGTAGGTGACCGGCAGCGCCTCGCTGCGCGGCAGGTCATAGCGCTCGGCCGGGTCCTGGGCCAGTACGGTGAAATCGATGCCCAAGGTTTCGCTCGCCTGCTTCAGGTCCTGCCCCTGCAAGCCGTCGAAATTCACCCCCACCACCTTGATGCCGTCGCCTGCCCATTGCTTGGCCGCCGCGTTCAGTTGCGGGATTTCGGTACGGCACGGCCCGCACCATTCGGCCCAGTAGTTGAGCACCAGCCAGTGCCCGTCGATCTGTTCGGCCTTAACCGTATTACCGTGCTGGTCCACGCCATAATCGGCACCGCAACCACCGAGCAACAGGCTCGCGGTGATGGCCAGTACTGCTGCCAGACGCCTTGCCATGGGTCAATCCTTCTCGAGTTTTCAAGCAAAATGGTCAGTCGCTGCGGTTAGAATAGCCGCCACACCCTGCTGGAAGCGACCCGACATGACCGACCTGACGCTCTATCATAACCCGCGCTGCTCGAAATCCCGCGGCGCGCTGGAACTGCTCGAAGCCCGCGGCCTGGCACCGACCATCGTGCGCTACCTCGACACCCCGCCCGACGTCGCCACCCTCGCCGCCCTGCTCGGCAAGCTGGGCATCGGCCCGCGCCAGCTGCTGCGTAGCAGCGAAGACGAATACAAGGAGCTGAACCTGGCCGACCCGGCGCTGACCGACGCGCAACTGATCGAGGCCATGGCCCGCCACCCCAAGCTGATCGAGCGGCCGATCCTGGTCGTTGGTGACAAGGCCGTGGTCGGCCGCCCGCCGGAGAAAGTGCTGGAGATCCTGCCGTGACCGCGCCCTATATCCTGGTGCTGTATTACAGCCGCCATGGTTCGACCAGCGAGATGGCCAGGCACATCGCCCGCGGCATCGAGCTGGCCGGCCTCGAGGCTCGCCTGCGCACGGTGCCGGCGATTTCCACCGAATGCGAAGCGGTAGCCCCGGACATCCCGCCCAGTGGCGCGCTGTACGCCACCCTCGACGACCTGCGCCACTGCGCCGGGCTGGTACTGGGTAGCCCGACCCGCTTTGGCAACATGGCGGCGCCACTCAAGTACTTCCTGGATGGCACCAGCAGCCTGTGGCTGGGCGGTGAGCTGGTCGGCAAGCCGGCGGGCGTGTTCACCTCCACCGCCAGCCTGCATGGCGGCCAGGAAACCACCCTGCTGTCGATGATGCTGCCGCTGATGCACCACGGCATGCTGGTCATGGGCCTGCCATACAGCGAATCGGCACTGCTCGAAACCCGCGGCGGCGGCACGCCCTATGGTGCCAGTCATCATGCCGGGGCCGATGGCAAGCGCGAACTGGACCCGCACGAAATCGCCCTGTGCCGCGCCTTGGGTCAACGCCTGGCGACTACCGCCAAGGCCCTGGAGGCCGCACGTGGCTAGAAAGCCCAAGGTATTGCCGCCGCTGGAATGGCTGGCCCCGCGCCTGCGCCTGACGCGGGCATTGAGCCTGGCATTTTTCTTTGGCCTGGTCGCCCTGCTGCTGGTGAACAACCTGGGCTTCGCCAACCTGCATGGGGCCCGGGTCGAGGTCATTCTGGCGATCGAGCTGGTGCCACTGCTGCTGTTGCTGCCGGGCATGCTGGCAGGCAGCGCCCGCGCGCATGCGTGGACCTGCTTCGTGGTGAATATCTACTTCATCAAGGGCGTGCTGGCAGCGTTCGACCCGGCGCGGGCGGTGTTTGGCTGGCTTGAGGTGCTGGTAAGCCTGGGGCTGTTCATCGCCGGCTTGCTGTATGTGCGCTGGAAGTTCCAGCACGAGCGGCGCCTGGCAGGCGAAGGCAGCTGAATCCGGGGCCGCTTTGCGGCCCCCGGATCTCAATGGTTGACGGTATGCGCCAGCATCACCGACAACTGGCACAGCGGCCGGCCACTCTCGGCATGCCACTGGTTGAACGCCTGTTGTACCAGGGCCAGGTCACGCTGGCTGGTCGGCGGCTTGTCGATCACCTTCTGCGCCATCAGTGCCGCCGCCATGTCATCGGTAGGGATGAAGGTATCCTTGCCGACCATGCGCAGGAAGCGCGGCGCCGATAGCCCGCCCAGCTGGTTGCCGTGCTTGGCCAGGTACTTCCACAGCCCGACGATATCGGTCACCGGCCAGTCGGCGATGAACGCGCCAAAGCTGCCGTGCGCTTTGGTGATATCGAGGACCATCTGTGCATTGCGCGGCACGCTCTTGAGCTTGCCCAGGTGACGAATGATGCGCTCGTCGTGCATCAGCCGCTCCAGGTGTTCGGCGCCCATCAATACCACCTTCTCCGGGTCGAAGCCGAAGAACACCTGCTCGAACGCCGGCCACTTGGCATCCACCAGGCTGTGCTTGAGCCCGGCGCGGAATACGCGCAGGGCCAGGGTCGACAGGTAGCGGTCATCGCTGATGTCGCGCAGTTGCGCCGGCGTGCGCGGCTGCGGCAGGAAAGCCTCCAGGGCCTGGGCCGAGCCGAAGCGGTTCAGGCAGTACTCGTGCAGCCACTGATAGTCGCGCATGGGCTCAGATATTCAGCACGTCAAGGAAACGCGGCGTGGCGTTTTCGTCGATCTTCAGGCTGGTGAAGTCGAACAGGTTGCGGTCGGCCAGCTGCGACGGTGCCACGTTCTGCAGGGCGCGGAAGATGCTCTCGGTACGGCCCGGGTGCTTGCGTTCCCACTCCACCAGCATGTCCTTGACCACCTGGCGCTGCAGGTTTTCCTGCGAGCCGCACAGGTTGCACGGGATGATCGGGAACTCCTTCATGTCCGAATAGGCCTGGATGTCCTTCTCGCTGCAGTAGGCCAGCGGGCGGATCACCACGTTGCGGCCATCGTCGGCACGCAGCTTCGGCGGCATGCCCTTGAGCGCGCCGTTGAAGAACATGTTGAGGAAGAAGGTTTCGACGATGTCGTCGCGGTGGTGCCCCAGCGCCATCTTGGTCGCGCCGATTTCGTCGGCGAAGGTGTACAGGGTGCCACGACGCAGGCGCGAGCACAGCGAGCAGGTGGTCTTGCCCTCGGGCACCAGCTCCTTGACCACCGAGTAGGTGTCCTTCTCGACGATGTGGTACTCGACGCCCAGTTCCTTGAGGTAGGCCGGCAGCACATGCTCGGGGAAGCCCGGCTGCTTCTGGTCCATGTTCACCGCGACGATCTCGAACTTGATCGGCGCCACCTTCTGCAGGTGCAACAGAACGTCGAGCATGGTGTAGCTGTCCTTGCCGCCGGACAGGCAGACCATGACCTTGTCGCCATCCTCGATCATGTTGTAGTCGGTGATGGCTTCGCCGGCGAGAC
>Ga0209370_1001845_pt1 | contig 17190 bp, 17 predicted proteins | sample AgamicAtPrz_FD_187164 | JGI IMG/M metagenome (GOLD analysis project Ga0209370, IMG submission 187164) | Agave microbial communities from Guanajuato, Mexico - At.P.rz (SPAdes) (version 2) | ecosystem: Host-associated > Plants > Phyllosphere > Phylloplane/Leaf | place: Guanajuato, Mexico... | reverse complement strand
TCGGGACGGCCAACCGGGCGAAACGCGAGAGCATTCCCCGAACCGGCCCGGCTGCCAGCAGAATCACCGGCTTGCCAAGCATCTCCTGACGCTGCGCTGCTTCCACCAGGGAACGCTGCAGCTTCTCGGCCATGCCGGGTTCGAGGAGGATGCCATCCTCGGAGCCCTGACCGGCCTTCTGAAGACTGTTTAGCAATATCTGTTCCAACCTTGGCTCAAGAGTGATCACAGGCAGCTCCGGCTCTAGTCCCACGATGTTTTGCACGATGGCGCGGGACAGCGCGACCCGAACTGCCGCAACCATGGCGGCGGGATCTTGACTCCTTGGTGCGACATTGGCGATGGCCTCGGCGATGGTGCGGATATCACGCACCGGCACCTGCTCCTGCAGCAGCGCCTGCAGCACCTTGAGCAGGGTCGACAGGGAAATCAGCCCCGGCACCAGCTCCTCGGCCAGTTTCGGCGAGCTTTTCGCCAGCAGCTGCATCAGTTGCTGGACTTCTTCGTGGCCGAGCAGCTCGTGGGCATGCTTGTGCAGGATCTGATTGAGGTGCGTGGCCACCACGGTGCTGGCGTCCACCACGGTGTAACCGAGCGATTGCGCCTGGTCGCGCTGGCCCGGGTCGATCCACACCGCCTCCAGGCCGAACGCCGGATCTCTGGCGGCCACCCCATTGAGGGTGCCGAACACCTGGCCGGGGTTGATCGCCAATTCGCGATCCGGGTACACCTCGGCCTCGGCGACACTCACGCCCATCAGGGTCAGGCGGTAGGCATTGGGCTGCAGGTCGAGGTTGTCGCGGATATGCACCGATGGCATCAGGAAGCCCATCTCCTGGGAAAGCTTCTTGCGCACGCCCTTGATACGCGCCAGCAACTGCCCACCCTGGTTGCGATCGACCAGGGGAATCAGCCGGTAGCCCACCTCCAGGCCGACCATGTCCACCGGCACCACGTCGTCCCAGCCCAGTTCCTTGACCTCCTGGGCGCGCTGGGCCGGCAGCAGTTCCTGCTGGCGCTGCACTTCGATGACTTCGGCTTCCTTGGTCTTGCGCTGCTTGTTGGCGATCCAGTAGGCAGCGCCAGCCGCCACCAGACCGAGGCTGATAAACGACATGTGCGGCATGCCGGGTACCAGGCCCATGGCGATCATGATCGCGGCGGATACGGCCAGGGCGCGCGGCGAGGCGAACATCTGGCGGTTGACCTGGGCGCCCATGTCCTCGGCGCTGGAAACGCGGGTGACCATGATCGCGGCGGCCGTGGACAGCAGCAGCGACGGGATCTGCGCCACCAGGCCGTCACCGATGGTCAGCAGGGTGTAGATACGCCCGGCGTCGGCGAAGCTCAGGCCGTGCTGCAGCATGCCGATCGCCATGCCGCCGATCAGGTTGATGAACAGGATCAGCAGGCCGGCGACGGCGTCGCCGCGCACGAACTTGCTGGCACCGTCCATGGAGCCGTAGAAGTCGGCTTCCTGGGCCACTTCGCTGCGGCGTTTCTTGGCTTCCACCTGATCGATAAGGCCGGCGTTGAGGTCGGCGTCGATGGCCATCTGCTTGCCGGGCATGGCGTCCAGGGTGAAACGCGCACTCACCTCGGAAATGCGCCCGGCACCCTTGGTGACCACCACGAAGTTGATGATCATGAGGATCGCGAACACCACGATACCGACCACGTAGTTGCCGCCGATCACCACCTCGCCGAAGGCCTGGATCACCTTGCCCGCGGCGTCGTGGCCGTCCTGGCCATGCAGCAGCACCACCCGGGTGGAGGCCACGTTGAGGGCCAGACGCAGCAGGGTCGCGGCCAGCAGGATGGTCGGGAACACGGCGAAATCCAGCGGCCGCAGGGCATAGATCGCCACCAGCAGCACGACGATCGACAACGCGATGCTGAAGGTGAACAGCACGTCGAGCAAGAATGGCGGGATCGGCAGCATGACCATGGCGAGCATGACCAGCAGCAGCAGCGGGATGCCGAGATTGCCTTTGCGCAGCCCGGAAAGGTTGCTGCGAACATCGCCAATCATTTGTGCGCGATCTAGTGCCACGTGGGTACCCCGACTGATTCAATCTTTTGACGTCCAGAACGTCTCTGCAGCCGGTATTGCAAGAACCTTTCCAACTCTTCGAAAGCCGCGAAACAGGCGGCTCCCTCCTAAGGCCGGGGGCCTGCCCCGTACAGCCGCGGGACGAAAACACGAACCCCACCGGCAAAGGCCAGTCACAGCCTGTGAGCAATGGCTCCACTCAAAGACGATCCACCAAGGAGAGCACCATGAAACGTTGGATGATGGCCGCCCTGGCCAGTTGCTGCGCGGCCAGCCTGCATGCCGCTGACAAGACCGTCGAACTCAACGCTGTGGATGCCAACGGCGTCGGCAGCTCGGTGGGCAAGGTGGTGATCAGCCAGAGCCCGTACGGCGTGGTGTTCACCCCCGAGCTGCACGACCTGGAGCCCGGCGTGCATGGCTTCCACGTACACAGCAAGCCCAGCTGCGACCCGGCACCCAAGGATGGCCAGCCCTCCGCTGCCGAAGCCGCTGGCGGTCACTGGGATCCGAAAGGCACCGGCAAACATGGCCTGCCCTGGGGCGAGGGCCACCTGGGCGACCTTCCCGCCCTGCTGGTGACTGCGGACGGCAAGGCCAGCCAGCCCGTGCTGGCACCCCGCATCAAGAGCGTGGACGAGCTCAAGGACCTGTCGCTGATGGTTCACGCCGGTGGCGACAACCACGCCGACCATCCCAAGCCCCTGGGTGGTGGCGGCGCGCGCGTGGCCTGCGGCGTTATCAAGTAACTGGCGGTGGTGCGGCCCTCAAACGGGCTGCACCCCATCATTCATCGCGACGTAAATCAGGCGGAATGGGCAGATCCTTCAGCGGCGCCGGCCGCTTGCCCTTGCCGGCCTGGAACTGGCGAATCTGATAGACGTACGCCAGTACCTGGGCGACAGCGAGATACAGGCCGGCAGGAATTTCCTGATCGAGCTCCGTGGTGTGGTAGATCGACCGCGCCAGGGCCGGCGACTCCAGCAGCAGCACGTTGTGCTCGGTGGCGATCTCGCGGATCTTCAGCGCGGTGAAGTCGCTGCCCTTGGCCAGCAACATGGGCGCCTGCCCGGCGTCCGGGTCGTATTTCAAGGCAACGGCAAAGTGGGTCGGGTTGGTGATCACCACGTCGGCCTGCGGCACGGCCTGCATCATGCGCCGCTGGGTCATCTCGTGCTGCAATTGGCGAATGCGTTGCTTGACCTCGGGTTTGCCCTCGCTGTCCTTGTACTCGTCCTTGACCTCCTGCTTGGTCATCATCAGCTTCTGCTTGTTGTCCCAGAGCTGGAACGGCACGTCCACGGCAGCGATCAGGATCAGCCCGAGGGACATCCACAGCGCGCTCCAACCGACGACCTGGGCCGAATGCATGATCGCCGATTCTATGGGTTCGTTGGCGATCGCCAGCAGATCGTCGCGATCCATCGACAGCACCACCAGCGCCACCACCAGAATGACGATGAATTTCGCCAGCGCCTTGAGCAGCTCGACCAGTGCCTTCATCGAGAACATGCGCTTGAGCCCGGCCAGCGGATTCATGCGGCTGAACTTGGGCGCCATGGCCTTGGCCGAGAACAGCCAGCCACCCAGGGCGATCGGCCCGACGATGGACATCACCAGTAAAACCACAAGCAGTGGCAGCAGCGCCTCGAGCGCCAGCTGCCCGGAGGCGGCCAGCCACAGGGCCATGCTGCGCTCGTCCATCAGGACCTCGCGCGACAGGGAGAAATTGCCGCGCATCATCTCCAGCATGGCGTTGCCGATCGACCCGCCGGTGGCCAGCAAGCCGCCGGTGCCCGCCAGCATGATGGCAAAGGTGTTGAGCTCGCGTGAACGCGCGATCTGGCCTTTCTCACGGGATTCGCGGCGGCGTTTCTCCGTGGGTTCCTCGCTTTTATCGGCACCGCTATCCGACTCGGCCATCAGCTCGCCCTCGCCAGTTCACGCAGCATGATCAGGGCCTCGGTCGCGAGGGCCTGGTAATGCGCCAGGATGTCAGCCAGAGAAATCCACACGATCACCATACCCAGCACCAGGGTGAGCGGAAAACCGATGGAGAAGATGTTCAGTTGCGGCGCCGCCCGGGTCATCACGCCAAAGGCGATGTTCACCACCAGCAGCGCGGTGACCGCCGGCAACACCAGGATCAGCGCGGCGCCCATCACCCAGCCGAGCTTGGTGGCGATCTCCCAGTAATGCTCGACCTGCAGACCGGAGCCCGGCGGCAGGGTCACGAAGCTCTCGGCGAGCACCTCGAACACCACCAGATGGCCGTTCATGGCCAGGAACAGCAGGGTCACCAGCATGGTGAAATACTGGCCGATCACGGGTACCGAAATGCCATTGGCGGGGTCGACCATGGAGGCGAAACCCAGGCCCATCTGCATCGCCAGGATCTGCCCGGCGACCACGAAGACGTGAAAGAACAGCTGCAGCACGAAGCCGAGCATCACCCCGATGAGGATCTCCTGGGCGATCAGCATGAAGGCCTGCAGGCTGATCGAATCGACCTGCGGCATCGGCGGCAAGGTGGGCACCACCACCACGCTGATCGCCAGGGCCAGGTACAGGCGCACCCGGGTGGGTACCAGCTGGGTGCCGATGATCGGCATCACCATCAGCAGGGCGGCGATGCGAAACAGCGGCAGCAGGAAACTGCTGACCCAGCTGCCGATCTGCGCGTCGCTCAGCTCGAACATCGGCTCAGCCGATCAGCTGCGGAATGTTCATGATCAGGTTCTGCGTGTACTCCATCAGTTGCTGCACCATCCAGGGCCCTGCAACGATCAGGGTCAGCAGCATCACCAGCAGACGCGGCAGGAAGCTCAGGGTCTGTTCGTTGATCTGCGTGGCGGCCTGGAACATGGCCACCAACAGCCCCACCAGCAGGCTGGGCATGACCAGCAGGCCCACCATCAGGGAAATCAGCCAGAGCCCTTCACGGAATAGATCGACAGCCACTTCAGGGGTCATGTGAGCCTCGCTACAAGGTGCCGAAACTGCTGGCCAGGGTGCCCATGATCAACGCCCAGCCGTCGATCAGCACGAACAGCATGATCTTGAACGGCAGCGAGATGATCAGCGGCGACAGCATCATCATGCCCATGGCCATGAGGATACTGGCCACCACCATGTCGATGATCAGAAACGGGATGAAGATCATGAAGCCGATCTGGAACGCGGTCTTGAGCTCCGAGGTCACGAAGGCCGGCACCAGGATGGTCAGCGGCGCCGCTTCCGGGCTGGCGATATCGGTGCGCTGGGACAGGCGCACGAACAGCTCCAGATCGCTCTCGCGGGTCTGCGCCAGCATGAAGTTCTTGATCGGCACCTCCGCCCGCTCGATCGCCTGCTGCGCCGGCAGTTGCTCGTTGAGGTACGGCTGCAGCGCCTCGCGGTTAATCTGGTCGAACACCGGCGCCATGATGAACATCGTCAGGAACAGTGCCAGGCCGATGAGAATCTGGTTGGACGGGGTCTGCTGCAAGCCCAGCGCCTGACGCAGGATGGAGAACACGATGATGATCCGCGTGAAGCTGGTCATCAGCATGAGGAACGCCGGGATGAAGCTCAGCGCCGTCATGATCAGCAGGATCTGCAGGCTGACCGAGTACTCCTGCTGCCCCTCGGCATCGGTGCTCAGGATGATCGCCGGAATCGACAGCGGATTACTGCCCTGCTGGATCAGCGGGCTGGGCGATGGCGGCTCCTGGGCAAAGGCCAGCGAAGCTCCTAGCGCGAACACCAGCACAAGCAGAAGTCGCAACATCAGGACTTGTCCTTCTGATCCTTGCCCAGCAGCTCCATGAGGCGCTGGGAAAATTCGCTGGAAGCCGGCTCGGCATCGGGCAGGTGAACCGGCTCGCCCATCACGTGCAGCGGGTTGATGCGCCCAGGCGTGAGGCCCAGCAGGATCTGCTCGTTGCCTACCTGCACCAGCACCAGCCGGTCACGGGGGCTCAGCGCCTGGCTGGCGACGATCTTGATCACCTTGCCATTGTTGGGCCCCAGCCGCTGCACGCGGCGCATCATCCAGGCAAGCAGGAAGATCAGGCCGATCACCAGCAGCAGGCCGATCACCAGTTGCGCCAGCTGGCCGGCGATGCCGCCGCTGGCCGCGGGCGCCTGGGTAGCCGGTTCGGCGGCGAATGCGACGCACGGCAGCGCCAGTAGGGTGAGCAGGAGTCTGTTCATGGCGTCAGCGCAGCTTCTTGATGCGTTCACTGGGGCTGATCACGTCGGTCAGGCGGATGCCGAACTTCTCGTTGACCACCACCACCTCGCCATGGGCGATCAGGGTGCCGTTGACCAGCACGTCGAGCGGCTCGCCGGCCAGGCGATCGAGTTCGATCACCGAGCCCTGGTTGAGCTGCAGCAGATTGCGGATGGTGATGTCGGCATTGCCCACTTCCATGGAGATGGACACCGGAATGTCGAGAATCACATCGAGGTTCGGGCCCTCCAGGCTGACCGGGTTGCTGGCCTTGGGCATGCTGCCGAACTCTTCCATCGGCGCACGCGGCGCAGCCGGCTGGCTGGCTGCACTGGCGGCCAGCATCGCGTCGATATCGTCCTGCCCGCCCGCGTCGCCGGACTCGGACAGCGCCGCCGCCCACTCGTCGGCGAGCGCCTGTTCCTCGGGGCTGGTTTGTTCGTTCTCGTCTGCCATCGTTGAACCTCGGCTGGCGTTTATCGGTTTGGCCACGCGCGCCGCGCGGCGGATGATTGGGGCTAACGGTGCTGGCGATCCACGGGGTCGAGCACCTGCAGCGACAGGTTGCCCTTGTGCGAGCCCAGCTTGACCTTGAAGGACGGCACGCCGTTGGCACGCAGGATCATGTGCTCGGGCAACTCGACGGGAATCACGTCGCCGGGCTGCATGTGCAGAATGTCGCGCACCTTGAGCTGGCGCCGCGCAACCGTGGCGCTCAGCGGCACGCTGACGTCGAGGATGTCTTCGCGCAGGGCCTTGACCCAGCGCTCGTCCTGATCGTCGACATCGGACTGGAAGCCGGCGTCGAGCATTTCGCGGATCGGCTCGATCATGGCGTAAGGCATGGTCACGTGCAGGTCGCCACCGCCACCGTCGAGCTCGATATGGAAGGTGGATACCACGATCACTTCGCTGGGGCTGACGATGTTGGCCAGGGCCGGGTTGACCTCCGAGCCGACGTACTCGAAGTTGATGTCCATCACCGCGGCCCAGGCCTCGCGCAGGTCGATGAACGCCTGATCGAGCACCATGCGCACCACCCGCAATTCGGTAGGGGTGAATTCGCGGCCTTCGATCTTGGCGTGGCGGCCATCGCCGCCAAAGAAATTGTCGACCAGCTTGAACACCAGCTTGGCATCGAGAATGAACAGGCCGGTGCCACGCAACGGCTTCATCTTCACCAGGTTGAGGCTGGTGGGCACGTACAGCGAATGCACGTACTCGCCGAATTTCATCACCTGCACGCCGCCGACCGCCACATCGGCGGAGCGGCGCAGCAGGTTGAACATGCTGATGCGGGTGTAGCGCGCGAAACGCTCGTTGATCATCTCCAGGGTCGGCATGCGCCCGCGCACGATGCGATCCTGGCTGGTCAGGTCATATTGCTTGACGCTGCCGGGCTCAACGAACTCCTCGGTCTCCACCAGGCCGTCATCGACCCCGTGCAGCAGCGCATCGATCTCGTCCTGGGACAGCAGGTCTTGTACGGCCATCAGTGAACTCCCGCCCTATTGCAACACGAGGTTGGTGAACAGCACCTGCTCGACGGTCACCTTGCCGGTTTCCTTCTCGGCCAGTTGCTGCACGCTGGCGGTCGCCTGCTGGCGCAGCATTTCCTTGCCGACCGGGGTGATCAGGGTGGCGAAGTCCTGGCTGGAGAACAGCATGACCAGGTTGTTGCGCAGCACCGGCATATGCACCTTCAGCGCATCCAGCGCAGCCTGGTCGCGGGTCATCAGCGCCACGCTGACCTGCATGTAGCGCGCCCTGCCGTTCTGGGTGAAGTTGACCACGAAGGCCGGCGTCAGCTCTTCATAGATCGCCGGCTGCTTGACCGGCGCGGCGTTCTCGGCCTGTTCGTGCTCGGCCTCCGACTTGGCGCTGTCCTTGCTCAGGAAGAACCAGGTGCCACCGATCGATGCCCCGATAGCCAGCAACAGCGCCAGCACGATCACGATGATGAGCTTGAGCTTGCCAGGCGGCTTGCTGCCTGCTTCGGCGGCAGCAGCGGGGGGCGCGTTCTTCTTTGCCATGCCAAAAATCCGTCACGTAGCGGAGAACCCTCCGCTTTCAATGGGTTATGAGCAAGTGTTATGCCAGCTCACAGACGCGGCTGCAATCACCGAGCGCGCCATGTTACGCGAAAGCATGGAGCCTGACCCGACTGCAGGCGTGCCGTAAAAGCAAATCACCCCGCTCGACGGATCGAGCGGGGTGATTCGAAGTGTAGAGTCTGCAACCGTTCCATGCACGGCCGCGCCGGAACCACCGCGGTAGGGCGTACCGGGCGGCGTTCCGTTCGCGAAGCAGTACGCCGTTGCCGTTGTGTCAGGATCGGAGGGTTTGGCGGACTGTTCGCTTCGCTCCTGAGTCCGCCCTACACGCTAAGCACGTGCCACTCGCATCAGGCGTAATAGTCGACCATGCCGCGGCCAGCGCCCTGGGCCGGATCGCGGATCTCGATGCTGCCAATCACGCGCTCCTCGCTCTCGCCGCCTGCCCCGCCCTCGTCCGCCATACGGCTGCCGCGGCCGCGACCATCGCCTTCCTGACCCTGCCAGGCGCGGCCCTGGGACTGATCGGAGACATTCACGTCAGCCAGGTTCATGCCCTGCTGGGTGAACATCTCGCGCAGACGGTGCACCTGGCCTTCCAGGGCCTCGCGTACGCTCGGGTGCGCGCTGGCGAAGCTGATCTGGGTCTGATCCTGGTTCAGGCTGATGCGCACGTCGAGGCGGCCAAGCTCAGCGGGGTCGAGTTGAATCTCCGCGGACTTGAGGTTCTGGCTGGACATCCACATCACCTTGTCCACCACCCCTTCGCTGAAGCCGGCCTGCTGCATGGCCAAGGGTTGGCCGGGTACCACCGGAACACGCCCGACCTGGGAGGCCTGCTGACCGATCGCCTGGCTCAGGGCGCTGAGCTTGCTGACGAACTGCTCCGGCGCAGTGCCCGCCGAACTCTCCTTGAGCGCCTCGAGCGCTTCGCTACCTAGCTCGAAAGACGGCAGCGGGGTCAGGTCGGTCGACTCCCCTTCCTGGGCGCCCGCCTTCATGCCCATGGCTGCCATGGCGCTGGCGAACGCCTGACCGCTGCTGGCCGATGCGGAAGTGGCCGCACCGCCAGGCGTGGTCGTCGACTGCGCGGCGGCCTTTTCCTGCGCGCCGACCTCGAGCGCCAACTGCACGGCAGGTTGCTGATTGAGCGCATCGATTTCCGGATCGAAGCTCGCCTCGGTCATGCTCGCCGGCGCGGAGCCGATCAGGCTGCTCGAGGCCACGGCGGCGGTCGCGGCCTGCCCGTCGGGTTCGGCCTCGACCACCACAGCCTCCGGCTCGGGCTGGAACAGGCCCAGCAGCACGAGTGGGTCGACGGCGTCCTCCTCGAGCGTCGGGTCCTCAGGCAAATCCTTGCCGCTATCGGCAACCGCCGGCTCGGCGGCAGCGGCCGCTGCCGGATCGCTGGCGCCCGCCTGGGGATCGGCCTTGCCATCACGCGCCGACTTGGCGGCGTCTTCCTGGCGCTCGGTGGCCTTGGCCTGGCGCTCCTTGGCATACACCTGCGAGAAGCTGGAAGCCTCCTGCTTGCGCGGCTGCGCGGTGCTCTGCGTATTGGTTGCCGGCGCGGCCTTGGGCTTGGCAGCCGCCGCTGGGGTCAGCAACAGATCAGGGGCAACGGGCATGAATGCTCTCCGCTTGAATTATGACGTATGCCCTCTGTAAGCAAAGGCTGGGCCAACATTCAAGAGACGGGGCTAGCTGGCGGGAAAACGCTGCCGTTCGGACTTCAGCAGGATCCGCACGATGGCGAACTCGCGCTCGATGCGCGCGACCAGGTGCGCCGACCCGGCCAGTTCGCCACGCCGCGCCAGCTCTTCGAGCTCCCGGCAGGACTCGGCCAGCACCTTGGCGCCCATGTTGCTGCAGCTGCCCTTGAAACTGTGCGCGGCGCGGCGCATGGCCTGGGCGTCCTGATCGTGCTCGGCATTTTTCAGCAGGCGCAGGCGCTCTTCGGAGTCGGTCACGAAGGTATCCAGCAGCACCGGATATTCGTCCTCCATGATGTCCTGCAGGGTATTGAGTACATCGCGATCCAGATGATTGTCGGACACCCTAGACTCCAGGCCAGCCTCGAACGACGGTTCGCCGCCGCGCGCACACCCTTGTGCGTGACACGCGAGAGCAGGCCGATTATGCCTGCGTGGCCCAGGAAAACTCCACACTGACCCGACGCCCGTCAGGCGCCCACTCACAGCGCTCGCTGAGTTGGCGGATCAGCCCCATGCCGCGCCCACTGAAGCCGCTCGCCGTGCGCTGGCGCGCCAGTACCGCTGCAGGGTCGAAGCCTGCGCCACTGTCCTCGACCGTCAGGGTCAGGCAGCCGCCGCCCGGTTGCTGGCGCACGTCGAAGGCCACGCTGACGCAGCCATCGTGCAAGGTATCGAGCCGCTCGGCGCGCAACCGGTAGTACTCGGCGAAACCGGCCGCGTCACGCTTGAGCGAGGAGTCCAGCGCCAGCACGCCATGTTCGAGCGCATTGGTGTACAGCTCGCACAGCACGCTGTAGAGATTGCCGCCATTGCCACGCAGGCCCGGCACTTCGAGCAGCAACTGCAACAGGTGCGGCAAGGGATAGAAGTCGCGCAAGGTGGAACCGCGAAAATCATAGCGGGCCGACCAGTTCTCCGGGCCGGCGTGGGACTCACTCGCCGGCAGCGGCGGCCGCACGACCGCGTCCTCCGCGATCATGGTCACTTCGACCAGGCTGACGTCATCGCGGGCTTCGCCATGGAAGGCCTGAAGGGCCTGGCGAATATCGGCGAACAGCCGCGACGGATCACGGCTGCCATCAAGCACGTCGAGCAGGCGCTGTTCGCCGAACAACTCGTCGCGCTCGTTCTGCGCTTCGAGTACGCCGTCGGAGAGCAGGAAAACCCGGTCGCCCAGCTCCAGCGCGTAGGATTCGTAGTCATCGCGGAAACTTTCCGGCTCGAGCACGCCCAGCGGCAGATGGCGCGATACCAGCGGTACTCGCTCGCCGCTGCCCTGGCGCAGCACATAACCGGCCGGCAGCCCGCCGCCCCAGAAGTCGACCGTCCGGCGGCGGAAACTGATGCTCAACAGGGTGGCGCAGCAGAACACCCCGCGAGGCAGGATGCGGCGCAACTTGGCATTGCTCTCGTGGAGAATTTCCACCAGCGAATGCCCTTTGCCCGTCATGCGGTAGAAGACGTCCGCCAGGGGCATGGCGCCGATCGCGGCAGGCAAGCCATGACCGGTGAAGTCACCAAGCAGCACGTGCATGTCGCCGCTGGGGTGAAAGGCGGCCAGCAACAGGTCGCCATTGAACAGCGCGTAGGGCGACTGCAGGTAGCGCACGTTGCCGGAACCCAGGCAACCGGAGTGGGCCACCTTGTCGAACACCGCCTTGGCAACCAGTTGCTCGTTCTGCAGGTGTTCGTTGTGCCGGGCGATCTGGTCGCGCTGGCGCAGCACCTCCTGGTGCAGGCGCCGCAAGCGGTCCATGGCATTGATCTTGGCCTCGAGAATCACCCGGCTGTAGGGCTTGGCGAGAAAGTCATCGCCGCCCGCCTCCAGGCAGCTGACCAACGCTTCATCTTCGCTCATCGAGGTCAGGAAGATGATCGGCACCATGGCTTCACCGGCCATGGCCTTGATCCGCCTGGCCGCCTCGAAGCCGTCCATCACCGGCATCAGCGCATCCATCAGCACCAGTTGCGGGCGCTGCGACTCGAACAGCGCGACCGCCTCGAGGCCGTTGGCAGCCACCAATACCCGATGCCCCTGGCGACCGACGATGGTCGACAGCAGCATGCGGTCAGTGGCGCTGTCCTCGGCAATCAGGATGGTCAGGGAAGAGGCGTTCATCGCGCCTCAATCGATCTGGAAAAGCTGTTCGAAGTTGGAGATGGAGAGAATCTTGCGCACGTCGGCATTGCAGTTGAGCAGGCGGATCTGCGCGCGGTCGCCCCCGGCATGATCACGCAGCAGCAACAACATGCCCAGCGCCGAGCTGTCCAGATAGGTCGTTCCCTTGAGATCGACCGTATAACGCTTGGGACGGATATCGACGCGTTCGTAGGCGCGGCGAAATTCCTGATGGGCGCCGAAATCGAAGCGACCCTGAATGGTGATGGTCAACTCTTGCCCGTCTTCCGAAGGCAGCGAGGTGATGGGCATGAAACACTCCTTGATATCCGGGATAACCCGCAGCCCGCTAAGGCGGGTCAACGTGGCCGAAGCAGCTCCGTGGAGCGGCCGATAAGCTGTTGACCCGTGTGGTGACGCGGTGTCTCACCTGTTTTTCCTGGCCCTGCCCAGCCCGCGGTCCGGCGATGCTGAATTCCGGCCTAAGAAGATTTAGCACTAGCCCGCCCAAGCGGCAACCATCATTCCAGGGAATCGCGTCGCGGAATGCGCTGGGACAGCTCGTCGAGCAGCTTCTGCTCACGCTTGTCCTCGGCCAGGCGCGCTTCATCCAGGTAGCGCTGCACCAGCTTGCGCAGCCCTTCCAGGCGCGCGTAGCGCTGTTGCCAGACCTCGCGCACCTTGTCCAGGTTGTTGCGGTGCCAGTTGACCGCCTGCTGCTGCTGGGCGATCGCCACGTCGAGCTGGGACAGGAAGCGCTGATAATTCATCAGCCACTGGCCGGATACACCGCGCTGGCCCTCGCTCATCCATTGCTGCTGATAGCCCTGCAGGTAATTTTCCAGGTCCGCGAGCTTGTTCTGCGCCTGCCCCAGCAAACCCTGGGCGCGCCCCAGCTGCAAGGCGGCTTCGCGTTCGGCCTTCTCGGCCATGTCGACCACCGGCGCCAGACGCGCCGCTCGGCTGGCGGCCACGGTTTAGGACGCCGCCGTGGGGTTGAGCACCGCGGCGAGCAGCTCGCGGCTGCTGTCCAGGCTCTCGCTCTCGCCCAGGGCCTGGCGCAGGTAACGTACCATGACCGGCTGACGGGCGATGGCCAGGTCGGTGTCGGCGTCGCCACCCGGCACGTAGGCGCCGACGCTGATCAGGTCGCGGCTCTGCTGGTAACGCGACCACAGCTGCTTGAAGCGCTGAGCGTTGCGCATGTGCTCGGGGCTGACCACCTGGGGCATGACCCGGCTGATCGAGGCTTCGATATCGATGGCCGGGTAATGCCCCTCCTCGGCCAGACGCCGGGACAACACGAAGTGGCCGTCGAGCACGCCGCGGGCGGCGTCGGCAATCGGGTCCTGCTGGTCATCGCCTTCGGACAACACGGTGTAGAAGGCGGTGATCGAACCACCGCCCGCCTCGGCGTTACCGGCCCGCTCGACCAGGCGCGGCAGCTTGGCGAACACCGACGGTGGATAGCCCTTGGTCGCCGGCGGCTCGCCGATGGCCAGGGCGATTTCCCGCTGGGCCTGGGCGAAACGGGTCAGCGAGTCCATCAGCAACAGGACGTTCTTGCCCTTGTCGCGGAAATATTCGGCGATCCGCGTGCAGTACATGGCGGCGCGCAGACGCATCAGCGGCGCGTCATCGGCGGGTGAAGCGACGACCACCGAACGCTTGATGCCCTCCTCGCCAAGAATCTCGTCGATGAATTCCTTGACCTCGCGGCCCCGCTCACCGATCAGCCCGACCACGATGATCTCGGCCTCGGTGAAGCGCGTCATCATGCCCAGCAGCACCGACTTACCGACGCCGGTACCGGCGAACAGACCCAGGCGCTGGCCGCGGCCGACGGTGAGCAGCCCGTTGATGCTGCGGATGCCGACATCCAGCGGTTCGCTGATCGGGTGACGCTTGAGGGGGTTGATGGTCGGCCCATCCATCGGCACCCAGTCCTCGGCCTTCATGCCGCCCTTGCCGTCCAGGGCGCGGCCGGCGCCATCGAGCACCCGGCCGAGCATCGACATGCCCATGGGCAGGCGCCCGGTATCCGGCAGCGGCACCACCCGAGCGCCCGGCGCGATACCGGCCAGGCTGCCCACCGGCATCAGGTAGATCTTGCCGGAGGAAAAGCCCATCACCTCGGCCTCGACCTGCACCGGATGGTAGCTGTCGTCGTTGATCACCAGGCAGCGGCTGCCCAGGGCGGCGCGCAGGCCCTCGGCCTCCAGGGTGAGACCGACCATGCGCAGCAGGCGGCCTTCGACGATGGGCTGGGTGGGCAGTTTGACGGCCTCGCCATAGCCATCCAGGCGGCGGGCGAAACTGAGGCGCTCAAGGCGCATCGCTGGCATCCAGATCGATGACCATGTCGGCGGCGCGCGGCGTGGTGGCATGCTCGCGCTGCTGCTCGAAAAGTTGCTTGAGTGCCTGGCTCAGGCGGGTCTCGACACTGGCATCGATGCGGCTGTGCTCGCTTTCCACGCGGCACCCGCCGGGCAGCAGCGAATCGTCTTCGAGAATCCGCCAGTTTTCCTCGTGGCGATCGCGCAGCGTCTTGACCAGCTCGAAATCCTGGGGGTTGAGGTGGATGCGGATGTTTTCCGCGCCCATCGGCAGCAGCTTGAGCGATTCGCGCAGCACCTGGCGGATCTGGCTGGAGTCGCGGCTCAGCTCACGCTGGATGACTTCACGGGTGACCTGGCCGACCAGGGTCACCAGGGCCACTTCCAGTTGCTGGTCCTGCTCGGCGATCGGCTCGAGCAGATGGCGCATGACCTGCTCGAGCGCCTGGACCCGCCCGGCCAGGGCGGCGTCCGCCTCCTGCTTGGCCTTGAGCTGGCCGGCCCGGAAGCCATCCTTCTCGCCGGTGGCGAAGCCCTCGTTATAGGCGTCCTGGCGAATGGCCTCGAGCTCATCGAGCGTCAAGGGTTTGACATCCTCGAGGGCTACCTCCTCGCTTTCCTGCACCACGGGTGCAGGCTCGGCAGCCACCGGCTCCGGCGCGGGCGCCTCGGCCTGCGACTCGTCATGCTCGTCGAAGCTGGGCAACGACCAGCGGTCGACGCTGCCCAGATCCTTGGCGCGAATCAGCTCGCTGACCGGCTCCTTGGCTACCATGGCTTACACCATCTCCTCGCCGCCCTTGCCGCCAAGCACGATCTCGCCGGCCTCGGCCATGCGCCGGGCAATGGTGAGGATTTCCTTCTGCGCCGTTTCCACGTCGCTGACCCGCACCGGCCCCTTGGCCTCCAGGTCATCACGCAGCAGCTCGGCCGCACGTTTGGACATGTTCTTGAAGACCTTTTCCTTGATCGCCTCGTCGGCGCCCTTGAGGGCCAGCACCAGCACGTCGGACGACACCTCGCGCAGCAGCGCCTGGATACCGCGGTCGTCGACATCGGCCAGGTTGTCGAAGACGAACATCAGGTCCTCGATCTGCGACGACAGGTCCTCGTCGATCTCGCGGATCGAATCCATCAGCGGCCCTTCGACCGAGCTGTCGAGGAAGTTCATGATGTCTGCGGCACGCTTCACGCCGCCCATGGTGGCGCGGGTGGTGTTGGAGCTGCCGGAGAACTGCTTCTCCAGGATCAGGTTCAACTCCTTGAGCGCCGCCGGCTGTACGGTATTCAGCGACGAGACGCGCAGGACGATGTCCAGGCGTACCTTGTGATCGAAGTGGCCCAACACTTCGCCGGCCTGGTCGGGGTCCAGGTAGGCGACCACGATGGCCTGGATCTGCGGGTGCTCGTAACGAATCACGTCGGCGACCGCGCGCGGTTCCATCCACTTCAGGCTGTCCAGGCCGCTGGTGCTGCCGCCCAGCAGGATGCGGTCGATCAGGTTGCCGGCCTTGTCCTCGCCAAGCGCCTGGGTGAGCATCTTGCGGATGTAGCCGTCGGCGCCCACGCCAAGGCTGGTCTGGTCGCCCACGGTCTCGACGAATTCGCCCATCACCTGCTCGACCTGCTCGCGATGGATGTTGCGCATGGCGGCCATGGCCACGCCCACGCGCTGGACCTCCTTGGGCCCCAGGTGGCGCAGCACCTGAGCGGCATCGGTTTCACCGAGCGAGAGCAGCAGAATCGCGGCCTTCTCGACCTTGCTCATCTTGGCGGTGGTGCGGTTCTCATTCATCGGCATTGATCCAGTCTTTGACTACCTGGGCGACCCGGCCCGGATCTTCGGCGACCAGACTCTTGATCGCGTTCAGTTGTGCATCATACCCCTCGCTCGGGCTTGGCAACATAATGCTTTGCGGCCCGCCGAGGCTTACCCGATCGGAGGCCAGGCCGTCCATGCCGCCCATTTCGCCGAGGTCGACATCGCCATCGCGGCCGCCGCCGGCCAGGGCCAGTTCCTTGTTCTTGCCGCCACCGGTGATGTTGTTCAGCACCGGGCGCAGCACGAACCACACCAGCAGGAAGATCAGCAGCGCCGGGAACAGCGACTTGAGGCCGCCCATGGCCATCAGGAACAGCTCGCTCTGGTACCACGGCACTTCGATCACTTCCGCGGTTTCACTGCTGAACGGCGTGTTGATCACGCTGACGCTGTCGCCACGGCTGGCATCGAAGCCGACCGAGTCCTGCACCAGGCGGGTGAAGCGCGCCAGGTCGTCGCTGGTCCACGGCACCCGGGTGGCTTCGCCGGTGGCCGGGTCGACGCGCATCTGGTCATCCACCACCACGGCGACGGAAAGCCGGCGCAGGCGCCCCTGCTGCTGCTTGGTGTAGCTGACCGAACGATCGAGTTCGAAGTTGCGGGTCGACTGGTCGCGCTTGTCGGCCGGGTACGGCGCCAGCATCGGCTGGCCGGTGGCCGGGTCCATGATCTGCTGGCCATTGGCATCGACCAGCGGCTGGCCGGGAGCGACCGGCCCACCGGGCGCGGCGGCACCACCGGCCTGCTGCGGTGCGGCAGCCGGGCCAGGCGGTTGATTGCTCAGTGCCCCCGGCACGCCCTGGGGGCCGCTGCCGCTGCTGCGTTGCTCATTGACCTGCTGCTCGCTGCGCAGCGCTGGCTGATCCGGGTTGAAGGTT
>Ga0209370_1001843_pt1 | contig 17209 bp, 10 predicted proteins | sample AgamicAtPrz_FD_187164 | JGI IMG/M metagenome (GOLD analysis project Ga0209370, IMG submission 187164) | Agave microbial communities from Guanajuato, Mexico - At.P.rz (SPAdes) (version 2) | ecosystem: Host-associated > Plants > Phyllosphere > Phylloplane/Leaf | place: Guanajuato, Mexico... | reverse complement strand
ACCCGGCCAGGACCGAGGTGCGCTACAACAGCGAGTGGTGCGACCAGCTGGGCGCGCGCGGCATGATCCAGCTGTCGGCCAAGTACACGGTGGCGCGCATGATGGAGCGCAACGACTTCCATACGCGCTTCACCGACGGCAGCTCCATCAGCCTGCACGAGTTTCTCTACCCGCTGCTGCAGGGCTATGACTCGGTGGCGCTCAAGTCCGATCTGGAGCTGGGCGGCACCGATCAGAAGTTCAATCTGATGATGGGCAGGCATCTGCAGGCCGAGTATGGTCAGGAGCAGCAGTGTGTGCTCACAATGCCGCTGCTGGTCGGCCTGGACGGCGTGCACAAGATGTCCAAGTCCAAGAACAACTACATCGGTATCACCGAGGACGCCAACACCATGTTCGCCAAGGTGCTGTCGATCTCGGACGAGCTGATGTGGGACTGGTACACCCTGCTGTCCTTCAAGAGCCTGGCCGAGATTGCAGCGCTCAAGGCCGAGATCGAGGCCGGAGGCAACCCCAAGCATGCCAAGGTGGCTCTGGCCAAGGAGATCACCGCGCGCTTCCACAGTGCCGAAGCCGCCGATGCGGCCGAGCAGGATTTCATCAACCGCTCCAAGGGCGGCATTCCCGATGACATCCCTGAAATCAGCCTGTCCGGCGCTCCGCTGGGCATTGGTGCGCTGGTCAAGCAGGCCAATCTGGCTGCATCGACCGGCGAAGCCAACCGCCTGATCGATGGCGGCGGCGTGCGCGTCGACGGCAACGTCATTAGCGACCGTGCACTGAAGCTGGACGCCGGCACCTTTGTGCTGCAGGTGGGCAAGCGCAAGTTTGCGCGTGTCACGCTGAGCTGAGCGCCCTGGGGCGCTTCGCCCCGTTCGCCTCTTTGCGCCAGAGGGCAAGGCCTTTGCCGCTGTGGCGCGGCCTAAAGAGGTGAGCATAAAAATGAGAGCTGTTTACGCTTGATACATCTGCGTTTCAAATCACTTTGTATTTGAAATCGATGCAGGTCATGCGTGAATAGCTCTCTTTTTTTATTGAGTGGGCTCGCTCGCGCCCTGCATGGCGTCGCGCGTCTGGCGGGCTTGTTCCATCAGCCACTGACAGAAGGCCTGCACTTCGGGCCGCTCGCTGCTGCGCGGGCCTTGCAGCAGCCAGTACGACAGAGGCGAGGCCAGGCGACGCTCGGGCAATACCTCGATCAGGGTGCCGGCCGCCAGCGCATCGGCTACCAGCGGCAGGCGCGCGATGGCCAGACCCTGGCCCGCCAGTGCGGCCTGCACGATCTGGTGGGCGTAGTTGAAGTACAGCCAGCGCGGCGGCTGCAGCTGGTCGCAGCCGTTGGCGGCAAACCAGCGCTGCCAGCTCAGCCACTCCAGCTGGGGCATGCGGTGTACGTCGCCGGTTTCAATCAAGGTGTAGCGGGCCGCATCGGCGGGGCTGTGCACGGCGGGGCCGCTCCTGAGCAGGGCTGGGCTTGCGACCAGCACCAGTTCTTCGCCAAACAGGGCCTTTGCCGAGGCATCGGCGACGCCGGCGCTGTAGCGTATGGCCAGGTCCACATCGGTGGTCTCCAGATCCACCACGGCGTCGCCCGTGTCTATGCGAATGTCGATATCGGGATAGGCGCGCTGGAAAGCCTCCAGGCGCGGAATCAGCCACATGGCGGCAAAGCTGGCCCAGGTGGTGATGGCCACGCTCTTGCGGCCCACGGTCTGGCGGATCTGGCGCACGGTGGCGTCGATCGACTCCAATGCAGGCTGCACGGCATGCAGCAGCTGGGCGCCGGCACCCGTCAGTTCCACGGCGCGCGAGTGGCGCAGAAACAGCGGGATGCCCACCTCGTCTTCCAGCGACTGGATCTGGCGGCTGACGGCAGACTGGGTCAGTGCCAGCTCGTCCGCCGCGGCACGAAAGTTCAGGTGCCGGGCCACGGCCAGAAAGGCGCGCAGATGGCCGGCACCGATGGCGCGGGTGCGAAGCAGCGGAGTGGGGCTGGTGGTGGCATGAGGCATGGCAGGGCAAGCATAAGGTGTTTGCGGCGACTGTTGCCTGCGCTTGCAGTTGCCGACCGCGGCTATGGGTCGATAATCAGGCGGTTTTCATCCTATAAATCAATATGACTGCACCTCTGGACATCGTCGTCATGGCTGCCGGCAAAGGCACCCGCATGAAAAGCCGCCATCCCAAGGTGCTGCAAAAGCTGGCCGGTCGTGCCCTGTTGCAGCATGTGCTGGACACCGCTGCGCAGCTCAAGGCGCGCTCGGCCGTGGTAGTGACGGGTCATGGCGCAGCGGAAGTGGAAGCTGCCATCGCCGCTGCCAATGGCGTGGATCGCGCGGATGGCACCCATGGTGCAATGGACCTGAAGTTTGTGCGCCAGGAGCCCCAGCTGGGAACCGGCCATGCCGTGCAGCAGGCCGTGCCTGCGCTCAAGGAAGATGGTCTGGTCGTGGTGCTGTCGGGTGATGTGCCGCTGACCCGGGCCGACACGCTGCAAGGTCTGCTCGATGCCGCAGGCAGCGACAAGATGGCGCTGCTCACCGTGACCATGCCCGATCCCACGGGCTATGGCCGCATCGTGCGAAACGATGCAGGCACGGTGCAGCGCATCGTCGAGCAGAAAGATGCCAGCGAGGCCGAGCGCGCCATCACCGAGATCTACAGCGGCATCATGGCCGTGCCCGCCAGGCATCTGACGGCCTGGCTTGCCAAGCTCGACAACAACAATGCCCAGGGCGAGTACTACCTGACCGATATCGTCGCCATGGCCGTGGCCGACGGCGTGCCCGTGGTGGGCCACCGCATTGCCGATGTCCTGCAGGTGGCGGGCGTCAACAGCCCGCTGCAACTGGCAGAGCTGGAGCGCGCTCACCAGTTGCGCCAGGCGCGCGAGTTGATGGAGCAGGGCGTGCGCATGGCCGATCCTGCGCGCTTCGACCTGCGTGACGATGCGCGCGGCACCAAGGCCAGCCTGAGCTGCGGCCAGGATGTGGAAATCGACGTGAACTGCATCTTTGCCGGCAAGGTGACGATTGGCGCCGGCGCGAGGATCGGGGCCAACTGCCATCTCAGCAATGTGAGCATTGCCGAAGATGCCGTGATCCACCCCTTCACGCACATCGATGGCGAGAAGGCCGGCGTGGAAGTGGGCCAGGGCGCGCTGGTCGGCCCGTTTGCCCGCCTGCGCCCCGGCGCCAAGCTGGGCCGCGAAGTGCATATCGGCAACTTCGTGGAAGTGAAGAACTCCGTCCTGGCCGACGGTGCCAAGGCCAATCACCTGGCCTATCTGGGCGACGCCACGGTGGGCGAGCGCGTGAACTATGGTGCAGGCAGCATCACCGCCAACTATGACGGCGTGAACAAGCACCGTACCGTGATCGAGGCCGATGTGCATATCGGCAGCAACTGCGTGCTGGTGGCTCCGGTGACGATTGCCGCCGGCGGCACCGTGGGCGGTGGCTCCACCGTGACCAAGAATACGGAGGCTGGTGCCTTGACGGTAGGACGTGGCAGGCAGGTCAGCATCAGCAACTGGAAGCGCCCTGAAAAGCTGCCAAAAGCCTGATGGAACAAGCGCAGCAAGCTTTGGAGAGCATGGCGCCTCAGTCCCTGGGCGAAGCGCTGGCGCTGCTGGCCAGGCGCGAGGCCGAACTGTCCGCCTTGCGCACGGCCCAGCAGGAATGGATGCATGCCGTCTCGCATGATTTGCGGGCGCCGCTGCGCCATCTGCTGGCTTTCAATCCGCTGGTTGCCGAGCTGCTGCAATCCGCCAGTCCCGGTGCCGAAGACCTGGAGGAAGCGCGAAGCTTCCTCCAGACCATGGAGCAGTCCGCCCAGCGCATGGCGGCCATGTTCGACGGCTTGCTGAAGCTGAATCGGGCCCAGAGCCATGTGCTGAAGCCGCAGCCCGTGGACTTGCTGGCCTTGCTGGGAAGTCTGAGCCAGCGTCTGCAGGCAGGCGCGCAAGGCCGACGCATAGAGTGGTGTCTGCCTGCCGCTGCCCCCATGCTGCAGGCGGATCCGCATCTGCTGGAGCAGGCTTTGGATGCAGCTCTCGCCAATGCCGTCAAGTTCACGCGGGCCGTGCCGCTGGCGCGCATCCAGGTCGATGTGCAGCGTGACGGGCAGGGGGGCTGCTTCATCACCGTGGCCGACAACGGCGCCGGCTTCGAGCAGGCGCGGTCAGGCAAGCTGTTTGGCGTCTTTCAGCGCATGCATCGCGAGGCCGAGTTCGAGGGCCTCGGCATCGGCCTGGCGCTGGTGCGCGATATCTGCCGCCGCCATGGCGGCGAGGCGGAAATCCAGGCTCAGCTCAATGCAGGATGCCAGTTGCAGATGCATTGGCCCACCTGCCTGCCCTGAGTGCTCAGACCACGTTGCGGTCCAGGCTTTCCTGCTCGGCACTCGCCGGGCTGATTCGCGTGGATTCCGGTCGCATGGGCATGGTCGATGGACTGTGCTGTCGCTCGGGTTGCTGCGTGGCATCCATCACCTGGTCGCGCCCGCCGCTCTTGGCGCTGTAAAGCGCAATGTCGGCCGCTTTTATCCATTCGGACACCGAGCCAAAACCTTCATCGGCTGCAGCAACGCCGATACTCGCACTGATGTGCAGCTGTGGATATTCGCGAATGCGTATCTGAGCAATTTTTTCGCAAATACGCATGGCGACCGAATATGCCTCCTTGGCCGTGGTGTGCTTGCAAAGCACGGTGAATTCATCGCCGCCGTAGCGCCCAGCAATATCGTTGCTGCGCAGGCTGTTTCTAATCGCCAGCCCGATCATTTTCAAAACATCGTCGCCCACAATATGGCCGTACAGATCATTCACGCTTTTGAAACGGTCAATGTCAATCACCAGCAGGCAGGTCTGCTCCTTGACGGTGCGGTGCTGATGCAGCGCGGCACGGGCTTTTTTCCACCAGTAATCGCGGCTGTATACCGTGGTCAGAGGATCAATGCGTCCCAGTAACTTGAGCTGCAGGTTCTGCCTGGCCAGAGTCTTGAGCATTCGGCTGTTGGACCAGCTTGCATAGGCGCTGTGCAGGATGATCAGCGGCAGCAGGCTGAGCTGTACCGCCAGTGGCGCGCCCCATTGCGGGGTGGGCGTTATGGCGATGCTCATGAAAAGCATGCCGCACAGCAGCGCGATCAGGGAGGGCAGCCAGCGGCGCTTCAAACCGGTATAGAAGCGGTCGGCCACGCCGATGGCCAGAATGCAGATGCTGGGCAGCAGGCTCCAGTGCATCAGAGAAATCCAGCAGCCGACGATCAGCGCATCTATCAGAGAATTGAAATACTCCGCATGGAACTGATCCTGTTGCCGGCTTGAATGCAAAAAAGCAATATGCGGCCATACCAGCGCACTGACCGTCGTGAATGCCCACCAGGCGAGATTGGTCGGGAGATATGACAGGCTCGCAGCCACCACCGCTCCGCCCAGTGCCATATAAGAGGCGCGCAGAGGGTAGGTCCGGCGGTGAATATCTCGATGCAAGGGCATCTGGTGGAGTTGGCTTAAGTCAAGGTTGCGAGAATAATCTAATTAATACAATTTGTATCAAATATTGAGGGGCTTGCGCGGCATCCGCACCACACATGGCGGTTCAAAAATAAAGGCGTGCAAGTCCCTAATGATTGGGGGCTGGCAAGGGCAGTTCGGTACTGAATTTGGCGCGCTTGATGCTGAAGAAGGCTTTGACATTGCGCACATTGGCATCCTGAGTGAACAGCTTCTGGCTCAATGCCAGGTAGGCAGGCATATCGATGGTGGCAATGACGAGGATGAAGTCGGGGCCGGGAGAGACGCGCCAGCATTGCTGCACGCCGGGTTCGGCCACGGCTTTGTGCTCGAATTGCAGCAGTGAGCTGCTGTCCTGCCGGTCCAGCGAGACTTCCACAATGGCCTGCAGGCCATGGCCTGTGAGGCGGGCGATGTGTTCGCTGCTCAGGATGGCGACTTGTTTCTCGATCAGACCCAGCTCCTGCAGGCGCTTGACACGACGCAGGCAGGTAGGGGCAGACAGCTCGAGATGCCGGGCCAGGGCCTGGTTGCTCAGGCTGGCATCCAGCTGCAATTGCTGCAGCAGTTGCAAGTCGGTGTCATCCAGATTGATGGAATTTTCATTCATTTATATGAATTTTATTGAATAAATAATCAATACTCCCATTCGATGAAATTTTCAGTCATTTAGCTGTTTTTATTGATTGAAAATTTTTTATTGCAACCGTTAGCATGCTCGATCAAACAACCTAAGGTGTACCTCTATGTGTGGCATTGTTGCTGCGGTGTCTCATCGCAATATCGTTCCGGTTCTGGTCCAGGGTCTGCAGCGACTGGAGTATCGCGGCTATGACTCCTGTGGTGTGGCTGTACAGGCAGCGGATGCCAGCGGCTTGAGCCTGGGATTGCAGCGTGCGCGCTCTACAGCCCGCGTGGCCGAGCTGATGGAGCAGGTCAAGACCGAGCATGTGGAAGGTTTCACCGGCATTGCCCATACTCGCTGGGCCACTCACGGCGAGCCTGCCGTACGCAATGCCCATCCCCACTTCAGCCATGGTCCCGGCATCTCGCCCGTGGCCGATGCCGATGCGCCGGCCCGCGTGGCCCTGGTGCACAACGGCATCATCGAGAACTACGAAGCCCTGCGTGCCGAGCTGCAGGCCAAGGGCTATGTATTTGCCAGCCAGACCGACACCGAGGTCATTGCTCACCTGGTGGACAGTCTCTACAACGGCGATCTTTTCGAGGCCGTGCAAGCCGCGACGGCTCGCCTGCATGGCGCCTACGCGATTGGCGTGATGCACCGGGATGAACCTCGCCGTGTGGTGGGCGCTCGTGCCGGCTCGCCGCTGATTCTGGGTGTGGGCAAGGACGGCGCGGAACATTTCCTGGCCAGCGATGCAATGGCGCTGGCGGGTGTGACCGACCAGATCGTGTACCTGGAAGAGGGCGATCTGATCGATCTGCAGCCGGGACGCTACTGGGTCATCAGCAAGAGCGGCGAGCGCCTGACAGAGCAGCAGCGCCCGGTCAAAACCGTGATGGCGCACAGCGGCGCAGCCGAACTGGGCCCTTATCGCCACTACATGCAAAAGGAAATCTTCGAGCAGCCGCGCGCTTTGGGCGATACGCTGGAAGGCCTGAAGAACATTGCCCCCGAGCTGTTTGACGGGGTCACTTCGGAAGGCAAGACCGGCGCGGCGGCCTGGCGAGTATTCAAGGAGATCGACCGGGTCCTGATCCTGGCCTGCGGCACCAGCTATTACAGCGGCTGCACGGCCAAGTACTGGATAGAGGCGATTGCCGGCATCCCCTGCAATGTGGAGGTGGCCAGCGAGTACCGCTATCGCACCAGCGTGCCCGATCCCAAGACACTGATCGTGACCATCAGCCAGTCGGGCGAGACGGCCGATACATTGGCGGCCCTGCGCCATGCCCAGAGCCTGGGCATGAAGCACAGCCTGACCATCTGCAATGTGGCCACCAGCGCCATGGTGCGCGAGTGCGAGCTGGCCTATATCACGCGCGCCGGCGTGGAAATCGGCGTGGCATCGACCAAGGCCTTCACGACGCAGCTTGCGGGTCTGTTCCTGCTGACGCTGGCGCTGGCCCAGTCCAAGGGACGCCTGACGGAAGAGAAGGAGCAGCAGTATCTGACGGCCATGCGCCACCTTCCCGTGGCCCTGCAATCCGTGCTGGCGCTGGAGCCTCAGATCATCAGCTGGGCCGAAGACTTTGCGAAGAAGGAAAACGCGCTGTTTCTGGGTCGCGGCATTCACTATCCCATCGCACTGGAAGGTGCACTCAAGCTCAAGGAGATCAGCTACATCCACGCAGAGGCCTATCCTGCCGGCGAGCTCAAGCATGGCCCGCTGGCGCTGGTGGACAGCCAGATGCCTGTGGTCACCGTGGCGCCCAACGACGAACTGCTGGAAAAGCTCAAGAGCAATATGCAGGAAGTGCGTGCCCGCGGCGGCGTCCTTTATGTGCTGGCCGATGCCAAGACCAATATCGAAAGCAGCGAAGGCATGCATGTGATTCGCATGCCCGAGAACTATGGTGCCCTGAGCCCCATCCTGCACGTGGTGCCACTGCAGCTGCTGGCCTATCACACGGCGGTGGCACGCGGCACCGATGTGGACAAGCCGCGCAACCTGGCCAAGTCGGTCACGGTGGAATAAGCCGGTTGCTTCGTGCTGACTAGAGCAAATAAAGTTTGTCGGACATGAATAAAGTTAGTCGAATAGGGACTGCCACTCGTTGCTCGAATTAGTCGCAGCAAAAAGCGCTCGGTGTGAGCGCTTTTTGTTTCTAGAGCGTTGTTGGTCTTGCTCGACTGGACTCCTCTACCAGATGCTGCTGTGTCACGACGCGAATTCCTCATGGGAGGGACCTGGCGACGGATTAGCTCTCTGCGACGTGGCAACGTCACATGGTTAGACTTGGGCACGGGCCATCCTTACCTAACCAGCTTGGCTGGTGCGAAAAATTCAAGGCAAGGAAAGCCCTTGACTCCTGACTTTAGTAGAACTAGATTCGTGCTGTAGACCGAAATCTGAGGAGCTTTCCTCGGTACCTGACGCCACTGAGTTGCCGCTCTGTGGCGTTTTTGTTTGTTCGTTATGTGTCTTGTTTGAGTGAAGGTGCTGCTTCACGATTGCGCACACCGACAACGTTGATCATTTCATGCTGATCTGAGTCATTCACAGTCCAGTGCCTGAGCGGCAGCAAAAGCCAACACGAGCCGTTGAGCGTAGCCTGTCCTGAACAGCCGCTTCACCCGAGACCATGCGTTCTTCGACGACAGGGGATGTAAAGGATTTCGATGTAGCTGAGCACGAGGCTGGTGGGTGCTTGTTTGTAGACTAGTTGCAGATGGTCACATCCTGCTTAAAAGGAGGCTGTTTTCCGCTCATATGCGCAGCCCATTGATGTGCAAGTTCTGCGTGGAAATCAACAGAAGATGCGCAGGTGTAGTGAGCTGCCGTCATCAAGGGCTTGGGGCCACTCACGGCGTCGGCAATGGTCGCCACCGTTGGATACTTTAAGCAGTTCAAGAATGGAGCGCAGTTTGCGGCTTTTTTGGGTTTGAAGCCCAGACAGAATTTCAGCGGAGGCAAATCCAATCTAGGTGCCATCACCAAACGAGGCGATAGTTACCTGCGCTCTTTGCTAGAGCAAGGAGCCAAGGCCGTAGTGCTGGCCGGCAAACACAACCTCGCCCCCATCTCTCAATGGGTAATGGCCTTGAGGAAGCGCAGTGGCTGGCAAAAGGCCGCCGTGGCTTTAGCCAACAAAAATGCACGCATTCTGTGGGCGCTTATGACACAGGAGCGTACCTGCGAAGCAGCCCATATCAGCGAACGCCCCAGGCCAACCGTCTCTGCCGCTGCCTGAAACAGGCACTTCAACATGCCAGACGTGAAATCAAAGATGCAATGAACAGGTCAGACCAGCAGCAGGCAAGCACGGTTGTTGCATTGTGAATCGCAAGACGTCACGAGATTTGAATGGAGCCCTGCTGCGCGGTTTGTTTCTGGGGGCACACACCTCGTGCCTAACCCCGTCTGTAGATGGGCAGTCTGTTCCTCGTTTCAAGCACCTGGATCGTCTTGGCAAACAAGTCACTCAAAAGTTACTGACCAGCGCTTGCATTGATGGAAAGTCCCTGTAATGCAACAGCGCCTCAACGACCTTCAACGTTCACGCAGCGCCTCGGCAGCGCGGTTGAGTGGCTTGATAAGATAGTCGAGAACGGTCTTCCTGCCGGTACGGATCTCTGCCGTGGCCACCATGCCGGGCATGATGGAGTGGTGCTTGCCATCCTTGGTCTCCAGGTAGGCGTGCTTGGTCAGCAAATAGACGCGGTAGTAGTAGACGCGCTTGTCGACCTGATCTTCGATGGTGTCGGGAGAGATGTTCTGCACCGTGGCTTCCAGAGTGCCGTAGATCGAGGGCTCGAAGGCCGTGATCTTGACCGTGGCGGCCTGGCCCGGGTGGATGAAGGCGATGTCGCGGGGGCTCAGGCGGGCCTCGACCAGCAACTGGTCGTCCAGCGGCACGATCTCCATCAGCTCGCCGCCTGGGCCTACCACGCCGCCGATGGTGTTCACGCGCACGGCCTTGACGATGCCGCGGGCGGGGGAGGTGATGACCGTGCGGCGCAACTGTTCGGCCCGGCCTTCGCGTACCTTGAGCAGCGGACCGAGGTCGGCCATGGTGGTGGCGTAGTCGGACTTGAGCGCCACGTAGTATTCCCCCTTGGTGGCCGCCAGCCGGGTCGAAAGCTCTGCTGCCTTCTGCCTGAGCCTCAGGATCTCGACCTCGTTGGTGGCGCCGGTCTTGAGCAGAGGCGTGGCGATGTCGATTTCCTGCTGGGCCAGGCGCAGTTGCTGGCTGAGCTGGGCCACGTTTTCACGGAAAGCCTGCACGTCGGTACGAAAGAGCTGGCGCTCGCGGTCGATCACGGCCTTCTCGCCGGCCAGTTCGGGCGGGAAGACGACATCGGGCAGGTTGTCCATCTCGGCCTTCAGGCGCGCCGCGCGGGCCTGCAGGGCGATGATCTTCTGCCCGGCTTCCTCGACCGAGGAGCGGCTCATGGCCGGGTCCAGCGTGGCGAGCTTTTGCCCGTTTTCGACCACATCGCCTTCATGCACGGCCAGCTCGGACAGGATGCCGCCTTCCAGGCTCTGGATGATCTGCCCCTTGGAGGCCGGCGTCACCTTGCCTTCGCCGATGGCGACTTCGTCCAGGACCGCAAAGTACGACCAGATGAGAAAAACGGCCAGGCCGGCCACGATCAGCCAGAGGATGGGACGGACGGCAAGGCGCTGGCCGTTGGGGCCGATGGCCTCATGGCGGCTCTCGATGTAGGCGTTCATTGCATCGCTCCTGTGGCGGCTTGCGGCTTGGGCTGGCCCAGGGGCTGGAGTTGATCCTGGTGGGCTCGGTGGTTCTGGGCCTGGGGGGCGGGGGCGCGCATGCTTGCAAGCACCTGCTCCCGTGGCCCGTCGCGCACGATGCGACCGCCATCGATGACAATGACGCGGTCCACCAGGGAGAGCAGGGGGAAACGGTGGGTGGCGACGATCAGCGTGCGGCCGCCCAGCCACTGGCGCATGTTTTCAATGATGGCCCGCTCCGTGCCTTCGTCAAGCGAAGCCGTCGGCTCGTCCAGCAGCAGCACATGGGGCGCGCGCAGAAAGGTGCGGGCCAGGACCAGTGCCTGTTTCTGTCCTCCCGACAGGCCCACGCCGTTCTCGCGCAGCATGAGGTCCAGGCCATGCGGCTGCTGCAGCAGCAACTGGTCCGCGCAGGACAGGCGCATGGCAGCCAGCAGTTCTTCATCGGAGGCCAGGGGGCTTGCCAGCAGCAGATTGTCGCGCAGGCTGCCGTAGAAGAGACTGGACTCCTGCAGGGCGGTGCCCACATCGCGCCGCACGTCGGCCACGTCGATCAGAGGCATGGGCGTGTCGTTGAATATCACACGGCCCTGCTGGGGCGTTGCCAGGCCGGCCAGCATGCGCAGCAAGGTGGATTTGCCCGCGCCCACGCGGCCCAGGATGGCGATGCGCTCGCCCGGCTTGATGCTCAGGCGCGGAATCGTGAGCACAGGCTTTTCCTGAGGATCGAAGCTGTAGGCCACGTTTTCCAGTTCGTAGCGGCCCACCAGCGCCGGCTTGTGGTAGGTATCCCGATCCGTGGCGTGATCGATGGGTAGCTCCAGCAGTTTGTCCAGCCCCTGCTTGCCCACTCGCGCATTCTGAAGGCGCGACAGCACGGCAGGAATCTGACCCAGTGGTGCGATGGTGCGGCTGGTCAGCATGGAGCAGGCCATCACGGCGCCAAAGGACAGATTGGCATCGAGGATGGCATAGACGCCGGCGATGATCACGCCCGCATAGGCGATCTGCTGCACGGTTTGCGAGAAATTTACCAGCAGGCCGGACAGGTGGCGCTGCTTGAGGCCGATCTCGGCATTGACGCGATTGGTCTGCTCCCACAACTGCCGGAACCGCGGTTCGGCCTGCAGGGTCTTGATGTCTTCCGCCCGGTAGATGCTTTCCATCAGGATGGCGTTGCGCAGGGCGGATTCGGCCATGCCCGCCTGGGACAGCTTGGCCAGCGGGTATTGCGCCAGAATACCTGGCAGCACCAGCAGTGGAATGGCCGCCAGCGGCACCAGGACCAGCCAGCCGCCCAGCACCCAGATGATGAAGAGAAAGGCCAGCACGAAGGGCAGGTCGAGCAGCACGCCCAGGGCACTGGACGTCAGCAACTCGCGCAACTGCTCCAGGTCGCGTAGCTGGGCGATGAGCGTGCCGGGGGAGCGGGGGCGGGCATCGTTGCGGATGTCCAGCACGCGGGCGAAGAACATGGAAGACAGCTTGAGGTCGGCGCGCTTGCCAAAATGGTCCGCCAGCGACACGCGCGCCGTGCGCAGCACCAGTTCCAGCAGCAGGGCCAGGGCTACGCCCGAGGCCAGCACCCAGAGCGTGTTGGTCGAGCGTGCCGGCACCACGCGGTCCCACACCTGCATGGCGAACAGCGCCGTGCTCACGGCCAGCAGATTGCCGAACAGCGAGCCTGCGCACAGCTCCAGCATCAGCTTCCAGTGCGAGGTAAAGAGACTGCGCAGCCAGGTGTCGGGGGCGGCCGTCAGGTAATCGTCCACACGATCCTTGCGCGGCGCCGTGCGCTCATGCACGAGCAACAGCTGGCGCGGGCGGCCATCGGTGGGCAGGGGGCGCTCCAGCGTCTTGCCGTCTATCGACAGCAGCACGGTGGCGCGGCCGGCGCCTGCATCGGTCAGCAGGCCCACCTGGCCGTCGTCGAGTTCGAGCAGGGCCGGCAGCATGATGGGTGAGAGCCGGGCCAGCGGCATCTCGACAAACTGCGCCGACAGGCCTGCCTGCGCGGCGATGTCCAGCACGGCGGCATGCGTATCGCTGCGCGTGGCCCACGAGGCCGCGCCACGCACCCATTCGGGCGAAACCGACAGCCCTAGGCGGCGAGCCGCCAGAAGCAGGGGCTCGACCCACTGAGTGGCGGGAGGGGCAGTTTCCCGGTGCACCGTGTCAGCGTCAGCCATGGCGGTTTCCTTCGCGGTCACGCAGTTGCTGCACGAACAGGCCTGCGGCGACACGGGCGCGGATGCGGGCCATGGTGCCGTCGGCCAGTGCGTTGATCCACTCCACCTCGGACTGGTAGATATCGCGCTCGGGGTTGAGCACGTCGGTCAGGGTGCGCTTGTTCAGGATGTACTCCTGCCAGTAAAGATCGCGCGAAACCCGCGCGAGTTCGATGATTTTTTCGTAGCTGGCCATGCGCTCGGCGGCGCCGGCAGCCTCGGTCTGTGCCGAGCGCAGGGCGCTGCGGCTGACCAGGCGTTCGTTTTCCAGCGCCTCGCGGCTGGCCTGGGCAGCGGCCTGGGCCGCATCGATCTGGTGCGTGGCCAGGTCGCCGAAGTTGAAGCTGCCGTTCAAGGCCACGCCGACCCAGGTGTCGTTGAGCGCGCTGGCGGGGCCGGTCGAGACCGTGCGGGTGGCGCCGACGCCGACCGACGGGTAGCGGCTGCCGCGCGCGACTTCCAGCTTGGCATCGGCGGCCTGGACGGCTGCATCGGCGGCCTTGATGGAGGGCCGCTGGTCGATATCGTCGCTGGGTTCGCCAAGGTTGCCGACCAGGCTCACGGTATCGCCCAGCGATGCCACGCGTTCGGGGTGCACGCCGATCAGCTCGGCCAGCTTGGCGGCGGCCACATTGCGCTTGGTGTTGGCCTGATCGATTTCAGCCTCGGCGCGGCGGATGGCCAGCTCGGCCAGGGTTCTGTCCGAAGAAACCGAGAGACCGGCCCGCACGCGATCGATGATCTTGGCACGGGTGGCCTGGAGCGCCTCGACCTGCTTGCGGGCCGCGGCGATGCGGTCCTGCGCGGCAGCCAGTTCCACAAAGCTCGTGGCGGTGTTGAGCGCCACGGTCTCGACGGTGTCGGCCACCTGATGCCGCGTTTGTTCACGGGACGCATCGGCGGCCTTGATGCGGTTGGATGTGACGCCGAAGTCATAGACCAGCTGGCTCACGCCCAGCGAAGTACGGACGGCCCCGGCATTGCCGGGTTCGGCCGCGCTGTAGCTGCGGCCGTAGCCGGGCTTCACACCGTAGTCGACCTTGGGATACCAGGCGGCCTTCGCCACCTCGACCTCGGCGGCGCGCTGGGCCACCTCGGCATGGGCACGACTGATATCCGGATGATGGGCGATGGCGATACCGATCGCATTGGAGAGGGTCAGGCCATCAAGGGGAACACGCCGCACCGCGCTGCCGTTGCCCCGGAGGGGCGAGGCAGCAGCAGGGACGGAGGGGCTTGGAGCTGCAGTCGTCGGCGCTTCGCCCGCCAGCACGGCCGTGCTGGCGGGAAACAGAACCAACGCGGCAAACGTGCGGACGAACGGGAGGCCTTGACGCATCAGACGATAATCTGGTGGTTGGCCAGCAGCGTTGCCAGATCCGTCGTCACGCCGCTAAGCGTCACCAGGGGGGTGAAGCCATAGGCTCCGCCTGAACCATCGCGGTCGATGCTGAGGACGCCTCCCGAGAGTTGCAGGTATTGGCCAATGGTGTCGCCGGCATCGATTTGGGCCACGCCGCCCACGTAGTGCGCAGGACCGTCGGCGTCAGGCGTATAGCCGGTCAGCAGACGTGAGAGGTCCAGCACATCGGCATTGGCATCGGTGCCGACCACCCCGACCGTGAAGTCGGTGATGATGTCGGCGCCGTTGCCGCCGGTGGCGTCGGCACTCAGGGTCTCCCACAGGAATACGTCGTTGCCTGCTCCACCCGTCAGTGTGTCGTTTCCGGCGCCGCCGATCAGGATGTCGTCGGTGGCAAGGCCGCTGAGCGTATCGGCCCCGGTGGTGCCGCGTTCGACCGTGTAGTCGCCGTTGGTGATGTCCAGCACACCCGGAGAAACGGTGCTCGTGGACGCCTGGAAGAGCTGATAGTCGAAGCTGTCGACCAGCACACTGGTGAAGTGGCTCGTGGCGATATCCGGTGCGTAGGTGTAGCTGCCGTCGGTGTTGAGCGTCAGCGTGCCATGATCGCCGGTCACCGTGGTGCCGTTGGCTACCGTGACGAAGGAAGTGCCGCTCAGAACTTGCAGCTCGGCCCCGCCGGCCGTGGTGTCGTTGGCAAGAATGTTGCCGGCGGCACCGTTGGCGTCGGCGAGCGACCATTGGTCAGTGTGGGTGACGTTGACGACGGTGCCGACGGTAGCCAGGGCGGCGACCGTGCCGAGTCCTCCATTGAATACCGCATGGACTTGGTAGTTGCCCGCCGTCAGGTTCAACGTCGACAGGTCGATCGATGCGATCGGTCCCAGCACGCTGAGCAGGTTGCTGAAGGTGTCGGAAGCCACCGTCACCCAGTTGCCCGGAGTCGTTTCACGTTCGAGGAACAGCGTGCCACTGGAGATGGCAGCGAGCGTGGACGACAGCGTGATGCTGCCCGTGACCGTTTCATTGGCGCCGATGGTGAAGGCTTGGCCCGTGCTTTCACCTCCAACGACAACGACCCCAACGACTGCCATAGATGCCGGGGCGATGGTGTCGGTGGGGTGCACCCAGGTGAAGCTCGCCGCGCCTACATCGTTCGACGCATCAAATGCTGTGCCGCCGATGTTTATGGTGAGCGTCGCCATGTCCGTATTGACGCCGTCGGACAGGGTGTAGGTGAACACGTCCGTCTGGCCCACCGAGGCGGGATTGCCGTAGGCGTTGTAGGTGTAGCTGCCGTCGGCGCCGATGTGCAGCTCGCCGTACTGACCAACGATGGTTGTGCCCGTGGCCGACGTGGTTCCGGCGGCAACGGGCACAGGCACATTGCCGACGTGGGCGTCGGTGATGGAGGTGACCCGGCCGCCGGCGGTCAGGTCGGTCCCGGCACCCGCATTGCCCGACAGCACGTTCCCGCCAACTGTTTCATTGGCGAAATCGTACTCGGTCACCTGGGTCGTGATGGTGGTTTGCTGCAGCAGCGTTAGCGTGTTCTGCAGCAGCGCATCGGCGACCGCACTGACGACTGTGTCCACCGCAGTCGTGAGACCGGCGGCGTTCAGTACGGAGGTCAACGTAGAGACCAGGTCGGTGACTGGCAGCCCGTTGACCGTGGCGAGCACAGGGGTAAGGAGAGCAGTGACAAGGTCCGCCACCGGCTGGCCCAGGCTGAGCGGCGGGCCGATCAGGGCGCTGTTGACCGCGCCCAGGACGAGGGCCTGGTTGTCCGCGCCCAAGAGGACACCTGAGCTGCCGAGTTCCTGCAGCGACACGCCGCCGCCGTTGGAGTCCAGCAGCGTGCTGAGCGTGCTCGAGTCGTTGTGGACGATGATGCGGTAGGCGCCGGGGACTAGTCCGGTCACTGTGCCGGTGATGTTGTTGTCGCCGCTCACGCCGAGCAGGTTGGTGCCGGCCACGCTGCCGACGACCGAGCCCGGGGTGACCGCCGTATAGACGACTTTGCCCGTGGCATCGACCACGTCCACACGGTAGCCGTCCGCCACCGAAGCCAGCGCCTGCTGGGTCACGGTGAACTGCAGCGTGCCGTCCGTGCCGGCTGCCACGGTAAAGCCCGTGCCAAGGTCCGTGCCGGTGTTGGATTCCGCGATCCCCAGTACTTGGACTCCGGAGGTGGTGACCGGCGCTTCGACGACGCTGCTCACCGCACCCATGTCGAGCGAGGCGGTGTCGGCTACCGCATCCAGGACGGTATACGAATGCGGCGTGTTGATCGAGCTGGTGTTGCCGGCGGCGTCCGTAAAGGTGGCCGTGGCGGTGATCGAAGTGTTGGCCAGCAGCGCGCTGCCCGGGACGTCGGCCGTCCAGGTGCCGCCAGTGACGGTAGCGGTGACGAGGGTACCGCCGATGTCCAAGGTCACGGTGGTCGTGGCGGCATCGAGCGGGATGCCGGTGATGGTGCCGGTCACGGCGACCATGCCCGTGGCTTCCGCGCCGGAGACGATATCGTCGCCTGCGATGACGCCCACGGTAAGGGTCACACCGGTGGTGTCAGGCGCGGCGGTGTCGACGGTGACGAGCTGGCTGGCGGCGGTGCCGGCATTGCCAGCCGCATCTTCCACGCGCATCTGGACCGTGGCGGTGCCGGTCAAGCCGGCATCGACATAGCTGACGGCGGTGCCGGAGACGGAGGCCGTGA
>Ga0209370_1001841_pt1 | contig 17234 bp, 18 predicted proteins | sample AgamicAtPrz_FD_187164 | JGI IMG/M metagenome (GOLD analysis project Ga0209370, IMG submission 187164) | Agave microbial communities from Guanajuato, Mexico - At.P.rz (SPAdes) (version 2) | ecosystem: Host-associated > Plants > Phyllosphere > Phylloplane/Leaf | place: Guanajuato, Mexico... | reverse complement strand
AGCTTCAGCGGCGTCTGCGGCATCAGGTCGGGCCGCGCCAGCGCCAACTTCAGGCCCATGGTGGCCTTGGCGCGGTTGATGCGGCCCATCTCTGCCTTGGCGGCGGCCTGCGCCTCGGCCTCGCTGCCGTAGGTGTCCTTCAGGCGCTTTTCGTTGTCTTCGGCGCCCTGCGTGGCACTGCGTTTTTCGGCACGATCCGCGTCGTTCCAGTACGCGCGCACGCCGCTGTAGTCGTTGCGTGCGGCCGTGTGATAGTTGTGGCTGTCGCCCACGGCGCGCGTGAGCGTGGCGGCCTCCACGGCCTGGCCGGCAGCGGTGATCTTGCTGTCGATGGCGATGAAGGCCAGCTTGCCCTTCTTGACCGTGCACACGGCGTCGTACTGGCGCGCCAGGCGGCTGCAGAAGTTCAGGTCGCTTTCGTGGGTCTGGTCGATGTGGTCCACGCGCAGGTTCTCGAACTGCGCGTCCACGCGCACCTGCAGGCCGTTGCGCTGCGCAATGCTGCGCACGATCTGGCCCAGCGTGCTGTTGTGGTAGCTGTGCTCGGAGCGCGTGCGCAGCTGGCGCTTGAGCTCGGCCGAGCGCGCATGCACCACGATCCTGTCGGGCGCACCCTGGTGCTCCACCTCGTCCACCTCGTAGGTGCCCTTGTCGACCAGGCCGTGGCCGGCCCAGCCCAGCTTCAGCGCGATCTTGGAGCCCTTGCCCGGCATGGGCAGGCGCCCATCGCTGTCGTCCAGCGTGATGTCCAGCTTGTCGGCCTCTTCGCCGCGCGATTCGGACAGCGTCAGGTTCATCAGCCGCGTGTCCACCTGGCTGGTGATGTTGCGCCCGTCCAGGACGATCTCGTACTGGGGCTTGGCGTGCAGGTATTCCTGTGTGGCCATCAGATCCACCATTCCCAGAAGTCGTCATCGGGCCAGGGATCGACGCCGCCGCCGCCTTCGGCCAGGTGGTCGTCCACGCGGGCCAGCTTGAGATCGAACTCGATGCGGCGCGGCTTGCCGCCCGGTGTGTAGTGCGTGCCGGTCTGCTGCAGGCTCTCGATGACCCAGGCGCCCAGGATGCTTTCGCCGCCCACCAGGGCCCATGCCTTGCCCTGGTCGGCCATTTCGCGCAGGTCGTCCAGCGACTTGGCCGTGCCCCGGAACTCGGGTGCGAGCACGCCGGTCAGGCCCAGCGTTTCATCGCCTGGGCCCAGCGACTGGCGGGCGGGGCGCGCGCCCACGCGGCTGTTGCTCGGGTGGCGCCAGGTGCTACTGCGCACCAGCTTGTCGAATGCCAGTGTGTCGATGCCGAAGGCAAACTGGCCCAGTGTGATCAGCATGCTCATGCTCCTCAGTCGATGTCCGACAGCTGCGACAGCACGCTGGAGCGCTTGGCCATGTCGCGGCGGTCCAGCTCGGCGGCCACGGCGCGGGCAATGGCCTGCGCATCCTGGCCGGGCGCAGCGTTGACGGTGATATGGATGGTGGCGCCGGCCACCGGGGCCGGTGCCGGCGCGGGTGCAGCGGCGCTGGCCAGCGGCGGGCGGCTGTCGATGCGCACGGCGCCCGTGTCGGCCATGGCCGGCATGGCGCCCGTGGCCAGCGTGGCCGCCGTGGCTGCGGCCGCGACACCCTGGCGCAGTGCGCCGGCGCGGCCCTGGTCGGGTGCTGACGCATCGCCGGACTTGAACCATGAGCCCACCGACGAGGCCAGGCCGCTGATGCCCTTGCCGGCCAGGTCAGAGACCACGCCGAACAGGCCGCCCGTGGCGCCATCCAGACCGGCTTTGCCGGCCTCCAGCAGCGTGCCGCCGACGCCCTTCCAGTCGCCGGCCTTGAAGGCGGTGGACAGGCCGTCCCAGTTCTGCATGATCGAGCCGCCAGCGCCCATCAGGCCGCCTGCGAGCCGGCCCATGGGTGTCATGCGCACCAGGCCCATCAGCGATGCGGCTGCACCACCCAGACTACCGCCCAGGCCACTGCCGACGGCTCCTGCGGCCCCCAGGCCGGCGCCCAGCAGGCCCATGACGGCGCCCGCACGGCCCTTGCCGGCCACGCCTTTGGCTGCGCCTGCACCGCCGCCGAAGATGCGGCCTGCAGCGCGGCCCGCGCCGGCCAGGGCGGTGCCTATGCTGCCCATGGCAGCGCCGCGACCCATCATGGCCAGCGACAGGACCACGGCGCCCAGCCCGCGCCGGAGCACGCCCGCAGCGTTGCTGGCCATGCGCATGCCGCCGGCCAACAGGCCCATGGCACTGCCGCCACCGCCCATCATTCCCAGCGACAGGACCACGGCCGCCAGGCCGCGCCTGAGCACGCCCAAGGCCCCGCTGCCTGCGCCCATGGCCGCACCCAGCAGGCCGAACACGGTGCGCGTGAGCAGCAGCGGCGCCAGCAGACCGAACAGCACGCTGCTCACCACGCCGACGCCTGCCACCAGCAGGCCCAGCACGGCCACGATGCGCAGCGTCCACTGCACGATCTGGGGATGCTCCTTGACCCAGGCACGCATGCCTTCGGTCATCTCGCGCAGCGTGCCCAGCACGGCCTTGAGGTCGGACTCGATGGTCGAGCCCATGTCGCTCAACAGGCCGTTGTAGCTGTCCTTGACGGACTCGTATTGGGCCGAGACCGAGTCCTTCAGGATGGCCACGCGCCCATCCAGATCCGCCTGTGACTTGAGCTGGGAGGCGATCTGCTGGTAGCCGCCCGGGCCCTGCTGGAGCAACGCCTCCAGGGCCTTGCGCGTCTGCGCATCGCCGCCCGCCAGCTTGTCCAGCGCAGCGGCGCGCAGCTTGTCGCTGCCCAGGCTCTGCAGCTTTTGCAGCTGGGCCATCATCTGCTCGGTGCCGCCGAACTGGCCGCTGGCGTCCTTGAAGTCCAGCGACACACCCTGGCTCGCGAGCATCTTGTTGACCTGGCCCAGTTTGGCCGGGTCCATGGAGTTCTTGACCAGGTTGCCGACGGCCTTGCCGGCGGCCTCGCCGCTGATGCTGGCGTCGTTGAGCATGAGCAGCAGCGGCGCGAACATCTGTCCCGACCTTGCGCCCTGCTGTCCCAGCTGCGGCAGGGCCTTGCCGATGGCGTCCAGGCCCTTGACCATGCCTGAGGGGTCCAGTCCCAGGTGGGAGGTGCGCTGCACCGTGTCGGCCAGTGCGGCCATGTCGCCCGCGCTTGCGCGGGTGGCCTGCTGCAGCTGCGCCGCAAACTCGCCAGCCTCCTTGGCGGGCATGTTCAGCACCGCGCCCAGGTTGGCCGCCTGCCGGGCCACGCCGCCCAGCACATCCTGCGAGGACACGCCCTGGCGCTGCAGCTGGTTCATCATCGCGATGTAGTCGGCCGTGCTGCCGGGCATGTCGGTGCCCAGGCTCTTGGCCATGTCCAGCACCTGCTGGTAATCGGCGCCCGGCTTGCCGTTGCTGCCCGCCATGGTGGCGCGCAGCTGCGCGGCGGCCTGGTCGTCGGTCATGAAGGCCTGGCTCACGGCGCGCACGGGCGCCAGCATCTTGCCGCCCGTCTCGCGCAGCGCCTGGCCGCGATCGGCCAGGGTCTTGCTCTGCTCGCGCAGGGCGTCGATCCTCTCCAGCCGCTGGGCGGCCGGTGCCACCACCTTGCGCTGCTTTTCCATCTGGGCCGTGGTGGCGCGGATGTCGTTGTGCAGCTTGCGCTCGTGCGCGGACAGGTTGCCCGTGTCCACGCCCGCGCCGCGCAGGCCTTCGCGCATGTCCATCAGGCGCGATCGCTGCGTGGCGCGCAGCAGCGCCAGGCGCTCCTCCTCGACCTGTGCCGAACGCAGCGCGCGCAGCATGGCGCGCGAGGGCTGCTCGCCCGCGCCCGATTCCAGCCGCAGCTGGGCCATCTGCTGGCGCGCGCCGCGCAGCCGTGCCGTGGTGTCGGCCAGGCCGCTGCGCAGCGCGCGGTAGTCGCCCAGCTGGGTTTGCTGCTGCTGCAGCTTCTTCAACTGGTCGACCGTTTCCTTGAGTTCCCGGGCCGTGTTGCGGCTGGTTCTTCCTAGCAGCGCCAGGGGCTGGTGCACGCGCTCGGCCTGCTTGAGCACCTCGTCCAGGCGCAGGGTGTCAACGGCCATGGAGGGCTCCCTGGCCGGTGCGGTTTTGGCGTTGGGTGGAGGTCATGGGCAAGGGGCGTGCAAGAGAGGGGCGAGAGGCGGGCGATGGAGTGGAGGTGGTGCTCAGTCCTGGCTCAGTCCTGGCTTTCGTAGCGCTCGCGCGCCCGTTCATGCCATTGGCCGAGTTCGGCCAGCGACATGTCCTCCATGTCCGCCGGCCGCCAGTGGAAGACCATGGCCAGGTCGGCCATGGCGTCCTCTACGCGCTCGGGAATTGCTCCCTCTGCGCCTTCGGCACCAAAAAAGAGGCCACCTCCGTACCCAGGGTTACCAGGTCGGCGGGGTCCAGCTGCAGCACCTCGGCCTTGTGCAGCATGGGCTCGGTCACGCGCGGCAGCAGGGTCTGCAGCGCGGTCACGTTCATGTGCAGCAGCTCGACCAGCGACAGGCCGCGCAGCGCGCCGGCATTGGGGCGGCGCACCAGCACCCGGGCCAGGTCGCCACCGGGGCGCTTGAGCGGCACGTCGAGCGTGATCTCGCGCGCATCGCCCGATGCGAGGGCGGCCGCATTGGCGGCAGCCTGGTTCTGGAGGTCTTCCTGGGGCTTGGTGGTGTCCATGGTGTGTCAGCGTTCGGGTGAAGAAAAGAAGAGGACCGGGCCAACTGGCCCGGTGGGCCCGGTGAGGTCAGGTCAGGTCAGGTCAGGTCAGGTCAGGTCAGGTCAGGTCAGGTGAGCCAGGCTCAGATGCCCAGCGCGGCGCGGACCTGGGCCAGGCGGTCGATGCCGTTGACGACTTCGACGAAGTTGACCGGATCGATCTCGATCAGCACCTGGCCGTTGATGGACAGGCGGTAGTAGCTGACGGCCAGCTTGTACTTGATCTCGGTCTTGTCGCCGGCCTTGGCCTTGCCGGGGTCGAACTCCGAGAAGCGGCCACGCATGACCACTTCCAGCGAGTCCACGCCTTCGCTGTCATCGCCCTGCAGGGCGCCGGCGAAGCGCAGCAGCACGCCGTCGTGGCGCAGCGTGCCCCAGGTGGAGATCAACTCCTTCATGTAGCCGGCAGCGGTCAGGTCGGCCTCGATGGCCTCCATGCCGAAGTCCAGGCTGACCTCGCCGTTCATGCCGCCGGCGCGGTACTTCTCCATCTTGCGGGTGAGCTTGGGCAAGCCCACTTCGGGCATGTCGCCGATGTACGAGTTGCCATCCACGAAGGTGGCGAAATTCTTGAGAGAGCGGGGCAGTCCCATGGTGCTTTTCTCCTGTGTATCCGGTGTGTTCGGTGTATTGGGTGTGTCGGGTGCGGCCGCCGCTTACTGGCCGGTGCCCACGCGCAGGGCGAAGTCGGCGAAGTAGCGGTCGGTGATGCGCTGGCGAAAACCCAGGTCCTCCAGCGGAGGCACGGGCGTGTAGTCGTAGTCCAGCACCAGCTTGCCGGCCTTGAGCGTGGCGGTCTCGTTGACCGTTTCGTCGTACCAGGCCTTGCCGTCCAGGATGTAGCCCAGGGCCTTCAACTCGCGGAACTTGGTGTTGATGCCTTCCAGGATGTCCTTGACCAGGCTGGGGTGCATGGGCTTGTCCACGGCCCAGAAATGCGCCTCGGCCATGGTGTCGGCCAGCACCTGCGCGGTGCGTACGCTGGACTCGAAGCGGAACAGCTCGCTGTCCGTGCAGGTGCGCGAGCCCCAGAAGCGGTGGCCCTGGCTCTGGATCAGCGTGGTGATGCCGGCCTGGTTGAGGATGCCGGCCTCGGTATCGGGGCTTTGCAGGTCCCAGTGCACATCGCGCGAGATGCCCAGCACGCCGGACAGCGGCACGTTGGACAGCGTCTTGTGCCAGCCCTGCTCCTGGTCGATGCGCGCGCGCAGGCCCAGGGCGTAGGCCACGGGCGAGGCGTCCTGCACGGCGGCGGTGGACAGGTCCAGTGCCTTGAAGCCGGGCCACAGCAGCATCAGCTCGCGCTGGCCGAAGTGCTCGCGGTAGGCCTGGGCCTCGGCCACATCGTTGCCGATGGCCGCCGCATAGGCGAAGCCGCGCAGCTTGATGGCCACGGACGCCAGCGCGTCGGTCACGGCCTGGCTGTCTAGGCCCGGCGCGCCCAGAATGCGCGGCTTGACGCCGAGCTGTGCCTGGGCCGCCAGCAGCGCCTGCAGGCCCGTGTACTGGTTGCCGGCGGTGGTGCCGATGACCTTGGCGTCCTGGTCGGTGCGGCGCTCGGCCTCGGTGGCGCCTTCGCCATCGGCCACGCGCACCACGACCAGCACCGGGCGGCACTGCTCCTTGATGGCGTTCAGCGCCTGGGCCAGCGTGCCCTTGGTGCCGGCCTTGCCGATGGCCGCATCGACCTTGGTGATCAGCACCGGGCGGTTCAGCGGGAAAGTGGCCGCATCGGCGTCGCTGGCCGTGGCCACGAGGCCGATGACGGCCGTGGACACGATGCGGATGGAATTGATGCCTTCGCTCACTTCCGTGACGCGAATGCCATGATGGAACGGGGCTGTCGCCATGGTGTTCTCCGGGTTGGGGGGTGGTTGGGCCGTGGGGCTGTCGTCAAAAAGGGGTGGTCACGGCTGTTCGTGGGCTTGTACGGGGCCGTCCAGGATTTCCTGGGCACGCCCCGCGGCGATGAGTCCAAAGGCCTCGAACTGGCGCAGGCTGTCGGCCAGTTCGGGGTCGTCAAGATCGAGTTGCCGCGCCTGCTCGATGTCCTTGAGCAGCGAGCGCAGCGTGGCCGCGTTGAGCCGGTCGGCCTCGCCCGCCTCGGCACGGTCCACCACCGCCCACTCCAGCGCCGTGCGCTCGACCACGGTGAAGCGGCGGCGCAGGGCGTGGGGGGTGATGTGGCGGGGGGCGGATTCGTTGGACGCTGCCTGTTCGTCAGGCAAGGCCTGCGCCACGTCTTCCCAGTGCGTGCCGGTCCAGCGGCGGCCGAGCACCGAGGTGTCGTAGCGGGGCAGGGGGAGCAGGTCGGGAGCGTTGAGCTCGGCGTGCGTCTCGGTGATGGCGAAGGCCACGCCGGTGGGGGTGAGCTGGGCGTAGTGGTGGGGCATTACTTGAACTCCACCACCTGGATATCTATCACTCCTGCGCTGTAGAGTTTGTAGTCGGAGCCCATTAAGTAGTTCCAGCAGCGGAGCACTGTTGGACTCAGGATCTCGCAATCGAAGACGATTGCACTGACATTTGGATTCACCTGCCTTATTAGTACTGTGGTTTTCTGAGGGTTGATGGCCGCAATAGCAACGTCTGAGTAGTAAGGCGCACTGCCGCTAGGCTGAACGCGAAGTCTTTGCAAGCTCTTCAGAACACTGCTGTTGCTGACCTGACTGTTCAAGCCTGCAATCTCGCTGCGTGCACTTGCCACGGCACTGCTCAACGCAGCAATCTCCGCCCGCGTCTTCACCAGATCGGCACTGATGACGGCATCCAGGCTCATGCAGGCACCTTCGCGCAAGCTGCGGTGTTGGCGGGATCGACAGTGATGGTTTGTGTCATGCTGAAGTTCATGCAGCCAAGGCGGCCTGGTTGTCCTGGCAGGGCCTGGCGCCGGCCGCCTGCACGGCCGCTGGCGCTGTGCCCGGGTTGCATTGATGTTCTCGCGGCATGGGCATGGGCGCCAGCGACCTTGGCTGTGCCGGAGGGCTGCACAGAGGCTTGGTTTGGCGCTGGTTCGGGGTGCCGACCAGGAAAGGAAAAGCCCCGGCTACTCAACGGGCGCCGGGGCTTTTGCAGGTGGATATGTCAGGGGCGTTCGCCGGGCTGGACGGGTGCCCCGAGGATCTCGCTTGCGCGGCCTGGTGCGATCAGTTGCAGGTCCTCGATAAGCCGCATGCCGGCGGCCACATCCGCATCGTCCAGGTCGATGAAGCCGGCCTGTTCCTGGTCCTTCAGGCAGGCGCGCAGCATGGCGGCATCCTTGCGCTGCTTCTCGCTGGTGTCGGCACGGTCCACGGCGGCCCATTCGATGGCCGAGCGTTCGGCCAGGGTGAAGCGGCGGCGTAGGGCCAGGGGGGTGATGTGGCGTGGGTCTGGATGCTGTGGCAAATCTGGCAGGATCGGCGGCTTCTCGTAGGGGTGTTCTATCCAGCCGTTGCCGGTCCACAGGCAGCGTGTGGCGCCGGGCTCTTCGGGCATGTCGGTGCATGATGGCGCCAGTGTGGTGCAGCGTTCGCGCCAGCCTTCGTGTTCGCCGACGTACCAGCCCCGGAGGTCGTATTCATAATGCACAGTAAAGCTCCATTGCCTGGGGCGCACTTTCGTAGCGCGGGCCTAAGCTGTTTGCATTCGAGTTGAAGATGATTCCGCTACCGTCCACCTTGGCATACACACCTGGCGGAGCTTCGGCAGCAGAACTGCGGCCTGTGGGGAAACTTGGAAGTAGCCGGAACCGGATACCGTCTCTAGTCTCCAGCAACGCCATCCTTCCTATGTCGGTGGGGATGCTGCTGCTCAGGCGTACGGCCACGTACAGGGCCCCTTTGTATACGCCTGCAAATTTTCCGATATCTGAAATGAAATTGTCGCTGCCAAAGCAGGTGCCTCGCGCTCCAATACGCCAATTGACCCCATTGTCGGAAATAATTGAGGAAATGCCTCCACTGCTGCTGTCGAAAATGATGAGCCTGCCATTGATCTCAAAAGGTATGCGTGGCCCGGTGGCGCCATAGTGGCTTGGCATTTCCGTAAGCATGGCAGTGAGGTCGACAGCGGGCTTCCAGTTTGTCCTCCCGTCACTGCTCACGAAGGCTCGGTCGCAGTAGTGACTGAGTATTACGTACTGCGAACCATTGTGCAGTGCAAACCTCCAGATGCCTGCTTCTGGTAGCGTGATGCTTTCTCGCTGACCAGCTTCCGTGAGCAAGAAAATGCTACTGCTGGTGGAGGTTGAGAAGGCGTAGCCGTACTTTCCTGCAGAACAAAGAGGGTAGAAGTAACCGCTGCCACCAGATACCGCTGCCCAATTGATACCATTGTTCAGGGATGAGATGATATTGTGAGGGCTTGAGATTTGGGTGCACCATATGGTCTTGCCAACGGTAATGAGTCCGGAAATCGAATAACTGTAGCGATATGTCCAGGTTTTCAAATCGGGTGAGGTGTATACATAGTTTGTGTTGGTGCCTGAGACTTGAGTGGCAGCGTAAATTTCACCATTGTGGCAAATGCTCTCGAAAGCATAGTCAGGATTGGATTTCGGGGCTAGTCGATATGGACTGTCTCCACCAAGCCGCACTTCTTGCTGCAACTGATCATTGCTTTCCCACACCGATCGGGACCGCAATTGCAGCCCCATCCCCTTGTCCAGGCTCTGCGCCAGCCTCCGCACCTCGCTGTGCGTCACCACATCGAAACTCATCCCTGTACCTCCGTCGCATTCACCCCCGACACCCGCCCCGTGGCGGCGTCGTAGGCATAGGTTTCCGTACGCACGCGCCCGCGGTAGCTGGTCTGCTGCTGCGAGACGCGGCCGGCGCCGTCGTAGCTGACGGCGGTGGTGGCGCTGAAGCCGTTGACGCTGCGCGTGATGCTGCTGATGCGGCCCTGGGCGTCGTAGCCGAAGCTTTCGCTGGTGGCGCCGTTGGCCGGGCCCAGCGCGATGTGCTCGGGGTTCAGCTTGACGTTGATGCCGGCCACACCGTTGACGCTGGCTACCTTGCCGGTGCTCAATGCCTGGGCAGCGGTCTCCAGCTGCTCTATGCGGTGTGCCACCACGTCCATTGCGTCCTGTACGCCCTGGGAACTGGCCTTGGTGTCGATGAGCTGGCGCGCTGCGGTCAGCGCCTGGTCCACGTCCTGCACCGCTTGGCGCAGCCGCAGCACGTCGTCCTCGAGCCGGTTGTCGGGGTGGGGCAGGGGCCAGCCCTGCGCTGTCTTGTCGTCGTGCAATGTCATATCACGATGGCTCGCAGGTTGGTGACCTGGGGACGGGCGCTATGGCTGCCCGTGAGCACCAGGCGGACGCGCAGGCGCTCGGCGTTGATGCCGGCCAGGCGGTAGGTGATCTCCAGCACGCCGGCGGTCTGCGGGCTGGTGCTCAGGTAGGGGACGTTCACCCACGTGCTGCTGCCCTCGGCCTGCATCTGCACGACCAGGGAGCTGCCAGCGGGCAGCACGGCCTCTGCCACTACGCTGAGCGTGGTGTTGTTGCCGGCGTTGATGGTGGGGCTGATGTAGTCGCCGGTGTTTTGCAGGCTGGCTGCGGCCAGTTGCATGCCGGGCAGCAGATGGGCTGCCAACTGGGTGTTGCCCGAGAGCTTGGCGCGCACGGCCACTTCGCCGTTGTAGCGGCTGGCCAGTTGCACGGGCTGGCCGGCTGCAGCTTCCAACGTTGTTCCATCCTCCAACTGCATGGCAAAGACCACTTGAGAGTCTGCGGCAGGCAGCATGGCCCCGGCCTGCACCATGAGGTCGGTGGCGTCCTCCACGGTGACGCGGCCCAGCTCGACGGTGCGGGTGTTGGCCGAGTGCTCGGCGGCCAGCAGTTCGAAGGCCAGGTCACGTGTCTGGTGGGGCGTCCAGGTGCTGGCGTTGCTGCTGGACAGCAGCACGCCCACGCTGTAGGGCTGGCTGGTGACCCATTGCGCGCGGGCCTGGTCCCAGCCACCGAGTTCGGCCACGGCCACGGCGGTGGTCATGTCGTTGGTGAGGATGACGATGGCGTATTCGACGCCGGCCTCCAGCAGCTGCGGCGCCCATTGCGCAAGGGTGGGCTTTCCTGCGGCGACGTCGGCCCGGATCTGCTCCGGCTTGAGCACGCATTCGGAGATGACGCCGCGCGAGGGAACGCCGCCCGTGACTTCGCGCAGTTGCACCTGCACGTCCTCTTTGCCCGGAGTCGTGAACCACAGGCGTGTTCCGCAGACTTCGCGCGTGGTGCCCAGTGTGAAGGTCTGGGCCAGCGGATCCCAGCCGTTGGTCAACATGATGACGACCACCACCGAGGCCAGCGTACGGCTGCGCAGCGTGCCTTGACCGGTGAAGATGGTTTCTGCATGGCTGCCGCCTCGGCCTGTGAAGCGCACGGCCTTGGTGCCTGCGGGCACGCGAGCCGGGATCTTGAACTTGCCTTTCAGACCTTGTTCCGTGGCCACCAGCGTGCCGCCTGCCAAAGGCTCTGGCGTGACGGCGATGCCATCGAAGGTCACTGCCGTCAGCGTTTCGCCCACAGGGAAGTCGATCCAGAACTGCACCTCGATCTGGCGCAGGAACTCAATGTTCTTGGATGTGTCCGAGAGCACACGCTCGGACTCTCCGCTCCAGAAGCTTGCGATGATGGGATTGGCCCAGGTGGTCTGCACCTCGGTCCAATAGTCCACGGCGGGCGTCAGCCTGGTGGAGCTGGGCAGCGGGTCGAAGGCCCCGTAGGGGTTGACCAGCATGGTGGTCGTGCGGCCCAGCTGGCTGAGCACGGGCACGGCCTGGTAGGGCGTGGTCTGGGGTGAGGTGATGTCGGTGCCGATCTGGTGCAACTGCACATTCAGCGGCAGGCGCAGATGGCCACCCAGGATATGGCCGGTCTGCGCACGGCCTGCATCCCGCAGGCTGTCATCCAGCATCGGATCCGCAAACAACCCCTTCTTGACGCCGCTGTGCCGCCCCGACACGTCCACCGACAGCCGCAGCTCGGCCAGGTCGGCGTAGATGGTCTGGATGTGGTCCTGGTAGGCCTTGAGGGTCTGCATGGGCACGACGCGCACGGCGTCCTGGTCCACGCGGCGGTTGCTGTCCCAGCTTTGGTAGACCGAGGCCAGGGCCAGGGTGCCGCTGGGTGCTGCCGGCACCTTGGGCGACCAGGCAGCGGGCACGCCGGGCACCCATTGCAGCTGGCCTTCGCTGTTGAGCACCAGGCGGTCGTAGCGGCGCAGCGCGTAGTGATAGCTGACCAGTACCAGGGTGTCCTTGAGCGCGCCTTCCACGGTGAAGCCCGTGGAGTCCACGGCCGTGGGCGTGGCGTTGAGCATGTACTGGTAGGTGACCTGGTAGGTGCTGCCGGGCACGGGCTCGGCGCCCGAGGGGCTCCAGTCGATCTGGCCGCCCACCAGCTTCCAGTCCGTGCCCTGCACGTAGGTGGTGCCGGCCTGGACCACGCTGTCCACGGCCAGCACGGCGTTGTCGGGCAGCGGATCGGCCGCGCCCGTGAAGCCGCCGTGCGTGAGCGTGACGGTCTTGCGCGCCTGCACGCGCACCTGGGGTGTGCCGACAGCGGGCTGGCGGTCGAAGCGGATGCGCTGGGCGGCCGTGCCGGCCGAGGTGTGGGGTTCGCTGTCCACGAAGAACAGGTCGGGCTTGGCCTCGTAGACCAGCCGGCGGCTGGCACCCAGTTCCAGCGGATGGCCGTTGACGCGGGCGGCGCCCTCGCGCACGGTGTAGACCTGCTGGCCGGTGGCCAGGTCCTCGCCCATGATCACGTCCAGGCCGCGCACCACGTAGGTGCCGCCCGCGCTGTCGCGGTCATAGCGGGCCAGGGCCTGGGTGACGGCGTCGATGTTGGGCGGCGGCTCCTTGGGCATGACCGAGCCGTCGATGATGGTCCACACGGGATAGAAGGTGCCGGCCGTGCCGTCGCCCTGCGCGCCCCAGACCAGGGTGACGCGCTCGCGCAGCGCACCGGGCTCGCCATAGCCGCGCGTGCCGGCGGCGGGGTTGAGCAGTTCGGGGTCCTGCAGCTCGGTGACGGTATCGGTCTGCAGGTAGGCGCCCACGTAGACCGTGCCCACGGTGGCCACGGTGAGCGTGCCCGGCGTGATGCCGCGCACGGCGCCGGCCACGTAGAGCGCGCCGGCCTCGATGGTGGTGGCGCCCGTGTCCGCGGAGGTGATGCACTGGCAGCCGCGGACGATGTCGCCCTCCTTGAACAGCACATCGGTGATGCCGCGCAGGCGGTGCTGCTGCATGCTCTGCAGCTCGTTGAGTTCGGCCGATTGCAGCACGCGGTCGGCCGCGAACTGCAGCCTGTCGTAGCGCTTGCCGGCGTCGAAGCGGTCGTAGATCTTGGTCTGGCTCATGGGGTGCCGTTCAGAAGGGGAGGATGATTTCTTCGACCTGGCGCACGCTGCCGCTGCGCAGGATTCGGGGGCGGCGCTCCAGCGTGTACAGCTCGCCCTTGCCGGTCAGTTGGCTGGCCAGCACCCAGCGCTGGCCGGGCGGCACGTCCGTGGCGACCTGGGTGCCGAAGAACACGCCCATCTCGCGCACGTCCTCGCCCTTGGCGTCGTCGAAGCCGAAGGCAGCGCGCAGGTAGACGAAGGTGGTGGGTGTGTCGCTGACGCTGTAGCGCGCGCCGCTGGGCAGCTCGATCTCGCCGTTGTCGTCGGGCCGCGCAAAGCGCACCTCGGTGACAAGGCGGCGGCCGATTTCGTCGACCAGGGCGTTGGCGGTGATGGGTTCGGGCTCGGGCGCGGTGTCCCAGGCGGGCAGGCCGCGGCCCCAGGCGATGTGGATGGTCTGGGCGGCGACGGCCTTGGCGAGGGCGATGCGGCCCGCTTGCTGCAGAACTGCCATGTTCAGGGTTCCTCGGGTTCTTCGGTGGTGGTGGTGCGGGTTTCGAAGGATCGGCGCCAGGGCGTGCTGTCCCAGCGTCCGGTCCAGGTACGGGTGTTGTCGTGCGGGCGCTCGGTGCTGGCCCAGGGGTGCAGGCTGGCCAGGGCCAGCGGAGCGGGCGCCGTCCAGGCACTGTGGGTGGCCATGGCCTGCGCGGGAATGGGCCGCAGCGGCGCGTAGTAGGCGGGCTCGCCCGTGGTGGTGGCGTTGACTTCGGTGATGCCCAGGCTGGCGTCGATCAGGATCTCGCTGTCCAGCGTCCAGGCATCGAGCAGCATGCGGTCGGCATAGGTGGCGATGGTGGTGACGCGGAACAGCTGGGCCGTGAGCACGCCGTCCGAAGGCGGTGCCTCGGTGCCGGTGCGGCGGGGCAGGCCCTGGCTGAGCTTGACGGGTTCGCCATACGGCGACACATCGATCCAGGTGCCGCTGTCGTTGTCCAGCATGCCGGCGTCCAGGCCCGGGCCGTGGTCCAGCCGCAGCGGGCGCAGATCGTGGCCGTGGAAGACGCGGTAAAAGCGCACGTGCGCCGGCAGGCTGGCGCGCACCACATGGGCCACGCTGGCCAGCTCTGCGTCGCCGATGATGCGGCCCAGGTCCAGGTGCAGCCAGGCACCATCCTCGTCGAGCTGCGCGCCGTCATATCCCAGCCAGCCCAGCGCACGCTGCAGGGACGCGGCCGTGCCGCGCTCGCGCAGCCAGGGCAGGCCGTTGGCGATGAGTGCGGGTACGTCTTCGAAGTAGCGGTCGAACTGGGCAATGCCCCATTCGGCCGCCAGCCAGGGCAGAAAGGCCGCAGGCTCGCCCTGGGCCGGCGCGGGAAAGGCGCCGGCCAGGCCGTCCCAATTCGGGACGACCTGGTCCACGGCCTTCTCCAGCGCCGTGGCGTTGGGCGGCAGCACGTGGCGGCGGGGCGCCGTCGGGACGATGGCGGCGGTGCTCATGCCTGCAGGCCCTCGTCCACCAGCTGGACGCGGCCCAGCACCGGGTATTCGTCGGCGGCCAGCGGCGTGAGTTCGGCCGGGGCCTGGGCGTCGGGGTAGGTGACGCGGGCAATGCCGTCCACATGCAGGCGCGTGGTGATCCACGAGCGCGGCACATCGCGGCCCAGCAGCGCGTAGGCTGCAATCTGGGCGGCCAGGCCGGCCTGCAGGCGCGCCACGATATCCACGGGCGCACCGGGCTCGCGCAGCAGGTGCGCCGTGATGTCGATGGGGTGCGGGCGCGCCAGCGATACCGACACGGGTACGCCCAGCGGCCGTGCGCCTGGCGCATTGAGGGCCGACAGCACGATGGCCAGCGTCTCTTCGGCCTGAGCGGGCTCGACCAGCCACAGCTGCACGCTCACGCGGCCGGGCTGGGGCTGCGTGGCGATGGCGCTGTGCACATTGGCGCTGGCCGTCATGGCCAGGTGCTCGTAGTGCTCGGCCGTTCCGCTGCCGGCCAGCGCGCGCACGCGCAGCAGGATGCGCTGGCGGTAGCGTTCGTCGCTTTCGCCGGGCAGTCGGGCCACGTCATAGAAGGCGCCCTTGTGGTCCAGGTCCGAGCCCTGGGCGAACGCAATCAAATGCGCACGCGCGGCATCGTTGACGCGCGCCCGGTACAGCAGTTCGCGGTAGGCGTGCGCCTCCAGCAGCTTGTTGAGCGGCTCGCTCTCCAGCGCCAGGACCTCGGCGGCCTCGGGGTGGCGCGCCAGCAGATCGGCGCGGTGGGTGTCGAGGATGCGCTCGAAATCCAGCGTCTCGACGACGCCGGGCGGCGGCAGGGCGTCCAGTGCAGGGGTCATGTCTTGCTTCATGAAAGGGTGCGGGCGATGGGCATCTGCAGGCTCAGCGGTGCCGGGCGGCGCGTGTTGTTGAAGGTGCCGATCAGCGTCAGGTCGGCGCGCCCGGGTGTGGCCGGATCGCGCTCGATCACGATGCGCGTCAGCCGGATGCGCGGCTCCCAGCGCATCAGCGCGCTGGCCACGGCGGCGCGCAGGCGCGCCTGGGTGGCGTTGTTGTCGGGCTGGTCCAGCAGCGCCGGGACCAGCGATCCATAGTCGCGGCGCATCACGCGTGAGCCGATGGGCGTGGACAGGATGTCGGCCACGCTCTGGCGCAGATGCTCCATGCCCTCGATGCGGCGGCCTGTATGGCGGTTCATAGCGGCCCCTGCGTGACGGCGTCGCCTGCCCTGACGCCGCCGTGGCGGTGGCGCAAAAGGCTGATGGGGCCGGTGGTCACATCTGGCGCGCCGGCCAGGCCTTGCGCATTGACGGTGGCCGAACCACCACCTGCCTGCAGGCTGATGCCTTGCTCGTCGATGCTGATCACCGAGTTGCCCACGCGCAGCGTGATGCCGTGGGCCACGTTGATGTTGAGACGGCCCGTGGTGCTGTCGTGCTCCATGAAATCGGTGGGGCTCCACTGCGTGTGGCACACCCCTTCGCGGTCGCTGGGCTGGGCTGCGGCGCTGCTGTAGATGCCGGTCAGCGCCACGGCGCCCAGCAGGTCGCCGCCGGGCGACAGCAGCACGCACTGCTCGCCCACGGCCGGTGGCCACCAGACGCTGGCGTTCTCGCCTGCGGCGCGCAGTGCCAGCCAGGGAATCCAGTTGGTGGTCAGGTTGCCGGTCTTGACGCGGCAGCGCGCAGGGCGTGCATGGCGGACTGCGGCGATGGTGCCCGTGCGGATCAGCCCCTCCAGGCGGCGGATGATCTCGTACGGGCTCTCGGTTTGTGCGACGGGCGAATCCATGGCGTTCATGGTGCCGGCCGGGCCCTTGCGTGTCGCCGTGTGCCGGGCGTGGCGCACGCTGCCACATGCAGCCCGGCATGCGGCCCGGCCACGCCTCAGCGCGGGTCGTAGTTCCACTCGGCCACCTTCTCGCCGAACAGGAACAGCTCCCACAACTGGCGCTGCGCAATGTCGAGCTGGCCTGGCGGCTCGGGCTTGTAGATCAGGTCGAAGGCACCGGGGCCGCCCTCGCGCGGGCGCGCCAGCACAGCCTCCACCAGGTCGATCTCGATCGCGAGCTGCTGCGGCTGAGAGGCGGCTGCAGGGTCCGTGGAAGGGGGCGCAATGTCGAAGCGGATCGCCTGCTCGCGCTTTTCGGCATGGTCGAACAGGTCGGGCTGGTGGCGCCGCGCCCAGACCAGCAGCGGCACGGTCACGGCATCGATGCTGCCGGTGAAGTCCGCAATCACCAGGCTCAGCGTGTAGCGGTATTCCCAGGAAAGGGACGGCGTGCCCGTGTTGACCACACGGCCCCTCTGGATGGTGAAACGGATGTTCCCCGGCGACAGTTGCAGCTGGGGCAGGGCAGCGACGAGCGCGTCGCGCAGGCTAGTGGGCTTGAGCATGGCGTGGGTCCTGGGTCATGGTGCTGGTCAGGGCGCTGGTCAGGGCGAGCCCGGCGTCGTAGGCGCGCTCGCAGGCGCTTCCTCGGTGGCGGGCGTCGTCAGCAATGCGCGCCAGCGCTCCCGCTCGCTCGTCAGCGCGGCGCTGCAGCTCGGCGAGCAGATCGAGGGCTGCGGTGTCTGGCGCGCACTGTCCGGCAGCGGCGCGAGCCTGGGCGGCGGCACGGTGGGCGGTGAGGTAGCTGGCGAGGTCGCCGCGCAGCCGGCCAGCAGCAGCGCGGGCAGCATCGGCATCCGCCG
>Ga0209370_1001837_pt1 | contig 17263 bp, 14 predicted proteins | sample AgamicAtPrz_FD_187164 | JGI IMG/M metagenome (GOLD analysis project Ga0209370, IMG submission 187164) | Agave microbial communities from Guanajuato, Mexico - At.P.rz (SPAdes) (version 2) | ecosystem: Host-associated > Plants > Phyllosphere > Phylloplane/Leaf | place: Guanajuato, Mexico... | reverse complement strand
CGATGGCGCCCGACACGCTCGTGCTGCCGTCGCACGGCAAGCCGTTCCGCGGCGTGCGCACGCGCATCGCGCAACTGCGCGAACACCACGATGCGCGCCTGGCCGAAGTGCGCGTCGCGTGCGCGGAAAAGCCGATGAGCGCGGCCGACATCGTGCCGATCATGTTCCGCCGCCGCGAGCTCGACATCCACCAGATGACGTTCGCGCTCGGCGAGGCGCTCGCGCACCTGAATCTGCTGTGGCTCGCAGGCGAACTCGTGCGCGAGCAGGGCGACGACGGGGTGATCCGCTTCGCACGGGCCTGAGTTTGCCTGTTGCGGAGCGGGTACGGGTTGTCCATCATTGCCGCATTCGCCCCAAGACGCGTCATCAGTCATGTCACGCAATATCAGTCTCTCCGACCTCATCACGCTGCCGGCCATCCGGGTACTGGCCGACCCGAAATCCTTCGAACGTGGTCGAGCCTACTATCATGACGGCGCCGTTTCGCGGTTGACCGAACGCGATGGCGAACTGTCGGCGACCGTGCGCGGCACGTATCGCTATCACGTCGCATTCTCGGTGGGCAACGACGGCACGCTGGACCATGCGTGCAATTGCCCGGTCGGCGATGAGGGCGCGTTCTGCAAGCATGCGGTGGCTGTCGCGTTGTCGTGGCTGGAGAACAGCGGCGAAGCGGTTTTTCACGACGAAGCGCCCGAGCCGGCGCGGCCGCGGCGCAAGCGCAAGACGCACGCGGAGCTGATTCGCGATCATCTCGAGACGCTCGACGAGCACGCGCTGCGCCGCTGGCTGCTCGACGCGGCCGAGCGCGACCGGTCGTTGCGCGACAGGCTGCTGTTCGACGCACGTGCTGCGAATGCCGACGACGTCGCGAGCCTGCGCGCCGCCGTCCGGCAAATGGCCCGTGTGTCGCGGCCGCTCGGCTGGGACGAGGCGCCTGTATTCGGAGAACAGCTGTTCGAGCTTGCGGACATGCTGCGGCGGCAGTTGACGGGCCCGCATGCCGCGCAGGTGGTCGATCTCACCGAACTCGCGATCGCCGAGGCGGAAGCGAGCCTCGAGCAGATCGACGACTCGGACGGCAGCGTGGCGCCCGGCATCGGCGAACTCGCCGCGCTGCATCTCGACGCGTGCATCCGGACGCGGCCGGACCCGGTGAAGCTGGCCGAACGCCTGTTTCGCCTGCAGGCCCACGGGCAGTGGGATACGTTCCGCGACGTGCTGCCGGCCTACGAGCAGCCGCTGGGCGACGCGGGGTTGAGCTGCTACAGGAAACGGGTGGAGGAGCATTGGGCCGCGCTGCCTCCGCTGCCGCCGGGGCAGGACGTCCGGCGCTCGTACGATGCGGTGCGCCTGAATCTCGAGCATGCGATGGAGTCGCTGGCGAAGCACGACGGCGATGTCGATGCGCTGATCGACATCTGGTCGAAGGATCTGTCCGCTTCGTACCGGTTCGCGCAGATCGCGGAATTGTGCGCGGCGCACCGCCGTTTCGACGAAGGGTTGGCGTGGGCCGAACGCGGCATGCGTGAGATGAAGGGCCAGCACGACGATCGACTGATGGGCTTTTGCATCGACGAGCATGTGCGCCGGCGCGCGTTCGACCGGGCGGACGAACTTGCGTGGCAGCGCTTCGCGTACCATCCGACGGCCGATGCCTTCCGTTCATTGATGAAGGTCGCGAAGCGGACGGGGCGAGGCGCGACCGTGAAGGCGCGCGCAATCTCGCATCTGCAGACGCTTGCCCGCGAGCGCGAAGCAGCGGGCGCGTCCCGCACCGACGCGCGGCGTTGGGCGCCGCCGCCGCGTACGGAGCTGGTGAAGCTGCTGCTCGCGGAGCGCGACGACGAGGATGCGTGGATCGCGTTTCAGTCGGGCCCGGTCGACACCCTCGTGTGGCCGGCGATCGCGGCGGCGCGCGCAAAGACGCATCCCGAGGACGCGATCGCGCTGTATCACCGATATCTGCCGTTCGCGCTCGACCATGGTGCGGGGAGTGCGCGATACGACGAGGCGTTCGGCGTCGTGCGCGAAATTCGCGCGTTGCGGGTTGCGCATCGCCAGCAGCCGGTATTTGACGCCGAATTCGAAGAGATTCGCAAGACCTACCATGCGAAGCGCAATTTCATCAAGCTGCTCGAGAAGCTGGGCGCGTGATTCGGCTGGCGAGCAGAGGAGGGCATGGAAATGAATGGCGATCCGCAGGCAATCGATGATGCCGTGCTCGCGCTGTTGCATCTGACGCTGCACGACGGCAATCGCGCATGGAAAAGCTTCGATTGGGATGTGCTGAATCGATTGCACGCGCGCGGCTTGATCGGTGATCCAGTGAACAAAGCGAAATCCGTCATCCTGACCGAGGACGGCTTGCGGGAATCGGAGCGGCTCTTCATGCGGCTTTTTGCGCCGTCGGACGGCGCGCCGACAGACGCGCAACCCTGATCTTCAATCACACGACGGGCTCGTAACGCCACCCGTCGCGACGCCACTGCATCGTGTGCGTCGGTTCGAGCGCCGCGAGAAACGCGGTGTCGTGCGACGCGACCACGAGCGCGCCCGGGAAGCCGGCCAGCGCGGCTTCGATCGCGCGCACCGATTCGAGATCGAGGTGATTGGTCGGCTCGTCGAGCAGCAGCAGTTGCGCGGGCGTGCCGCGCCACAACGCGCAGGCGAGCGCGGCCTTCAGCCGCTCGCCGCCGCTCAGTTGCCGTGCCGGCTGCGTCACGCGCGCCGCGTCGAGTTGCAGCAGCGCGAGGCGGCTGCGCAGGTCGCCCTCGGTGAGCGGCGTGTCGAGCAGTCCCAACTGCTCGATGATCGAGCGTTCGGGGTCGAGCAGTGCGAGTCGCTGGTCGAGATACGCAGCGCTCACGTGCGTCGTGCATGTACCTGAACGCGGTGCGAGTTCGCCCGCGAGCATCCGCAGCAACGTCGATTTCCCGCAGCCGTTCGGGCCTGTCAGTGCGATGCGCACGGCGCCGCTCGCCGACCATGTGATCGTGTCGGCGTCGCCCGCGACGCGCCACGGCAGTTGCGCGTGTTCGAGCGTGAACAGCTGGCGGCGCGCGCTAACCTCGGTGCCCGGCAGCGACACGAGCACGGGCGCATCGGCCTCGACGCGCGCGGCCGCTTCCTGCACGCGTTCGTCGAGCGTCGCCTTGAAGTCGCTCTGATGACGTCGGACCTGCCCCATGATGCTGCGTGCCGCACCCTTACGGCTCTGTTTCGCCATCGACGACAGGTTGGCCGTCTTCGCATCGCGCAGCGAGCCGGCCGCGTGGCGCTGGATCGTATCGTGTTCCTGTTCGAGCCTGCGCCGCACGCGCCCGCGCTCGGTGCGCGCATGGTCGAGCGCCGCGTGCGCGGCCTCCTGTTGCGCGTCGCGCTGCGCGCGGTAGAGCGCGTAGTTGCCGCCATACGAGCGCGCACCGTGTGGCGTCAGCTCGACGATGCGCTGCACGCCGGCGAGCAGCGCACGGTCGTGGCTGACGATGACGACGCCGCCGCGCCAGCCGTCGAGTGCCGCGCGCAGCCATGCACGGCCCGGTGCGTCGAGATGGTTGGTCGGTTCGTCGAGCACGAGCAGGCCGGCGCCGGACAGCAACGCGCCGATCAGCGCGACGCGTGCGAGCTGGCCGCCGCTCAGCGCGTGCGCGGGCGTGTCGGGTCGCACGTCGTGCAGGCCGGCCGCGTCGAGCGCCGTGCGCAGCCGCTCCGCGAGATCCCAGCGATCGCCGATCAGGTCGAAGTCGTGCGGCGCCGCGCGGCCGTCCGCGAGACGCGCGAGCGCGCCGAGCGGCGCATCAAGCGCGGCGATCTGCGCGACGGTGCGCGGGTCGTCGGCCGCGTCGTCGTGGTCGTGCTGTTGCGCGACGTAGACGACGTGCGCATGTCGCTCGATCGTCCCCCCACTCGGCGCACGGCGGCCCGCGATCAGTTGCGCGAGCACGCTCTTGCCGACGCCGTTGCGGCCGACGATGCCGGTCGGTGTGCGGTCGATGGACAGGTCGAGCGAATCGAACAGCGTGACGCCGTCGTCGAAGCGGAAGGAAACGTGATGAAGCGCGACGAGCGCGCCGGTGGGCGTGGCTGCAGCCATAAGCACCTCCAAAAATGCGTGAAGACCTTCGCGCGCGGCGTGCGTGGCACGGGCGGCGAAAACATTTCGGGAAGGCTTAGTTGTTCACTTTGGCTGGCGTCCGGTATGAGGAATGAGCGCGCAGTGTAGCAAGCGCGGCGCGCGGGCCGCAAGCGAGCGGCATGTGCGCCGTCGCTTGCGCGCCTCGCGCGGTTACTGCACGGCGACCGTCGTGAAGTTCTGCCGTCCGAACGGACTCACGTGATAACCGCTCACGTTCGTGCGCGTCAGCGCGGCCGCGGTCGGGTAGCCGAGCGGAATCCACAGCGCCTGGTCGTGGATGATCTTCTGCGCGCTTTCATAGAGCTTCGCGCGCTTGGCCTGGTCGGCGGTCGACTTGCCGTCGGCGATCAGCTTGTCGAGCTGCGCATCGCAGAAGCGCGCGAAGTTGATGCCCGACTTCACCGCGTTGCAGCTGAACAGCGGCGACAGATAGTTGTCCGGATCGCCGTTGTCGCCGGCCCAGCCCATGAACAGCATGTCATGCTGGCCGAGCTTCGCCTGCTTGATCAGCTCGCCCCATTCGATCACCTTCACCTCGGCCTTCACGCCGATCTTCGCGAGGTCGGCCTGCAGCAGTTCCGCGCCGACCTTCGGGTTCGGGTTCAGCACGCTGCCGGTCGGGCGCGTCCAGATGGTCGTCGAGAAGCCGTTCGGGAAGCCGGCCTGCGCGAGCAGCTGCTTCGCCTTCGCGGGATCGTACGCATACGGCGCGACGTCCTTCGCATAGCTCCACGTGTTCGGCGGATACGGATTGTTCGCGGCCGTCGCGGTGTTGTCGAACACGACCTTCAGGTAGGTCGCGCGGTCGAACGCAAGGTTCAGCGCCTCGCGCACCTTGTCGTTGTCGAGCGGCTTCTTCTGCGTGTTCAGCGCGACGAACGCGGTCATGAACGCGGGCGTCTGCACGACCTTCAGCGCGCTGTCGCCCTTCGCGGCGAGCACGTCCTGCGGCTTCGGCGACAGCGCGATCTGGCATTCGCCGGCCTTCACCTTCTGCAGGCGCACCGACGGGTCGGGCGTGATCGCGTAGATCAGCCGATCGGCCTTCGGCTTCGTGCCCCAGTAGGTCGGGTTCGCGTCGTAGCGGATCAGCGCGTCCTTCGTATAGCTCTTCAGCACGAATGGGCCCGTGCCGACCGGCTTTGCGTTCAGGTCGGCCTGCTTGCCGGCCTTCAGCAGCTGGTCCGCGTATTCGGCCGAGTAGATCGACGCGAAGCCCATCGTCAGGATCGGCACGAACGTCGCGTTCGGCTCGTTCAGCACGAACTTCACCGTGCTGTCGTCGACCTTCGTGACCGACTTCACGAGCTTCACGAGGCCCATCGACTGCGCGTGCGGGAAGCCGCTCGCGCCGGCCACCTTGTGCCACGGATTCGCATCGTCGAGCATCCGCGTGAACGTGAACACGACGTCGTCCGCGTTCAGCGCGCGGCCCGGCTTGAAATAGTCGGTGGTCTGGAACGCGACGTTCGGGCGCAGGTGGAACGTGTACGTGAGACCGTCGGCGCTCGCTTCCCATTTGTCCGCGAGCGCGGGCACGACCTTCTTCGCGGCTTCGTCGTAGGACACGAGCGTGTTGAAGATCACGTCGGCCGATGCGTTGGTCGTGACGAGCGAGTTGTACTGCACGACGTCGAAGCCGTCCGGGCTCGATTCCGTGCAGACGGTGAGCGGCTTGGCGGCGGCGAGGCCGGGGGCGGCAAGGGCGGCGGCGATGGCGGCCGCGGCGAACAGCTTGACGTGCATAGGTTCTCCCACGTGACTTGTGATTTTTGCTGGATGTCGGAATGCGGGCGCGGCGCGGTCGAGGACCGGCCGGCGCGGCTCGCGAATAGCATACCGTCAAAGCGCGCGACACGTGAAAAAAGGCGCCGGAACGCAGTGAATTAAGCGACAAACGGCTGCGTTCGCGACGGAACGGGTGCTGATGCGGCGGTTCGCGTAGTGCGAGCGCGACGCGGGAGGCGAGGGGGCGGGACGGGCGGGCGGCTGCGAATGCGCGGCGGAAATGCGCGGCGCGGCGCGCGCGACGGAACCGACGGGATCGCGGCAGCGGCCCGCGGTACGTGGTGCGACAAGAGGGTAGAGACCCGCGCGGATTCGCGCGGTATGGCGATGCAGATCAGGCCGAGGCCCGACAGCGATCCGGCGACGCGCGCTCCGGATCCGCGGCGCGCTCAGTGCGCGCCGGCCTTCGGCTTGCGCGGCGCCTTTTCGAACAGGCGGTCGTACAGCCAGCGCGGCAGCACGTGCAGCACCTTCGCGACGACGCCCATCTGCCACGGAATCACGCGGAACGCGTGCTGCCGGGCGATCGCGCGCGCCGCGCGCGCGGCGAAGCGGTCGGCGTCCATCAGGAACGGCATCCGGTACGGGTTGTGCGCGGTCATCGGCGTGCGAATGTAGCCGGGCGCGATCGTCACGACGCCGACACCGGCCGGACGCAGCTCGACGCGCAGCGATTCGAGATACTTGATCGCGGCCGATTTCGACGCGCTGTATGCGCCGGAGCCGGGCAGCCCGCGCACGCCGGCGACGCTCGCGACGCCGACCAGCGTGCCGTGGCGCGCGGCCGTCATCGGGCCGACGAACGGCTCGAACGTCGCGACCATGCCGTAGTAGTTGATGTCCATCACGTCGCGGAACGCCGCGAGGTCGCCCTGGCCCGTGACGGCGCCCTGGCTGATGCCCGCGTTCGCGATCACGACGTCGGGGCAGCCGTGCGCGGCGATGAACGACGCGGCGGCGGTGGCCAGCGCATCGGCGTCGCGCACGTCGGCGGAATAGACGGAGATGGACAGCTTCGGGAACCGCCGCGCGAACGCATCGAGTGCATCGGTGCGTCGCGCGACGAGTGCGAGCGTGGCGCCCTGGCGGGCGTATTCCTCGGCCATCGCGAGGCCGAGGCCGCTCGACGCGCCGGTGATGAAGACCTTCAGCGGAGTAGTCATGCCGGCGCGCGGGCGGGAATCAGAGCTTCTTGTCCTGAACCTGCTTCACGAGGAAGTCGAGCACCTGGGCGGTACCCGGGATGCTGTTCGTGTAAGCGGGGCCCGTCTTGTACTTGCCCTGGACGACGACCGTCGGCACGCCGTCGATCGCGTAGTCCTTCAGCAGCTTGGCCGACTGGTTCACCTCGCCCTGCACGCTGAACGAGTTGTACGCGTCCATGAACTTCTTCTTGTCGACGCCCTGCGTGGCGAGGAAGTCGGCCTGCGCCTGCGGCGTCAGCAGGTAGTTCTTCTGCTTGTGGATCGCGTTGAAGATCGCCGGCGTGACCTTCTCGGAGATGCCGAGCGCGGACACCGCGTAGAACAGCTTCGAGTGCGGGAGGAAATCGTCACGGAATGCGACCGGCACGCGCTTGAAGTCGATGTTGTTGCCCTGCTTCTTCACCCAGGCCTCGATCGTCGGCTCGAATTCGTAGCAATGCGGGCAGCCGTACCAGAAGAACTCGATGACCTCGACCTTGCCGGCCGGCGCGGACACCGGCTGCGGCGACTTCATCACCTCGAAGTCCTTGCCGGACACCGGGGCGGCGGGCGAAGCCTGGGCGAGGCCGGCGGCCAGGCCCAGGGACAGAAGGAGCGTGCTAAGCAGTTTTTTCATGTTGTGAACGTCGAATCAGTTGCTCGGGTTACGGAACGTAACGGGTTCTGCGTGGGCTCGGCCGGTTGGCTTACTGCTTCGTGAAGCGGATCACCGCCGTGTCGACACCTGCATCGGACAGGCGCTGACGAGCCGAGTTCATATCCTCGAATTTCGAGAACGGGCCGACGCGCACGCGGAAGTAGGTCACGCCGCTGACGTCGCGCTTCGACACCTTCGATTCGAAGCCCTGGAAACCGAGGCGCGCACGCTGCTGCTCGGCATCGCCTTCCGTCTTGTATGCACCGACCTGCAGGAAGTAGCCGGTGTTCGCGTCGTTCGCGGTCGGCGGCTTCGCCGTTGCCGCCGCGGCGGCCGTGGCCGACGACGTCGGCTTCGGCGTGTTCGCGGCCTGCTGCTGTTGCTGCTGCTTTTGCGCGGCGGCCTGCTGCGCCTGCTTCTGCGCGGCGAAGCGTGCGAGGTCGTCCTCGCCGCCTTGCTGCTGTTGCGGTTGCTGCGCCTGCTGCGTCTTCTTCGGCGGCGGCGTGGTGTCGGCCGGCTTCGGCGCGACGGCGACGCCGTTGCCCGACGACGGATTGTTCGACGCGGTGGTGTTGCTCGAGCCGGTGGCGCCGTTCGTGGTGCCCGACGGCGGCACTTCGACGATCTGCGGCTCGGGCAGCAGGCCGCCCTGGGTCTGGTTCGCGGCCTGGCCGGGCGCGGTGTTCGGCGGTGCGGGCTGCGCGGCCTGCGGCACCGGCTGGCCGGGCGTCTTGCCCTGCAGCGCCCGGTTCGGGTCGAACTGCTGCGGCTGGCTCGCGCCGTTGTCGGCCGGCGGCGGCGCGACCTTCGACACGAACGGCGACGGCGAACGCGTGATGTAGAGCGCCACCACCACGGCGATCGCGAGGCCGACGATCAGGCCCAGCACGATTCCAAGAAATGTCCCTCCGGCTTGTTTCGATTGCTTCGAAGTTCGGCGTGGTTGTGCCATTGCTTGAGTCACCTGCAAAAAGAATCGTGAGAGGGCTGCGACGGGCACCCGGCGGCGGGCAATCCGACGGCGGGCGTTGCCGCAGCCATTCGCGGCCCGGTTCGGGCCGCGCTGACATCCTTACATCTTGGCGGGTGCGGACACGCCGAGCACCGCCAGGCCGTTCTCGAGCACCTGCCGGGTCGCGGCGAGCAGCGCGGCGCGCGCATTGCGCGGCGCTTCGTCGTCGACCAGCACGCGCTCCGCATTGTAGAACGAGTGGAATTCGCCAGCGAGATCGCGCAGGTAGAACGCGACCGCGTGCGGCGCCAGTTCGTTCGCCGCGTGCGTGAGCATGTCCGGATACTCGGCGAGCTTCTGCATCAGCGACGCCGCTTGCGCGCTCGTCAGCTGCGACAGGTCGGCGCCCGGCAGTTGCGCGACGTCGACGTTGTAGCGCGACTTCAGTTCGTTGAGCACCGAGCAGATCCGCGCATGCGCGTACTGCACGTAGTAGACCGGGTTCTCGTCGTTCTGTTTCAGCGCGAGGTCGATGTCGAACACGAACTCCGTATCGGCCTTGCGCGAGATCAGGAAGAAACGCACCGCGTCACGGCCGCGCGTGATGGTGGCCTCGTCGATCAGGTCGGGTGCCGCTTCCTGGCCCGCCGCCGCGCCGCCCGACCATTCGATCAGGTCGCGCACCGTCACGTAGCTGCCCGCGCGCTTCGAGATCTTCACTTCCTGGCCGTCGCGCATCACGGTGACCATCTTGTGCAGCACGTAGTCGGGATAGCCCTTCGGGATCCCGATGTGCAGCCCCTGCAGGCCGGCGCGCACGCGCGCGATCGTGCCGTGGTGGTCCGAACCCTGGATGTTGATCACCTTCGTGAAGCCGCGCTCCCACTTCGTCACGTGGTACGCGACGTCCGGCACGAAGTACGTGTACGTGCCGTCCGACTTGCGCATCACGCGATCCTTGTCGTCGCCTTCGTCGGTCGTGCGCAGCCACAGCGCGCCGTCCTGCTCGTAGGTCATGCCGGCCTTGATCAGCGCCTCGACCGTCTTCTCGACGCGGCCTTCGCTGTACAGCGACGACTCGAGGTAGTACTGGTCGAACTTCACGCCGAACGCCTGCAGGTCCATGTCCTGCTCGCGACGCAGGTACGTGACCGCGAACTTGCGGATCGCGTCGAGATCCTCGACGTCGCCCGCGCCCTTGACCGGCTCGCCGTCCGATGCGGCGACCGTTTCGCCGTTCAGGTAGTCGTGCGCGATGTCGGCGATGTACTCGCCGTTGTACGCGGCTTCCGGCCAGCCCGCGTCGCCCGGCTTCAGGCCGCGTGCGCGCGCCTGCGTCGAGATCGCGAGGTTGCCGATCTGCACGCCCGCGTCGTTGTAGTAGAACTCGCGGTGCACCGCATAGCCCTGGCTCGCGATCACGTTGGCGAGCACGTCGCCGAGCGCGGCCTGGCGGCCGTGGCCGACGTGCAGCGGGCCGGTCGGGTTGGCCGACACGAATTCGAGCAGCACCTGCTTGCCTTTCTCGCGATCCGACGTGCCGAATGCGCGGCCCTGGTCGAACACGGCGGCGATCACCGCCTGTTTCGCGGCGGCCGACAGGCGCAGGTTGATGAAGCCGGGGCCGGCGATCTCGGCGGCTTCGACGAGGCCTTGCGCGGCCGGCTGCGCGGTGAGGGCGGCGACGATCTGCTCGGCGAGCTGGCGCGGGTTCGTGCCGAGCGGCTTCGCGAGCTGCATCGCGACGTTGCACGCGACGTCGCCGTGGGCGGCGACCTTCGGGCGCTCCAGCGTGATGGCCGGGGCGATGGACGCCGCGTCGGCGCCTTTCAGCGCGTGTGCGACCTGCTTGACGCTATCCGCGAGCAGGGCTTCGAGGGTCTGTTTGTGTGCTGGCAGCATGCTGGTAGAAGGCTTCGTTGGTGGCGGCCGGAAACGCCGGCCCGCCGGCGCGCTTTTTAAGCGCGCGTTTCAGGGATCGCAGAATTTTAACAGGTGCTAATATGCCGCTCAGGCGGCCCGCGTCCGCGAGGCCGGACGCCGGTCTGCCGGCGTTCCCCAACCTCGCCGCGCAGGCACAACAAGATGAAAAGGGAATTGTCATGATTACGTTCAAGAGCAAGGCGGCACAGGATCTCGACGTGCTGAAGGATTTCGCCGTGTATGTGCTGGGTCTCGTCGGCAAGCAGCTGGGCGAGCGCGGTGTGATTACGCACGACGAACTGGACCACGCGATCGCCAAGCTGGAAGGCGCGGTCGCGCAGGCGAAGCAGGAGCGCGCCGAGCACGCCGGCCATTTCCACGAGGACGAAGCCGACCACGCGCACCACGAAGTGCCGCCGAGCCTGGCGCAGCGCGTCGCGCCGTTCCTGACGATGCTGCGCGAAGCGAAGGCCGGCCAGGCAGACGTGCACTGGGGCTTCTGAGCTTCCTTGCCTGGCGGATCGAAAGGTTCGCCCGACACGAAAAAGCCCGCGTTCGAGCGGGCTTTCTCTTTTGTCTGATGAAATTTGCGTCGATCAGAGCTGCGGCGCGAGCGCGCGGCGCGCGTCGTCGAGCGACACCGCCATGCGCTGCGCGTAGTCCTCGAGCTGATCCTGCCCGATTTTCCCGACAGAGAAGTAGCGGCTGTCCGGATGCGCGAGATAGAAGCCCGACACGCTCGCCGCCGGCAGCATCGCCAGCGAGTCGGTCACGCTCATGCCGATCTCGTCCGCATGCAGCACGTCGAACATGTCGCGCTTCACGAGGTGGTCGGGGCAGGCCGGGTAGCCGGGCGCCGGGCGGATGCCCGCGTACTTCTCGGCGATCAGCGCGTCGTTGTCGAGCGTCTCGCCGCTCGCATAGCCCCACAGCTCGCGCCGCACGCGCGCGTGCATCGCTTCGGCGAACGCTTCCGCGAAACGGTCGGCCAGCGCCTTCAGCATGATCGCGCTGTAGTCGTCGTGGTCGGCTTCGAACTGCTTTTCCTTCACGTCGACGCCGAGGCCGGCCGTCACCGCGAACATCCCGATGTAGTCGGCGACGCCCGACTCCTTCGGCGCGATGAAATCGGCGAGCGAACGGTTCGGCCGCATCACGCCGTCGACCACCGGGCGCACGCTCTGCTGGCGCAGGTTGCGCCACGTGAGCAGCACCTCGGAGCGCGACTCGTCGCTGTAGATCTCGATGTCGTCGTCGTTGACGGTGTTCGCTGGCAGCAGCGCGATCACGCCGTTCGCGGTCAGCCAGCGGCCCTGGATCAGGCGCGCGAGCATCGACTTCGCGTCGGAGAACACGCGCCGCGCCGATTCACCGACGATCTCGTCATTCAGGATCGCCGGGTATGGGCCCGCGAGATCCCAGGTCTGGAAGAACGGGCCCCAGTCGATGTAGTTCGCGAGCTCGTTCAGGTCGTAGTTCTTGAACACGCGGCGGCCGATGAACTTCGGCTTCACCGGCTGGTAGCCGGCCCAGTCCACCTTGGTCTTGTTTGCGCGTGCTTCGGCGAGCGTGACCATCGGCTGCGCCTTGCGGTTCGCGTGCTGGTCGCGAATTCGCTCGTAGTCGGACTTCAGCTCGTCCAGATACTTCGCCGCGCCCTCGTCGGACAGCAGGTTCGACGCGACCGACACCGAGCGCGACGCATCGGGCACGTAGACGACCGGGCCTTCGTAGTGCGGCGCGATCTTCACGGCCGTGTGCACGCGCGACGTCGTCGCGCCGCCGATCAACAGCGGAATCTTCTTCACGCGGAAGTAATCGTCGCGCTGCATTTCGGACGCGACGTACGCCATTTCCTCGAGGCTCGGCGTGATGAGGCCCGACAGCCCGATGATGTCCGCGCCCTCGACCTTCGCCTTCGCGAGGATCTCGTTGCACGGCACCATCACGCCCATGTTGACAACTTCGAAGTTGTTGCACTGGAGCACGACCGACACGATGTTCTTGCCGATGTCGTGCACGTCGCCCTTGACGGTCGCGATCACGATCTTGCCCTTCGCGCGCACGTCGCCGCCCGCTTCCGCGAGCAGGCGCTTTTCTTCCTCGATGAACGGGATCAGGTGCGCGACCGCCTGCTTCATCACGCGCGCCGACTTCACGACCTGCGGCAGGAACATCTTGCCCTGGCCGAACAGGTCGCCGACGATGTTCATCCCGTCCATCAGCGGGCCTTCGATCACGTTGATCGGGCGGCCGCCGGCCGCGGCGATCTTCGCGCGCACTTCTTCGGTATCCTCGACGATGAAGGTCGTGATGCCGTGCACGAGCGCGTGCGAGAGCCGCTTCTCGACCGGCTGGTTGCGCCACTCGAGGTTCTCTTCCTTCTTCGCGCCGCCCACCTTGAACTTGTCGGCGATTTCGAGCAGGCGATCGGTGGAATCCGCGCGGCGGTTCAGGATCACGTCCTCGACACGCTCGCGCAGCTCCGCGTCGAGATCGGCGTACACGCCGAGCTGGCCCGCGTTCACGATGCCCATGTCCATCCCGGCCTGGATCGCGTGATACAGGAACACGGTGTGGATCGCCTCGCGCACCGGGTCGTTGCCGCGGAACGAGAACGACACGTTCGACACGCCGCCGCTCACCTTCGCGTGCGGCAGGTTCTGCTTGATCCAGCGGGTCGCCTCGATGAAGTCGACCGCGTAGTTGTTGTGCTCCTCGATGCCGGTCGCGACCGCGAAGATGTTCGGGTCGAAGATGATGTCTTCCGGCGGGAAGCCGACTTCGTTCACGAGGAAATCGTACGAGCGCTTGCAGATCTCGGTCTTGCGTTCGTAGGTATCGGCCTGGCCGGTTTCGTCGAACGCCATCACGACCGCGGCCGCGCCGTAGCGGCGGATCAGGTTCGCATGGTGGCGGAACGCGTCCTCGCCTTCCTTCAGCGAGATCGAGTTCACGATCGCCTTGCCCTGCACGCACTTGAGGCCGGCCTCGATCACGTCCCACTTCGACGAGTCGATCATGATCGGCACGCGCGCGATGTCCGGCTCCGACGCGATCAGGTTCAGGAAGCGCACCATTGCCGCCTGCGAATCGAGCATCGCCTCGTCCATGTTGATGTCGATCACCTGCGCGCCGTTCTCGACCTGCTGGCGCGCGACGGCGAGCGCCTCGTCGAACTGGCCGTTGAGGATCATCCGGGCGAACGCCTTCGAGCCGGTGACGTTGGTGCGTTCGCCGACGTTGATGAAGAGCGTCCCGGGCGTGACGTTGAACGGCTCGAGGCCGGCAAGGCGCATCATGTGATCGGTCATGGCGGTGCGAATTCTGGTGATGAAGGACGTGGGGCGGTCGGGTCAGGCGTTGTCGCTGTACTGGTTCGGCCAGCGGCGCGGCTTCACGTCGGCGAGCGCCTTCGCGATCTCGGCGATGTGCTCGGGCGTCGTGCCGCAGCAGCCGCCCGCGAGGTTCACGAGCCCGGCCTGCGCGAATTCCTTCAGCAGGCCCGACGTGACGTCGGGGGTTTCGTCGAAACCGGTGTCGCTCATCGGGTTCGGCAGGCCCGCGTTCGGGTAGCACGACACGTAGGTGTCGCACAGCTTCGCGAGCTCGGCGATGTACGGGCGCATCAGCGCCGCGCCGAGCGCGCAGTTCAGGCCGAACGTGAGCGGCTTCGCATGACGCAGCGAATTCCAGAACGCCTCGACGGTCTGGCCCGACAGGATCCGGCCCGACGCATCGGTGACGGTGCCCGAGATCATGATCGGCAGGCGCTCGCCGGTGTCCTCGAACAGCTCGTCGAGCGCGAACAGCGCGGCCTTGGCGTTCAGCGTGTCGAAGATCGTCTCGACGAGGAACAGGTCGACGCCGCCGTCGAGCAGCGCCTTCGCCTGCTGGTAGTACGACGTGCGCAGCTCGTCGAACGTGACGTTGCGGGCGCCCGGATCGTTGACGTCCGGCGAGATGCTGGCCGTCTTCGGCGTCGGCCCGATCGCGCCCGCGACGAAGCGCGGCTTGGTCGGCGTCGCGTATTTCGCGGCCGATTCGCGTGCGAGCTTCGCCGATTCGACGTTCATCTCGACGACGAGATCTTCCATCCCGTAGTCGGCCTGCGCGACGGTCGTCGCGCCGAACGTGTTGGTTTCGACGATGTCGGCGCCGGCCGCGAAGTACTGGTCGTGGATCTCGCGGATGATCTGCGGCTGCGTGAGCGACAGCAGCTCGTTGTTGCCCTTGATGTCGCGCGGGAAATCCTTGAAGCGCTCGCCGCGATACGCGGCTTCGTCGAGCTTGTAGCGCTGGATCATCGTGCCCATCGCGCCGTCGAGGATCAGGATGCGCGATTTCAGCAGCGCGGGCAGGGCGGCGCCGCGCGTGTAGCGCGCGTCGAGCGGGACGGAAGCGGCGAGAGGAGTCGCAGACATGGGCGGAAGACCGGCGAAGACGGAAAACCGTCATTGTAGCCGGTGCGTCAAGCGGTCGCCGGCCCTCGCCGCGCGGGCCGCACGGCCCGCCAAAGGAAAGCCCCCGCCGGCGAGCCGGACGGGGGCAGGATCGGAGTGCACGCGGCGCCGCATCGATGCGCGGCGAATGGCCCGGCCGCGTGACGCGCCGGGCCGCGAGTCGTCAGTGCAGCACGACGGGCATCATCATCAGGCTGTCGAATTGTCCGAGGAATTCGTCGACTTCGTCGAGCGACGGTTCATCCTCGATCAGCTGCTTCACGTGTGCGCGGAATCGTTCGGCAAGTTCGCCGTCGATGAAGATTTCGCGCTGCGCGTTCTTGTCGACGATTTCGTATCCGCCGGCGTTCATCAGGTGATGGCCGGCCTGCGGCGCAAATTCGACGACGCAGTAGTTGGGGCTGTTGTAGATCATTTGCATGGCGGCACTCCTCTTCGCAGTGGCATCTGGCCTTGTTGTCCCCTAGGTGGGGCGAGCCTTGCCGGTTTCAAGGGGCTTGCGCTGCACACCCCGTTCTCCCGTTTGCGTGGGGTGTATCGGTTAGAAGCCGATGTCTATCAAACGTTTCTCATTGTGAGCCGGTGGACTGAAATAGTTGTTAAAGAGTGTCATCGGCCATTTCCGGGAAATCTGTAATCGGTCGAAATTGCCGATCGGCGCGCATTCACTCGCGTTCATTGTGTGACAGTCGACGAGGCCGGTGGTTGCATCGTCGCGGGCGGCGCCGATGGCGCCGGTTCCACGGGCGGCGCGGGCGATGCATCGGTTGCCGGGGCGGCGGCGGGCGCGTTCGTTGCGCCGCCGGGCGGTGCATCGGCAGGCGCGTTCGGTGCGGCGAGGCGGCCGTGCCACAGCAGCTCGATCTGCGCACCGTTCGGCTCGCTCTGCACGAGCCGCGCGGGCAGCCAGCCGAGCGACGGCGCGAGCCACATGTCGATGCGGCGCGTGTCGCCGTCGCGGCGCGGCAGGCGCATGAAATGCCGCGCCGCGATGATGCCGGCCTGCGTCTGCACCTGCTCGTCGCCGATCACGGTGATCGGCCAGGTCTCGCCGCTGTTGTTGTCGATCACGAAGAACTGCTGCGTGACGCCCGGCTTGTAGGCCGCGGGATTGCCGCGCACGAGCCCCGACAGCTGCATCAGCATGCTGAAGCGGTCCTGCACGCCGTCGGGCAGCGGCGCGTTGTTCGGCGTGCGCGTGAACACGACCTGCCGGATCTCGCGGTTGAAGATCGCGATGTCCTCCGGCCGCTTGCCGCGCTTCTCGACGTAGCGGTCGGGTGCGACGCCGAATGCATCGATACGGCCTTCGCTGCGATAGGTGAACGGGCCGACGAACGGCACCGGCATCGACACCGACAAGTCGTACGTGTGCCCGTCGGTGCGCCAGTGGATCGTGCCGATCATGTTCTGCATGCCGTTGTAGAACGTGTCGTACTGCAGGTCGCCGGACGGCGGCGCGGCGAACTTCACGCCGCTCGTGGCAGGCCCCGGTGTCGCGGCGCTGGCGCCCGCTTCCGACGCGGCGTGTGCGCCCGATGCGCCGCTCGCCGCGGATGCGGCAGCCGGCGGTTCGCCGTGCTCGGCCGTCTGCGTGGAGGTGAGGACCGGCTCGTGCGACGGCGCGGGTTTCGGTGGGGCCGCCTTTGGTGCGGCGGCCTTCGGCGCGGCCGGACGTTCGACCGGCTTCGGCTCCGGCGGGGCAGGCTGACGCTCGATCGGCTGCGGTTTCAGCAGTTCGATCTGCACGGGGATGTCGGCGGGCGGCGGCGGCGTGAACGATTCGCGGTTGCGCATCAGCCAGAACCCGGCGAGCGCATGCAGCACCAGCACGGCGACGAGCGCGATGCCCACGCGCAGCCAGCGGCGGGGCAGGGCGTGACTCGGGCGAAGGTCGGCAGGCTGGTTGGGCATCGGAACAGGATCGGGGCGCGTGCGTGACGTCGGGCGCGCGGCGTGCGCCACAGGAATCGGACCGTCGGATGCGCCGCGCGTTCGCGCCGCGTGACGTGGCGTGAACCGGATGCGTCAGGCGTCGCGTGCGTCGGGACTATAGCCGAGTTCGTAAGACAGTTTCTGCGCGCATGCGCGCAGCGCGGTGTCGATCTCGCCGCCCCACGCGATGTCGAACGAGCCTTCCTGGCCGAGCGCGAC
>Ga0209370_1001834_pt1 | contig 17281 bp, 18 predicted proteins | sample AgamicAtPrz_FD_187164 | JGI IMG/M metagenome (GOLD analysis project Ga0209370, IMG submission 187164) | Agave microbial communities from Guanajuato, Mexico - At.P.rz (SPAdes) (version 2) | ecosystem: Host-associated > Plants > Phyllosphere > Phylloplane/Leaf | place: Guanajuato, Mexico... | reverse complement strand
GCCGAAGCTCTCGCCCATGTCGCAATTGAGTAGCAGGCGTTTCACCTGGCGGACCTCCGTATCAATGTTCATGATGCCTACCTTAGCGCGCCTGGAGCGCTTTGCCGCGGGTTTCCGGCAGGCTCAGCGCGGCCAGGATCACCACACCGTAGGACACCGCGGCGAAGGCGCCAATCCCCAGGCCCAACGGGACTTTCTCGCCGAGCAGGCCGATCAGCAAAGGGAACATGGCCGCGACGACCTTGCCGATGTTGTAGCAGAAGCCCTGCCCCGAGCCACGGATACGGGTGGGGAACAGCTCGGTGAGGAAGGACCCCATGCCGCTGAAGATGCCCGAGGCGAAGAAGCCCAGCGGGAAGCCCAGCCACAGCATCACGTTGTCGCTGACCGGCAGCTGCGTGTAGAGCAGGACGATGACGAACGAGCCCACGGCGAACAGGATGAAGTTCTTCCGGCGCCCCAGCAGGTCACAGAGGTAGGCACTGACCACATAGCCGATGTAGGAGCCGACGATGACCATCGCCAGGTAGCCGCCGGTGCCCAGCACGCTGAGGCCGCGCTCGTTCTTGAGGAAGGTCGGCAACCACGAGGTGATGGCGTAGTAGCCGCCCAGGGCACCAGTGGTCAGCAGCGAGGCGCGGATCGTGGTCCACAGCATGCCGGGGGCGAAGATCTCGTAGAAGTGCGAGGGCGCCGCGACCGTCTCGGCGGCCTTGGCCTCGCGATAGACCTGCGGATCCTTGACCAGGCGCCGCACGAAGATCACGAAGATCGCCGGCAGCAGCCCGAGCAGGAACAGCGCGCGCCAGGCCTGCTCGGCCGGCAGCCAGGAGAACAGCAGCGCATAGAGGATGGCGGTCAGGCCCCAGCCGATGGCCCAGCCCGACTGCACCATGCCCACCGCCTTGCCGCGGTCCTGGGCACGGATCACCTCGCCGATCAGCACCGCGCCGGCGGTCCATTCGCCACCGAAACCGAAGCCCATCAAGGTACGGGCGATCAACAGCTGCTCATAGCTTTGGGCAAAGCCGCAGAGAAAGGTGAAAAAAGCGAACCACAGCACCGTCAGTTGCAGGGTGCGCACCCGCCCGATGCGGTCGGAGAGGATCCCGGCAATCCAGCCGCCCAGGGCCGAGGCGATCAGCGTGCTGGTATGGATCAACCCGGCTTCGGCGGTGCTGATGCCCCACAGCATGATCAGCGTGGGGATGACGAAACTCAGCATCTGGGTATCCATGCCGTCCAGGCCGTAGCCGATCTTGCAGCTCCAGAAGGTGCGTCGTTGCTGGGAGTCGATGTCGCGGTACCAGGCGAAAGGGCCGCTCGAGGTTCGGGCGGGGGCCTGCTGCTGCACGCCGGTCGGGTTCATGGTTGCCTCGGCTTGTTGGTATTGTTCTATGGGCGACGTCGGGCGTCGCGGCCTGGGCTTCATGTTCAAAGGCCGCGCCGCCTGCGTCCAACGAGAAAATCCGCCGGTCTGGAACAAGAAAAACTGATCATGAACCTTCGTTTCCTCGAAACCTTCGTCTGGGTCGCCCGGCTCAAGAGCTTCCGCCTCACCGCCGAGAAGCTGTTCACCACCCAGGCCTCGGTGTCCAGCCGCATCGCCGCGCTGGAGGCCGACCTGGGCGTGAAACTGCTGCTGCGCGATTCGCGCGGGGTCAGCCTGACGCCCGAGGGCGCCAAGGTGCTGGAATATGCCGAACGCATGCTCGACACCGCCAAGGCCATGAAGCAGTCGCTGGACAGCGACCGGGCCAAGACCGGGCGCATTCGCCTGGGGGTGATGGACACGGTCATCCATACCTGGATGAGCGCGCTGGTGGCGGAGCTGGGCGAGCGCTACCCGCAGGTGGAGATCGAGCTGGTGGCCGATACCGCGCTGAACCTGCGCGAGCAGTTGCAGAAGGGTTTTCTCGACGTGATCCTGCAGACCGACCTGCTGCGCGAGCAGTCGATCCGCAGCCAGGACCTGGCGCGCTACCCGATGGGCTGGATCGTCGCGGCAGGCTCCCCGCACCACCGCACCTACGCCTCCCTGGCGGAGCTGGCCCGCGAGCGCATCGTCACCTTCTCGAAAAATTCACGACCGCACCAGGAAGTGCTCAGCCTGTTGCAGGCAGCCGGAGCCGAGGCGCCACGCCTGAACTGCGTGAACTCGGTGGCGGCGATCACCCGCCTGCTGCGCGACGGTTTCGGCATCGGCGCGCTGCCGCCGGCGCTGGTGGATGGCGAACTGAGCCGGGGCGAGCTGGTGTTGCTGGACGGCTTGCGGCCACCACCAAGCCTGGAGCTGGTAGTGGCCTGGCAGACCGGCGTGGCGTTGGTGGACGAGATCGTCGACGTGTGCCGGCAGGTGCTGGAGCGCTATGCGCGGGATGCGGGCGGGCAGCGGATCGTGCTGGTCTGAAAGGTCGCTGTTACCGACAATCAGGGCAGCGACAGCATCACCGCCAACTTTCCTTCACCACCTTGCGCCGCCCACCGAGGATCACCCAGCCAATCACCAGCAACAGGCTCTCGACCACGAACGCCAGCACGAACCCGCTGCCGATGCCCCAGCCGATCGCCTCGGGCACCAGCAGGATCTGGTAGCTGTAGCCCTTGAGCGTCTCTTCGCGCAGCGTCGGCTCCGGCTGCACCAGCACATGCCAGGTGCGGCTCATCCACGAGCCTTGCAGGGCCTGCCATTCATGCTCCAGCGCCTGGTTGCGGATCAGCAGGCTCTCGATGCTGTTGGCATCGCTGTTGAACACCGGATCGTCGCTGCCGCGGTAATGCCGCACCAGTGCCTGCAGGTCGCCGTTGAAGAAGCGCTGCGCGGTCTGGCGGAAGCCGTCCAGGGCCTGGCGCGATTCGAGCAGGTGCGCCTCGACGCGCTGGCTGTAGTCCTTGACCAGCCCCGGCACCTGGAGACCGGCCAGCAGGCCGAAGGTGAACAGCAGCAAACGCAGATAACTTCTGAACATGGAGCGTCCTTAGCTCTGGCCGTGGGCGACGCACTCGCCATGGCGCCACAGCCCCCATTGACCCGGCTCGTAGCGGTTCCAGGTCTCGTTCTCGGTCAGGGCCTCGGTGGCGATCACCGTGACCACGTCGTTGGGGGTGGTTTGCGTGTGGAAGTCGACGATCAGGTCGACATCCTTCAGCCGCGCCGCACCGAACGGCGCGCGGCGGGTGATGTGCACCAGTTTGGTCGAGCAGAAGCAGAACAGCCAGTCGCCGTCGCTGAGCAGGCAGTTGAACACGCCCTTGCCGCGGTACTCGGCGCAGGCTTCGACCAGCACCGGCAGCAGCTGCTCGGCCTCCACCGGCTCGGGGAAGGCCTCACGGATGCGATTGAGCAGGTCGCAGAAGGCGGCCTCGCTGTCGGTATCGCCGATAGGTCGGTAGAACGTGCGCTGGCCGGCGAAGTCACCCAGCTGGCCGTTGTGCGCGAAACACCAGTTGCGGCCCCACAGCTCGCGCACGAACGGGTGGGTGTTGGACAGGCAGACCTTGCCGACGTTGGCCTGGCGGATATGGCCGATGACCACTTCGCTCTTGATCGGGTAGCGCTGCACCAGATTGGCCACTTCCGATTCGCTGCTCGCCGCCGGGTCCTGGAACAGGCGCAGGCCGCGCCCTTCGTAGAAACCGATGCCCCAACCATCGCGGTGCGGGCCGGTGCGCCCGCCGCGCTGCATCAGGCCGGTGAAGCTGAAGACGATGTCGGTGGGGACGTTGGCGCTCATGCCCAGCAGTTCGCACATGTTCGCGGCTCCTGGCTTACAGACGGGGTTCGACGCGGCCCTGCCCGGGGCCGGAGCGGCGCACGGGGGCCGGTGGCGGATCGTCGCGGTAGCGGTCGTGACGATTGGCGGCCAGGGACGCATCGGCCACGACCTCCTCCTCTTCCTTGGCCTGGCGCTGGGCGGTGGCCTCACGCTGGGCACGGCGTTCGCGGGCACGCTTTTCCAGCGGCCAGCGGATCAGCACGAAGACGAAGTACAGGGCAAAGGCGATCATCCCGTACATGGCCAGGTCGGAGGCTGCGCGCCAGGCGTTGTTGCCGACCTTGAAGGCGAGGTCCAGCGCGGTGATGGCGATGGCCGGGGCGAAGCTTTCCTTGACCGGGTCGACGATGGTCGGAGCGAACAGCAGCACGGCGATGATCACCCGCAGCGGCTCGCGCAGCCAGCGCCACATCCAGCCGGTCAGCTTGAAACCCACCAGCAGGCAGCCCAGGGCGGCAACGGCGTACAGGCCCCAGGCCAGCGTATAGTCGTGTTCGGTCATGGTGTTGGTGCAAGCCAGGCAAAGAGACGCCTATGATAAACACTTTTACCGGCGCAGGCTGCCCCCGCACCGCATGCGACCTGCAGTGGCCCCTCGCGAGGGGCCCATCAATCGATGAGATCACCCATGTCCCTGACCCTTCCCGCCCCTATCGCCCACCAAGCCGACGGCAACGATCCCTACGCCTGGCTGCAGGACCGCGACACGCCCGAGGTGCTGGCCTACCTGGCCGAGGAAAACGCCTACCAGGAAGCCTGCCTGGCCGGCCAAGCGCCGTTGCGTGAGCAACTGTTCGAAGAGATCAAGGGCCGCATCCTCGAAACCGACCTGTCGCTGCCCTCGCCCTGGGGCCCGTACCTCTACTACACCCGCACCACCGCCGGCGACGAGTACCCGCGCCACTACCGCTGCCCGCGCCCGGCCGACGACAGCAATACGGTCGATGAAAGCCTCGAGGAACTGCTGCTCGACCCCAACGCGCTGGCGAACGGCGGCTTCCTCTCCCTCGGCGCCTTCAGCATCAGTCCCGACCATCGCCTGCTGGCCTACAGCCTGGATACCAGCGGCGACGAGGTCTACACCCTGTACGTCAAGGACCTGGCCAGCGGCGCGTTGAGCGCCCTGCCCTTTGACGAGTGCGACGGCAGCATGACCTGGGCCAATGACAGCCAGACGCTGTTCTTCGCCGAACTGGACGACACCCACCGCCCCTGGCGCCTGCGCCGCCACACCCTGGGGGAAGCTGCGGCCACCACCGTCTTCGAAGAGCCCGACGGACGTTTCTTCCTGCACTGCTACCGCGCCAGCTCCGAACGCCAGCTGGTGCTGCTGCTCAACAGCAAGACCACCAGCGAAGCCTGGGTGCTCGATGCGGCCACGCCGCATGCCGCCTTCATCTGCCTGGCGCCACGGGTCGAAGGTCATGAGTACTTCCCCGATCATGGCCAGCTCGACGGTCAATGGCGCTGGTTCATCCGCAGCAACCAGGACGGTATCAACTTCGCCCTGTTCCATGCGCCGGCAGACAGCGTGCCGGCCCGTGCGCAGTGGCAGGTGCTGGTGCCGCACCGCGACGACATCATGCTCGAAGGCGTCAGCCTCAACGCCTCGGCGTTGTCCCTGAGCCTGCGCGAAGGCGGCCTGCCGATCATCGAAGTGCGCCCGCAAGGCCTGCCGGCCTACCGCGTCGAACTGCCGGATGCCGCCTACAGCCTCTACGTGCAGGACAGCCTGGAATTCGCCAGCACGCGCATCCGCCTGCGCTACGAAGCCCTCAACCGCCCGGCCCAGGTGCGTCAGCTGGAGCTGGCCACAGGCGCCCAGCAGGTGCTCAAGCAGACCCCGGTGCTCGGCGCGTTCGACGCCGACGACTACATCAGCCAGCGCCTGTGGGCGATGGCCAAGGACGGCACCCGGGTACCGATCAGCCTGGTGCGCCGTCGCGCCGACGAAGGCAAGACGGTGCCGCTCTACCTCTACGGCTATGGCGCCTACGGCGAGAGCCTCGACCCGTGGTTCTCCCATGCCCGCCTGAGCCTGCTGGAGCGCGGCGTGGCCTTCGCCATCGCCCATGTGCGCGGTGGCGGCGAGCTGGGTGAGGCCTGGTACCGGGCCGGCAAGCAGGAACACAAGCACAACAGCTTCGACGACTTCATCGCCTGCGCCGAACACCTGATCGCCGAAGGCGTGACCAGCCGCGAACGCCTGGCCATCAGCGGCGGCAGTGCCGGCGGCCTGCTGATGGGCGCGGTGCTCAACCTGCGCCCCGAGCTGTTCCGCTGCGCCATCGCCGAAGTGCCGTTCGTCGATGTGCTCAATACCATGCTCGACCCCGAGCTGCCGCTGACCGTCACCGAGTACGACGAATGGGGCAACCCGCAAGACCCCGAGGTGTATGCGCGGATCAAGGCCTACGCGCCGTACGAGAACGTCAAGGCCCAGGCCTATCCGGCCATGCTGGTGATCGCCGGCTACAACGACAGCCGAGTGCAGTACTGGGAGGCGGCCAAGTGGGTGGCGCGCCTGCGCGCACGCAAGACCGACGCCAACCTGCTGCTGCTCAAGACCGAGATGGGCGCCGGCCACGGCGGCATGAGCGGCCGCTACCAGGGGCTGCGCGACGTGGCGTTGGAGTATGCGTTCGTCTTCAATGAGCTGGGCGTGGCGTAAAACGCGAAATTCGTTGTCTCACAAGCGCCACGGCCACTGATTGTGCGAACGCGGCGCTTCCCCGACATGCGAAGAAGAACAACACATGCCCGACACCCAGCACCTGAACGCCGAAATCCGCGACATGCTCATGGACTGCGGTCTGTTCGACACCCTACAGCCCAACGATTTCGTCACCGCCGCCGGCTATTTCAGCCTTACCGCCGTGAGCGAAGGCCAGACCCTGTTCAGCGAAGGCGACGCCGGCACCTTCATGTGCATCCTCCACCGGGGCGTGGTCTCGGTGCGCAAGACCGACGGCAACGGCACCGAGGTGGAAATCGCCACCCTGCGCAAGGGCCGTGCCTTCGGCGAGATGGCCGTGCTCGACGGCGAACGCCGCTCGGCCACCTGCGTGGCCGCCAGTGACTGCCAGCTGCTGACCCTGGGCAAGGACTCGCTGGAGAAGATGCTCGCCGACGCCCCGCGCATTGCCGCCCGCATCATTCGCGCACTGGCCGTGGCGCTGTCACGGCGCCTGCGGATGCAGGATGGCCAGCGCCTGGCACAACAGGTCTAATCGCGCTTGGGCGGTGGTTTTGGCGGAGCCTGGTTCAACCCCGGCAACGGTTGGTCCTTCGGCGGCCCCGGCACCGGCATGGGCGGCAGCAGCGGCGCGCCGGGCCGGTTGGCGCCGGCCTTGGGCGGCGTGCTCGGGGTGATCTGCGGGTAGGGCGTCGGCGTCGGCGTCCCCGGTGCCCCGGGGACGGTCGTGAGCGGCCGCTGCTGACCTGCAGCGTCGGCCGACGGCACCGTGCCAAGCAACAATGCGGCGAGGATCGCATGCAACATCTGCAGCCTCCGGTCAGAAACCTTCCTACAGGCTATGCCCAATGGCGCATTTTTGCCTGTCCGCCCGCCCGACTGGCGCGCTAGACTCAAGGACATAACCGTCATTGCCCTGATTAGAAAAAAGGTAACACCATGAGTTCCACCTCCGACGCCACCGCCCGCCTCGACCGTATCCTCGCCGACGCCAAGCGCGACAAGGAAATGGGCTATCGCGACAAGGCGCTGAAAATGTACCCCCACGTCTGCGGCCGCTGCACCCGCGAGTTCTCCGGCAAGCGCCTGTCGGAACTGACCGTGCATCACCGCGACCACAACCACGACAACAACCCCCAGGACGGCTCCAACTGGGAACTGCTGTGCCTGTACTGCCACGACAACGAGCACGCCCGCTACACCGACCAGCAGTATTTCAGCGAAGGTTCGCTGAGCACGCCTAAGGTCGCCGTGGCCACTCACAACCCGTTCGCTGGCCTGGCCGCGCTGATGAAGAAGGACTGACCGTCGATTCCCGACCCCGCCGTGTCGGCAAGCCCGTATAATCGCGCTCTTTTTTTGCGAAGGGCCCCGACACGTGGCGAACAAACGGTACAGCTGCATCGGCCTGTTCAACCCCAAATCCGCCGAGAACGTCGGTTCGGTGATGCGCGCGGCCGGCTGCTATGGGGTCAATTCGGTGTTCTACACCGGCAAGCGCTATGAGCGCGCTCGGGATTTCGTCACCGACACCAAGCGCGTGCACTACGACATCCCGCTGATCGGCATCGACGACCTGCAGCGCATCATCCCCTTGGGCTGCACGCCAGTGGCGGTGGAACTGGTGGACGGTGCGCGCCCCCTGCCCGAATACACCCACCCGGACCGGGCGATCTACATCTTCGGGCCGGAGGATGGCTCGCTGAGCGAAGACGTGCGCGGTTGGTGCGAAGAGACCATCTATATCCCGACCCAGGGCTGCATGAACCTGGCGGCGACGGTGAATGTGGTGCTGTATGACCGCATGGCCAAGGGGTTGAATACGCGGTCGGGGCCCAAGTTCAAGTAACGCAGGAATGAACGCCTGGGGCATGCATATGCAAGCATCATGTCCATAGGCGCCGCTGACGCGGCGCATCGCCGGCAAGCCGGCTCCCACACTGTCCGAGTTGGCCAGATGTCATGCGCAGTACCTGTGGGAGCCGGCTTGCCGGCGATAAGGCTGATCGTGCTGTCGCTTACGTAGCGTTGATCCAGATAGTCTTCAGCTCCGTGTACTGGTCATGCGCCCACTGCGATTTGTCGCGGCCACCAAACCCGGACTCCTTGTAGCCGCCGAATGGCGTCGAGGCATCGCCCTCGCCGAAGCAGTTCACCGTCACCACCCCGGCGCGGATCTCCCGCGACAGGCGCAAGGCATTGCGCAGGCTGCCGGTGTAGGCCGACGCGGCCAGGCCGTAGACCGTATCGTTGGCCAGCTCGATGGCTTCGTCGATGGTCGTGAAACTGGTCACACTGAGCACCGGCCCGAAGATCTCCTCGACGAACAGGCGGCTGTCCCGTGCCACGCCGTCGACGATGGTCGGTTGCACGTACACACCTTCCTGCGTCTCGCCCCCCTGCACCACCTTGAGCGAATGCTCGGCGGCGTACTCCAGGTATGAACGCACCTTCTCGAAGTGGGCTTTGCTGACCATCGCGCCCAGGCGGTTTTCCGGGTCGAGCGGATCACCCAGCTGCCAGTCCTTCAGGTGCCTGGCCATGAGGCCGAGCAACTCGTCCTTCACCGCCTCGTGCACGATCAGCCGCGACGACGCCGAGCAGTTTTCGCCCATGTTCCAGAACGCCCCGGCAGTGACGAACTGCGCGACCTCGTCCAGGTCCTCGCAGTCGTTCATCACCACCGCCGGATTCTTGCCCCCCAACTCCAGCACGATGCGCTTGAGGTTGGACTCGGCGGCGTACTTGAGGAACAGCCGGCCGGTGTCGGTGGAGCCGGTGAAGCTGACCATCGGGATATCCATGTGCCGGCCGATGGCCTCGCCCACCTCACGGCCTCCGCCCGGCACCAGGTTGAACACGCCAGCCGGAATGCCGGCCTGGTGCGCCAGCTCGGCCACGCGCAGCGCGCTGAGGGTGGTTTCCTTGGCTGGCTTGACCACGATCGAACACCCGGCGGCCAGCGACGGGGCGATCTTCCAGGCCAGCATCAGCAGCGGGAAGTTCCACGGCAGCACCAGGCCGACCACGCCGATGGCCTCGCGGACCACCAGGGTCACTGCAGCGTTGCCAGTGGGCGCGGTGTTGTCGTAGAGCTTGTCGATCAGTTCGGCGTGCCAGCGGATCGTGTGGATGGTTTCCGGCACATCGACATTCTGGCACTCGCTTACCGGCTTGCCGCTGTCCAGGCTTTCCAGTACCGCCAGTTCGTGGGCATTGTCCTCCAGCAACTGGGCAAACTTCAGCAGCACCTGCTTGCGCTCGCCCGGCTGGCGCTTCGACCAGGTACCGGCCTCGAACACACGCTTGGCAGCGGCCACCGCGAGGTCCACATCCTGCACGTCGCAGGCGGCCACTTCGGCCAGCAACTGGCCGGTGGCCGGGTTGCTGGTGACGAAGGTATTACCCGCGACGGCATCGCGGAACTCGCCGTCGATGAACGCCTGGGTACGCGGTTGCAGTTTCGCGGCGATGGCCGCGTATTCGGCCTTGCTGAGCAATTCAGCCATGTTCAGGCACCTCCTGTGATCTGCGCGACATTGCGCTTGAGTTCGCCGACCACCCGCTCGAGCGCCTGCTTTTCGGCCTCGTCGAGGTCCTGCAAAGGCTTGCGTACGCCACCGCTGCGCAAACCGTCGAGGGCACAGCCATACTTGATCGACTGGACGAACTTGCCCCCTTCGAGGAAGTCCATCAGCGGCATCATCGCCGCCATGATGCGGCGCGCCTTGTCGAAGTCTTTCTCCAGCACGCACGCCTCATAAAGCGCCACATGCTCGCGGGGGATGAAGTTGGAGCCGGCGCAGACCCAGCTTTTCGCGCCCCAGGCAAAGAACTCCAGGGCCTGGTCGTCCCAGCCGCAGGACAGCTGGATGTGCGGGCGCCGAATGGCCAGGCGGTGCAACTGGGCCATGTCGCCGGAGCTTTCCTTGATGGCGACGATGTTCTGCACATCGGCCACCGCATCGAAGAACTCATCGCCCATGCTCACGCCCATGCGGCCGGGGTAGTTGTAGAGCATGATCGGCAGGCCGGCGGCGGCGTCCACCGCTTTGACATGCAGGGCGATTTCCTGCTGGGTCGGCAGCGCATAGGGCGGTGTGCCGACCAGCAGCGCATCGGCCTTGATCTCCTTGGCATGCCTGGCGAAGGCCACGGCGTCTTCCGTGCGGATGCCGCCGGTGCCGACGATCAGCGGCAGGCGACCGTTGAGCACATCCTTGGCCTGGGCCGCCAGCTCGACGCGCTCCTGGGTGGTATGGGCGTAGTATTCGCCGGTGGAGCCGCCGATGATCACACCGTGGATCTTCGCCTCGACCAGGTATTCGAGAACCTCTGCGAAGGCCGCCTTGTCGATCGAGCCGTCGGTGGCCAGGGGGGTGATTGCCGGGGTGTAGATGCCTTCGAATTTCACGATCAGGTACTCCATTGGACACAAGGTTTCAGGCCGCGTCGGGCAAGCCCGGCGCGGTGCAAGGGATCAATTGAGGGCGGCTGCCTGCTGCAGGTTGAGCGCTCGGGTCTCCGGGGCCAGCGCCCAGGCCACCAGCAAGCCGAGCAAGGTGACTGCGGCTGCCGCATACATGGTGAAGGCGATGCCATAGCCATCGAGCACCAGCGGCACCAGCCAGGTGCCGATCGCAGCGCCAACCCGCGACAGCGAGGTGCCGACGCCCACGGCGTTGGCGCGGATCTCGGTGGGGAACAGTTCGTTGGGGTAGACCAGCTGCAGCACCTGGGCGCCGCCGATGAACAGCGCGTAGGCGCCGAACAGACCGAGGATCAGCAGTTCGGAACCTGCGTGGAACACACCCAGCCCCAGCAGCGCCAGCCCCGACCAGAAGAAGCTGTGGATCAGCATGCTGCGCCGGCCCATGCTGTTGATCAGCCGCGTGGCGACGATGCAGCCGACCACGAACAGCAAGGTGATCGCCACCGAGCCGAACGAGGCCCAGTCGCCCTTGAGGTTGAGCGCGCCAAGCACCTTCGGCGCGAAGGCGTACACGGCGAATACCGGGATCACCGAGCAGGACCAGAACACCGCGACGAACATCATGCGTTTGCCATAGCCCGAATGCAGCAGGCTGAGGAACGACAGCTTCTTCTGCTCCGGTTCCTCGGGCAGGTTGCGCAGGGAGAAGGTGTCGCCGTAGACGCTCTTGATCACTGCCTCCGCTTCACTTGCGCGGCCCTTGCTCAGCAGCCAGCGCGGCGACTCCGGGGTCCCCAGGCGGATCAGGAACAGCAGCGCGCCGATCAGCGCCGGGCTGGCCAGTACCAGGCGCCAGGCATCGTCGCCGCCCTGGCGCAGGAGGAAGTCGCCGAAGATGTAGGCGAAGGCCGCACCGGCGAACCAGAGAATGGTCAGGGTGGCCAGGCGCGGGCCGCGGTTCTTCCGTGGCAGGAACTCCACCAGCAGCGAAGTGGCCACGGGGTATTCGATGCCCACGGCGATGCCGAGCGTGAAACGCAGCAGGAACAACACCAGCCCCGACTCCACCCAGAACTGGCTGAGCGAGGCGAGGATGAACAAGGTGGGGCCGACGAAGAACACCCGTTTGCGCCCGAAGCGGTCGGTCAGCCAGCCACCGAGAAAACCGCCGAAGAAAATCCCGATCAACGCCGAAGCGGCGATCATGCCCTGCCAGAAACTGCTCAACGAAAGGCCCGCAGACATCTGCACCAGGGCCACGCCAATGATGCTCAGGACATAGCCATCGACGAACGAGCCACCGCCGGAACGCACGGTGAGCAATTGATGAAAGCGATTAAGCGGTACGTCTTCGATTGATACATTGGTATTTGTCATTATTGTCTCCTGCCATCATCAAACGCAGGCCGTTTTCAGGGCGAGCGAACCCGCGAAACCGAAATTCAATTTCAGCTCCGAACGGTCGCAGTTGCACTTCGAACCCAAACAGCACGCAATAGAAACCGCAGGCCGGGCAATCAACGCCCAGCGAATATCAAGTTGTTAATAACGCTTTAAATCACATCAACTTTCTTGCCCGGCGCGGTATTGCCCCCACTTGAGATTAAGGTTAAGGCCCAACGACACCAGCGCGGCCGGTGGATTGGCGCAGGGGCCCGGTGCATTCAGCACGAAATCGATCAGTTCATTGCGTTCGCCCGCCAGCCAGTCGGCCAGCAACTTGCCGGTGGCCGTGCCGCGGGTCACGCCCAGGCCGTTGCAGCACAGGGCGCCATAGACATTGGGCGACAGTTCGCCGAAAAAGCCCGTGTGGTTGCGCGACATCGCCAGCGCGCCACCCCAGGTATGCTCGAACGGCAGGCCGGAGACCATCGGGAAGCGCCGCTCGAAGGCATCGCGATGGCGCACGGCGAAGCGCTCCAGGTACTTGCGGTTGGCCCGGCCATCGGGGTTGAAGCTGAAGCTGTTGCGGATCAGCAGGCGATTGTCCGGCGTGCGTCGCACGGTGGTGCCGAACGGATCGGCCGGGATCACCCCCCAGTAAGGCTTGCCGCCCAGGCGCAGCTGTTCCTCGGGCGTCATCGGGCGGGTCAGGCTGGCATAGGTGAACACCGGCAGCATGCGGCCCTTGAGGAAACCGAAGCTCATGCCGAAGGCATTGGTGGTGAGGATCAGCTTGTCGGTGGTGATAGAGCCGTTGGCGTGCCGCAGCACGGTCTTGGCGCCGTACTCGACCTCGGTGATCGGCGTGTGCTCGTACAGGGTGACATTGGCCGGCAGGCTGTCGGCAAGCCCCTTCACCAGCGCCGAAGGCTGTACCAGCGAGGTGCCCGGGGTGAACAGGGCCTTGCGGTAGAACGTGGTGCCGATGTGTTCGGGCAGCTCGTCTGCCTCGATCATCTCGTAGGACTGGCCGAGCTTGTCCAGACCCCGGCGGTAGGCATCGAGCACGGCGACGCCGCGTGGCTCGACGGCGGCCTGGTACTTGCCGCAGTGCTTCATCTGGCAGTCGATCTGGAAGCGCTCCACCAGCTCCTTGAGGAACGCCTGGCCACTGAGGTTGAGCTTGAGCGTCTTGCTCGCCACACCGATGTCGCCGATGTAGTCGTCGGCACCGATGTCATGGGGCAGGTCGATGGCGAACCCGGCGTTGCGCCCGGACGAGCCGAAGCCGACTTCCTGGGCTTCCAGCAGCACGATCTGCTGCTCGGGAAAGTTCAGCGCCAGCTGCCGCGCGGCGGCAAGGCCGGTGAATCCGGCACCGACGATGACCCAGCGCGCCGTGGTATGGCCGGCGTGCGGCACCCGGGTGCGGCGCCCCTTGCTCAGGTGGTACCAGCCGCAGGTACTGTCATCGGCGGGCAACGAGGTGATCTTTGTCATTTCAGGAACCAGATATTGTTGTTAGGTCTGTTCCTCATCACGCCCGCCCGTTCCGGCCTCCTGCCGGAAGATTGGGGGGCGGTGAGCATCACGTCACAAGGCCAGTGCCACTTCCATTCCCTGGGGCGCCGCATATTCGGCCATGCGCCGACGGGACAGCTCGAAGTGCTCGCGCACCAGTTGCCCCGCGGTTTGCGGATCGCGGCGTTCGATCGCCTCGATCATCTGATCGTGTTGCATGCAGGCCCGCTCGAGGTCGCGCTGCATGTCGTCGGTGGTCGGGTGACGGTAGAAAATCTTGCCCAGGCGGGTGTGGTCGATCAGCAGGCGGCGCAGGCTGGGCAGCAGGTAGTCGTTGTGGGCGATCTTGCCGATCTCCAGGTGGAAGGCATCGTTGTAGAGCACGCGGTTTTCCACGTCCTTGCTCTCGATGGCCTGGCGGAACAGTGCCTGGATGGCCTTGAGCCCTTCGATCTCCGCCGCCGTGGCATGGGTGGCTGCCAGTTGCGTGGTGGCGATGTAGATCAGCGGCGCGGCCAGGAAGAAGCTGTGCAGCGAGTCGTGGTTCATCGCCGCCACCCGCGGGGCCCGGTTGGCCTCCAGCTCCACATAACCCTCGGCAGCCATCTGCCGCAACAGCTCGCGAACCGGAGGCCGCGACAGGCCGAATTCGTCGCACAGCGCCAGCTCGTCGACCACCGCTCCCGGCGCCAGCTCCATGCTGAGAATGCGCCGGCGCAGGGCCTCGGCAAGGACGCCCTTGCGATCGATGGGCACCTCGTCGGTGGACGGTTGGACATCAGCGTTGGCTTTCATGGCGGCCTTTTTGGTTGTCATATGCTTGTGTCTACAGTTTGTATAATGAATATAGAGCGCCGTTAGACAATGTGTCTACAGCTTTTTTGATGAACGGTTCACATGAGGTGGGGCTTAGGGATTACGGGGGTATTTGATCACATCCGGCTCCCGTGCAAGCCAGCTGTCTACGCGCCACCGTGGGCCGTTGCCGTTGCCGTTGCCGTTGCCGTTGCCGTTGCCGATCAGAAGTCTACCCCCGAAGCCCGCGAGCGACAGCTGCGCCAGTCCAGGCGCCGCCCGTAACTTCGCGACTTCAGGAGGCCGAACGGAGGTCTTGCGGAGGGAGGTGACGGGCATGGATGCCCGTCAAGCGCTGCGCCCCAGGATGGGGCGTTCAGCGCGGTCCTCCCGGGAGCAAGGCCGGAGTGAGGGGACCCGGAGCGAAGCGGAGGGCCGGATGAATGGAGCGCAGCGTTTTTTGGTTACTTTTTGTCGCGTTTGACAAAAAGTGACTCGCCGTAAGGGCGAAAAGGTGACTATGCGTCAGTATAGTAAATGAATGCGCTTACAACTGTGGAAACCCACGCCGATCGCATTTGACTTTGACTTTGACTTTGACTTTGACTTTGACTTTGACTTTGACTTTGACTTTGACTTTGACTTTGACTTACACAGCGTATGTTTTAAAAGTTATATACGCATTCAGTTGCGATGGTGACGCATAATCACCTTTCCGCCCTTACGGCGGGTCCCTTTTTGAAGGATCAAAAAGGAACCAAAAAATCCTCGCTCCATTCATCCGGCCCCTACGCTTCGCTCCGGGGTCCCCTCACTCCGGCCTTGCTCCCGGGAGGACCGCGCTGAACGCCCCATCCTGGGGCGCAGCGCTTGACGGGCATCCATGCCCGTCACCTCCCTCCGCAAGACCTCCGTTCGGCCTCCTGAAGTCGCAATTTGTGTCGCCTGAACTATCGCGCACTTAGAAGCAAAAGCAAAAAACAACGGCAACGGCAACGGCAACGGCAACGGCAACGGCAACGGCAACGGTAAAAGCGAGACTTAGAGATTCTCCATAGTCGTTCAGACACGGCGGCGCTTTCATGTCACAGCTGATTAAATACGCTGAGCAAGAGTTCATTACAACCAACGCGCTCGCCAACAGCATCTGCAACCAATCGCTATACCCCCCCTGCTCAGAACAGTCTCGAAGTTGTCCGGGGCAGCCATGCGGCAAATTACACTGAACGCTTGCACGCTGGTCAAAGTCTGCTGGATATCACCAACCTGAGGAGACCCGGCAATGCACGATACCCATTGGACAACGGACACACCGGAACACAATGTCCACGGCCTGGAGCGCGTAAGCTCCCTGGCTGGGGGCGCGTTGATGATCAGTAAGGGGCTACGCCACGGTGGCCTGCTAGGGATGTTGCAGGTTGCCGTCGGCGGCCTGGCGCTGGCCCGTGGCGTGACCGGGCATTGCTCGACCAAGGCGTGGTGGCTGCAGCATCGCGCCGAATACCTGCGCCTGCATCGAGACATAGAACGAGGGGCTGCCGAGCTCAAGGCGCTGAAGGCCAGCGCCGAGGCAGCAACCCGTACCGCGACGGTGACCGGCGGTTGAAAGCGTCGCGGGGCAAGCCCGCTCCCACGAGCCCGCATTCAAAATGATATCCGGGGTCGTGGGAACGGGCTTGCCCCCGCGATAGATCTTGGGTCTAGCGCAATATCTTGCTTTGCAATACTTCGGACTGCCGCCCCAGGACGTTCTCGCTGATCTGTACGAACTCCTCGGTGCTGACGCTCGACAGGCGCATCAGCGCCCGGGCGACATCGTCCAGCGAGCGCTTGTCGTGGTTGTGCAGGCGGATCTCGCGATCCAGCGCCTGCAACAGCAGCACGCCGCGGGCCACCTGGGCCGGGCTGGCCTTGGCACCCTTGAGGTGATTCACTTTGTCGCCAAGCTTGTGCAAGCGCGCCTGCAATGCCTCGTAACGGTCGTCGCTCATGCCGCCAGCACGCCGCAGCAGCTCGCTGGCGTAATAGTCGGCCAAACTCTCGCCGAGCCAGTCGCTGCCATCGCGGTCGTTGATCTGGGCGAACAATTGCACCAGTTCGCGCAACAGCGGGCTATTGCCGTTCTCGCTGATCAGCGGCCGGCCACTGTGCAAGTACAGGGAATTGTTGCCTGGCAGCACGCCACGCCACATCTCGTCGCGAGCCCCGACCAGCAACAACTTGGGCGGGTTGCGTGGAAACACCGACTGCAACTGCGGCCAGACGAAGGTCAGCAGGGTCAAGGTGTCCATGCGGCGCATGCCCTGCCCTTGCGGCGCGGCGACGGTCACCTCGGTATCACCCAGGCGCGCACGGCGACTGCCCAGATTGCCGGCGAGCATCCAGCCGGTGGGGCGGTCGAACAGGCGCGATACGTCATCGATGCGGAATTTCTGCCGACCGATGCGCGGCCAGGCGGTTTCGACACTCTTCCAGCCGGCCGGCAGGTCGAAAGCCAGGCGCGACACCAGCTCGGTGCCGTCCTGCTGGTCGAGGCGCGCCGGCGGCACCAACTGATCGCCACGGAACAGCGCCCAGTGCGCGGTCATGCGGGTTTCATGGACACCACCCTTGGGTTGCTGGTCGAGCAGCACGCGGTAGCTGAGGCTGGTCTTGCCTGACGCCGGGTGCCAGACACCG
>Ga0209370_1001827_pt1 | contig 17321 bp, 12 predicted proteins | sample AgamicAtPrz_FD_187164 | JGI IMG/M metagenome (GOLD analysis project Ga0209370, IMG submission 187164) | Agave microbial communities from Guanajuato, Mexico - At.P.rz (SPAdes) (version 2) | ecosystem: Host-associated > Plants > Phyllosphere > Phylloplane/Leaf | place: Guanajuato, Mexico... | reverse complement strand
AACGAAGCGACCTACTACCTCTATAGCGAAGAAGGCTTGGTCGGTGAGTACGATGGCCAAGGCAACCTGAAGCAGGAGTATGGCTACGATCCAACTGCGCCATGGATGAGCCAACCACTCTTTACCCGCGCCCAGCGCCACGACACCCAAGCCTGGAGCGTGAGTTACTTCGGCACGAGCCACCTGGGCACGCCGGAAGTAGCGTTCGAGAAAAGCGGTGAAGTGACATGGCAGGCCAAGGCGCAGGCCTTTGGTGAGACGCACGTTACGCTGAATACCATCGACAACGCGCTGAGGTTTCCGGGGCAGTATTTCGATCAGGAGACGGGTTTATATCAGAACTACTTCCGAGATTATGACCCGACATTGGGACGCTATATACAGAGCGATCCCATTGGGCTAAGTGGCGGAGCGAATACATATTTATATGTGGGTGCAAAACCAAATATCCTTCGTGATTTGTTCGGCTTGGAATGGTCTCGTTCCGAGTTTTTTGATCACTACAATGGCGGTGGCGGTAGAACGGTAAGCTTATCTGAGATCGGTCTGTTAGAAAGATTTATTGCGACAGAAAGTGTTAGTGGAGCAATGGATCGTGTTTTTAATAAGGGTGAGTTAAAGCTGCTAGGTGAGCTAAGGTCTAAATGCGATAGCGGGTGTTATCCCGATGATATGGTTTCTGCCGAGGTTGAGACCAGAGAGTTTGATGAGAAATATGATGTGACGGGTGGGTATTCACTATCTCGTATGAAGGATGGGCTTTTTAGCATTGGTCGGGGTGCGCTGTTTAATTTGGGGCGATGTGTTGGGCAAATGAATTGTAAAACAGGTAAGTACACAGGGAATTGTTCGATTCATTTTTATATTAGAGATTCTTTTGAGGACCCGTGGGACGTTTTTAATTTGATTCCTGGTAGCATTGACACAGGAACGCCTTACAAAATAGTAGGTGACTGGGTAAAGAATAATTCGTTCTCTGGAGGGTGAGCTTGATGCGATCATTGATTTCTACTGCTGTGCTCCTTGTTGTTTTTGGTGGGTATTTCTCTTTCAGTGGTTATATAAATGGTGCCGAAATTTACGAGCTGTTGCAGGTGGGGGGGCTTGTTTTTCTTGCCTTCTGGGTGGCAGTAATATTACCTGTCCTATATTTAGATTGGAAATATGGTAGTGCTCGCGCTAAGGCATTGGTTGTGCTTTTCGTTTCGGTGCTGAGTACTTTGATTTTTGTTGTGGTTTTCTACGGGTTAGGCTGGTTTTCAGGTGGTAGCCCTGCTGAGGTATTTAAATTTTTTTTGTGGGTAATGCTCTCGTTTTTTTTATTCTTGCAGGTTTTAAATATTTTGGTGGGCAGGCGCTGATTGATTGGTTTTGTGAGTGTGCAACTATTTCATTGGTACCGACTAAATAGACTTTGGTTTTCGGGATTAATTATTTTAAACCTGTAGGCTTCGCCTGCTCTTGGGAATTTGAGGTGAGTAATGTTAAAGCAATGGACTGCCGGTTTGCTGGCTCTCTGGAGTATGGGCGTATGGGCAGACGACCAGCTCTGCGCGGTCGTACTGATCGAGATTGCTCAAGAGTTGAGTTTCGAGCGTCAGGCGTTCGAGGCTACCATGCGTATCAATAACGGGCTGGATACCATTGCCCTGGATGATCTGAAGATCCAGGTATTGTTCGAGGACGACAAAGGCAATGTGGTCAAGGCCAGCTCTGACCCGGATGCCAGTGATGCCACGTTCTTTATTCGCCTGGACGACAGCCAGAACGTCAATAACGTGCAATCCGGCGCGGGTGGCTCCGTTACCCATGGTCAGGTACCGGCGGCTGCCAGTGGTGTATTGCGCTGGCTGATCGTTCCCACTGCCGGCTCGGCAGGCGACAGTCTGGTGGGTAAGCGTTACAACGTAGGCGCAGCATTGGGCTACAACGCTGGCGGTAAGGTCGAGTCGTTGACTGTAACTCCCGACACCATCACGGTAAAACCCCAGCCGAAGCTGACCCTGGATTACTTCCTGACCAAAGAAATCATCGCGGATGATGCCTTTACGCCGGAAATCGAGCCCCCCGAGCCCTATACCCTGGGGGTGCGTATCCGCAACAGCGGCCGTGGTGAGGTGAAGAGCGTCAAGCTGGAGTCGGCCCAACCAAGGATCGTTGCCAATGAGTTGGGGTTGGCTATCAATTTCCGTATTACCCAGAGTTTTATCGACGAAACCCCTGCTGCTCCAACGCTCATGCTGGATTTTGGTCAAATTGCACCGGGTCGTAACCGTAATGGACGCTGGGTCATGGAGAGCACTCTATCCGGCCAATTTATTGATTTCAGCGCCTCCTTCACTCACCCCGATGAGCTCGGTGGACGCCTGACCTCCTTGCTCGATGCGGCCAATGCGCACTTCTTGTTACGCGATGTGCTGGTCGATCTGCCAACTCGAGACGGTAACCGCGATTTCCTGGCGCTTGTCGGGGAGGAACTTTATGTATTCGAGTCCGACAGCACTGGGCAGGCGAGCAATGCCCCTTGCATGGATTGTTCGCCAGTCAGGCGGCTGAATGGCAGCCTTAACGGCGGCTCGACCCTGCGCAACCTAACGGTGAAACCTGAGCCAGGGTTTGCCTATATTCGCGTCGCAGATCCCTACCAGGGTAGCAAGAGCCTGCAGCGTGTGGTGCGTAGCAACGGCGCTGCCGTCTCGCCGCACAACGCCTGGTTGAGCAAGGAGCGTGCAGATGATGGTCGTACCTTCAATTACTACCTGAATCTGTTCGATACCCAAGCCGATAGCGAATATAGCGTCGAGTTTGGCGAATTGAGCCAGGAGCCCAAGGCACCTGTTTTTCAGCACATCATGGATCGTAGCGTGCATGAGGGAGGGCAGCTGGGTTTTCTCGTGCGTGCCAGCGACCCCAACGGCACCATCCCCGTTTTATCGGCAGAGGGCCTGCCGACCGGTGCCGTATTCAAAAGTGAGGGGCAAGGGCGAGGTACTTTCAACTGGGCTCCTGTGCCTGGCCAGGCAGGTCGCTATGTAGTCAACTTCAAAGCCAGCGATGGGCTGTTGGAAAGCAGGCTACCTGTTGGCATTCAGGTATTTCGCCAGGGTGACAGCGATGGCGATGGCATGGACGATGATTGGGAGCTGGAGCATTTCGGTAACCTGGACCGAGATGGCACCGGTGACTTCGACGGCGACGGTATCTCCGATCTAGACGAGTTCATAAACCGTACCGACCCCAAGGTCGCAGACAATACGCTCCTGCCACCTCAGTTGCTAAGCCCGGCTGATAATGCTCACGTCATAGACCTGTATCCAGCTTTACGAGTTAGCAACAGTACAACTCCGGTAGATGGTCGCGAACCCAGTTACTGGTTCGAACTGTATGCCGACGAGGCAATGAGTCAGTTGTTGGCTAAGTCATCTGCAATCAAGCCAGGCAGCAGTTCGACTGAATGGGTGATCAAGCCCGACCAGTTGGAAGCGGGAGCAGAACTGCACGATAACAGCCGTTACTACTGGCGGGTCAAAGTCAGCAATGACAAGGGCAGCAGTGAGTGGCTCAACGGCCGTTTCTTTATCAACACCGCTAACGATGCGCCAAGTGCCCCTGTATTGCTTAGCCCGACGCCCATGGGGCTGATTGCGGATACGCGCCCGATGTTCCGCTTCAATAACAGTCTGGACGTCGATGAGGACCCACTGGTTTATCGCGTACGAGTGTTTGGCGAGGAGGATGATGACTTCAAACTGCCATTGGCTGAAGTAACGGGTCTAATGCCAGGTAGCGGCGGCGTAACGACTTGGCAGTCACCATTGGAGTTGGAGGATGGCAAGTTCTATTTCTGGCTTGTCGATGCCCGCGATCCTCATGGAGCGATAACGGCTAGTGAGCCGAGCCTGTTTGGTGTGAGCCTCAGCAATAAAGCACCTAGTGCCCCCGTTCTGGCCTGGCCTACCCAGGGGCAGCGCATCAGTCAGAGCGAGGGGGTAGTTCTGCGCCTGGATCCGGCTAATGATCCTGAGCGGCAACCGCTACGCTACCGAATTCAACTGGATGAGAACGAACGCTTCGATAGTGCGGGCCGGCTCGATTCTGATTGGTTCAGCACGGGCTCCGAAGGCATCCAATGGCAGGTGCCGCAGGCTTTGCAGGAAAATCGTGTTTATTACTGGCGCGCACGCGCGAGTGATGGCGAGTTGGAATCGCAATGGCTGGCAGGTAGCTTCCAGGTCAACCAATTCAATGAATCGCCCCCATTGCCTGTCGTAGATAACCCGGCCTCAGGTGCCTGGGTCGAGGTGACGAGTCCTAGATTGGCAGTGCACCCTGTGCAAGACCCTGATGGGGATACAGTCAGCTATGAGTTTGAGCTGTACCGAGACGCCGGCGAGCGTCCTTTGGCAAGTGAGGTAGTGAGCGAGGCTTACTGGACACCTTCGCTTACGCTTGCCGACAACAATTGGTACCGCTGGCGAGTGCGTGCTCTGGATTCCACGGGATTGTATTCCGCGTGGTCTGAATATCTTCGTTTCTTTGTCAACGAGAATGGAGTCGATGATCCGCCCAGTTTGAGCTTCGTGCAGCCTGATAAAGACCTGGCATTGAGTGGCGGTACTGTAGTTATTCAATGGGTGGATGCGGATCCGGACAGCTCTGCAAAGATTGATTTGTACGCTAATGATGTGCTCATTGCTGCTGGTTTGGACGAGGATGCCGATGGAGACGGCGACCTTTTCCATTGGTCCCTTGCAGGCGTCGAACCTGGTATCTACAGAATAAAGGCGGTGATTCGTGATGCCGCCAGTGAGGTATGGGCGCAGGCTTGCTGTACCATTACTGTATTGGCGCCAACGCCCGATGTACGTGTGACGCCCGTTACGGCCTTGGAGCTGGATGAGTACGGTGAGGCGATCGCTGAGATTGAGGTGAGTCTTGGCCGGGAGCCGCAACCAGGCACCAGCGTAACGCTCAATTTAGCGGTCGATGATCCGAGCGAAGCACGGCTGCTCAACGATCCCCCGTTCCTTTATTTCACTGCTGCGAACTGGCAAATACCGCAGCGTGTCCGCGTGCAAGGAGTGGACGATTGCACGATTGATGGTAGTCAGTCCGTTGGGCTGCAGCTTTTGCCCTTGCATAGCAGTGACCCAAGCTTCAACGGTCTGGATCCTCAAGATCTAGTTTTAACGACCTTAGATAATGAACTTGATGGTCAGACACTTTTCATTTGTCACTATCAGGTCGTTTCACGCAGCTCGGTGGACAAGGCGGGTATGGTCAATATCACGCTTCGTCCCGAGCTTCTGAATACTGGCGTAGCACTGTTGGCCGCAACCGCCAATGCCTCTGTAACTGGTACTGACATTAGCCTTGTTAAGGCCAAAGCTCTTCGTTTTGATAAGCCCGTAACCGGTGTGCGTCGACCAAGCCTCGATACGATTGTGCTGCGTCAACCGGCCAATCAGCCGGTGCAGTTCAGTCGTTTGCACTGGGCGATTGAGCCCGGCGCCACAGCGCCTATCAGCGAGCTGGGCGATGGCGGTGGCAAGCTTGTCGGTACCAATAAAGACGATATCTTGCGAGGGGGGGCGGGCAACGATCATCTTATCGGTGGGGCTGGTAATGATGTGCTGATTGGAGGGGCTGGTGAAGACATCCTAGATGGCGGGCTAGGTAACGATACATTCATCGTCGAAGGTAACGATCCATCATCGAAGTACTTTATTGGTGGCGCTGGTTACGACCAAATTCTAGGTGGCGAGGGTGATGACGTGGTTCGAATGAGCCAATTCACTGGTAAATATCATGTCGAGCTAATTGATGGCGGTGGCGGTCGCAACCGTATCGAGGGAACCTCCGGAGTGGATCGCCTGGACTTCCGTACTACCGAGCTGCGCAATATTGAAGCTATAGATGGTTTGGCCGGCGATGACTTTATCCGGGGCAGCAAGGGTAACGATGTAATTATCGGTGGCCCTGGCAATGATGAACTCTATGGTGAGGGTGGCGACGATACGTTCCTGGTTGTTGGTCAGGATCAGGGGTTCGACAAGGTTAGTGGCGGGGCCGGCTTTGATCAGATACTAGGCAGTGAGGGTGATGACCGAATCGGCCTGAGCTATTTTGCCAAGACGTTCACTGTGGAGCGTATCGACGGTAAAGGCGGGCGCAATGTCATCACCGGGGACGACAATGACAACACCCTGGACTTCAGCAAGACGGAATTACTCAATATTGACCAGATCGAGGGAGGGGGCGGCAATGACGTCATAACCGGGAGTGCGGGTAATGATGTGATATACGCCGGGCCAGGGCGCAACAAGGTGTTCGGCGGTCCTGGTGACGACACTTTCCTTTTCCGCGGGCTGGCTGCTGAGCTAAATCACTACGAAGGCGGACCAGGCTATGATCGTCTGCTGGGGAGTGCCGGAGATGACGTTCTACTGCTGAACAAGTTCTCGGCCGCCAACTCTATCGAGGAAATCGATGGCAACGGTGGGCGCAACATTATCCGCGGTACTGCAGGCAATGACGTTCTCGATTTTTCCAAGGTCCGACTGCAGGCTATTGCTCTTATCGAGGGCGGAGGTGGGAATGATGAGATTACTGGTAGTCAGGAAGGGGATGTGATCAAGGCTGGGCCGGGATACAGCGTACTAGATGGTCAGGGTGGTGATGATCTATTTATGGTGTCTTCTGAAGATGGTCCTTCCACATTCATTGGCGGCGATGGATTTGACACCATTATGGGGAGCGAGGCTGATGATTTGATTCAGCTGGAGCGGTTCGATGGCAAATACCGGGTTGAGCGCATCGATGGTCTGGCTGGTATCAATGTGATTCAGGCAAAAAGTGCCAAGGGCATTAAGCGCAGTTTCGACTTTTCGCAGACCGAGCTGCTCAATATTGCACATATCCAGGCCTTCTCTAATAGCCCGGTAATCGGCAGCAGTGGTGATGACGTGCTGCTCGGCGATGCCAAAAGCAACTACTTGCATGGTGGCCCCGGTAACGATGAGCTACGCGGAGGTAAGGGTAACGACTACCTCTATGGTGGCCCCGGTAACGATACCTACCACTTTGTAGGCGGCCGAGACTTCATTGAGGATCGTGGCCTTGCGGAGGATCAAGATCGCTTGATCCTGCATCTGCCTTTAGAACCTCAACAGATCTGGCTGCTGAGGAGCGGCAATAGCTTGCAGCTGCTGTTCGACGGTTTCACGGATCGCGTGACGTTGATCAACTGGTTTACCGTGCCAGGTAATCGTATCGCACGTATCGAGCGTGAAGATGGTGCTTATCTCCCGGCTGAACGTGTAGATGCTTTGCTAGCGGTTATGAAGGGTATGAACCGGCTGGCAAGCAAACGTAAGGCGATAGACCAAGAGCGCCTCATGCAGGCATTGAGTCAGGCCTGGGTTCATCCCTAGCGTTGAGGCGCCACCGCTTGGCTGCAGACTAACCTGCATTCTGGAGCGCTTGTTTCTAGCGCTCCGATGCTCATTGATCGCACTTGCTAGTGGGGAAGTAGCCTGCTACGGGAAACGCCTCTGAAGTCTCAAAGTGTTCTGCCTGCATCAATATCTGGCTGCTTATGTGTGCGGCTGCTCAATTTGCATGTCACTTTGACATTGACTGCCTCTCGTTTGGCAAAATGCGCTACCAGCTATGAAGCTGTATCTGCTGCCGGTAGCCCCGTCGGGACTGTTGATCATGGATGTGTTGTTTATGGAAGCTCCTGCACGGCGTTTACCTTTCAGTTTCGCCAAGCGTCATGGTGTTGTGGTGTTGGATGTTGAGGGAGCCCCAAGGCTGGGTTATCGCTCCGGCACGGAGTTGGTTGCGGTGGCCGAGGCGCAGCGTTTTTTGGGGCGTACCATGCCTCTGCAAGTGCTCCTAAATGGGGATTTCGAGCAGGCATTGGGGCGCGCTTATCAACACGATTCTGCGTCGATGCAGTTGGCCGAAGATATTGGTGACAGCCTGGATCTAGCCGCGTTGGCCGAGCAGGTGCCGGAAACCGAAGATCTACTGGAGCAGGAGGATGATGCACCAATCATTCGCTTGATCAATGCCATCCTGGGAGAGGCGATCAAGGAGAATGCTTCAGACATCCATCTGGAAACCTTCGAGAAACGTTTGGTCGTGCGTTTCCGAGTGGACGGTGTTTTGCGAGAGGTGCTGGAGCCCAAGCGCGAGCTGGCTGCCTTGCTTGTATCTAGGGTCAAGGTAATGGCCCGCCTTGATATCGCCGAGAAGCGTATTCCACAGGATGGCCGGATTTCCCTCAAGGTTGGTGGCCGCGAAGTCGATGTGCGGGTCTCGACGCTACCGTCTGCCAATGGAGAGCGTGTCGTGTTGCGTTTGCTCGACAAGCAGGCTGGTCGCCTCAACTTGCAACATCTTGGGATGAGCGTGCGGGACCGCGAGCTGATGGAAACCGCCGTTCGTAAGCCACACGGGATCTTACTGGTCACTGGGCCTACGGGGTCAGGTAAAACCACCACTTTGTATGCCAGCCTGGTGAGCCTGAATGACCGCACGCGCAATATTCTTACGGTCGAAGACCCCATCGAGTACCACCTTGAAGGGATCGGCCAGACTCAGGTCAACTCCAAGGTCGATATGACCTTCGCCCGAGGATTGCGCGCCATTTTGCGACAGGATCCGGATGTGGTGATGGTCGGTGAAATTCGTGACAAGGAAACTGCTGAGATCGCAGTACAGGCCTCGTTGACTGGTCACCTGGTTCTGTCGACTCTGCACACCAACAGTGCTGTTGGTGCTATCACCCGCCTCGTGGATATGGGCATTGAGCCGTTCCTGCTTTCATCGTCTCTGCTCGGTGTTCTGGCCCAGCGCCTAGTCCGTGTGATCTGTCCGCATTGCAAGCAGTCCTATCAGGCAGATACCGCTGAGTGTGGGCTGCTAGGCGTTACTGCCGAAGCTCCACCGAACCTCTATCGCGCTCGTGGTTGTGCCGAGTGCCACCAGCAGGGCTACCGCGGCCGTACTGGTATCTACGAGCTGGTAGTGTTCGATGATCAACTGCGTACTCTTATTCACAATGGCGCCTCCGAGCAAGAGATGACCCGTCACGCTCGCAGCCTTGGGCCGAGCATTCGGGAGGATGGTCGGCGCAAGGTTTTGGAAGGTGTGACCACTGTCGAGGAAGTATTGCGTGTGACGCGGGAAGAGTAGGGTATGGCTGCTTTTGAATACCTCGCCCTCGACGGTAAGGGCCGTCAACAGAAAGGCGTGCTAGAGGCCGATAGTGCCCGCCAGGTTCGACAGATTCTCCGTGAGCGGCAACTGGCCCCGCTGGAAGTCAAGGCCACTCGTACTCGTGAGAAGGTGGGTGGGGGCTCACACTTCAGTTTTTCCCGAGGTATTTCCGCTCGTGATCTGGCGTTGATTACTCGCCAGTTGGCTACCTTGGTTCAGGCCGCGTTGCCTATTGAGGAGTCTTTGCGTGCTGCGGCTGCTCAGTCCAGTTCGCCGCGGATTCAAAGTATGTTGCTGGCTGTTCGCGCGCGGGTGCTTGAAGGCCATGATTTGGCAGGTAGCCTGAAGGAGTTCCCATCAGCGTTCCCTGAGCTTTATCGAGCTACCGTGGCAGCCGGTGAACATGCCGGCCACCTCGGCCCGGTACTGGAACAACTGGCTGATTACACCGAGCAGCGTCAGCAATCGCGACAGAAAATCCAGTTGGCGCTGCTCTATCCGCTCATTTTAATGTGCGCATCGCTGCTAATAGTCGGTTTTCTGCTCGGTTATGTAGTGCCAGACGTGGTGCGCGTCTTCATCGACTCTGGCCAGCAACTCCCGTCACTAACCCGCGGCCTGATTGCCTTGAGTGGTTGGGTAAAGGGTTGGGGCTGGCTGGCGGTGATTATTGCAGCGCTAGGCGTTTTCATCCTCCGCTGGGCACTGCGCGATGATTCGGTAAAAGTGCGTTGGCATGGTTTTCTGCTTCGAATTCCGCTGGTTGGCCGCCTTATTCGTGCAACCGATTGCGCTCGTTTTGCCTCGACTCTGGCGATCTTGACGCGAAGCGGTGTGCCGTTGGTGGAGGCTCTTGGCATTAGCGCTCAGGTTATTGCGAATCGAGTGATTCGCGGAGAGGTAGTGATCGCTGCGCAGAAAGTACGGGAAGGAGGCAGCCTGACTCGCGCGTTGGAAGCCAGTGGGCAGTTCCCGCCGATGATGTTGCACATGATCGCGAGCGGCGAGCGTTCCGGTGAACTGGATCAGATGCTTGCACGTACCGCATGTAATCAGGAAAACGATCTAGGCGCTCAAGTGGCGCTGCTGGTCGGGCTTTTCGAGCCTTTTATGTTGGTATTTATGGGAGTGGTGGTGCTGGTGATAGTGCTGGCCATTCTGCTACCGATATTGTCTCTCAATCAGTTGGTGGGGTGAGTAGTGAATAAGCGTCAATCCGGTTTTACGCTGATCGAAATCATGGTGGTGGTGGTAATTCTGGGGATTCTGGCTGCTTTGATCGTGCCACAGGTGATGAGTCGGCCTGACCAGGCCAAGGTCACTGTGGCCAAGGGGGATATCAAGGGAATTACCGCAGCGCTGGATATGTACAAGCTGGATAACCATGCCTATCCGAGTACTCAGCAAGGCTTGGAAGCACTGGTTAGAAAACCCTCAGGTAACCCACAGCCCAAGAACTGGAATCGTGACGGTTATCTGAAACGCCTGCCGGTCGATCCATGGGGCAACGCCTACCAATACCTGGCGCCTGGTACCAAGGGGGCCTTCGATCTTTATTCCCTAGGGGCAGATGGCAAGGAAGGTGGTAGCGATCAGGATAGTGATATTGGTAATTGGGATCTCTGACTCCTGTGCGCGAGCAACGACGTCAGTCCGCGGGCTTTACCTTGATCGAGCTGCTGGTGGTGCTGGTAATTCTGGGAAGCTTAATCGGTATTGCGGTGCTCAGCGTGGGCACCGCCGGGCCTGGGCGCGAGTTGCGTAATGAAGCCGAACGACTGGCCGGTTTGATTGGCGTGCTGGCTGATGAAGCTGTGTTGGATAACCAAGAGTACGGTTTATTGCTGAGTCGTGAGGCCTATCAAGTGCTGCGCTACGACCCGCTCAAGCAGAGCTGGCAGGCGCTGGCCGAAAAGCCTTATCGGTTGCCTGACTGGGCTGAAATGAGTTTGGAATTAGAGGGTAAAGCGCTGCAGTTGCCAATGCCTGAGAGTGAGGGCGCGAGTAAGAGCGATCCAGTGCCACAGCTGTTGCTACTGTCGAGCGGTGAGATCAGTCCCTTCCTCTTGCGACTGAAGGAGCGCCGCGCCGATGGGGGGCGACTACAACTGGCGAGTGACGGCTTTCAGTTGCCCAGGGTCGAGAGTGAACAGCCCGCAGGGCGCAAGCGATGAAGCGCGAAAGCGGTTTTACTTTGCTTGAGGTGCTGATCGCGTTGGCAATTTTCGCACTTGTGGCTGCTAGCATACTGACTGCCACTTCACGTAGCTTGCAGACCGCTTCACGGCTGGAAGAAAAAACCTTGGCGATGTGGGTTGCTGATAATCGTTTAGCCGAGCTGCAGTTGTCGAAAACTCCCGTAGCTGATGGCCGCGAGCAAGGGGAGGTGGAGTTCGCTGGGCGATACTGGTGGTGGCAAAGCGAGGTGCAGGTTACAAGTGATGCTGATATGCGGCGCGTTACTCTTTGGGTTGCGCCAGTGGAAAATGATCGAATCGTTGGAAATGTAAGCGAGCGGGCGGTGGTCAACCTGAGTGGTTTTCTCGGAGTGACGAAATGAGAGCTGCACAGGGGTTTACCCTGCTCGAGTTGTTGATCGCTATTGCCATCTTTGCCCTGTTGGGACTGGGCACGTATCGCATGCTTGACAGCGTTTTGCAAACCGACAAAGTCACTCGGGCTCACGAAGTGCAACTGCGCGATTTGGTGCGTGCCCTTGCAGCCTTCGAGCGCGATATTGTGCAGGCTCAGATCAGACCGGTGCGTGATCCTTTTGGTGATCCTCGCGCTACTTTCCTCGGTGAGGATCTGGATAGCCCCGCTCTGGAACTGACCCGCGGTGGTTGGCGTAATCCCCTAGGGCAGTCACGCGCCAGTTTGCAGCGGGTACGTTGGCAACTTATTGGTGAGCAATGGCAGCGCCAATACTGGAACATTCTGGATCAGGCACAGGACAGCCAGCCGCAAGTGCAGCAGGCGCTGAGTGGGGTGATCCGAGTTCAACTTCGCTATCTGGATAAAGAGGGAACCTGGCAAGCAAGTTGGCCGCCGCAGGGCAATAACCCCAGCGACGCAATGAAACTCTTGCCGCAGGCCGTCGAACTGCTGCTGGAGCACCGCCGTTATGGCGAATTGCGCCGGCTGTTGCGTTTGCCAGAAGGGTTGCCTGATGTGCAAATACCTGACCCACCCCTCGAAGAGCCCGCTGAGCCTGGTAAAGGAACGCCCGAGGAGCTGCGTTCATGATTCGACAGCGAGGTATGGCGCTGATCACCGTGCTGCTTGTAGTGGCGGTAGTGACTGTCGTCAGCGCGGGAATCATCGCGCGCCAGCAGTTGTCGATTCGCAGCAGTGCCAACCAGTTGCATATCCGCCAAGCTTGGCACTATGCATTGGGTGGGGAGACCTTGGCCAAGGCGATTCTGCAGCGCGATCTGCGCGAGGGGGATCCACGTATGCCGGTGGATCACTTAGGTGAAGAATGGGCCAAAGCCCGTGCGCCTTTTGCCCTGGACGAGGGCGGCATATTAAGGGTGCAAATCATTGATCTGACTGGGCGTTTCAACCTGAACAGTCTGTTGCGTCAAGGCCAGCCTAATGAGGCTGCTATTGCGCAGCTGCGTCGCCTGCTGCAGGGGTTACAGATTGAAGCGCCCTATGCCGAGCGGCTGCTCGATTGGATGGACGCTGACGATCAGCTCAGTGGCAGCGGCGGCGCGGAAGACAATCAATACCTACTAGCCTCTCCGCCTTACCGTGCGGCCAATCGTGAACTGACAGATGTATCTGAGATGCGCCTCTTATTGGAAATGAGCGATGTGGATTATCAGCGCCTGCTGCCCTATGTCTGCGTCTTACCCGCCGATGCAGCCCTTAACGTCAATACCGCCAGTGCGCGTGTATTGGCCAGTTTGGCCGAAGGTCTTCCGCTGAGCACTGCTCAGGGACTGGTCACTGTTCGAGGCAGTGACGGCTATCCTGATTTGCCGAGTTTTACGTCACAGCTCAGTGGGCTCCAATTGCAAAGTCAGGGGTTGGCGGTGAGCAGTCAGTATTTTCAGGTGCTCAGTGAAGTCACTGTTGGTGATCGCCGTCAGGTTCTAAGCAGCACTCTGCAGCGTGCCAGTGATGGTCAGTTATATGTTCTAGCACGTGATTTAGGGCAAGTCAGTATGCCGCCTGTGCCTGTTGAGGAAGTTGAACCATGAATCGGACCTTTGTATTTCTGCCGCCCGCAGCATGTATCGGCGCGGAGGCAGATCTTCCGGTGCAACAGGTTTCTGATGGGCTAAGCGAAACATTGGCCTTCGAAGACGTGCAGATGCAGCTTGGCAGCAACTGGGTTTTGGTTCTACCCGTCGAGGCTGTGGTGTCCTGCGCGGTCAACCTGCCAACTCGTAAAGCACGCTGGTTACGTCAGGCACTGCCTTTTGCAGTGGAGGAATTGCTCGCCGAGGACGTCGATTTGATGCACCTTGCTCTAGGCGAGCAATTGACTGATGGTCGTCATCGAGTGTTCGCCGTACGCCGTAGTTGGCTGGCCGGGTGGATGTCTCTTTGCTCCACGATGCCCCAGGCAATTGTTGTGGATGCTGATCTGTTGCCAGGCTCTGGCACTGCGCTTCTGTGGCTCCATGGTCGCTGGATTCTGGGTGGAGAGAATGTTGCCCGGATGGCTCTGCAGGCGCCGGATTGGCCACAGTTGAGTCCCTTATGTGTGGTGCCGCAGACCGCCTGGTGCACTCATCAATATGAAGCGCTACAACCAGTCGACGAAGTGACCCCCGTTTCTGACTCCTTTATTTGGCTTGCTCAGCAACCTGTGCGAAATAACTTGGCACAGGGCGAGTTCGCTTTGCAAAGAGGCGGCGCTCAATGGAGACGCTGGCGTCCAGCGGTAGGATTACTCAGCATGTGGCTGATACTGCAGTGGGGTTTCAATCTGGCGCAGAGTTGGTATCTGCAGCATCAAGCCGATGAGTACGCGACCGCTAGCGCTGCGTTGTATCGGGAGTTATTTCCCGAAGATATCAAGTTGATAAATCTGCGTGCGCAGTTTGATCAGCATTTGCAGGCCGTTGCAGGTAGTGGGCAAGCCAGTTTTCTTGATCTGCTCGCTTTGGTTAGTGGGGCGATGGCTGATGTGGAAGGAGGGCAAGTACAAATCAGTCAGGTGGATTTCAGCGAAGCACGTGGCGATTTGGCCTTGCAGGTACAGGCGCCAGGCTTCGCCGAGCTGGAAAGGCTACGTGAGCGTCTGCAGGAGAGTGGGCTAGTTGTGCAACTGGGCTCGGCAAGTCGTGAAGGTTCAGGTGTCAGCGCACGTGTGGTGGTTGGAGGGTGAGCATGGTCGAGCAGCGCAAAGGTTTTACTACGCAATTGGAACATTCGCTTTTGCTAAAACGGTGGCGGATGCTGGCCCCGCGTGAGCAGTTCTCGCTCGGCAGTCTGGGGCTGTTTTTGCTCTTGGTGCTGCTTTATTTTTTGCTCTGGCTACCGGCTGAGCAGCGGCTACTCAACGCCCGCAGCACTTTTGATACACAACGAGAATTAAACTCCTACCTGCATAGCAAGGCGCCTACGGTTCGTAACATGGCTGGCTCCGAACTAGTGCGCATAGATCCAATGCGCCTGCAGGGGCTGGTGACCACTAGTGCTGCTACTCAAGGGTTGACGATCGAGCGTTTGGATAATTCTGCTGACGGTGCTCTACAACTTAATCTGCAGGCAGCCCCTTTTGCCCAGCTGTTGCGTTGGTTCAGTGCCTTACAAGAGCAAGGCGTTGAAATTGTTGAAGCAGGGTTGGATAGAGTGGATGGCAACAAAGTTAGTGCACGGCTTACTTTGCGAGTGGCCTCTCAGTTGTTCACGCGGTAATCACGTCGCCATAGACCAATGGCCTCCTCCCTGGCAATGGCTTTCTGGAATATGAATGTGGTGGTCAGCTCATCCCCGACAGTGAGTTAAGTTTTTCCTCGGCCACCGCAGGTGACAGTCCGTCGCTGAATTTATGCGACCTGATCCAGTTGTAACAGTGAATCAGATAATGGCTGGTATACCGTTGATCCTTCTGAGCGGTTAGGCGCAAGTTGTACAAGCAGTGCTCGTGTCTAGGTATAAAAAACTTATCCTTCAATTTGGATTTCTGAGGATCTTCGGCGGTACAAAAGTGGTACAGATGTGTTGGCTTTATCTCTAGCCTTGGTCTTGCGCGGCTTCTAATAAAAAGCGGTCCAATCCATCATGGGGGCGACGGAGAAGCGACGGGAGAGGGCTGGGCGTACGGTGGTGGAGGCGGTTTGCAAGGGCATCTCGGGTATCGGGCGCTGCTGATGCTGGCGGATTGTTGCAGGACCGGAGCAGAATCAGCAGGTGCGGCAGAACGGTTGGCGCAAGCACTGGGACATGCGCATAGGCCGCGCAGTTTATCAGGAAGGTGCATCGCCGAGCAGCGTTGAACAACCACCCGCCTGGCCGGGTCGTAGCTAGCGAAAAGTCGAGGCCGATTATGGGCACGATGCAGGGTGATGACGAAATAGTTGGCGGGAGATAGCGATGATCAACCAGGGCGTTGGTGTAACCCAGTGGATCTATGTGCTGGTGCTGGCAGCGGTGGGGTATCACATTCTCTATAAGTTCTTCACTTCTGCCAGTCGCAAGCCGGGCAAGAAGAGCGATTCCAGCGATTCGGGAGGCTCCAGCAGCATCATGATCGATAACGGCCACCGCGGCGGCGACTTTTGTGCAAATGATGGTGGTGCAAGTGATTGCGGCGGAGGTGATGGCGGCGGCGGAGGCGATTGAGCTGGTGTTGCCAATCGATACGTCACCGTGGAGTTGCTCATGCTTCATAAGGCGCCACCGGCCTCACGATAGTGCAGCGAATCCATCTTCCGCACATTGTATTTTCCAGATCCTTGGCTAGACCCATACCTTGAGTCTTCTGGCACAGCTCATGCTTTGCCAGGTCTCCATGCCGTGCCGTAGCGCTCCGCGTTGCGCGTCAGTGCCTCGCATCTACCAAGGATCGACCATGAACAAGCTGCTGTTCGCCAGTCTCAGCCTAGTCGCTTGCACCGCCGCCCAAGCCAATGACAAGCAGGTGCACTTCTACAACTGGTCCGACTACATGGGCCCTGACACCCTGAAGAACTTCGAGAAGGAAACCGGCATCGCCGTGGCTTACGACGTCTTCGAAACCAACGAGATGCTCGAGGCCAAACTGCTCTCCGGGCACTCCGGCTATGACCTGGTGGTGCCGTCCAGCCAGTTTCTGTCCAAGCAGATTCGCGCCCAGGTGTATCAGCCGCTCGAGCGCAGCAAGCTGCCCAACTGGTCGCATCTGGATCCGCGCCTGATGCAGCGCCTGGAAGCCGCTGACCCGGGCAATAAATACGCGGTGCCCTACATGTGGGGCACGGTGGGCGTTGGCTACAACGCCGAAAAGGTCAGGGCGGCACTGGGCGAGGGCGCTCCAGTGGACTCCTGGGAGTTGGTGTTCAACGCAGGCAACCTGGCCAAGCTGAAAGGCTGCGGCGTGGCCTTTCTCGATGCGCCGGTGAAGATCATTCCCCAGGCGCTGCACTATCTGGGCATGGACCCCAACAGTCACGATCCCGACGACTACACCAAGGCCTCGGCGCTGCTGCAGAAACTGGCGCCGTCGGTGACCTACTTTCACTCCTCGCGCTATATCTCGGACCTTGCCAATGGCGACATCTGCGTGGCGGTCGGCTATTCGGGCGACGTGATGCAGGCCCAGAGCCGTGCCAAGGACGCCGGCAAATCGGTGGACATTCGCTACGTGATCCCCAAAGAGGGCGCCAACCTGTGGTTCGACATGCTCGCCATCCCCCGCGATGCCCGTAACCCTGGCGGCGCCCATGCGCTGATCGATTACCTGTTGCGCCCGGAGGTCATCGCCCCGGTGAGCGATTACGTGGGCTACGCCAACCCCAACAAGGATGCCACCGCGCTGCTGGAGCCGAGCGTGCGCGACAACCCGGGCATCTACCCGGCCGATGAGGTTATCGCCAAGCTCTACGTGTCCGCCGACCTTCCAGCGCCGATCCAGCGGATCATCACCCGTGAGT
>Ga0209370_1001824_pt1 | contig 17355 bp, 15 predicted proteins | sample AgamicAtPrz_FD_187164 | JGI IMG/M metagenome (GOLD analysis project Ga0209370, IMG submission 187164) | Agave microbial communities from Guanajuato, Mexico - At.P.rz (SPAdes) (version 2) | ecosystem: Host-associated > Plants > Phyllosphere > Phylloplane/Leaf | place: Guanajuato, Mexico... | reverse complement strand
AAAATGAGTGAAAAACCCGTGCTACAATTGCTTCATCGAACAGAACAACAGGCGCGTAGCTCAGCTGGTTAGAGCACCACCTTGACATGGTGGGGGTCGTTGGTTCGAGTCCAATCGCGCCTACCAACGTGCAGACGAAACCAGAGTCTGCAGCAAAAAATCCCGCTCAATGCGGGATTTTTTGTTTCCAGCGCGCAGAACATCTGCGATGAATCTTCCGTGCGCAGGCCTCATGGGCACTCTTCAAGGCTTGAGGGCCCTTTCTGGTATGCATGGCCGAGGCTGAATTGTCGAGTGCCGTAGTGGCAAGCCCTTGTCATTCCAGGATTACCAGGAACCTGGGCTCACCCTCTGCATGCTTTCGTCACCCAATAGCTGATTGCCTGTTGCATCTCATCAAGAAGCCACTGAGCCTGCAATCGATGTGAAGCAAGCCTCTTCGGGCTTGTCCTCTGTTTGCTCAGACCGGACCTTCTCATGCATTGCTACCAGATATGCGCATAGCTGATTCGAAGTACGGTGCCTGCCGCTGGAAGGCGGCTGGTGTTGTTGTTGCTCCGAAGCAGCTGGCTGTACAGCGGGAAGTAGTTGCGGTTGAGCAAATTCTCCACGCCCAGTGATACACGGTTCTTCGGGTCGATTTTCCACTGGCTGATCAAATCTACTGTGGTGTAGCCCTTGGTGTCGTAGCGGCCGAAGCTTGTCTTGCCGTCCAGGCGATAGTCTGTGGAGGCATAGGAGGTAGCCTGGACTCGATGGCTCCAGCTGGCACTGGGGCGATATTCCACGTATGCGGTCAGTTTGAGGGGCGGAATGCGATAGCCCGTCATGCTTTGATAAAGGCCCGAGCCCTGTGGCAGCTCGCGCCCTTTTATCCAGGTGAGACTGCCGCCGCTGGTCCAGCGGTCATCGTCGCTGAAATAGTCCAGGCTGGCTTCAAGTCCATGGATTTTTTCCTTGGTTCTCAGAAGAGTGAGGCCGTTGTTGAAGCTCTGCACGGCGCCGAGATCGGACTGCGATTGAAAGGCTCCCAGGTTGGCGATGACATTCGAGAACTTCCCGCGCCAGCCGATCTCTAGGGTGTCGGTTTTGACGGCCTGCAGATTGGAGTTGCCGATGTTGAAGCCTGCCGTGGCATTGCGCACCACGACCCCGATGTCCGGCAGCTCGAAACCCTGGCTGTACGAGGCATAGAGTTCATGCCCCTTGGTTGGCGTGAAAACCGTGCCCAGGTTATAGGTCCATGAGCCATATTTCACGGTACCGCCAGCCACGGATTGTGGGCTCGGCAGCTTTGATTGCGACAAAGGGCTGAAGTCGCTGAAGCTGGCTTGGGCGCGGTCGTAGCGGGCGCCACCTTCCACGGACCACTTGTCGCTGAATTTGTGCTGCAGCTGGGCAAAGGCGCCAATGCTGCGCGTGGTGACTGGCGGCATATAGATCAGGCGGCCGATCTTGTTGAACACCAGTCCTTTGCTGGCGTCATAGGCTTTGGGATCAAAGATATCGATCGGCATGTCGGTGCGCTCGTGATTGAAGTCCGCGCCCCAGATCAGCAAGGAATTTTTCTCCTGTCCCAGCGGCGTCTTGATGGTCAGGCGTCCACCGAAGACATCGGAGTTCTGCATCGATTGATCGACGTTGGCACCCCGAACCGCAACGGCTCGGGCGTCGAAGGGCGCGAAGCGCGTGTAGAAATCCCGGTAGTAGAGCTGAGCCGCCAAGGTGCTGCCTGCAAGGTCGCGGTTCTCGTAGTCAAGTCCCAGCATGGTGTTCTTGATCTGGTTCTGGTCCGAAAGCACCAGACCTTTGATCGGCCTGGCGGCAGCCGTGCCGGCAGGCAGGCGGGCCACCGACGGGTCGGATGCATAGTCGGTGTCCTGGCTGGCGTTGTAGTGGCTCGCCGAGAACTGCAGCCGTTGATTTGCATCCAGCTTGAAGCCAATCTTGGCGGATGCGTTATAGATGTTGGAGTCGAACAAGTCTCCCTGGCTAGGCTCCGGAGCGATGCGGTTTCCCTTGGCATCGAATGAGCCGCCTACATGTTTGGCGCCCAGACTGACCGAGTAGTCGACGACGTCGCCGCCGCCAGACAGGTAGTGCTGCACTTCGGCCCCAAGTCCTGCGGCCTTGGGCCTGAACAGCGGTGACGATCCCGTAACGACAGTCTCTGCCTTGGTCTCGCCGGAGGGGCGTTTGGTGCGCACGGAGACGATGCCGCCTGCGGCACCACTTCCATAGATGGCGCTGCTGCCGCGCAGCACCTCGATCTGCTCGATGTCGGCAGGATTGATGTTGGCGAGGTTTCGGGAGGAGTCTCGGTTGGTGTTGAGCGGAACGCCGTCGACCAGAATCAGCATGTTCCGCCCGCGCAGTGTCTGACCATAGTCCGTGATGGTGTGGCTGGAGTCGGCCATGCCCGGAACCACCTTGCTGAGCATGGTGGCCAGGCTGTCGGAGCCTTGTCTAAGTTGCTGAACTTCTTCGCCTTCAAGCAGGCTGATCTGACGTGCCGGGGCCACGAGATTGTTCTGGGTACGAGCCGTCACCGTAACGGCGGCAAGCTCCGGAGTGCCTGACTTTTCGGCGGTTGCGGAGGCGTCGCTCTGAGGTGCAGTGGACGCCGTAGCAGCCTTGGCAGCCGGTACGGCTTCCAGTGCGTAGTTGCTGGCGCCCAGCCGGCGGACATGCAGCCCCGAGTTTTCCAGCAAGCGCGCAAAGCCGCTATCGATGGTGTGGGGGCCCGACAGACCGGGGGTGCGCTGATTCCTGAGCAGGTCCGGGTCCATGCTGAGGTTGATGCCTGCCTGAGCGGCAAACTCCATCAGTGCGGGACCGAGCGGGCCGGCGGAGATCTGATAGGTCTGTTGCGCGGGACGGGCAATGGGCTCTGCTGCGTACGTCGCAGGCGCGTACAGGCCCATAGTCGCGGTGCCAAGGGCTGCGACCAGAGCGCCTTTGACGGCAAGGGTGACCGGATGCAGCGGCACCGCAAGAGAATTTGTGTGGGAGTGCAGCGAGCGCAGTGCAGGCATGGTTTTCAGTCCTCGTTGGCTGTCAATGAATGGGTCTTGATGTGCTTGACAGGCGAGCTGGAAAAACCGGACAGCGATGCGACAAAAAAATTGCGCCACTGTCCGGAACCCATCGATACCGGACGGCGCAGCAGAGCCGTCTCAGGAGGATGTGACCGTCACCCAGTAAGCGGTGCGCTCCTGGGTGCGTATGGGGAGGGTCTGCGTCAGCAGCTCCAGAATGCGGTCCGTGTCGCGGAGCTGGAATACGCCGGAGACGCGTAGTTCGGCGACGCTGGGGTCGCATTGCAGGACTCCCTGGCGGTAGCGTTGCAACTCTGCCAGGAAGTCGGCCAGACGCATGCTGTGCGCATGCAGGACGCCTCGGGTCCATGCGTCTGCATGGGATGGCAGCGGGGTGACAGTGCCTGGATTGCGGACATCGAAGGTCACTTGCTCGCCAGCTTGCACGACCAGAGTCTGCGTGGAGTGGCTGGGCATCACCTGGACCGCTCCTTGCAGAACGGACAGTGTCGTGCTCTGTGCATGCTTGCGCACGGTGAATCTGGTGCCCAGCGCCTTGAGTTCACCATCGCTTGTTTGGACGATGAACGGCAGGGCCTGGTAGGTGCTCGTATGCGAGGTCTCCACCAGAATTTCACCTGCGTAGTGATGAAGCCGACGTGCTTCGCTGTCGAACCGTGCGCTGATGGCAGAGGCGGTGTTCAGCAGTACATGGCTGTTGTCGGCCAGTGTCACCTCGCGTGTCTCGCCCGTGGCAGTCCTGAAGTCCGCATGCCATATCTGCCATGGCAGATAGCGGTATGAGAACCAGCCCAGCATGGGAGTCGCCAGCGCAAGTGCCGTCGCGCGCAGCATATGCCGGCGATTTCCGGCTGAGCGTGGACGATCGAGTACGGCCATGCCAACTGCCGGGGGGACGCTGTCCATGCGAAATTGCAGCTGCTCTATGTGCTGCCAGATTTGCTCGTGCCTCGCACTTAGCTTGCGCCAGCGGGCAAGCTCGGCATTCTCCGTTTCGCTGAAGTCCGAGGCATGTCGGCGAGCCAGCCATTGGGCCGCTTCATCCAGTATGCGGGTATCTGTTGCAGGCATTTCAGGCATCCAGCATCACACGCAGGCATTGCCGGAAGCCTTGTGCCATATAGCGGGTTACCGTGCGCACACTCAATTGCATATGCGATGCAATCTCTTCGTAAGAGAGCCCCTCCAGTTGAGAAAGCAGAAATGTCGTGCGAACTTTGGCCGGCAGCTCGCCGAGCAACTGATCAAGCTCCTCCAGAGTCTCTAGCAGGATGGCGCGAGCCTCGGCAGACAGTGCTGTTTCCTCGGGCAGCAGATGCAGGGATGCCAGATAGGCCTGCTCAAGCGACCTGCGTTCCAAGTGGTTGATCATCAAGCGCCTGGCGACGGTGGTCAGATAGGCTTTGGGCTCGCGGATGTCCTCGATGCTTTGCGATTTTGCAGTCGCCCAGATGCGCGTGAATGTGTCCTGAGCGATATCTGCTGCATCGTGACGATTGCCCAGTTTGCGCTGCAGCCAGGCGGTCAGCCAGCGGTTGTGCAGTGTGTACATGCTGCCAAGTGCGTCACTGGCGATGCTGTTGGCAGGGGAAGACACAGGAATCTCTCGGGATTAGAAATCCGCTGATTCTACACAAATGATACCTATTCTCATTTGTTGAGAGCTTGCTAGGCCAGCAGAGGTGGGTGTTGGAGTGTTCAGGCAAGCGGTGGCGACGGAGGGGCTCGGAGCATGAAGCAGTAGGCGTAGCGTCAAGCCAGATCATCCGACGTGGCTATATGCGCTCTCAAGGCTTCTATGAACTGGGTCTCGGCAAGCTGTCGATCTGCGCCCCTCCGTAGTGCGACGTACATGTTGAGGTGAACGGCTGGTTCGGTCAGCATCGCAATGTTCAAGCCGTGCTGCTGGCATTCCTCCATCATGAAAGAGGGTATGACTGCGTTGCCCAGACCCGCTTTCACCATGGCAATCATGGTGCCCAGAAAATTCATTTCTGCCCGCTCATCCTGGCTGGCCTTGGCGCTGGGAAGGTGCTTGTCAATCAAGGCCTGAATCGGGTTGGATATCGGCAGAGCGATCATGGGCAGGCCGTCCAGAGACTTCCAGCTGCGGCTCTGGATCTGCTTGCTGCGCCGCCTCTCTCCCGGGCTGATGCTCATGAGCCGGAACCGGCACACCGACTCTCTGAGCAGGCCTGCGGCAGGTTTCACAAAAAAGGCCATACCCATATTGGCATGTCCTTCCAGAACGGCCTGCCGAACGGTATCGAGGCTGCCATCCATGACCTGGATTCGTACTTCGGGATGCTTGCGTGCAAATTCGGCAACAACCTTCGGTAATAGGCAGGTTGCGATCACAGGCGTCGCGGCAATCGTCAGGGTCGACCGTGAGGCCGAGGAGCTGCCTTGCAAGGCAAGACCCAGTTGCCGCAGTTCCGTCACCACCCTCTCGGCATAGGGCTGCAGCAGCCGGCCTGCGTCGGTCAATGTCACTGCGCGCGTGGTTCGCTCGAATAGCCTGACCCCCAGCTGGCGCTCCAGTTCCTTGACCAGCATGCTGACTCCCGACGGAGACAGATGGATGCGCTCTGCCGCCGCAGCAAAGCTGCCGCACTTGCATATCTCGAGAAACGCCTGCAGTTGACGACTCCCGACATTAATCAGCTTTACTGATGAATTCACCAAAAATTCCCGTTTGATTCAAATCAATAGACGCGGTGCAATTGCAGCACAAAACACAAGGAGACACCATGCTTACACCTTCAGCAGGAGGCTTGCCCCTCAGCCGCCGCAAGGCTCTACTCACCGTGGCTGTCGCAGCAGCCGCGGGTTCCTCCGGGCTTTCGGCATTCGCGAATACGCAAGCTCCCGTGCGGCTGGTTGTGCCGTTCACGCCAGGCACAGGCATCGATCTGATTGCCCGGGTCATCGGTCCCAAGCTCTCGGAGCGCTTTCAGCGCCCCTTCATCGTGGACAACAAGCCAGGGGCCTCGGGCAATATCGGTACCCTGGAGGTAGTCCGGTCCACTCCTGACGGCACGACTTTGCTTGTCACTGTGAATACGTTGGTGATGAATACCGAGCTCTACCCCAAGATGGGATATAGCCCGGTTCGCGATCTCAGCGCCATCAGCCAGACCAGCGTAGGTCAATTGGTGCTTGTCACGGGCTCTCAGTCCCGTATCACGGATCTGAAGGAGCTCATCGGCTATGCACAGAAAAATCCTGGCGTTCTGAACTATGGCTCGCCCGGTGCGGGAACCCCTCACCACCTGGCAACAGAGCTGCTCAAGAGCAAAGCCAGGATATCGCTCACACATGTCAGCTATCGCGGCACGGCCCCGGCCTTGACGGACTTGCTGGGCGGGCAGATTGATCTGATGTTTCTCCCTATCCACGTTGCTTTGCAGCACATCAAGGCAGGCAAGCTCCGTGCGCTTGCGATCAGTTCAGACACGCCGTCCCCGCTCCTGCCTCAGGTGCCCTCGCTGAGGAGTCTGAACCTGGGCGATATGAATGTGGACATGTGGTATGGCTTGCTGGGCCCCAAGGGACTGCCTCCCGAGTTTGTACGCAGCATCAACGAAGCCCTGAAGAGCATTCTTGCTCAGCCTGAAGTTGCCAAAGCATTCGAGTCCCAGGGCATGACGCCCCAGCACAGCACTCCACAAGCCTTTCAGGCCTTGATCGAAGCTGATGCCAGGCGCTGGGGCAATCTCATCAAGACCCAGGGCATTACTGCCGAATAAGCCAGCCATAACAAGAAGATCAAATGAATATGAATATGCAAGTCAATCAGACACCAGCGCTAGGCAAGGATGCGGATGTAGTCATCGTGGGCGGCGGCCCTGTGGGTATGGGGCTGGCGATAGAGCTGGGTCAGCGCGGCATCCGCTGTATCGTCGTGGAGCGCTACGCCAAGCCGCAACCGATTCCCAAGGGGCAGAACCTGACCCAGCGCACCATGGAGCACTTCCACGCCTGGGGTGCGGAAAAGCAGCTTCGCGCTGCTCGTACCATTCCGCCCGAATACGGCATAGGAGGCCTGACGGCCTACAACACATTGCTGGGGTCTTATTCTTACGACTGGCTCCAGCGCGATCTCGTCAAGCCTTACTATTTCACGGCGAACGAGCGCCTGCCTCAGTACGCGACGGAAGCGGTTCTGCGGGATAGAGCCGCCGAGCTGCCCTCTGTTGAGACCGTTTACGGCTGGAACTTCGATACCTTTGAGCAGGACGACGAAGGCGTCAGCGTAACGGTATCCGAAAAGAACGGATTGGATCGCAAGACGCTGCGCGCAAGCTATGTCGTGGGCTGTGACGGAGCACGCTCGGGCGTGCGCCAGCAAGCAGGCATCACCCAGACCAAGACCGACCATGACCGCCTCATGGTACTGCTCGTGTTCCGCTCACAGGGACTGCACAAGTTGCTTGAGCGCTTTCCCGGCAAGTCTTACTACAACGTGCTTCAGCCTGAACTCAAGGGCTACTGGAAATTCTTCGGTCGCGTCGATCTGGGCAATACCTGGTTCTTCCATGCGCCAGTGCCACCGGGAACCACGGCAGACAACTTCGACTTCCAGGCCTATCTGGAGGATGCTGTCGGAGCGCCTTTCGATGTCGAGTTCGAGCATATAGGCTTCTGGGATCTGCGCTTCATGCTTGCCGACAGCTATCGCTCAGGCCGGGTCTTCATCGCCGGCGATGCCGCGCACAGCCATCCTCCCTATGGCGGCTATGGCGTGAACTCGGGCCTGGAAGATGCACGCAATCTCGGGTGGAAGCTGGCAGCCGTGCTGAAAGGCTGGGGCAGCGAAACATTGCTGGACTCCTATGACCAGGAACGCCGCCCGGTATTCAGATCCACCATTGACGACTTTATTGCCAAGTCCATAGAGACCGATCACCAGTTTCTGGACAGCTTTGATCCGGAAAAGGATAGGAGCGCCTTTGAAACCGCCTGGAGTCAGAGGGCCAGTGGGGCTGCAGGCGAGGTGCATGCTTTCGAGCCCAACTATGAGGGCTCTCCCATTGTGCGCAGCGCTCAGGCGTCTGCCGTCGGCAATTGCAGCGCCAAAGGCTCACATATATTTACCGCACGTGCCGGTCACCACCTGGCTCCGGCAGTGCTCGGCGATGGCAGAAATATTTTCGAGCATCTGGGGCAGGGCTACACGCTGGTGGCAGCCGATACGCCCGCGCAAACGCTTGAGACGTTTCGTTATATGGCCGACATCAAGCAGCTGCCACTGACCATTGTCGAAACCACTAAAACGGATGAGTTTGCACGCTATGAATCTGACCTGATACTGATTCGTCCGGATGCATTTGTGGCATGGACGAATAGCGAGAAATTCCTGTCGAACGAGGATGTGGAAAATCTGCTCCAGGCTGTTGCCTGAAAGATCGAGGGCCGCTCGATGCCCTTCGCCCGAGTCGCTCTCGGGCGAGGAGCAGCCCGTCTGCCAAGACTGGCGTTCCGGCAGCAGGCGGCAGTGCAAAAATGGCTGCCGGCCTGCAAGGCGCCTGGACGTGTCCAGCTAGAGCGGGCAGAGCTCAGGCAATCAGCGCGCGGGTCAGCAGATCGACTCCCGCCAGGAAATCGTCTATATCCATGGCCTCATGCGGATTGTGAGAGCCATTTTCGTTGCGGATGAAGACCATGGCCGAGGGCACGCCGGCATTGGCAAACACTGCCGCATCATGGCCGGCGCCGCTTGCCATGCGCTCCAGTTTCGTATCTTGCCCCGCGGCTGCCTCCAGACGGTTCAGCCAATCGGCATCCATGGTGGCCGGTTCCGTGAACAGGCGCTCGTCGAACTCGAAACGTACGCCGCGGGCGCGCTCTATGGCCTGGCACTCTTCGCGCATCAGGGTGTAGAAGCGCTCCAGGGTCTGGGTGTCCTGGCTGCGCACCTCAAAGCTGAATGCCACTTCGCCGGGAATGACGGAAACAGCATGCGATTGTGCCGAGGTGGAGCAGATGCCCGTGGTCATCACCATGTCCATGCCCATCTGCAGCAGCACGCGCCAGTGTTCGTCCATGCGCGACAGCAGCTCGGCAACCGCCAGCAATGCATCCTTGCGCAACCAGCGCGGCACGGCGCCCGAGTGGCCAGTTTCACCGATGCAACGAATCAGGTTGTGGCGGACATTGCCGCGGATACCGGTGACCAGGGCCACCGGCCAGCCGCGATTGACCATGACCGGACCCTGCTCGATATGCAGTTCCAGATAGGCTGAGACATTAGCGAGATCGAGCAGCGGCTCGGCGCGCTCAATGGCATCGACATCGGCTCCGCAGCGCGACATGGCTTCGCTCAGGATGCCGACGCCATCGCGGTGGGGCCGCTTCAGTGTGGCGGCAGGTAGCTTGCCCAGCAGGGACAGAGAGCCCAGATAGGCCTTGCCGTACCAGGCGCTTTCCTCGCCACGCAGGGCCAGCACGCGCAGCGGGGGGGCCTGTTCGTGGCGGCCGCGTAGCTGCAGCAGCATCAGCATGCCGGCGACAATGCCAGCCAGCCCGTCGAAGTTGCCGCCCTGCGGCACGGAGTCGGCATGCGAGCCAACCACGACAAAGGGCTCGGCACGGTTTTCTTCAGGCAGGCTCAGCCACAGATTGCCGGCCCGATCCCATTCATGGCTCAGGCCCAGATCTTCGGCCCGATCCTCAAGTATGCGCAGCGCGGCAGTCTCGCCTTCGCCATAGCTTTCGCGGGTGACGCCAAGGCCGTCACGGGTGGCTTCGCGAATTTCCGAGAGCAAGGCGTGCGCCAGTGCGCTGGTATCCGTCAGGGTGTTGCAGGCCGTCATGCTCCGCTACCTCCGTGGCGGATGGACCAGTCCACAGGCGAGGCCGAGAAGTCCGCCAAAGTGGCTTTTTGCTCCGCACTGAGCTGTCCGCTCGCCAGCAGTGCTTCGTGCAGCTGATTCCAGGTTGCCAGGGCGTGCAGGGACAAGGCGTGATCGGCAAGTGTGCCGACCTGGGGGGCATAGAGCGCATAGTCGAGCAGAACCAGCACATCCTCTACCACGGGGCCGGCGCGGCGCAAGGCGGCAACCGTGCCGGCCTTGGAGCGGCCGTCGGTGGTGACGTCATCCACCAGCAGGACCTTGGCGTTGTCGGGCAGTCGACCTTCGAGCTGAGCCGTGATGTCCCAGCCGACGGGGCGTTTGCGCAGATACAGCATGGGTAGCTCCAGGCGCTCGGCCAGCCATGCGGCAAAAGCAATGCCCGAGCTTTCGGTTCCCACGATGGCATTGATGCCGCGTGCAGCAATCAGAGGGCGCATGCAGCGGGCTGCGATGTCCATGATTTCGCCGCGCAGTGCGACATCGGACATCAGGACTTGCGCATCCACATAGACCGGGCTGGCCCAGCCCGAGGTATAGATAAACGGTTGATGCGAAGCAATGCGTACAGCGCCGAGGCCGACCAGGGCCTGGGCAACGCGTGGTGCGTCGGAAGCGGAAAGAAGCATGTGAGTGTGTGTTTGCAAAGCGGGCATGTTAAGTAGCCAGGCCTGCAGCAAGAAGTGGCTAAAATTCCTCGAGCCGTTCCAAAACGAGATGGCTCGTGCTTTGTGCCTGGGCGTGACCGGGCTCCTTTTGCCGAAATCCCCGGCTGCGCCTTCAAGTGCCCGCCGGCCATTGACCATGTCCGACTTCACTTCGCCGCGCAGCTTTCTGCGCCAGATCGACCTGTCATCACTGGATCTGTTCGTGCTGATCTGCGAATGCGGCAGCATTGCGCGTGCGGCCGAACAGGGCGGCATGGTCGCGTCGGCCGTGAGCAAGCGTGTTGCCGAACTGGAATCCCTGGCGCGCACGCCCCTGCTGTTGCGCCATGCCCGCGGAGTGCGTCCGACTCCTGCCGGAGAGTTGCTGCTGGCGCATGCGCGCACGATTCTTCTGGGGGTCGAGCATTTGCGCGACGACCTGGGCGAATATGCGCGCGGCATACGCGGGCTGGTGCGCCTCAGTGCCAATGCCTCCGCCGTGGAGCAGTTTCTGCCCGAGGATATTGCGATCTTCGTGAAACATCATCCCGACATCCGCATCGATCTGCGCCAGGCGACCAGCCGCTCGGTGGCACGCGCCGTGCGCGATCACATGGCTGATCTTGGCGTCTGCAGCCCCAGCGATGAAGTCGAGGGGCTGGAGTCCATGCCGTATCGGCGCGAGCGCATGGTGCTGATCATGCCCAGTGATCACGCTCTGGCCCAGCATCAGGAACTGGCCTATGAAGAAGCGCTGGACTATGCCCAGATCGGCTTGCGCGACAGCAGCATCGTTCAGGAGATGCTCAATCGGCAAGCCCGCGCTGGCAGACGCATGCTGCGACAGCGCATCGAGGTCGACAGCCTGAGTGCCATGTGCCGCATGATTGAATGCGGACTGGGTGTGGGCGTCATGCCCGAAGGCGCCTACCAGCGGCTGGGCGAGGCACGCGCTCTGCATGCCGTGCCGCTGACCGATGCCTGGGCGGAGCGCAGCCTCAAGCTGTATGCCAACAGCTTTGCCGACCTGCCTGCGCCGGCTAGGCATTTTGCCCAGGCTCTGATGCCCAAGGACTGAGGCAGAGCGGATGGCATGAAGCAAAGCGGGCGCTGCTTGCCCTCGATGCGATGAGGACGCGGTGCAGGCAGCTGGCACGACCCGGGCATCTCGGCAGGCGGATGGCTCCCGAGCGGTTGGTCCCCAAGTCTCAGCTTTTCTGTGCCGCCCACAGCTGATGTGCCCACATGCCGACCAGCATGGCAGGGACAAACAGCCATACCTGTGGTGTGAGCGTCGCCAGATTCATCAGCGCGGGGCCGGGGCAAAAGCCCGCCAGTCCCCAGCCTATGCCGAACAGGGCAGAGCCCGTCAGCAGCTTGCGATCAATGACGGTGCTGGCGGGCAGTTGCATGGGGTCGCCCAGCAAGGCTGTCCTGCGGCGCTTGGCCCAGGTGAAGGCAATCAGGCCGACCGCGATGGCGCCGCCCATGACGAAGCCCAGAGAAGGATCCCAGCGACCGAAAAAATCGAGAAAGTTCTGCACCTTGGCCGGGTTGCCCATGCCCGAAAGAATCAGGCCCAGACCGAACAAAAGCCCGCAAAGCAAGGCTGCAATACTGGGGATCATGATGTTCCTTTGTGGCGACTCAAGCGATGACATGGCGCATCACGAACACGGTGATGGCGCCCGTGGCGATAAAGCTCAGCGTGGCGGCCAGCGAGCGCAGTGACAGGCGCGATAGCCCGCACACCCCGTGACCGCTGGTGCAGCCCGAGCCCATGCGCGTGCCAAAGCCCACCAGCAGTCCCGCGGCGATGATGATCGTCGGGCTGGATGGCAACTCCATGGCTGGTAGCGGGGCAAACAGCGACCAGAGCAGCGGAGCGGCGACCATGCCCAGGATGAAGGCCAGGCGCCAGCCCCACTGCTTGACGGATGACCAGGTCGGCAACTGCAGCAAGGCTGCGGCGATGCCGCTGATGCCGGCTACCCGGCCCAGCAAGGCAATGAGCAGGGCAGCAGACAGACCGATCAGCAGCCCGCCGACCAGAGACGTCCAGGGCGTGAATTCACTCCATAAGATGTTCATGCTGTCTCTCCCGGTTGGCAGAACAATTGATACAAGGTTTGCATCAGCTGCAGGGCGCGGGCATCGGCCAGCTGATACCAGATGAATTTGCCTTCGCGCCGCGTGCTGACCAGGCCCTCGCGGCGCAGAATGCCCAGTTGCTGGGACAAGGTGGGCTGTGACACGCCGGTCAGCTGCTCCAGCTCACTGACTGTGCGCTCCTGCTGTGCGAGCTGGCACAGCAGCAGCAGCCGGTCTTCGTTGCCGAGCAGCTTGAGCATGGCCACGGCCTCGCCCGCATGGGCGCGCATGGCCTGCAGATTCAGCGCGGCTTGTGCTTCGTCAAAGCTTGATGAGGACATGGCTTCTTTCGTCAAAATATTTTCATATATTATATAAAAAAGTATATTGATTGCCGAGTTTCAGAATGTCAGTTGTGCCGTTCAAGGAGTTGCCATGTCAGCCAGCGTGATGCATATCGAGCCGTTTTTTGATACCGCTACTGGCACCCTGAGCTATGTCCTGGCCGATACGGTCAACGCTCAGGCTGCCGTGATTGACCCGGTGCTGGATTTCGAACCGAAGTCGGGCACCCTGAGCAGCCGTTCAGCGGACGCACTGATCGACTATGTGCGTGGCAGAGGCTGGCAGCTGCAGTGGATACTGGAAACCCATGCTCATGCGGACCATCTCTCGGCGGCCCAGCATATCCGTCACCACCTGGGCGGCAAGGTGGCGATCGGTGCCCATATCTGCGATGTACAGGCCGTGTTTCGCAAGATCTATCACTTCGAGCGCAGCTTTCTGCCCGACGGCAGCCAGTTCGACCATCTGGTGCAGCATGGCGAGCGTCTGCCGTTGGGTCAGCTGGAGCTGCTGGCCATGCATGTGCCCGGCCACACCCCAGCCGATATGGCTTATCTGGTGGAAGATGCCGTGTTTGTGGGCGATACCCTGTTCATGCCCGACGTGGGCACGGCACGTGCCGACTTTCCCGGCGGCGATGCGGCGACACTCTATCGTTCGATCCGGCACATTCTGGCGTTGCCCGAGCAGACCCGCCTCTTTGTCTGTCACGACTACCCGCCGGCAGGCCGCAAGCCGCAATGGCAGACCACGGTGCAGGCCCAGCGCAGCGGCAATATCCATGTGCATGACGGCGTCAGCGAGGCGGAGTTCGTGCAGATGCGCACTGCACGCGACGCCACGCTGGAGATGCCCACGTTGATTCTGCCCTCGGTGCAGGTCAATGTGCGGGCGGGCAAGTTACCGCCTGCACAGGATGATGGCCGTACCTATATCCAGTTGCCCATCAATGCCTTTGCTGCGAACGGGCAACTGCCTCAGGGCCTGTCGCAGTGATTACTGCGCTGGACCAAGTCGAGCGGCATCGGCTGTGCGTTGACCGGCCAGCTCATTGAGCTTGAGCTGCAGGCGCACCATGTGCTCGGCATAGACCAGCACTTCCTGCGTGGGCAGAGGCTTGGCGACACGGCGGGCATAGACGTTCAGCGCCCCTTGGACCACCTCGGGGTCATCGCTGTCCGCATACCAGGCCCAGTCGGCCAGATGAGAGGCCAGCTCCGGGTCGCGGTCGGCCAGTGCAGTGGCCCGCCGAATCACCTGTCTGGCACCGCCGGCCAGTTGCACCAGCTCCCTGGCTTCATGGGCCAGAGGCGCCGGGCGCCAGTGCGACGGAATATCGTCCCACCAGCCGCTGTACTCGCTGACCACCATGCGGCCGATGTCTTTGGCCGAGACATAGAGCTCGCGCGCATCACTGCGTCCGGCCAGCTCCGGCGGCAGTGCGACTTTGTCAATCACCAGATCACGACGCTCGCCGCTGTTCAGCCCTGCCACCACCTGCCTGGAGATGCTGTCCAGCATCTGGGCCTGGGCGGGCAGTCGGTCCTGGATTTCTTCGGGCCTGGCAATGGCCGGGCCATGGGCCGGCAGCAGCAGCTCGGGCTTGAGTGCTGCCATGTCGCGCAGGGCCTGGGCCCACTCCTCAGGGTAGCGCTGGCGGCGCTTGCCATTGCCCGCATTGGGCAGAAAACCCTGGAAGTAATCCGCGCTGGCCACAATCTTGCGGCCCGGCACGGCAACCCAGATCTGGTCTTCGGTCTCGCCGCGCGCATGGGTCAGCACAAAGTCTTCGCCGCCAATTTTGAGCGTGGTCTTGTCCTGGAAGGTCTGTGTGGGGCGCACTGCATCGGCCCAGGTACGCGGCACGTCGGCCAGGCTTTGCTGGTTGTTGCGCGCGATCAGGCCGTTGCTGCGCATGTCCAGTTCCATCTGGGCGATGAAGCGCTGTTCGGTCACCACACGCGGCTTCTGGTCCATCAATGCCCAGGCGCCAAAGGCATGGTCGGCATGAAAGTGGGTCAGGATGACGGTGTGCAGCGGCTTGTTGCTGAGCTGCTTCAGCGTCTCTGCCAAGGCCGGACCTGCGGGGGCGTAGCCGCTATCGACCAAGACCAGGCCTTCGTCGGTCTCGAAGACCACCACATTGACGATGGGAAAGCGCAACAGCCAGGTACGCGGAGCCACGGCCTCGACCTTGAGCCGGGCTCGGGCCTCTGCAATGGCGTTCTGGTCGGTTCGGCTGTACATGCTGTTGGCCACGGCATACGACAGCTCGGTGCCAAAGCCACCGCCTTCCATGATGGATTTGACCATCTGCGGATTGGCCTTGAACACCTGGGCGCGGGCAGCAAGCACGGCGGGGCTTTTCGCTCCCGAGCCGCCGCGGTCATCCTGATCGTGGGCGTTGGCCGTTCCCGTGCCGAGCTGGCCCAGTGCCAGGGCTGTGACAAAGGCGTATCGGTAGACACGAGATATTTTTTTCATGTTTGTCATCACTGCATTCATTGGGCGTTGATCCGTTGCACCGGCTCCAGAATCCACGAAGGATCGAGCACCTCTGGCCAGGGCTGGTAGGCGCGGGCCATCAGATAGAACAGGTTCTTCTCTGGCGTGGGCAGCCAGTTGGCACGCTTTTCAGGGCCCGGGTCCGTGGGTTGCAACCAGATGTCCAGGCTGCCGTCGGCGTTGAACTTCATGCCCTTGGTGCGGTCGCCAATGGAGTAGCGGTTGATGGGGTTGTCCACCATGTATTGGCCGCCGGTCACGAATTCATAGAGCGAGACGGACCAGAAGGCATCTGCGGGCAGACGACCTTGGGGCAAATGCAGACGATAGGCTCGGCCCTCGCCCAGTGCCTGGCCGTTGCCGTCGACGCTGGCGGCAAAGTAGGTGGCTTCCGCTGCCTCCAGGCCAAGGATGCCGCCCGACATGGCGGCAGACTGGGCACGCATGGCGTAGTTGTTGCCAAAGCCGTCCGGCAGGCGATAAGGGGTCCAGCCGTTTCTGCGCCTGGGGTCAGCCGTCTTGCGGTCGGCATTCAGGCGATTCTTGAGCTCGTTTTTCTCGATCTCGGGCGCCAGGCTCAGCCAGCGCTGCTGCACGGCCTCGGGCAGCTTGTCCCAGCTGCAGGCCTTGCCACAGATGCCCACGCTGGCAAAGCGCTGCAGCAGCGCGTGTTCCGTGCCGGTCGGCGGGTTGCGTGCCAGAGCCTCATTGCTCACATCGACAAAGCGGCTCCAGTCCTGGGCTTGCGGCTTGAGCTGCGGACTGTCTGGGTCGGTCCTGAGCACAGGCTCCATGCGAAAACCGTCCTGCACGGCATGGGCCGTCTTGAGATCATCTTCACCGGTGACCAGCACACGCAGATTCAGATAGACATCCCGCGTGGGCGCACGCACGATCTGGTCGACCTGAGGGATCTTGCCGCTCCAGCGCGGGCCGACCAGGGCGACCTTGCGTGCCTTGGTGCCGCCAATGCGCCGGCCGACGTAGGAGAAGGTATTGAGGTCTGCGCCAATCATGGCGATCACGTAGTAGCGGCCATGGGTTTCGGGCAGGGACAGCACCAGGGGAGACTTTTCGAGATCCAGCCAGGCGGTGGAGTAGAAGGTGTCGCGAATCGGGCCGTTGGCCCAGCGGTCCTTGGGCGTGGCCAGGTGGCGCGAGTGGCGGAAGTGGTTGAGCGTGGTGGCGGTGGGGGAGTCCTTGACCTCCAGGGCTTCATGCCGCATTTTCATGAATTCCTGATAAGGGTAGGCATAGAGCATGGCCTCGCGGATCAGGCTGTCCAGAGCCTGGTCTTCGGTGGCCGCGGGCGTCTGGGCATGGGCCATGCCCAGGCAAAGGCCCAATGCCGCAGCCGCCATGGCGCGCAGCCCGGCGCGGTTCAACTTTGACATGTGATTGAAATGGTGTGGTGGTGGTGATGACCGGGGCCGGTGGCTTTTTCGTCCCGGCCCGGGTCTCTCTGCGGCGAGCACCGCATGCAGCGCGTGTCAGCGGCGAATGGGAGAGCAAGCCGCTCTCAGGTGCCGGCGTTGCGCGTGGCTTCAGGGGTGAACATGGAGGGATTCATGTCTCCCTTGTTGAGCACGGGCCCCTTGGGGCGTTCCTGGAACAGGTTGTAGGCCACATAGCCGCCGCCGATCAGGTCGTGGTAGAAGGCCGTGCCTGCATGCCAGGCGTTGGAGTCGAACGCGTAGTAGTAATTGATGAGGCCTTGCTGCCACAGGTTGCCGCGTGCATCGTAGAAGTCGCTCATCACGGCGTGGCCGGTGTCTTCGTCAAGGAAAAGCACGCGCTTGCCATAGAGATGGCGATAGCCTTCCTTGAGCGTGGCTTCCAGCACCCAGACGCGGC
>Ga0209370_1001823_pt1 | contig 17356 bp, 22 predicted proteins | sample AgamicAtPrz_FD_187164 | JGI IMG/M metagenome (GOLD analysis project Ga0209370, IMG submission 187164) | Agave microbial communities from Guanajuato, Mexico - At.P.rz (SPAdes) (version 2) | ecosystem: Host-associated > Plants > Phyllosphere > Phylloplane/Leaf | place: Guanajuato, Mexico... | reverse complement strand
TCCGGCGGAGGCGGTTCCGGGATGCGCCGGACGTGAAGCGCGGAGCCGACCTCGTTAACCAGCGTCCGCTCGGTCAGGGCAAGACTGATGCTGATATCAAAACTGCTGTCATTGTTAAGATCGGCCTCGAAGGTGAAACCTTTCGCCCGGCCTGCGTCGGTTTCCATGATGTCGGGCTGGTTCTCACGCAGCCACGCCAGAACCGGCACAAGCAACAAATCCGCGTCGCCGGTAAAGTCAGTTACCACCACATTAAGGGTGTAACGTTTCTCAAATGACAGCGAGGCGGCGAGCGTGGCGACAAGGTTGCCGCTGTCCACAAACAGCCGCAGCATCTCAGGGTTGGTTTTCAGCACCGGCACGGCATCAGCCAGGGCTTTCCTCAGGCTTTCGGGCTTCAGCATCTGTATCATCCTGGCATTGTTTGACGGTTTCCACCTGGAGCGCACAGCTTTCTAATGCTCGCTCAAGGTTGCGGATACCCCCGCATTACGGTCGAGCTGGTTCGCACGTTGCAGATGCGTCATGGCGTCATTGAGCTGACCGGCATCGCGCAGCGTCAGCCCGGCGACCTTGTGCAGCCGGGCGCGCACCTCGTCGGGCATGTCGGCGGTACAGGTCAGGGCAAGGGTCTCCAGAATGCCCGCCATATCGACCGGCTCACCGGCATCACGGGCGCGCAGCACCGCAAGGGCGACCTCTTCGGCCAGCATGTAAGGCGCGGTGCGGGTGTGGGGCTCCGGCATCGCGAGGTTGTGGCGCAGGGCATAGCGGGCAATCTCCAGCGCACCGGGAATATCGCCCGCATCGAGACGCCACAGCATGACGGTCATCAGGATGTCATCCTGTGCACCGGTGCCGTTTTCCAGTGCGCCCGCCACCCACGGCAGGTACAGCGGCAGCAACTCACGCTTTTTCTCTGCCTTGCGCTCTTTCGAGTGGATGCCTTTTAGCGTCCGGCGGTCTGCGGCCAGCTTAACGAGCATCTGCTCATAAGCGGTGGCATGGCGCAGCGGGGCGTTATCCCGCTGCGCGGCCAGCATGGCCGAGACCCGCATCGCGTGACGCTGTGCGGGGCTCGCCATCGGTTACGCTCCTTCGCCGGTGCTGACCGGGGCGGTAGTGGAACCCGCCAGCATTTCTTTCATGGCTCCGGTCAGTTCAGTCGCGAACACTTTCGCGATAGCCAGTTCCGGTGTGTCGCTCTCGTCCTGCTCAAGGATCTCGATGTTTTCAATCAGGCATCCGGCTTCGTAGTCTTCAATCACGAAATCGACTTTCACCTGTTCGTAGTTTTCCACCTGGTCGAGCTTCGGATTCTCGATGATGTGGCGGCGGTGGCCGTCCTCGTAGAGATAAATCGAGAGGTTATCCAGCGTGGTGATAAGAATGCTGTTGGCCGGGAAGAACGGCGCGCGCACCGCCTGCAACTGGCCGATGGTTTTCTGGCTGATAATCAGCTCACCGGCGAGCTGTTCACTGTTCGCCTGGAATTTGTTGATCATCGGGAAATATTTGTCGGTCAGGATTCGGCGACCGCAAATCACCACCATTTCCGGGTTCTCGCGGTGAATCTCTTCAATCAGGGATTCATGCGCATCCATGACCAGCGCGTCGAGGTTTTTGTAAACGCCATTTTTGCCGACGGTGATTTTCTCCGAAATCACCTTGCCGTCTTCGTCGGTAACCCTGCTCATGACGCGCTCCGGCGCGTCGTTGCGGTATTTCTGCAACCAGCCGACAGCGACGTCCTGCAACAGGGGATTGGCCTTGCGGTCAGAGGTGGCCGCACGGCTCACGCCGTTAAAGCCGATGGTGATGTAGTCCAGCGCCTGGCGTTTGATGATCGCGTTACGGATACGAATCTGAAAATCCTGAAAACGCGCCCACAAATCAAGTTTGTTATAGCTCAGGTGATAATCGAAGTTCACCGGGTGGCAGAAATAGCGGTAAGCGTCCAGCTTCGAGAAATCAGCGGTTTTACGCTCGACGCCGTTGGCCGTGTCGGCAGTGCTGGCAATGGTGCCGTTGACGTCAATGCCGACTTTTTCCTCGGTCAGCTCGCGCACCACGACCATATTAATCTGTTGCAGGAAGGAGGAAGACTGCTGGACTTTGTCGAACAGCGTCTGAGTGACCGACGGCTCGACGCTGAATTTTTTGCTCAGGTCTTCCACGCCGACGCCGTTCAGCTCCGCAAGACGGCTCAGCCAGGCATTAAATTTAAAACGGGTTTCTTTACGCATTGTCTCTGTGTTCCTGTTCTGAAAAGGGAGGCCGGTCAGCAGTCGGTCAGGGTTGCGCCCGCGCCATCGCCGCCGGTGCTCAGTTTCCGGCGCGGCTGCGTTTCGCTGGGAGTTTTGTCCAGGGTGGCGGTGATCGCGCTGAATTGCTCAGTCGTGGACAGGGTTTGCGCTTCAAGCCCCTGTTTAACCTCAGCGAGCTGGCTTTCGAGCGCGCTGAAACGGGTATCAATGCCGTCGCCGCTGGTCTGGACGCGCTCAGCAATCGCCGTCACGGCTTCATGCACATCGTTAAAACGCGCGTCGGTGCTGGTCTGCTGACGGCTGAAAATGGCCTTAACCGAGTCGGTCAGCTTGTTAATAAGGGTGTCGGGCTCCTCTTCAAACTCAATTTCCGCCAGCGTGGCCGCCGAGAAGAAATTCTCGGGGCTGGCTTTGCGGGAGCTCAGCGGGTTGTGTTTGGCGGTGCGGCAGAATTCCAGATATTCGGTGCCGAGGCTTGCCGGATCATCGGTCACGGCCAGGCCGGTGAGGTAGCACTTGCCGCTGTTGCCGAAATTCGGCTGGATCTCCATCGAGGTGTAAACCTTCTGAAGCGCCTTGTTCATGGCGACCAGTTCATCGGTCGGGGTGATTTTCGCGAACAGCGCCAGCTTGCCCTTCAGCGCGGAATCGTCCCCGATTTTCTCCGCTTTCAGCTCCACCACATCGCCATAGCGTTTAAACGGGCTGTCCGGCATCAGTCCCTTGATGTGCTCAAGGTTGATACGGCAGCCATAGACACGCGGATCAAACGTGTCGGCCATTTCCTGAATTTCCGTCGCGCCAATAATGCGACCGTCGCAGGTGTCACCCTCGACGCCGATGCGAAACCATTTTGAAACCACTTTTTTTGCCATCGTCAGGAGTCCTGATTGTCTGTGAAGGATTCACGGTTTTGTCAGGGGGTAGTTTCCCGGCTCGTCCGTTGCTTCGCCATCAGTCACGGATGGCCTGACCCCGACACATCAGTACCTTAGCGAATCGCTGACCGCGCTTAAGTAGCCTTGCCCTGTATCCATCACGGCGAGGCATGCATGACTATCACCACCGACACCACACTTTTAAACGACCCGCGACGACAGGCGGCGCTGTTGTACTGGCAGGGCTTTTCCGTGCCGCAAATCGCGGAAATGTTGCAGACCAGACGCCCGACGGTGCAGAGCTGGAAACAGCGCGACGGCTGGGACGAAACCGCCCCGTTAGACCGGGTGGGAAACACCTTAGAGGCACGGCTCATCCAGCTTTACGCCAAACCGGAGCTGACCGCGCATGACTTCAAGGTCGCTGACTTTCTGGCGCGCCAGATGGAGCGCTTTGCGCGTATTAACCGCTACGGTCAGACCGGCAACGAGGCCGATCTCAATCCGAACGTGGCGAACCGCAACAAAGGGGATCGCAAAAAGCCGAAAAAGAATTTTTTCAGCGAGGAGGCCATCGAAAAACTGGAGGAAATTTTCTTTGACCAGTCCTTCGCCTATCAGCTTGGCTGGCACAAGGCCGGGCTTGAGCACCGCATCAGGCACATTCTCAAATCCCGCCAGATTGGCGCGACGTTTTATTTCGCCCGCGAGGCGCTGTTACGCGCCCTGAAAACCGGCCATAACCAGATATTTTTATCCGCCTCAAAAACGCAGGCTTATGTGTTTCGCAAATACATTATTGCGTTTGCCCGGCTGGTTGATGTTGACCTCACCGGCGACCCGATTGTCATCGGCAACAACGGCGCGGAATTGCTGTTTCTCGGCACCAACTCCAACACCGCGCAGAGCCACAATGGCGACCTGTATGTCGATGAGATTTTCTGGATCCCCAACTTCCAGCGGCTGCGCAAAGTGGCATCGGGCATGGCTTCACAAAAACACCTGCGCACGACCTACTTTTCTACCCCCTCCTCGCTCGGGCATGGCGCCTATCCGTTCTGGTCAGGCGAACTGTTTAACCGGGGGCGCGCCAGTGCCAGCGAGCGGGTTGATATTGATATCAGCCATGCGGCATTAGCGCGCGGCGTGGCCTGCGCAGACGGGCAGTGGCGGCAGATTGTCACCATTGAGGACGCGCTCGCCGGGGGCTGTACCCTGTTTGACCTTGACGCGCTGAGGCAGGAGAACAGCGCGGACGACTTCCGCAACCTGTTTATGTGCGAGTTTGTCGATGATAAAGCGTCGGTGTTCCCGTTCGAGGAGCTGCAGCGCTGCATGGTTGACAGCATGGAGGAGTGGGAGGATTACGCGCCGTTCGCCGACCGGCCATTCGGTCAGCGTGTGGTGTGGATTGGTTACGACCCGTCGCACCGTGGCGACAGTGCCGGTTGCGTGGTGATCGCGCCGCCACTGGTTGCCGGGGGCAAATTCCGCATTCTGGAGCGCCATCAGTGGAAAGGAATGGATTTTGCCACACAGGCCGAATCCATTCGCGAGCTCACGCAAAAATATAACGTCGAATACATCGGGATTGATGCGACCGGGCTCGGTCAGGGCGTGTTTCAGCTTGTGCGCTCGTTTTACCCGGCAGCGCGCGACATCCGCTACACCCCGGAAATGAAAACCGCAATGGTGCTGAAAGCCAAAGACACCATCACGCGCGGTTGCCTCGAATACGACGTGAGCGCAACCGACATCACACAGTCGTTTATGTCCATCCGCAAAACCATGACCAGCAGCGGGCGCAGCGCCACCTATGAGGCCAGCCGCACCGAAGAGGCCAGTCACGCCGATCTCGCCTGGGCCACCATGCACGTACTGATTAACGAACCGCTGACCGCTGCGAGCGGCCAGCCCTCATCCTCAATTCTGGAGTTTTATTAATGGCAAAACGCAACAGGCGCCAGCACACCCCGACACCGCGCCAGCATACCGCCACACCCACGCAGAGCATGGAGGCATTTACCTTCGGCGAACCGGTGCCGGTGCTCGATAAACGCGATATCCTGGATTATGTGGAGTGTATCGATAACGGCCAGTGGTACGAGCCGCCGGTGAGCTTTTCCGGGCTGGCGAAAAGCATGCGCGCCGCCGTTCACCACAGCTCGCCGATCTACGTCAAACGCAACATTCTGGTATCGACCTACATCCCGCATCCGCTGTTATCACGGCAGGATTTTACCCGCTTCGCACTTGATTACATGGTGTTTGGCAATGCGTTTATTGAGCAACGCCGGAGCGTGACAGGCAGGCCGCTAAAATATGAAACCTCACCGGCCAAATACACCCGGCGCGGCGTGGAGCAGGATACCTACTGGTATATTCAGAACTACACAAAACCACATCAGTTTGCGCCCGGCTCGGTGTTCCACCTGCTGGAGCCCGACATCAACCAGGAGCTTTACGGGATGCCGGAATATCTCAGCGCGCTTAATTCGGCCTGGCTGAATGAGTCGGCGACGCTGTTTCGCCGCAAGTATTACCAGAACGGTGCGCACGCGGGTTACATCATGTATGTGACTGACGCGGCGCAAAGCAGCACGGATGTTGAGGCGCTGCGAAAGGCGATGCGGGATTCGAAAGGGCTCGGCAACTTTAAAAACCTGTTTTTCTACGCGCCGAACGGAAAAGCCGACGGGATTAAAATCGTGCCGCTGAGCGAGGTCGCCACCAAAGACGATTTTTTCAATATCAAGAAAGTCAGCGCGGGCGACCTGCTGGATGCGCACCGCATTCCGTTCCAGCTCATGGGCGGCAAACCGGAGAATGCGGGCTCGATCGGCGACGTTGAGAAGGTAGCAAAAGTGTTTGTGCGCAACGAGCTGATGCCGCTGCAAACCCGATTCCTTGAGCTCAACGAATGGGCGGGAGAGGAGATTATCCGGTTTCAGAAATACAGCCTCGACACCGACGACGCGTAACCCACCGCAGCCGCCGCATGGCGGCTTTTTCATGCCCCTCGCCAGAGCCCCCACACGACACGCTGCCGCCTCGCTTCCCCGTCACACGCCCTCGCGCCCTGCGCACGGCAGGCGCGCGCGCAGCGCTCGGGAAAATAAATAAATTACCGGCCTCAGCGCGCAGTGCTTTCCCCGCCTCGCCTGCCCGCTTTATGGATCGGTTTTAATGCAGTTGCATGAGACCATCGGATCCTTGCCAGCTCTGGCCTTGATCCTCAATCAACAAAAGATAAAACAAATGCAAAGAAATGCGCTTAATGCATGCGCTGGTGAAAATACGTTTTAGTAAATCTTATCTGCTTTTAAGACGCGATAAGGAACGGTAAATTTTTCCTGTTACTGATATGGCGAGAATTGCCAGAATAATAGAGGCCAGGCCCAGGAAAATCAGCAATGAAAGGAGATGATTAAGCAGCCCGCCAAGGCTTGTAAAATCACTGAGTCTGGCAAGCTGTTCCGGTGTAAGCGTGCGAACCACAACTTCAGGAATAGCTAGAAAGAAAACAATCACCACCAAAACATAAACCAGTATTTTTCTGCTTTTTTTCATTTTCTTCCTTGCCCCCTTCGACGGTGGTGATCAATTATTTACCAGTTAATGCTACAACAAGGGAAATTAAAATGGCAGAAAGCTATTTAAAAATGAAGGTGCAATCTGACAGGCAGATAGCTATCGCGTTAACAAAAGCGCTACGGGAGATCTACGCTACAAATATGAGCACAATTGAAAAGGTGAAGCTTGGTGGGCAGCGCCTTATCAACTATGGATCATGCTTAATACCTGATGATTACTACCGTGACACTTGTCGGGAGCTCGTACGCGAAGACAGGCGTCTCGTATTATCTTTGGGCGAAATTTACAATCGAAACGACGTTGTCCTTGATATGGTGGAGATTTATTTTCGGAAAACTCTTAAGCGTCTTGGCGATCAAAAGAGTATGAACCTTGCAGCATTTCTTAAAAAGGAAATCGGTGATAAGGCATACGAATACGCGGAGAAATCAAGTAAATTAGCTCTATCAATGACTATCGCGAAACTGGTCATCAGTAGCGGTGATTTTCATAAGTCCCATATCAGGATGGTCAACTCATTGTCATCGTTCTTTGTTAACGGTGCCCTCATGTATTCAAAAGCACAAATAGCGTCTTTAGCGGCTAATAAACTGAAATTTCAAGATCCCACCTATTATCAGGCATTGTATAAAGAGAACCTCGAAATGCTTTACTTTCTTATCGAGCCACAAATGTCACAGATAATTTACCAAGTAGAATCAGGCGGTAACAATGAAGAGATTATCGGTGATGCTTTATATGAGCTTTTAAAAAGATGAAGCGCGCAATTTTATGGTTTCTACAATCATATATTTATTATATTCCTCTGGTACTTATTCTGGCGGGGGCTTATATATTTGCTCGTTTCATCCCTGACTATTTTGGCATCCTTACTTTCACATGGATCATTGTCGTTACATATTTTTATGTAAAATATAACAGATGGTACTAAAACCATGCACTAAGGTGCATGGTTTTCATGTGTTTAAATTAATTTTCCATTATCAGATGCTACATAACTCACATTGAGAGAGCGATCCTGAGGATTAAAATATCTTCCAACGATTAAATCCGTGTTGTCATACTCTGGATTAATTTCTGATGTTGCGTAAATCAATTGAAAATCATATTCATATGTTGCTGCTTCTTGAACTATGATTTTCTGCAAATTGTGGCTACGTTCCTTTTCCATACCGCCATCATCGATCCCATCTAGCATTAAGAAGCGGGGCATTCTCATGTAAGCTTTTTCAAGGCTAGCAGTGAGTAGCGCCAAATGGAAAATATGTCTTAGCACAACAGCCGAACTTTCTGAGAAATTTTTCGAACCGTTGACATACACTTCATTATCTACAAAACTAAAATTAATTTGTTTGGGGTCAATAAATTCAGTCTGCAAGGGGAGGTCTAGTTTCAGAAGTCTTGCCATAATAGATTCAATAGCTTGAGAAATATCTTTTTTCCTATTCTCTTCTTTGCTTTGCAAGGATTCTATAAGCGACTCCAGCCGTTCTTTCTCTGATTGCAAATCATCACGATTCTTTTGTAATTCGGTAATTACATCACTCAGTTTCTGTGATTCATACGCTTGATTAATCTCTTCTTCAATTCGGCCAAGCGCTTTAGTTAGTGCTTCAAACTCTATTTCGTAGGCATTTTCCCATACGGTAGAAACAGCTTCATACTCTCGGATAAGAGCTTGCACATTTTTCTTCAGAATTGGTGCCTGGAGTTTTAACGTTTTTAATTTATCAATGTTATGTTCAAGGAGATATTTAGATTCTTTCAACTGAACAGAAATTTCATTTTTCATTCTCAATAACTGGGGCGCATCGCTTCCTTCGGGAGCATGACTTTTACACAACGAACATCCACCCTCCGAAGAAGTATGCAATTCACTTAAACAGCTTGGACAGAATTGGAACTGTACATTGCTGAAAAACTCTCTAGTTTTACCCGACTCATTCAATGCCTGATACCGTGCTTCTAACTCATTGATAAACATCTCTGAATCAGCAATTTCTATTTCCAAGGTATTAATATTATCAGTATTGTTAACTTCCGCTTCTTTTGCCTTATTCAACCTTTTACGAAGGTCATTAGTTTTTTCTCTATCAGAACTTTTATTATTCCCATCAGATACTGCACGACCTTTTAACTCATTCAGTTTATTATAAATATCGTTTTTCTCTTGTTCTAAATCGATTATTCTTTGCTCAATAAAATGAATATTCTCTGACTGACCAGACCGTCCAAGCACTGTAAATATACTTTTTAGCTCTGTGATTTTAGTCGTCAGTTCAAAATCTACCTGCTTAAATCTGATAAATGAACTATAGAGGAGATCATCAAATATACCGCACAAATAATCACCAACAGTTTCTCTAGTTAGAGCCTTATCAAAGCTGTCGTTTCTAAAAATAGGACTGTGAACAGATGGTTGATCTGCATATAATACACGGAGAATCTGATGCATAGTTAAAATTGATGCTCCCTCCCCTTGTGCTAATGGCATATCTAACGCATTCAAAATTACCTGAGAGAAACTCAGAGATTTTTCTGAACGTTTAAAAGGATATGTTTCCCACTGGCTAGGTGAAGAGTTAAGTGCATCTTCCATGATGCCCCAGAAAATACTTAATGGCCGCATGGATTCCTTACTGATTTCTCGTTTGAAGCATGCTGGCTTATCATTTAAAAGAACTTCCACCATAGTTAAAGTACACAGAAGAGCTTGGGGTTTCCATTTAATGTTTTCTGCACCAATGGAAAATGCAAGCAGATCCATGATGGTCGTTTTCCCAGAACTATTACGCCCCCTGATGACATTTACACCTTTATGAAAGTCACAACTAAATGCTTCACGTCCATTTTGAAATACTTTCAACTTACTTACAGAAAAAGATGGATTAAGAAAAGTCATATCGAAACTCCATTAAATTAGTTCTATCTTTAAGTCCATCCTTTCCTGTCAGAGGAAATTGCGACAATTTACTTATGATAAAAGTATAAATTTCTTCTTTAGCATTTAGAAAATCACGCATAGATAAAAGCAAACCATCGGGTATAGATTTATCAGTTCGCTTAATAAGATTTCTTTCGAGAGGTGTTATTTCAATTAATCCTGTAGCTGCCAGACACCTAATCGCTGCCATTTGAATCTCACGCATATCTCGAAATGTTGATGTTGTATTAATTGGGTTTCGATACACATTAGTGTATTTTTTTGCCTCTCTTTTTATTTCATTATAATTATAAGGCATTCTAATCTCAGAAATCAAAGCAGGAAAGATAAGATAAAAATCCAGTATTCTAGCTTTATCAATTTCGATTTCATTTACATGATCTATTAACGCAATCATTCTAAAAATACAATGATACGCATCATATGCTGGATGGTAAATTAACATTTATCCCACCTTATATGACAATTACCACCGAGAAAAAACAATAACCCAAGGAGATCTTTTGCGGTCAACTCCAGTAGGTTTTCACCTAATGAAGTATAAAGTTCATCAATTATCGAACTGATTTTTTCATCGACAATCACTCTGGGATTATCTGCTTCTATAAGTGGCGTTACCTTCATTATGAAATCACAATGGATCTGATCTAATATTATTACAAATATTCGCTGTGCTGTTCGCGAGGTTTGGCGGCGCATTATTGCTTTAGCAGCTTTCTCCTTCATCTGCTTCGCTAAAAGTAACAAATCCTTTCTGTTGCTTTCGATCAATTTTGCATCCAGACCACGGACATCGATTTCAGGTTGAAGGGACATATAATGCTCAAGTTCAGCACAGAATTCCGGGTTTGAATCCCCTGAGTCCCCTCTCTTCAAACGCTCGTAGAGGCCCTGTATCTCGCGATTAGTTCCCTTTGCTGCGTACTGATGAATGGTCTGGTTGGTCTGGTTACCTGCAATAATATCGCCATTGGTTACAGCATTGCCCGACTGTTTGATAGACACACTAACCCCTCTTAATGTGAACTATCCTGGTTACCACCGACAATGCTTCCGTTCGTAACACTGTTACCCGTCTGTGTCACAGTGTTATTGTTTGAGTTTGTAGTGGCATCGCCAACTTGCTTACGCGACGAATACACAATCCGAATCGACCAACCAGCGCCAAGCCCAACGAAAAAAGTGATGATATGTGTAATCCAGTCCATTCTGATATCCTTTATGTAGATTTTATGTACGCATATTAAATTGAATACATAACATCTACAACTCAGGAACTTCAACCGATTTTATGAGACGGCTCACAGACTCAATTCTTTCGCAAAGATGATACCAAAAAGGTTAACTACATCCACCGTCAAGCCTATCGCCTGCTACCGATGCCGAGAAAACTACGGTGAACCCGCTGCTTTCCATTGTGTTTCCCTTTGCTATTTCAGCAATTAAACCTAATGCAATTTCTCGATCCCTTTCCTGACATCTCGTTTCTGTAGTGAGACGTGCAATCATCTCAACCCGCTCAAGCATCACCTGCTCTTTCAAATCATCTCTCACAAGACCTCTCCCATATGAGATACTGTATAAACATACAGTATAACAATTATCTATGCAATGTGAAGTAAAAAAAAAGGCATAACCTTTTGTATATGCAAGATATAAACATGAAATTCTCTCACTGATTCTTAGCCATTCGAGCTAATACGGCGATGCGGCTGAGGATATATTTGGCCTTTGCAAAAAATGGTGGGGCGGTAGAAAAAACCTCTCCCGATTCGGATCCCCGACACCATTTTCCGTTAAAACAGCTTTTCCCGTATGCCATTAGATGTAGCGCTTCACCCCGGCTGATTTCGCAACCGGTTAATATTTGTATCTCGTCAATAGTTCGCGCAATGGCTTTCTCTTGCCCTGGCGTTCCGTGGATAAATTTACGCCTCAAAGCCTGTTTTTTATCCCTGAGCCGGTTCGTTAATTGCCGCCGTTCATAGCGGCTGAGTGGTTTTGATAAATCGAGCGTCGGTGGATCGCTTTCGCTTCCCGTACAGTTATTGACAGAACTCCGAGAGGGCGCAGAAGCGCCCTTAAGTTCAACGGCCAAATCAACGGCGCGTTTCGGGACAATCTTCCATTGCGTGAGACGTGTCAGAACCGGCGAACTTGCGCCGACCGTGGCGTCGTACACGCCGCGAATACAGACGGTTTCCTCGCCGTACTGGTTGAACTCGGATCGCGCTTCGTAGAGCGTGCGAACCTGCAAATCGTCACGACGGACAAACGCGCCGCCCTGGGCGTTAACGTAACCCGCCCAATCACCGGCATCAGCCGCATCATGCACAGCGGCAAATTCAACACTAAGACCGTGCGCGGTTTCGGTGTCGGCCATACGGCGTAATTCGCGGTAGACCGTCACCGGCGCACCGCCGATAAACTGGAATTGCCGGATATGCCAGCGCGCCGCCCAGGCAGAAACGGCGGGCGCGGTATCTTTCAACAGCTCGCCGCTTTCGTCGTCTGTTTCACCGTCGAGCGCATAGCCATCGATATTCTTTGAGATATATTTCGCAATATAGCCCGTAGCGCTACCCTTTTCCGGGTCGATCGCTTCTGCGTGGAATCTGGCCTTTCTGGCCTTATCGCTGCTGAGCTCGTTACCGTCCTCCTGCCACGCATAATCCCGGATGACAGTGCGCACACGTTCGGCATGTTCCGGCAGCATAAACATCAGCATATGCCAGTGCGGGGTAGCGTCGTGGTGAGGTTCTGCAACGCGAATCCCAAAGATGCGGATATGTTCCCGGTGGAGCTTGGCGCGAATGCGCGCCCAAAGTGAGGTTAAATAGCCTTGCGTGTCGGACGGGTTTGCCCCGTTCCATTTGTGGTTACGGTAGCCCGCTTTTGTCGTGGCGTGATATTTCGACGGGGCTGTCAGCGTATAGAACTCCCCCATGTAACCGAGCTCGTTACAGATATTTTCAAAGCCGCGAATACGTGTCATCAGCTCGCAGCGGCGAATGGCCGGGTTAGCGACCGAGCCGTCGTATTTTTCAATCAGGCCGATGCGGTTGCCGTCCTCGTCTTCAAGCTCCAGCCCTTTAAGAAATTCTCGCGTGCGCCTCTTTTGCTCGCGCCACTCGGCTACGCATGTTTTGCTGGCGTAGGCATGCTTTTTCTTGCTGACGTTACCAACAGCGATTTGCAGATGCTCACGCCATGCGGCAGCAATACGACGCAACCGCCCGAGCCACCATGTTTCATTGAACATGCGCATAACTGCCGGTGCGATATCCTGCTCACTGGCGTATTTTTTTGTTACGCGCTCCCAATGGGGCGGGGTAACGTTAAATTGCAGGGCAATCAGCCCGGCGCGCATATACCACGAATGCAGTGTTTTCAGTTCACCGGCGCTGGCATCGTCTATATCTGCAAGCTCCGCGCGGATGAAATTAGCAATATCAGCGGCCAGCAGTTCAATATCTGCCTTTGCCATATCAGGGAGCCGGTTATAACGGGCGACCATATTCACGAGGCGTGAGGCGATGTATTGCAGCATTTCCGTATCGAAATGACCGGAAAAAACAGCAGCCGAAACATCGCTTTTAACGCCAGTGGCCTGATATTTTTTTGCGACCAGCTCAAGGCGCGGCAATGCTTTTTTGCAAAAGCTGATTAAAAAAGCATTAGCTCGCTGGCTGTCGTGATGTTGCTCCAGCGCGGCGGCGGTTCGGTATACGTCATAGCGTACACATTCCGGCTGGAGGGAAAGCGCTTTGCGCGCATGCAGCAACGCCGCAATCATACGATCACGGCGGTGCTGTTCTGAGTAGGTCAGATATGGGCTGGCTATTGCTGAGCGCGGAGCATTCCACGCATAAGCGTAAGAGATTGCCACTTAAACGCCCCGGTAATGTCTGGATTTGAGCTCTGTTATTTGCTGACAGGTCACGCAAAGTGACACGCCATCAATTGCCCTGCGGCGCGCTTCCGGGATTGGTGCGTCGCATTCTTCGCAGGTAAAACGCGAAGGTGTCATAACGCGGCTGCGTGCTTTATTGATATGGCGCTCGCGCTCTTCCTGCTCACGCTGTTGGATGTGATCCATTGCGTCGGCCATTAGTGCAGCTCCTGTGATTCGTTTTCGTAGCGAACAGCCTCGCGTCGCAGAAGCTCGGCGGCTTCGACTCCGTTCAGCCCTTCTCTTGCGATATGAATAGCCAGAGCCTCAAGGCGAATGGAAACAGCAAGAGCACGATCACGACGCTCCTCGTTTTTAGCTTTATTCAGCAAGCTGACCAGTACATCGTTATCAGCTTCAAAATTGCGGGTTTCGATATTTTGCATAACGCTTTCTCCTGAATTTGGGCAAAAGAATGCCCGGCGGGTTGACGCCTTTTAATTACGGTTTGTGTTAATTCGGCATGGTTAGCCGTTTGGGAAATAAGCTCACGACTGCGCGAAAATGATTCATTGCTGAAATAAGCGCTTTTTTCTCGTCAGTAGTCAGCTCACTTAATTTGAGCTCATGACGAGCTGCCGGTATTTTTGCCAGAAAGAAAATCGCAGCCAGCGCGCGCTCGTTGTCTTCATGCTGCGTATCGCGCGTATCACGCATATTCGCAACGAATTGCTCGACCTCTTTCCAGCTATCACCCCAGAACCGCCCACGAATCTCAGCAATATGATTCAGGCCAGCCATACGGGCGCCAGCTTTCAGCGGAACAGTTGCAGAAACAGCTTCGATAGCCATGAGCCCTCCTGTTTTTTAGTAGAAAGGCCAGCCAGCAAATCAGCCTGAGAGAGACACGGATGCCAGCGCGCACCGTCTTTACCTGCGATCCAGCCGTGGCCGTAGTGCATAGCCGGGCTTTGCTTAACGAGTAGCGATGCGAAAGAAGGTTCGTTATTCAACATGCTCACCTCACATCAGCCCAAAAGATGCGCCGAGGCCGCTAACGGTATCGACGACACTGGACATTGCCGGGTTAGCCTGGAGGCGTGCTTGTAGTGCCAGAGCTGTCAACGAAAGCATGCGTATACCAGAATTCACACTCTCGACCATACTGTGCTTCCTGGCCGGGGTCAGCCGTTCTGAGGAAACTGCGTCTCCAGCCAGATCGCCAAGCTCAGCCATTGCGCGCATGACGTAGGTTTGAATCTTGTCCTTCGCCAGCTCATTAACCGGCACGCACGGCAGACAATGGATCTGAGCCAGAAAACCATCAACCAGCGTTGAATCTTCGGTGAGGTCTGTCAGTAACCAGATCTCACGTGGTGTTAACTGGTGCGGTTGTTCCGGGTTGAGTTTGTTGTAAAGAGTGTGCGGCTTAATTCCGGCCTTAGCTGCCAGCTCTTTTACGTTGTGAGTAGTCGCGAATTTTCTGCAAGCGTCATCGAAGTGTGTATGTGACGAAACGCGAAAATCTAACATGCTGCATCCTTAGAATTCACATAAAGTGAATTACATACCGATAACGAGTTGAAAACGAGAATGACCCAACGCCTTACGCAACTGTTGTTCTTTCCAGCGTGCGTAATAGATGCGAACCATACCGCTGGCGCGTTTACGACCAGGCTTGATGACTCTCGGTTCGATTGGTAAGCAAGGATTGTCGCCAGTAGTCCAGCGACGAACAGTAGCGATAGACACTCTCTCTAAAGCAGCAAACTCATGAGGGGAAACAATCTCACTTGGAATTTTCACAATTGTAATTTCAGAAGCCATATTGCATCATTCCCTGTTTATCAATAATTATCATTGATGCTCTTCGATTGTCAGCGATTATCATCAATTCATTACGGTTTAGCCGCATAGTAATGCGCAAAAGCCGCAATTGTCAATACGCGGATGAGAATTTTATGGAAATTGATTCAGGAATTAGTAACGAACATGTTTTAGACAGGATTTGTGAAGTCTACGGATTTTCGCAAAAAATCCAGCTTGCGCGACACTTCAATATCGCAGCTAGCTCCCTGCAAAACCGCTACACACGGGGAGCGATCTCATATGACTTCATTGTCCATTGTTCTCTGGAAACAGGTGCTAATGTTGAGTGGTTACTTACCGGTAAAGGGGAAAAGTTATCTAGCTGTAACGTCAAGGCCTCCATCGAATCTGAGGAGTTAACGGTCAAATCATTCACATTAAGTGAAGGTCGATTGATTGAAGGCGCAGATTTGAGGATCTCGAAGTCTTTCTTTAACCGAAATCTAAATAACCCGCAATGCATACTGTCAGACAATGCGGCTCATTTTATAGAGACTGATACCTTACTGTCAGATGGTTCATGGCTTGTAGATATTGAGGGAGCAAAAAGCATTCGTGAGTTGACGATTTTACCAGGCAGAAAACTACACGTAGCCGGAGGGAAAGTACCTTTTGAATGCATTGTTGATGACATAAAAGCATTAGGGCGCGTGGTGGGTGTATATAGCGAGGTGAATTAATGACAGTCCGTAAAAATCCGGCTGGAGGCTGGATTTGCGAGCTATATCCAAACGGCGCGAAAGGCAAACGTATCAGAAAAAAATTCGCGACTAAAGGCGAGGCGCTGGCGTTTGAGCAGTACACCGTACAAAACCCGTGGCAGGAAGAAAAGGAAGATCGGCGAACATTAAAAGAACTGGTTGACGCATGGTATAGCGCCCACGGCATTACCCTGAAAGACGGGCTAAAACGCCAGTTAGCTATGTACCATGCCTTTGAGTGTATGGGCGAACCGCTGGCGCGCGATTTCGATGCGCAAATGTTTTCCCGCTACCGTGAAAAGCGGCTAAAAGGTGAATATGCCCGTTCGAATAGGGTTAAAGAGGTGTCGCCTCGCACTCTTAATCTTGAGCTGGCCTATTTTCGAGCTGTATTCAACGAGCTAAATCGCCTCGGAGAATGGAAGGGTGAAAATCCCCTGAAAAATATGCGCCCTTTCCGCACAGAAGAAATGGAAATGGCCTGGCTAACTCATGACCAGATCTCACTACTGCTCGGAGAATGCAAACGGCATGAACACCCTGATTTAGAAACAGTGGTAAGAATCTGCCTCTCTACTGGTGCTCGATGGTCTGAGGCTGAGGGCCTCAGAAAAAGCCAGCTCGCAAAATTCAAGATCACCTATACCAATACTAAAGGCAGGAAAAACCGCACCGTGCCTATAAGCCAAGAGCTTTATGACTCACTACCTCATGATAAAAAAGGTCAGCTCTTTAGTGATTGTTATGGCGCGTTCCGGTCTGCACTGGAAAGAACAGGCATTGAGTTACCGGCGGGACAACTTACCCACGTTTTGCGACATACCTTCGCCAGTCATTTTATGATGAATGGTGGTAATATTTTGGTATTGCAGCGTGTGCTTGGTCATACCGACATCAAAATGACGATGCGATATGCACACTTTGCCCCCGACCATCTCGAAGATGCAGTTAAACTCAACCCATTGGCTCAAAGTGGCGATAAAGTGGCGGTAGAAATGAGTAATGATGATAATCCTAGATAGTTTTTGATAATCTAATTTACTGTTTTTAAAGGTAAAGCATTGATTTTCGGTTGTTACCATAGGAACTCATAATCGCTTGGTCGTTGGTTCAAACCCAACAGGGGCCACCAAATTTTAAATTTAGAAACAGATACTTAAGCCACCTCTTATGGTGGTTTTTTTGTTTTTTAAATCCTGAATGTCCCAAAA
>Ga0209370_1001818_pt1 | contig 17409 bp, 12 predicted proteins | sample AgamicAtPrz_FD_187164 | JGI IMG/M metagenome (GOLD analysis project Ga0209370, IMG submission 187164) | Agave microbial communities from Guanajuato, Mexico - At.P.rz (SPAdes) (version 2) | ecosystem: Host-associated > Plants > Phyllosphere > Phylloplane/Leaf | place: Guanajuato, Mexico... | reverse complement strand
CCCGCGACGCTCGCTTACGAGACCGATAAGCAGACCACAGCCTAATGAGACTACCCAATGGTCGACACCGGCCCAACTTAGCTGCATAAGTCTCAACCCCTCGATCTGAATAAGGCTCGTCCGATTGTTGGGACTTCGCCTTAGCTACTACTACGCAGCATAGTCGAGCATGAGATGACGCCGCAAGCAACAAGAGCTGGGACGTAAGACGCTCAAATCTCACCTATCTAAGGCACCCTGTGTGAAGGAGCGTGACAGAGGAAAAGTCAAGTCTGCGCGCTCCCTCAATAGCCTTCGACCAAAGGCATTTCCATCCCATCGACCGAAACCATCACGCCCGCGGTGTCGGGGTCTATTTCAATTGGGACGCCCCACAGCTCATTGGGCTTGCCGAAGGAGTTGACGATGTTGAACTGCCGACATCCGTTTCATGAGCCCGAACGTCAGCAATGCAGCGACTGCTGCCGCTAACGCCCGTCATGCATTCATTTCGTTAATGGACAGGCAGACAACCTTGGTCTACCTTTGGACTGCTCCAGTGCGATAGGCAACTCTAAGCTTCATGCTCGAGCACCCTCAAATTTCCGTGGTTGTCCAAACCTTCATCGCTTGGAGAGCAAGTCAACAAAGCTATGAATTGCTCGGCAGGCAGCGCTTTCGCATAGAGCCACCCTTGGCCAAACTGGACACCTGCATTTTTGAGATAAGTCTCCTGCTCACGTGTCTCGACGCCCTCTGCAATCATGGCCAACTTCAATTCATGCGCCATGCCGATAATGTGGCGCGTGACAATGTTTTGTGCAGCGTCGTGACCAATTGCATCGACGAAAGATTTGTCGATTTTCAATGCATCTAACGGTAGTCCGTCAAGGAGTGCAAGGCTTGAATAGCCTGTTCCGAAATCGTCGACCGCAATCCTGAACCCTGCGTCTCTAGCGGCCGCGATTGTCTTCCTTGCAGCTGGAACATTCATAAAGCTACGCTCCGTCACTTCAAGCCAGATCTGCGATGGATCAATTCCAGCCTTTGCGGTGGCCGCGGTAAGTCCAAGCAGAAATTGCGCACTCTCTATATCGTGAACCGAGATGTTGATGGAGACATGTAGATCCGACTTACTGCGGAGCAATGTCCCCATTTCGCTCGTAACGGTCTCGACCACCAAATTAGTCAACGAAGAGATCAGGCCACTCGCCTCTGCCAGAGGGATGAATTGATCGGGCGGCACCAGCCGACCACCTTGCTGCTGCCAGCGCACTAGCGCCTCAGCTGCGATGCACCGCCGAGTCGAGAGTTCAATGATCGGCTGATAATGAACAACGAATTCGCGGTTCCGTATTGCCTGCTCCAGTGTCTTTGCAGGGGAAAGCTGTAATCTTGAGACCCAGACGATAAATCCAATAAGAGTGAACGAAATTCCACCGCCGACTAGCAGGATGTAACGCCAGTCCACAGAGGTTTTGTATCGGGCATGTTCACGGTCTATGAGTGCAAAGGCAACCAGGTCATCATTGACTGCATGTGTCGCATACACATATCGGGAGCTCGTTACGAAAGGTTCGCCAGAGATCAGTGCCTTGATGATTTGCGAATCAGCAGATCCAGAAACTTCCAGTACATGCCCCTGGTTGGTCGCCAGACCTAGCGTCGTGTCGGGATGCCCAACCAAGTCGGTAAACCGCCCAGGCATGATGAGAACCCCGTAGTCGCCGCGACGCAGTTCAATTCGTGGTTTGCCTTTAAACAGTATGGGCTGCTCGGCAAAGTGAAGTGAATATTCGTCGCCGAGATCCAAATCTCCAGCGTGTGCCCTAGCGGGCGGGGAGATCACGCCTAATCGTGTGCAGACCAATTGTCCGCTTCTGAAATAGCCAACGTCCTCAATGCTATGTGCATCTACGGCAACCTGGCCCATTTGACCCATGTGCTCTGGTGAGCAGTCCGCCCCGTCTATCGCTTGAGCGCGGACGAGTGCCTGCTTTGCATTCTCCAATGTCCGTTCACCCCGGAGTGCTGTATAGGATGCGCGGTCATTGACGTAGAGTTGCAGCGTCTCGTTAGCGTTGTCTTGGTCAATCGCGAACATGGCGACTAACGGCAGGGTGCTGGCGAGAATTGCAAACAAGGTGGCAGCACTAATAACTATCCATCTTCTCATGCGATCTAGCTATACAGAGGGTTCCAAATTAACCCATTGATGCTCTGCGCATGACTATTAACATGCACACATAGTGGGCGCTTTAATGGTTGTTGCTCCCAGCATTTAAACTCAAAAATCTTCCCGCTTGCCTTTAGAACAAGAATTTTGTAATGGCTTTTTCCATAATTCCATGATCAAAAATTCAGATTTCTTGTGTAAGAAACTCATGGATCGGAAAAAAATGATCAGTGGAATGTCTTTGTTTTTTGCTGCATGCGTCATCTAACCGATCCAACAGAAATCGGAGGCAGCGATCATAGGCTTGCCAGATCTCAGCAGCTGCAAGTAGTTTGAAGCCGACACTAGCAATCGTTGGCTGGAATTCCGCTTCTGGCCGAAGCCGGGCCTAGCTACTGGTGAGTACAGCACCGCAAAGCCGACCTTCGGGGCTGTGCCTTGAGCGTCCGGTTCAGGACGGGCAGTCAACGGGTGCAGGCCGTCGCTAGTCGGCCAGAAGCGGACGTCCGGTAGGTGGCCGTGAACGGCAGGTCTAGGCTGAGAGCTGACGTAGGGGCTTCAACACCGAATGTCGGCGGCGATCAACAGCTGAACTTGATGGCCTCTGGCTGCAATCTCCAAGAATCGGTATAGCTGCGCAGCTACAGCGTTGCGAATCGCCATGAGGCCGTCCGGTTCGCCTCGTCCAAATGCAATTGCGGGTGCCGGACTTTTGCGCTGCAGACTGATGAAGAAGCAAGCGAAGACTCAGCGCGACAACTGAAGATGGGCATGACCTGTCGGTCACAGCCAACTCACCGGGCCAATGTGTCAGCCTTCGTTACGTGAAGCTGCTTGAACGGCTTCACGTAGCAGTTTTCCCGCTTCGACGACGCCTTGCCTGCCTTGCACCAGCACTGGGTGGTAATTGGGCCAGATATGAAACATGTTTGGCCAGATTTCCAGCCGTACGCGCACGTCCGCCAGGCCTGCCGCACGGGTGAGCGCGATCGCGTCATCGAGCAAGGCCTCCGTGGAACCCACAAAAATCGTCAGAGGTGCGATGCCGCTCAGATCCGCGAAGATCGGTGACGCAAGAGGCGTCTCTCGCGGTTGCTTTCCCAGGTACTGCTCCGCCAAGAATTGCATGATCGCGCGGTTTAGGACTGGATCTCGCTTCGCATTGCGGCTGTAACTCTCTGCGGTCACCGTCATGTCGACCCAGGGTGAGAGAAGCAATGCGCAAGCTGGTTGCGATATGCCCAGCTCTTTTAGCTGTACGAGCAAAGCCACGGCCATACCCGCTCCCGCACTATCGCCAGCGACCGCAATTTGTTGAGGGTGGAGGCCTAAATCCAGGAGGAAACGGAATCCACTAACTGCATCTTCCAGAGCCTGTGGAAATGGATATTCAGGAGCTAATCTGTAGTCAAGGGCAAACGTTCGCATCGCCGCTGCGCGACCCAGTTCACTCACGAGGTGTCGGTGGCTCTTCAACGAACCCCAGGCATATCCCCCTCCATGCAGATAGAGGATGACTTCGCTGGTGGCCGCAACTGGCGTGGATGTCCATTCAGCTGGTACACCGTGCGCTTGTGCCTGTTCCACAGTGACATCTGCTGCCAGCGGAAAGAGGTCTCCGAGAGCATCGTACGCGGCCCGTCGTTGCTCATGGGATAGAGTCGCCGGTCGTGCACGAAGCATGGCTTCCAGTTGTTCAAGTTCATTCATGTGAACCCCACTTTCTCAACTGCACCTGGGCGGTTCATTTGGCACGGTGAACCTTAATGCAGCTTAGATCATGCTCCTATTCGGGGCCGGGGTGAACTGTGTTGTGGTCTCAGTGCCGGCAAAATAACCGACTCACAGTCGTTGCGTTAACTGCTGCGCACGGTTTGAGCTCTGTGAACATGCGCATCAATGGCAGGACCTTGGTTCATTTGAATTAATCAAATCACGACCAGCCAGAAATCAACAAACACTCATGTCGAACTTCCGGTTTGGGTCGAAAGCACCAGTTCGCAGCTTGCGAGAGCTGCCGTTCAGCGTGTCTGGCGCACTGCGATCTAGCCAGTTTCCGGTTTGAGGCGCACAGCGGACGTCTGGCCAGATAGCAGGTCAACGTCTTGTATCGGCAGCAGCGGTTACAGGCTTGCCAAATCTCAGCGGCTGCAAGCAGCCTAGTTCAGACATTGACGTTATGGCCGCGAGGTGGGGAGTCCTTGGCTAGCAGCTTCGCGTTAGGCCGGAGCGCGAGTGGAGAGTGAAGCAGAGCGCTGCATGGCCTGGCAGACTTGCTCTCTTTCATCGCCCTTGAGGATTCGATGTCCCTATGCCTTTTTCGGCAAATGGATCGTGACAACCAGTCCGCCCCCATTACGTGACGCCACCTGAATTTGCCCACCATGCAACAAGATCGTTTGATGAGCAATGGCCAATCCCAGGCCGCTTCCTCCGGCACGGCCATTTTCTTCAACGCGGAAGAAGGGCTCGAAGATACGCTTTTGCAGCTCGGCAGGCACGCCAGGACCTCGGTCTGACACACGGACCTCCAATACATCGTTTGGCAGTACTCGGGCTTGTATCTCCGTCTTCTTTCCAGCCGGGCTGTACTTCACTGCATTGCGGATCACATTCTCAAAGGCCCGGTAGACCAGCTCCCCTTGCACAGCCGAGATGAATGATGCATCCGCTTCCAGGACAACCTCCTTACCAGCGGCAAGGGCTTCGAAGCTTGCGTCTTCGACGATTGCCTGGAGCAACTCGATCAAGTCAACCCGCTCATGTTGCCGGTGTTCTACGCCGGCATTGAGCCGGTGCAAAGTCAGCAACTCTTCGATCAGCGCATCCAGCTTCTCACTCTCGCTTTCGATGCGTGCAACCATGGCCATGAAAGCATCGGGATTTTGGCGCAGCAAACCAATGGCCGCCTGCATTCGTGTCAAAGGGGAGCGCAGTTCATGTGATACGTCATGCAGTAGAGAACGCTGTGAGTCGACTGCATGCTGCAACTGCTCAGCCATGCGGTCAAAGTCATGGCCGAGATCGACAATCTCGTCGCCCCAACGCCTCCTCATCAATGGCGATACGCGGGTTCCAAAATCTCCTTGTGCGATCCGATGAAGGGCCCAGCTCAGTTGCTGCAGAGGCCTAGACAGATACCAGGCAAAAATGAGGCCGATGACAAAGATCGCAATCAAGCCGGCAAGCACGGGAACTGCAGGAATTGGTCCGAGCATCCAGGCTCCTGCGGGTGGCGTGGGTACGGAATCGCTGGCGAACGCGACATAGGCAAAGGTACCCAGCATGGAGAGCACCATGCTCAGAAAGAGCGCGAGCACCAGCTTCCAGAATAGCCTGCCGGGCTCAGGGAAATAGCGCATCAATCCTCCAGAAACTGGTAGCCGAGACTGCGGACATTCTGGATCCAAGGCTGCCCGTCTGGCCGGTTGCCCAGCTTCTGCCGGATGGCGCTGATGTGGACATCAATACGTCGATCAAAGCGGGTCAAGGGGCGGTTGAATGCTTGCATGGAGATATCCTGCTTGCTGATCAAGCTGCCGGCATGGCGCGCCAGAACTTCCAGCAGCATGAATTCTGTGCCAGTGAGTTCGAGAGGCTTGCCGTGCCAGGTGGCCTGCCGGCTTCCTGGCGACAGCACCAAGGGGCCGGCGTGGAGGTTTCTAGAAGCATCCGGCTGGAGGTCGGGAACGCCGGCTGCCTGGGTACGGCGCAGGATCGCCCGGATGCGCGCGACCAGTTCAGCAGGAGTACAGGGCTTGGCAACATAGTCATCTGCCCCGAGATTCAGGCCTGTGACCTTGTCGATGCCATCTCCCCGGGCGGTGAGCATCAACACCGGGATGCGGCTTTGCTGGCGGATGCGTTGCAGTGTCTCCAGCCCCGACAGTCCTGGCATCATGATGTCCAGCACGGCCATGGCGTAGGGCTGCCTGACCAACTCTGCAATACCAGCTTCTCCATCATGAACGGCATGCGCAGCAAAGCCTTCGTGCGCCAGATATTGGGCCAGCATGCTGGTGAGCTCGGCATCGTCGTCGATCAGCAAAATTCGTGTCATCGGGCCATCTCGTTTACAGGGAATTTGCGGAAGTTTCGCATTCTTGGGAGGAAGATGGAGCCTGCTTAGGGCCAGTTTTTCCTAACTTGACACTTCTGGCAGGTGCTTGACGCAGCGCAGACCTAGCATGTCCAGCATGACAAAAACGGCGAAACCGAATGCCAGGCTGCGAGAGGTCGGCCTGGGGTGTCTGCTGGCTATCACCCTGTCGGGATGCATGACGGTGGGACCTAACTACCAAGAGCCAGAGCTTGCGATATCCCAGCAGTGGCAGACCACCGTACCGCGTGACACCAAAGAAATCTCCCTGGAACATTGGTGGGAACAGTTCAACGACCCTTCGTTGGTGGTGCTGATTCAGGCTGCACTTGCCGACAATCCCAGTCTGGATAAAGCCGTGGCCAGCATTTCCAGCGCCAGGGCCACGCTGGCTTCGGTCAAATCTGGCTTCGCACCGTCGCTGGACGGCAGTGCGAACGCTCAGCGATCGCGCCAGCAGCAAAGCAATATGATCAGCACGCAAACCAGCCGCGCGGCTGGCTTTGACGCCTCGTGGGAGCTGGATTTGTTCGGCAAGGTGCGGCGCAGCGCTGAGGCAGCCCAGGCTCGTCTGCAGGCTCGTGTCAATGACTGGCACGAGGCCCGTGTGAGCTTGGCTGCCGAAGTGGCCGACACTTATGCGCAATACCGCGCTTGCCTGCTGCTGATCGATGCCTATGGCGAGCAACTGGTATCCACGGAAAAGACGGCTCAGGCCACCGAGGCCTCGGTCCAGGCCGGCCTGACTTCGCGTGCGAACGGTTCGCTGGCGCGCGCTGGTCTGGCCAGCACGCAATCGTCCCTGCAGGCACAGCGCGTGCAGCGCGATCTGCTGGTGAAGTCGCTGGTGGCGTTGACGGGGATGGATGAAGCGCGCCTGCGCGATCGGTTGGGGGAGGGCGGCAAGGCATTGCCTCAACCGACGGCTTTCCGTGTGGCTACGGTGCCTGCGGATGTACTGCGCCAACGCCCGGACGTGGCGTCATTGGAGCGCGAGCTGGCTGCGGCGAGTGCCTCCATTGGCGCCGCACAAGCCGACCTGTACCCCAGCCTTTCGCTGTCGGGCTCGGTCAGCGTTTCTGCATCCAGCCTGGCATCGGGCATCACCAGCTGGTCATTCGGACCGGCACTGTCCATTCCGCTGTTCGATGGCGGCAAGCGACGCGCCGCCATGGCCAGCGCCGAGGCCGATTATCAGGGTGCGCAGGCCGCCTGGCGCCAGGGCGTGCGCGACGCGGTCAAGGAGGTGGAGCAGGCATTGGTCAACCTAGACGGCATCGCCTACCGCAGCGAGCGCGCGGCGCTGGCGGCGCAGGAGTATCGGGCCTATTTCGAGGCCACCGAGGTGCGGTGGCGCACGGGTGGCGCGAGTCTGTTGACCCTTGAGGAAACGCGCCGCTCGGCGCTGTCCTCGCAGATCGAATCCATCACCCTCCAGCGCGACCAGGTACGGTACTGGGTCGCACTTTACAAGGCCGTTGGTGGCGGCTGGACGCCCACAGCTGTGGAGTAACGACGTGAAAAACAAGACTTTCTCCAACAAGCCAGGAATTGGCATCGCGCTGTTGGCCGCGCTGGTGTTTCTCACGGCCCTATCGGGCTGCCGCAAGGATGGGGCACCGGGCGCTGCTGCGCCAGCGCAGGAGGCCAGCTTGCTGACAGTGCAGGTGGTGCAGGCGCAGACACAGAAGTGGCCGCAGACGGTTCAGGCCAACGGCGCAATTGAAGCGTGGCAGGACATCATCGTCAGCCCCGAAACCGGCGGCCTGCGTATCGCCGAGCTGAAGGTGGACGTGGGGGCGAAGGTCAAACGTGGCGATTTGCTGGCACGGCTTGCCGACGATACGGTGCGAGCCGAGATGCGCAAGCAGGAGGCCGCAGTGGCGCAGTCCCGCGCCTCTTTTGAACAGGCCGCATCCAACTATCGGCGCGCCAAGGCTGCAGAGGGCAGCGGGGCTTTGTCCGAGCAGCAGATTGAGGAATACCGCATCAATGAAGCCACAGCCAAGGCCACGCTGGACGCTGCCATGGCAGAGCTGGACAGCATCCGTCTGAAGCTCTCGCAGACGCGCATTACCGCGGTGGATGACGGCGTGGTGGCGTCCAAGTCCGGTGTGTTGGGCAACGTGGTTGTCGCGGGCACCGAACTGTACCGGCTGATACGGCAGGGAAGGCTGGAATGGCGACCCGAGGTCGACGCGCGCCAGCTCGCGGCCATCCATGTGGGCGATAAGGCCAGCCTGACCCTGCCCGATGGGGGGCAGGCCGAGGGGGCCGTACGGCTTGTCGGCCCGGTGTTGAGCGACGGTACGGGTAGGGCCACGGTCTACGTGACGCTGTCCCAGAACAGCGGCGCGCGTCGGGGCATGTTCGCCAGCGGCAGTATGAGCCTGGGCGAGAGCGAAGCGCTCACCCTGCCGCAGCAAGCCATTACCCGGCGTGATGGCCGGGGCTACGTATGGCTGCTGGGCAAGGAAGGCCGTGTAGCCAGCCGGGCCGTGGAGACAGGGCGCAGCCAGGGCGACCGTATCGAGGTCGTCACCGGTGTTGGCACCGATGACCGGGTCGTGCTGAACGGCGGGGCATTCCTGGCCGAAGGCGCGAAAGTGACGTTGTCCGAGGACGGCAAGACACCACAGAGGAAGCAGCCATGAACGTGTCCTCCTGGTCCATCCGCAATCCGGTTCCGGCATTGCTCGTGTTTATTCTGTTGACGGTATTTGGGCTGATCGGCTTTTCCAAGCTGCAGATCCAGGACTTTCCTGACACCGACTTGCCTACGGTCACCATTGCTGCCTCCCTGGAAGGTGCTGCGCCCTCGCAACTCGAGACCGAGGTGGCGCGCAAGATCGAGGACAAGCTCGCTTCGCTGACGCTGCTCGACCACATCACTACCACCATCACCGACGGTGCCGTCAATATCAGCGTCAGTTTCACGCTGGACAAGGACAGTGAGGTGGCGGTCAACGAGGTGCGCAACGCCGTGGACAGCGCGCGCGCCGAATTGCCCAGCAGCATGAATGCGCCCACGGTCACCAAGATGACGGCGGCCTCGGCGGCGCTGGTCACTTATGTCGTTGCCTCGGAGAGCATGGACGAGAAAGACCTGTCCTGGTTTGTCGACAATGATGTGACCAAGGCCCTGCTGGCCGTGAAAGGCGTGTCTTCGGTATCTCGCGTGGGCGGTATCGACCGCGAAGTGCATGTCGATCTCGATCCGGTGCTGATGGCAGGCATGGGCGTCACGCCTTCGGATGTTTCCACGCGGCTGAAGGCTGTGCAGAAGGAAAACTCCGGCGGGCAAGGTGAGGTGGGTGGCCAGCGCCAGTCCACGCGCATGATCGCCACCGTGGGCTCAGTCGCTGAAATCAGCGCTATTACGGTACCGCTGCCGGATGGCCGCTGGGTGCGGCTGGACCAGATTGCTCGGATCTCCGACGCCCATGCCGAGCGCAGTAGCATCGCGCTGTTCAATGGCCGGCGGGTGGTGGGCTTCCAGGTCAAACGTTCGCTGGGATTTTCTGACGTAGGCGTGACGAAGGGCGTGCGCGCGGCCATGACCAGCTTCTCGCACGCGCATCCGCAGGTCCCGATCACTGAAGCTAGCAACACCATCGAGCCAGTGGAGGACAACTACCACGGCTCGATGATGCTGCTGCTCGAAGGTGCGCTCCTTGCCATCGTGGTTGTCTGGTGGTTCCTGCGCGACTGGCGGGCTACCTTCATCGCGGCCGTGGCGCTGCCGTTGTCCATTCTTCCCACCTTCGCCTGCATGTGGCTGGCGGGCTATTCGCTGAATGTAGTCACCCTGCTGGCATTGGCGCTGGTGGTTGGCATCCTGGTGGACGATGCCATCGTCGAGATCGAGAACATCGAGCGCCACCTGCTGATGGGCAAGACGCCCTACGAGGCGGCGATGGAGGCCGCCGACGAAATCGGCTTGGCCGTCATCGCCACGACGCTGACCTTGGTGGCGGTGTTCCTGCCGACAGCCTTCATGGGGGGAATCCCTGGCAAGTTCTTCCGCCAGTTCGGCGTCACCGCATCAGTGGCGGTATTGGCCTCGCTACTGGTAGCGCGGCTGCTTACACCCATGATGGCTGCTTACATGCTCAAGCCGCGCACGCCAGGCGATGGCCACGGCACCGATGGCCCGCTCATGAAGCGCTATCTGGGGTGGGCACATGACGCACTGCGTCGGCGTGGCGTCGCCATGCTGGGGGCGGTGGTGTTCTTCATCCTCTGTTCGGCATTGGCGCTGTTCATTCCCACTGCTTTCATGCCTGCACAAGACAAGGCGCAGAGCAGCATCACGCTCAAGCTCGCGCCTGGCAGCACTTTGGCGGATACCACCCGCATGGCCGAGCAAGCCGCCAATTTGCTCAAAGATGTCCCCGAGGTGAAGGGCGTATTCATAGCGGCAGGCACCGCCACTACGGGTGGTGGCATGGGCGGCTCCACCGCGGCGGACGTGACCAGCGCGACGCTGACGGTGGATCTGGTTCCGCGTGGTGAGCGCGAACTAAAACAATCACAGGTGGAAGCCAGAATCCGTGAGCACCTGCGCACGCTGGCCGGCGTGCGCGTCGCAGTAGGCGGGGCCAACAGCGGTGAGAAGCTCGAACTAACCTTGGCCGGTGATGACCCTGATGTGCTCGCCAGCGCAGCAGCGAAGGTGGAAGCGCAACTGCGCACCCTCCAGGGTATTGGAAATGTGACCTCGAGCGCCGCATTGCAGCGGCCAGAGATTCAGGTGCGTCCCAACAAGGCAACGGCAGCACACCTGGGTGTGACGTCCGAGGCACTGGGCGACGCGGTGCGCCTGGCCACCTATGGCGACTATTCCACTTCGCTGCCCAAGCTCAATCTGCCGCAGCGGCAGATCAACATCCGTGTGCGCATGGATCCATCCATGCGCAGCGATATGGACGCAATCGCCCAACTCCGCATCAAGGGTCGCGATGGCCTGGTCAGCCTGGGCAGCGTGGCCGACATTTCCATGGGGAGTGGCCCCTCGCAGATCGATCGCATCGACCGCCTGCGCAATGTGACCTTGAGCGTTGAACTCAATGGTCGCCCTATTGGCGAGGTGCAGCGCGAGGCCCTGACCCTGCCAGCCATGCGTCAGTTGCCTGACTCTGTGCATCGAATCGACCAGGGCGAAGTGCAGCGCATGGGCGAGTTGTTCCAGAGCTTTGGTGTGGCCATGGCCATCGGCATCTTCTGCATCTACGCGGTGCTGGTTCTGCTGTTTCACGACTTCATGCAGCCGGCAACCATACTCTCCGCGCTGCCGCTGGCGCTCGCAGGGGCCTTCTTCGCGCTGTGGGCGGCTGGGCAGTCGTTCTCGATGCCGGTGGTCATCGGAGTGCTGATGCTTATGGGGATCGTCACCAAGAACTCCATCCTGCTAGTGGAGTACGCCATCGTCTCGCGCCGCAAGGGCATGGCACGGCTCGATGCACTGATCGACGCGTGCCACAAACGTGCCAAGCCGATTGTCATGACCACCATCGCGATGGGGCTGGGCATGCTGCCCAACGCGCTCGGTCTGGGCGCCGAGCCGAGTTTTAGGCAACCCATGGCCATCGTCGTGATCGGAGGCCTGATCACCTCCACCGTGCTTAGCCTGTTGGTGGTGCCTGTGGTGTTCACCTATGTAGATGATCTGCTGCAATGGCTGAAGCGGCAACTGGGACACGGAAATGCATCCTTGGGAAGGCATGGTATCTAGTTGGGCAGTAGAGGCCTGGCCGAACTGTGAGCTAATGTCCGGAATCGGTTGCAACGGACATTGGTAAGGGAAGGCCGAAGGTCGGCGGCGATCAACAGCTGAACTTGATGGTCTCTGGCTGCAATCTCCAAGAATCGGCATTCAAGGATTTCCGCAGCCCTTGTCGGCGACCACCCCGATCCGGCCTCTTGACGACGAATCACCGTGCCTTCAGGCAAAATCCAGACGATCGGGGCAAGCCTGGCGTCAGGTCTGCCGGGAAGCCCACCTTGAAGAATGGAACAGCATCAATGGCACTGACGAAGAAGGGCGAGTTCATGTACGGGACGACGTCCGGCGACACCCAAGCCGAGCTGCGCAGCTACAGCGTTGCGAATCGCCATGAGGCCGTCCGGTTTGCCTCGTCCAAATGCAATTGCGGGTGCCGGACTTTTGCGCTGCAGACTGATGAAGAAGCAGGCGTGGCAATCCGCACCTGCACCGACTGCGGGCAGAGACACCTGATGGGCGACAGCGCGGACTACGTTGAAGAGGCCGCCCCCGAGGCGCACGAGTGCGTGTGCGAGAACGAGGTGTTCGAGCTGATGTCCGGCGTCTCCGTGTACGAGGGCACACATGACGTGCGCTGGTACTACATCGCTTGCCACTGCGTGGAATGCAATCTGGTTGGGGTCTTCGCAGACTGGAAGTGTGAAGCGGGTGATGCGGCGGCTTTCCTAGCCAAGGTATGAGCGCGTGCCCTCCGCAGAGATCCTGCTCGCAGGCTCGAGCGGCCGAGTAGTGTCATGAGGTGGCCCGGCGGACTTGGCTGTATCAATGACGGCAATCGCTGCATAGCGAAAGTAGATGTGTGAAGTAGCTTTTGCAGTCGTTAGGGCTCTGCTCGGTCTACGACGGAACATATCAACGCGGACATTTCACTGTTTGTTAATTTCCACGCAGAACTGACCCGCAGGGGATGCTGTCGATGCTGGCCGGATCGATGCCTGTTTTCTGCAGTGCAAGTCGGCACAACAATGAATTGGCCGCGAAGGCGAGCATCGCCACCACGGCGAGAGCGTTTGCAAGGAGGTGCGGCCAGCACGCGTGTCAACCATGGCTCATTACGATGATGGCAGACCAAGACAGCAGCGCGATACCTAGCGGCTTGCTGAGACGCCGGCCCCAGGGGATGTTCTTTTCGATCGCCATCACGGCCGCGAGCAGGAGCATCCAGCCGAGGCTGCCGGTACCGAGCGCAAACATCAACAGCATCAGCGCCCAGCAGCAGCCGACGCAAAACAGGCCGTGGTGAGCGCCAAGCGCGAACGCCTGCCGCGCTGGGTGCTCACCCCCATGCCAGTGCTCGATCACGAAGCTCAAGGGTGTGCGACACTTTTCCAGGCATTGGTACTTGAGCTTGCTAAATTGAAAAACACCGGCCAAGGCAATGGTCGCCGCACCCAGCAGCCAGCCATGCCAAGCCAGTGTGGGTACGCTGGAGAGCAAAGACAGCACCGCAGAGTGAAGTGCGTGTGCCAGCAGCCCGAAGCCCCCCCATACCGCCATATAGCCCAGGCCGAGCAGCATGCAGAGGCGCCCATGGTCCGTGCGCCCGGTCGTCAACCGATCAAAGGCGTTGAACAGCGGCAAGGTGGTGGGTAGCATCATGGCCGCCGTCATCAGGATCCAGGCAACGGCGTAAAGCGCCATGGGTACGACCACATCGCCGGCGGGAACGACACGGCACAGAAACGCTGCCGGCCCTTCCGCCGTCCAGTCACCGTGTTCGAGATAGCGACCGTAAGGGCTGCGCGCCCAAGCCCACAACGTCACCCAGGCAAGCACCACCAGTGCTGCCAAGACCGGCAAGAACACGCGACGGTGACGGGTGGCCCTGGTCAGCGTAGGGCTTGCCTGCGGCGTCATTGGGAAATCTCCGCGCTTGTGCTCCGATCGCTACTCGCCTTGGATTGACCCGGCGGCTCAGGCGTCGAAGACAAAGGTGCTCTGCAGGGCGTTGTGGTTCTTGATATCGAGGTCGATGGCGAGGGCGGCGTTTTTTGATCGGTAGGTCGGAGCCTTGCCCACAAAAACCGGTGCCCCGGGTACCGTCGAGAACACGGTATCGGAAAGCGTAGTCTGCCTATCCATGGCCCCACGATACGGCTCGAGTTCAGCGAAGTAGTCCTTGCCGATCTCCAACTGGCCCTTACCCTCCTTGACCGTGAAGCGGATGGGTGCTCGCTCCACGGATACCACCTCGCCGATCAGCTTGGCGAGATCGGCGACCGGCCCCCCGGCTTGGCCGGTGTAGACCTTGAGCAGCGCTTCCTCTTGTGCCTTGGAGGCCTGGTCGTCGACAAAAATCGCGGCCCTCCAGTTGCCTTCCAGGATATTGCCGGGAACATGGGCTACGGCAGCGATGGTATTGCCGCCCACGTCAACACCATCGACGTTTCCCTTGTCTATGCGCCAAGCGACGATGGTGTCGCAAGTGCCGTAGTCCGGGTCCTCGCCAATCCAGCAGGGGCACAGAACCTTACAGTTACAAACCTCGAGCAGGCGACCTTCCAAGTGATAGCTCATACGAACCTCCATGGGAGCCACAGGAACACGCACTTGTCGTCTTGGCTCGCGGCGGCAAGATGAACAATAATTCTGCGCAGCGTGGCGGATCAGGTCAAACTCGATGACGTGCCAATTGCGAGGTTATTGGGTTATTCAACCTCGGAGGTGAATGAGCGCTTCGACGTTGGCAATCTGCAGCGTCATTGAAAGACGGTCCGTGGGCGACAACGTGAGCTTGGTGTGCGCCCTGACAGCAGTCATTCGACTTGTGATCAGGAAATCGTTCGACAGGCCACTATCGGCGGCCAGTACGAAGTGGTGCTCCCGGCCAGGAGCAGACCTCTAACTTAAGGGCAGAATTTCGGCCATGAGCAACGACTTTAATGAAGAGCTGCCATAGGACGCGACCCTTGCGAACAGGCTCCCTGGGCAATTGGTTCTCGTTGGACTTGCCTACTTTGACGTGGGTGCCGAGGAGCCTTTCGAGCAGCAACAACTGCTCGGTCGCGTCGTCCATGCCGATGAGCGCAAGGGAATTCTTTTATCACTGGAAGGCCAGCGAGCCGGCGAGCAGTTCCACCTACCTCCCGATACGCGTTCTTTTCGAAAGGCTGAGCCCGGCGAGTACCGGCTTCGGACCACTGGCGAAGTACTGGTGAACCCGGACTCACGGTGACGTTCTCGATTCAGAAGCAAGCGAAGACTCAGCGCGACAACTGAAGACGGCCAGAAGCGGACTCCGACTAACGACGGCCATGAGGTGACGGAGAATCTGCGCATTGCGAACATGAATCGTTTACTTAGTGAAAGAGACAACACCGTGTCCAACATACGAGAGCTGCTGCGGAACCTAAAATCCTTGCCCGGCCCATATAAGCCTTTCGACATCACGCTTGCGCCCGCCAACCCCGAAGTCCTTTTCGTCGAATGGCTGCAGATGGCCATCGACGCTGGAATCCGAGAGCCGCACGCGATGACCTTGTCCACCGTGGATGCTGACGGACATCCCGATGCGCGTGTCTTAATCCTCAAAAATGTAGATGACCACGGTTGGCACTTCGCCATCACACGCAGCAGCCCCAAGGGCCACCAAATTTCCTACAAGTCCAATGTGGCACTGACCTTTTATTGGCCTGCACTTGGACGTCAAATCCGCATTCGTGGTGTTGCGCACGACATGGGGCCTCAAGCTCAAGCAGCCGATTTCTTGGCGCGACCACATGGCTCTCGCGCCGGAGCTCTACTCGGTCGGCAAAGTGATGTTCTGGACTCTGATAGGGAATTTGAAGATGGGTTGGCCAAACAACTGGAGCGGCTTGAAGAGAACCCGCAACTCATCTCGCCCGAATGGGTTGTCTATGCTGTGCGGCCTGACACCATTGAGTTCTGGCAAGGTCATGAACAGCGACGCCACATACGTCTGCGCTACAGACGCGACGGCGCTGTCTGGACAACCGAGCGCCTATGGCCGTAATGTTACGTAGCTCGGAGCCGGCAGCGGTTGGCTGGCTGCTCTTCGGCGGTCAATTCGCTAGGGCGACGGTCAGCATAGGGTTGTTTACGGACTTGGGTTGTGCCGAGGCTCGCATAAGGCTTTGCGCCAATCCCATGGCGCGATTGGCTCGGCCTCTCGTCAAAGTCCAACTTTTCGAGCCTTGGCCTCTTGCTCTGCAAACTCGTGTTGCCCGCGCTCCTGCGGTGACTGTTGCGCGATACCAGCAGCAAGCAAGCGCGTTTTTGTGCATGGTACCATCTTTTAAATCAAAGACTTAGGTGATTTTTATGCCGTCAACTGCAGAAAGCAGGACTGATGGTATCGACGAGGCGATTGGTATGGGCGACGCTCGGTGCCATGCAAAGTGCCATCGAAACCGCCGACTTCGCAAGACCGGCTAGTTCCAGATAGGACTAGATAGAAATGAAAAAAGCCCGCGATATCGCGGGCTTGCATGAGCAAAGGTCTAAAGCTTGCGCGTCAGTTCACGACAGCGCTTTATTCCCACTCGATGGTTGCTGGTGGCTTGGTGCTCACGTCATAGGTGACGCGGTTGATGCCGCGCACTTCGTTGATGATGCGGCCGGAGACCTTCTTGAGCAGGCCGTAGGGCAGCTCGGCCCAGTCGGCAGTCATGAAGTCGCTGGTGACCACGGCGCGCAGGGCCACGACGTAGTCGTAAGTGCGGCCGTCGCCCATCACGCCCACGCTCTTGACGGGCAGGAACACGGTGAAGGCCTGGCTGGTCAGGTCGTACCAGCTCTTGCCGGTCTTTTCGTCGATCCAGTTGTTCAGCTCTTCGATGAAGATGGCATCTGCGCGACGCAGCAGGTCGGCATATTCCTTCTTCACTTCACCCAGAATGCGCACGCCCAGGCCGGGGCCGGGGAAGGGGTGGCGGTAGACCATGCCGCGGGGCAGGCCCAGGGCCACGCCCAGTTCGCGCACTTCGTCCTTGAACAGGTCGCGCAGGGGCTCCAGCAGCTTCAGGCCCAGTTGCTCGGGCAGGCCGCCGACGTTGTGGTGGCTCTTGATGGTGACGGCCTTCTTGCTCTTGGCGCCGCCGGACTCGATCACGTCGGGGTAGATGGTGCCCTGGGCCAGGAAGGTTGCACCCTTGGAGCCGGCGTTGGCTGCCTTGAGCTTTTCGGCTTCGGCCTTGAATACGTCCACGAACAGGCGGCCGATGATCTTGCGCTTTTGCTCGGGCTCGGACACGCCGGCCAGCTCGCCCAGGAACAGGGCGGAGGCATCGACGCGCACGACCTTGGCGTGCAGCTTGCCTTCGAACATGTCCATGACCATATCGCCTTCGTTCAGGCGCAGCAGGCCGTGATCGACGAACACGCAGGTCAGCTGGTCGCCGATGGCGCGGT